>Ga0310811_10012352_pt1 | contig 11085 bp, 13 predicted proteins | sample YCmetagenome_FD_207642 | JGI IMG/M metagenome (GOLD analysis project Ga0310811, IMG submission 207642) | Soil microbial communities from experimental microcosm in Duke University, North Carolina, United States - YC | ecosystem: Engineered > Artificial ecosystem > Soil microcosm > Unclassified ... | reverse complement strand
CAAGACCACGATCCAGCTCGTCGCCATCGGCGCGATGATCCTGGGGCCGATCGCGGACCGCTGGGTGCCGGGATCGCTGGCGCTGGCTTACACCGCGCTCTGGGTCGCGGCGGCGCTGACGGTGTTCACCGGCTACGAGTATTTCCGTGCCAGCCTCGCCTATACCCGCGCAAGGCGGCAGACATGAACGTGCTCTACTTCGCTTGGGTGCGGCAGAAGACCGGCCGCTCGGAAGAGGTGATCGAGCACACGCCAAGCCTGCGCACCGTCGCCGATCTGGCGGCGATGCTGCGGGCACGCGGGGGCGGCTATGCCGAGGCCTTCGCCGATCTCACGCGGCTGCGCGCAGCGGTGAACCAGGTCCATGCCGGGCTAGACACCGTGCTGGCCGCGGGTGACGAGATCGCGTTCTTTCCGCCGGTGACGGGCGGATGATCCGCAACATCCACATCCAGCACGAAGACTTCGACGTCGCCGACGAGATCGAGGCGCTCGGCGGCGACGGGGTGGGCGCGGTCGCGAGCTTCATCGGCATGGTGCGCGGCGATGACGGGCTGACGGCGCTGACGCTCGAGCATTATCCCGGCATGACCGAAAGCGAGATCGGCCGCATCGCGGAAGACGCGGCGCGGCGCTGGCCGCTTCTGGGGATCACGATCCTGCATCGCGTCGGACGCCTGACAGCCGGCGAGCGCATCGTGCTGGTCGCGGTGGCCGCCTCGCATCGCGGTGCGGCATTCGAGGCCTGCGAATTCCTGATGGATTTCCTCAAGACCAAAGCGCCGTTCTGGAAAGAGGAAGAGCGCGGCGGCGATACCCGCTGGGTCGAGCATCGCGCGTCCGACCACGATGCGGCGGAGCGCTGGCACAAGCCGTGAGTCATCTCTGGGTTCTGTTCACCGTCATCGCCGCCGCAGGTCAGACCGCGCGCAATGCGATGCAGCGCGAACTGACCGCCAGCCTCGGCGCCGTCGGCGCAACGCATGTGCGGTTCCTGTTCGGATTTCCCTTCGCGCTGGTCTTCCTGGCGAGCGTTTGCGCCGTTAACGGCATGGGATTGCCCGCGGTCAACACGGCGTTCTGGCTTTGGGTCGTGGCCGGCGCGCTGACCCAGATCGGCGGAACCGCGCTGATGCTGATGACCATGACGGAGCGCTCCTTCGTCGTGACCATGGCGTATCTGAAGACCGAGCCGGTGTTCGTCGCGGTGCTGGGGCTTCTTTTCCTGTACGACCCGATCACGCCCGGCATGGCGGCGGCGATCGTGATCGCGACGGCCGGCGTGGTGTTGATCTCGCTGCGCGGGCGGATCGCGGAGAGCGGCGGCTGGCATTCGGCGGCTTACGGGCTTTCGGCCGGCGGTCTCTTCGCGATCTCGGCCATCGGCTATCGCGGCGCGATCTTAAGTCTTGGCCTGCCGGGCTATGTCATGGGCGCGACGTTCACACTGGCAACAGGGCTCCTGATCCAGGCGGCGGTGCTGACCGGCTGGCTCGCCTGGCGCGACCGCAAGGTCCTCCACGCGATTGCGCGGCTGTGGCGGCCTTCGCTGTTCGCGGGCTTCATGGGCGCGGCGGCGAGCGAGTTCTGGTTTCTCGCCTTCGCGCTCACCAGTGCGGCGAATGTGCGAACCCTGGGCCTGATCGATGTGCTGTTCGCCCAGGGCGTGACGCATTTGCTGCACAAGCAGAAGACGACGATCCGCGAGGCGACGGGGATCGGATTGCTGGTGGCGGGGGCGGTCCTGCTGGTCTGGGCGCATCGTTAGCGGGAAAAAGACCGGGAGCGGATCTCGCCGGGCGAAAGCCCTTGCCAGCGCCGCCCGTGCGCGCGCTACAGTTCGGGCAAAGAACACAGGAGGAAGCTGCCGTGACCGATGATGTCATCCGCCTGTGGCCTGATGGGCCGCCCACGACGCTCGAAGGTGTCGGGCCCGAAGTCGAATATCGCGCGCCGGTCGGTGTCGCGGCGGACGCGGCGATGCTGCGCAACATCTCCGATCCGACGCTGACGGTCTTCCGGCCGCAGAAGCCGAACGGCGTCGGCGTGATCGTGTGCCCGGGCGGCGGCTGGCGATTGCTGGCCTGGGAGCATGAGGGGCTCGACGTCGCGAAATGGCTGACGGCGCACGGTTATACGGTATTCCTCCTGAAATACCGCGTGCGCGGCACGCCGGCCTCGCAGGCGGAATACGATGCCGAGATGCTGCAGCTCGCGACACGGATCGATATGACGCGCAAGGGCAAGCGCGCGCCGCGCACCATCGGCGATATCGTGCCGCCGGAGACGATCCGCGATGCGCGGCGCGCCGCCGCCGATGACGGACGCCGCGCGGTGGCGATCGTGCGCGAGCGGGCGAGGCAATGGGACATCGATCCGGCGAAGGTCGGCATGATCGGCTTCTCGGCCGGCGCCTTCCTCGTCACCGACGTCGCGGTCGAGCCTGAGGCTGCGCCGCTCGCTTTCGTCGCGCCGATCTATGGCGGCGAAACCAACGGACGGCCCATCCCGCCGGACGCGCCGCCGCTGTTCACGGTGATGGCGCAGGACGACATGCTGCTCTATCGCCTGGCCGAGAATCTCTACAGCGACTGGACCGATGCCGAACGCTCCGCCGAGATGCATATCTATCGCCGCGGCAATCACGGCTTCGGCATGGTGAAGCAGGGCGCGCCGTCGGACCGATGGATCAACCTGTTCCACGACTGGCTGGTCGATCTGGGGCTGGGCTGATCGCGCGTGCTGACGCGGCGCGTCACCTCTGCTCGTCGGCAGCCTCGAACGCGGCGATCTGTTCGGCCCGCACCTTCTTGAAGGCCGGGCGGTCGAGGATGCGGGCGACGTAGGCCTCAGTCGCGGGTCGGGTGCCGAAGGCGCGAAGTCTTTCGACGCGAAGGGCATCGGCCATCAGCAGGTCCGCGACAGTGAAGTGGCCGGCGGCGAGCCATTGGCGTTCGGCGAGGATGTTTTCGAGCTGCGTAAGACGGTTTGTCAGCCAGCCGGTCAGCGCGTTGTGCTTCTCGCCGGTCACTTCAAGGAACCACCAGGGCACCGACACCATCTCGATGCTGTTGAGTGCGGCGATGGTCCATTGCAGCGTCTCGGCTTCGCCTTCCGGATCGCGCGGCATCAGCGTTTCGCTCTTGCGGGCGAGATGGAGGAGGCCGGCGCCGCTTTCGAAGATCTTCAGTCCGCCGTCGTCGAGGAACGGAACTTGGCCGAAGGGCTGACGCGCCAGATGGTTGGTCTCGCGGCCGTCGAACGGGACAGTGCGCACCGCATAGGGAAGACCAGCTTCCTCGCAAGCCCAGCGCAGGCGCAGATCGCGGACGAAGCCGCGCGGACCTTCGGGTACCCAATCGTAGGTCCAGATGACGAGATCGCTCATTTTTGTATCGGCCGGTTCCATCGCTTCATGAGGCTAGCACGACTCCCGCCGCCGCCACGATTGCCGCGACGCCTTTGCGGATCAGGTTGGCGCGCGACAGGTCTTCATGGGCAAGCTTCGGCGCGAACGCCGTGAGTGCGACGCCGAAAGCGAAGACGAAAAGCGTCGTGGTTGAGGAGATCGCCGAGACGACGGCGACCGGCGCGAAAAGCGAGGCGAAGCGGACGCCGAGACCGGCGCCGAGATTGATCAGCTCGTTCGCCGCGTTGACCGAGAGAAGCGCGCCCGTATTGGTCCGCAGCAGGCGCGCGAACTGGCGGCGATAGTGGGGGATCGCGAGGATGCCGGCGCCGAATAGCGCTTCGCCCACGAAGGTCCAGAACGTCGTGCTCCAGAAATCGTCGTGCACGGCGAAGTATTTGAATAGGACCGTGGAGAGCGCGATCACGAAGGTCGCCGCGGCCATGAGCGCGACGGTATGCGGTTTCACCTTGCGGGTCTTGCCGCCGGGAACGATCGCCAGCGAAATCATCGCCGCGACGAGAAGCGCGACGCCCAGAATCTGGCGCCAGCCAGGCAGCTCGTTCAGGAGAAGCCAGCCGAGCAAGAGGGTGAAGATCGTCGAGCCCTGAAACAGGGGCGCGATGACCGAAGCTTCTTCGGTTTGGATCGCTCGCAGATAAAACAGCATCGCGCCCATGTAGAGAATGCCGGACAGCGTCATCACGGCGATGCTCAGCGCGCTTTGCGCGAGGGCGGCCGGAACGAAGACCGCGATGAAGGGCAGCATCACGGCGCCGGTGAGCGCGGTGAAGACCATGAGCACGGCGGTATCGGAATCGCGGAAGTAGCGATCGACCAGATACTTGTCGATATGGGTGGACACGGCCCAGAGGACGGGGCCGGCAAGCGCGAGGAGAAGCCACATGAGAGCGATCTTAGGCCAAGGCGCGACGGGGGAGATAGGACGCAGCCTTGACGGCATGCGCATCATGACCCGACTGTAGCCGGCAAGAATGAAGGGGCGGGCAGGAATGGCACTCGAAGATGCGGCGCGGCCGGAGGATGTAGGACTTTCGGCGGCGGGGCTCGACGGCGTCGATGCCGGGCTGCAGGCGGAGATCGACAAGGGCGACCTCGCCGGCGCAGTGACGCTGGTGGCGCGGCACGGCAAGGTCGCGCGGCGCAGCGTGCTCGGCTTCGACAGCATCGCGAAGCAGACCAAGCTCAAGACCGACACCGTGTTCCGCATCTTCTCGATGACCAAGCCGGTGACGGCGGTCGCGATGATGATCCTGTGGGACAAGGGGTTGTGGAAGCCGGAGGATCCGGTCGGCAAATTCATTCCCGCGTTCAACCACTGCACGGTGTTCGAGGGGCTTGACGACGCCGAGCAGCCGGTGACGCAGAAGGCCGAGCATCCGCCGACGCTGCGCGAGCTGCTGACGCATACCGCCGGCATCACCTATGGCCGCAGCGAAGCGCTGTGGGACCGGCCCTACAAGGACGCGAATATCTGGGGGGCGCCGACGCTGATGGAGTTCGCCGAGCGGATCGCACGGATTCCGCTCGCCTACCAGCCGGGCACGCAATGGCTCTACAGTCTTGCGATGGATGTGCAGGGCGCGATCATCGAGAAGATCACGGGGCAGCCGCTCGCCGATTTCATGCAGGAGCACATCTTCGGGCCGCTGAAGATGGTGGATACGGGATTCTGGGCGCCGCCGGAGAAGGCGAAGCGGCTGGCCGCGGCGATGTATCTGCGCAGCAACAAGCGCGGACTGGCGGAGCTGGACAAATCGCCGATGGGCAACGATTACCTCTCGCCGCCGAAGCTGGCGGGCGGCGGCGGCGGGCTGGTCTCGACACTCGACGACTACGCGCGCTTCGCGCAGATGCTGCTGAACCGGGGCGAGCTGGACGGCGTGCGAATCCTGTCGCCGGAGGCAGTAGCGCTGATGAGCCGGAACCATCTGCCGGAATGGATGCTGGAGGCGGGGTTCGGGATCGGCGCGATGCAGATCCGGCCGGGCTTCGGCTATGGCTTCAACGGCGCGGTGTTCACCGATCCGGAGGCCGCAGGGATTCCGGTCGGGCGCGGGACTTATGAATGGGACGGCGCGGCGGGGACCTGGTTCTGGGTCGATTGGGCGAACGACCTGATCTATGTCGGCATGATCCAGCGCTTCACGCTCGCCGAAGGCGTGGCGAATACCCAGCAGCTCACGCAGAAACTGATGGCGAAGGCGATCCTCTGACGAGGCGATAGCGTATCTGGCGGATGGTTTCGCCGCGCGAGCGCGAGTGCGTTGTGCCCTCGCCGGTTTGTGCGAAGCCGAGCTTCACCAGCACACGGCCAGAGTTCGGATTGTCAGCGGCGTGGCCGGAGTTGAGCGCGGCGAGGTTCAGCGTATCGAAGGCGAAGCGGACGAGGGCGCTTGCGGCTTCAAAGGCATAGCCCTTGCGCCAGGCGGACTGCTCAAGCCAGTAGCCGAGATCGCCTTCGCGGTCCCCGATCTCGTCGATGTCGGTGAGGCCGATCATGCGCTCGCCGCGCAGGATGGCGAAGCGATAGGCGGTGCCGTCGCGCCATTCGTCTTCGTGCGATGCGAACCATGCGGCGAGGTCGGCCGCGTCCGGTGGGAAACGCGCCATGCGGAGATTGCGGGTAACGGCCCAGTCGGACTGGATCTCGAAGGCGCGTGCGGCGTCGGTGGATGTGGAGGGACGGAGCGTGAGGCGTTCGGTTTGCAGCGTTACGACGCCTTCGCGAGCCTCACCTGGCTGACTTCGCGGTTCACGTCTTCGTGGTAGTCGGTCATCAGCGTTTCGGTGATCTTGCCGGGCTTGAAGCGCCAGGGGCCGATCTCGCTGACCGGCGTGACCTCGGCGGCGCTGCCGACGATGAAGCATTCGCTGAAGCCGTCGAGCTCGGTGCGTTCGATATGCTTTTCGATCACCGGGATCTGGCGGGCCTTCGCGAGCTCGATCACCGATTTGCGGGTGATGCCGTTCAGGAAGCAGTCCGGGATCGGGGTATAGAGCGCGTCGTCCTTGACGAAGAAGATGTTCGCGCCTGTCGCCTCGGCGACATAGCCGCGATAGTCGAACATCATCGCATCGGCATAGCCCTTGGCCTCGGCGGCGTGCTTCGACATGGTGCAGATCATATAGAGGCCGCTGGCTTTGGCTGCCGTCGGGGCGGTGTCGGGCGCGGGGCGCTTCCAGTCGGAGACGTCGAGGCGGATGCCTTTCATCTTCTCCTTCGGATCGAAATAGGAGCCCCACTCCCAGGCGGCGATGGCGACGTGAATTTTGGTCTGCTGCGCGCTGACCGCCATCATCTCGCTGCCGCGCCACACGACGGGGCGGACATAGGCGTTGGTGTAGCCCTGGACCGCGCAGGCCTGCATGCAGGCGGCGCTGATCTCGTCCTCGGTGAAGGGGATTTTCATGCCAAGGATGCGTGCGGATTCGAACAGGCGCGTGGTGTGCTCGGCGAGCTTGTAGATGCGGCCGTTGTACATGCGCTCGCCCTCGAACACGCAGGAGGCGTAGTGCAGGCCATGGGTCAGGACGTGCACGCTGGCATCGCCCCAGCGGATAAGCCTGCCGTCGAACCAGAGCTGGCCCTCGCGCTTGTCGAAGGGGATCACCTCGGCCATGAAAAAAGTCCTTTGGTTCTTGCCGACCGGCCCAGTTGGGCCTAGTTATCGCAAGGGGTTAGCGCCTTTTCGCGGGTATTATACCCCCCGCGTCGGGCTTGCAAACAAGGCATTCCCGGTAATAGCAGCCATGACCGCGAGCCAGTCCACGACCGAAGATCCGCACCTGCTGGTGGTCGATGACGACGAGCGGCTGCGCGGGCTCCTGACCCGCTACCTGACCACGAACGGTTATCGCGTGACTGCGGCTGGCGATGCGGCGGATGCGCGGGCGCTGATGAAGAGCCTCGCCTTCGACCTGCTGGTTCTCGACGTGATGATGCCGGGGGAGGATGGGTTCGACCTGACCAAATCGGTAAGGCAAGGCTCGAAAGTTCCGATCCTGATGCTGACGGCGCGCGGCGATGCCGAGGATAGGATCAAGGGGCTGGAGCTGGGGGCCGACGATTACCTCGCCAAGCCGTTCGAGCCGCGCGAGCTGGTGCTGCGGGTCAATGCTCTCCTCCGCCGCGCGGCGCCCCCGGCCCATGCCGCCCATGCCGAGGTGCGGATGGGCGACGCGACCTACGATCCGGAGCGGGGGCAGCTTCGCCGCAAAGGCAAGCCGGTGCATCTGACGAGCTCGGAAGCGGCGCTGTTGAAATTGTTCGCGGCCAATGCGGGGCGGTCCTTCTCGCGCAGCGATCTGTGCACGCGGCTGGGCGTTGCGCTCGAACGCTCGATCGACGTGCAGGTGACGCGCCTGCGCCGCAAGATCGAAGAGGATCCCAAGCTGCCGCTTTATCTCCAGACGGTGCGCGGGGTCGGATACGTGCTCGTGCCGGATAGTGTGAGCTGAACGATGGCGCAGGTGACTCCCTTTCGCTTCATGAAGAAGTTCCTGCCGCGCGGCCTGTTCTGGCGCTCGCTGCTGATCATCGTGACGCCGATGATCCTGCTGCAGGGTGTCGTGTCTTACGTGTTCTTCGAGCGCGATCTCGACTCGACCACGCGCTGGATGGCACGCGACATCGCCGCCGATGCGGCGTTCTTGGCGTCGATCGAGGATACGCATAGCGATGCGGAGCGGGTGAAACTGCGTGCGCTGGCGGCGAAGCGGCTGGCCTATCCGGTGGTGCTGGAGAAGGGCGCGAGCCTGGCGGCGCCGGAACATGCGCGGTTCTCGACCATCGAGCGGGCGCTCGATGAAGTCATCGCGCAGCAGGTCGAGGGCAGCCGCAATTTCGTGGTCGAGGCGAGCGACAGCATCATCACCATCCGCATCGGCGTGCATGACGGCGTGCTCAGGCTCGAAGTGCCGCGCTCGCGCGTGACGGTGACGAGCCCGGACATCTTCATTGTGTGGATGGTGGGAACGGCGCTGATCCTGCTCGCCATCGCGATCCTCTATCTGCGCAACCAGGTGCGGCCTATCGAGCAATTGGCGCTTGCATCCGAGGCGTTCGGCAAAGGGCGCGCAGTGCCGGATTTCAAGCCCTATGGCGCGAGCGAGGTGCGGCGCGCGGCACAAGCCTTCCTCACCATGCGACAGCGGATCGAGCGCCATGTGGCGCAGCGCACCGAGATGCTCGCGGGTATCAGCCATGACATGAAGACGCCGCTGTCGCGGATGAAGCTGCAGCTGGCGATGATGCCGGAGAGCCCGGACATCCAGGAGATGCGCGGCGACATCGCCGAGATGGAACATATGCTCGACGAATATCTCGACTTCGCGCGCGGCGAAGGCGGCGAGCAGTCGACGCTGGAGGACCTCAGCGACCTCGTGCGCGACGCGGCGGCGACGGCGGTGGGCGCGCGCGGGATGGAAAGCGCCGATGTCGAGATCGACACGCCGGGCGCGCTCGAGCTTTACATGAAGCGCAAGGCGCTGCGCCGCTGCGTGACCAATCTGATCGACAACGCGCTGAAATTCGGGCGCAACGCGGTGAAGATAACAGTGACGCAGGACGAGCGCTTCGCCCGGGTCGTTGTCGAGGATGACGGGCCTGGCATCCCGGCGGAGCGGCGCGAGGAAGCATTCCGGCCGTTCCACCGTCTCGACCAGGGCCGCAATTTGCAGGCGGCAGGATCAGGGCTCGGCCTGGCCATCGCCCGCGACATCGCCCGGAGCCATGGCGGTGATGTGATGCTCGATGCGAGCGGACTCGGCGGGTTGAAGGCGACGGTGCGGTTGCCGGTTTAGCGCCGCTCACTCCACCAGCGGAATATGCCCCGTATAGGGGCCGCGCTGCTTTAGCCAGACCGTCGGCGCCAGTCCCGTAAATGCCTTGAAGTCATGGATGAAGTGCGGCTGGTCGTAGTAGCCGTGGCGCTCGACGACGTCCCACCAGTCGATCTTCGGCGCGCGCGCGATGCGGTCCATCACGCGCTGGAAACGGGCGACGCGGAGGTAGAGCTTCGGCGTCATGCCGACCTGCCGGGTGAAGAGCTGGATGAATTTCTTCGGGCTGACCTCGGCGGCCTTGGCGGTGGCGGCGACGCTGGCGCTGTGCGGAGCGCGTTCGAAGGCGGCGAGGCCGAGCTCGACGGCGGGGTGACGTGCGAAATCGCGCGGGGCGAGGCGGATGAGCGCATCTTCGAGGATGTCGAACTTATCAGCCGGGCTCGGCGCCTGAATCAGGCGGGCCTGCAGGCGCTCGGCGTCGCGGCCCCAGATGTCGGCCAGCGAGACATGCGTGTCGGAGAACGCGTCGGCGCCGGGTTTCAGGAACGGCCAGGCACCACCGGGATGGAAATGCACGCCCATGATGTGGGGCTGGAACGCGTCGATGGCGAAGGGCGTGGCATTGGGGCCGCTGATCGCAATGCCGCGCAGCTTGTTGCGCTCGGCAAAACCTTTACCGGAGTACCAGCCGAGCTCATCGGCGCAGAGGCTGATCAGCATGCCGTGGCTGCGGCCGGCGGTGATGATCTCGCGGCCATGGGATTGTGGCTCGCCCTCCCAATACCAGAGGAACGCGATGAAGCGGTCGAGCGGCGGCGGGACGCGGCGCTGGAGCGAAAGCATGGCGGAAGGCTGCGCGCGAACGCGCGGCGGCTCAAGAGCCGAGTTCGGCGCCGCGCTTGCGGGCCGCGGCGACGGCGCGGCGGATAAGCGGCGAGAGGCCATTCTTCGCCATCAGGACTTTCAGCGCGGCCTCGGTGGTGCCCTTGGGGCTGGTGACGGCGCGGCGAAGCTCCTCCGGCGGCGACGGATCGGCGGCAAGGAGCGCGCCGGCCCCCTGGACCATCACGCGGGCGAGGCGTTTGGCGACATCCGGGGCGAGGCCTTCGGCCTGGCCGGCGGCCGCAAGCGCTTCGACCATCAGGAAGATGTAGGCGGGGCCGGAGCCGGAGACGGCCGTGACGGAGTCGATGTCGCGCTCGCGCGGAACCCAGAGCGTCTCGCCGAAGGCGGCGACGAGGCTTTCGGCGAGCTTGCGGTCTTTCGGCGTCGCGCCGGGCGGGGCGAAGAGCGCGGTGATGCCATGGCCGATGGCGCCGGGCGTGTTCGGCATGGCGCGGATGATGCGTGCCGTGCTGCCCCAGGCCCTGCGCATCGCGCCGATGCCGGTGCCGGCGGCGATGGAGAGCATCAGCGCGCCGGATTGTGCAATGGGCGCAAGCAAAGGCAGCGCGGTCTTCAGGATCTGCGGCTTGATCGCAACGATGCAGGCGCGGGCCTTGAGGGCGTCGAGATTGGCCGCGCTCGGGAACAGGGCAACGCCGTGCTTGCGGGTGAGGGCTTTCAGCTGCGCGGAGGGATTCGGCTCGACGACGAGGACGGGGCCGATGCCGGTGCGCAGCCAGCCGGAGAGCAGCGCGCCGCCCATGTGACCGGCGCCGATGAGGAGGATGGGATTCATGTTCCTGGTCCCACTGACGTCCCCACCCGACGCTCGCTACGCTCGCGTCGTTGCTACGCTGCCGCTAGCAACCCCCACGATGGGGAGGTGAAATTCAGGCCTGTCCCGCGCATTCGAGGATCGCGGCGGCGACGGCTTCCTCGGCAGTCTTACCGCCCCAGAGGACGAACTGGAACGCCGGGTAGTA
>Ga0310811_10012351_pt1 | contig 11086 bp, 9 predicted proteins | sample YCmetagenome_FD_207642 | JGI IMG/M metagenome (GOLD analysis project Ga0310811, IMG submission 207642) | Soil microbial communities from experimental microcosm in Duke University, North Carolina, United States - YC | ecosystem: Engineered > Artificial ecosystem > Soil microcosm > Unclassified ... | reverse complement strand
TTCAAAACACCGCCGTTGGTCACTCTGCGTTGTTTAGCAATAGCAACGGCACGAACAACACCGCGGTCGGAAACGTAGCACTCCTAAATAGCGCCGGTGATGGCAATACAGCCATCGGTGCCAGCGCTGGCCTTAATCTTACCACCGCCAGTAACACGATCTGCATTGGTATCCTCGGTCAAAACATCAGTAACGCCTGCTTCATTGGGAATGTCTTTGCCGCAACTTCGCCTAGCGGAATTGGCGTTCTGGTTAATGCCAATGGCCAGCTCGGCACAGTGACGTCCTCATTACGCTTCAAGGAGAACATCAAGCCAATGGACCATGCCAGTGACGCTCTTTACGCCCTTAGGCCGGTAAGTTTTTGCTACAAAAACGAAATTGATCCCGCCGGTATCTCGCAACTCGGGTTGGTGGCTGAAGATGTAGAGAAGGTTAATCCTGATCTAATCGTACGTGACGAAGAAGGTAAACCCTACAGTGTGCGCTACGACCAGGTGAACGCCATGTTGTTGAATGAGTTCCTGAAAGAGCACGGGACGGTGAAGGACCAAGGCGATGCGATCGAAGATTTAAAAAGGGAAGTTGCGAACCTCGCTGCACTGGTAAAAGAACAGGCGGCGCAAATTCAAAGATTGAGTGCTCGGGTGCAGGACGATGATGCCGCTTCGCAAGTAGTACTCAATCCATAAATCCTTCCGCTTCCGAGCGGAAATTCTTCGACGAAAGCTTGCCGCGAGTTCGCAGCGTGTTTGCGTCCGCTCAATTCACAGCGCATAACTTTCGCCGATGAAAATCGCCTGGGTCATTCTCGCATCGGCGTTCATGTGCGTGTTTGCATCTGCACAGGACGTGCAGACACCCACGCCCACCATTACGCCCCCGCCCCGCGTTTATCCTGTGGCCTTGCCGAACTATGACGAGGAAACAGCGACACGCCTGCAGATTTTCCTCGACAACAACGATTTTGCGCCGGGGAAGATCGACGGAAAGATGGGCGAATTTTTCCGCAAAGCGCTCATCTCGTACAAGCACGCGCAGGCCATGCCAAAGACCGGTGCAGTCGATCAGTGGATGCTCGACCAGGTGCCGGTCACTTACACGACGTACACAATCAGAGAAGAAGACCTAAAACAGGTCGGCGATGTGCCGGGAACCCACGCAGAGCAGGCAAAGTTGAAATGGACGCCTTATAACTCGCTGCTGGAATTCATAGCTGAGCGGTTTCATTCCGCTGAGGCGTACATTCAGAAACTGAATCCGGGCAAAAACTGGGAGCACCTTCAGCCCGGCGAAACTCTCAAGGTCCCGAATGTGTTGCCGTTCGAAGTCGAAAAATTCACTGAAGGAAAAGTGCCTGAAAATCCGGCGTTCGCTTCGCGCAAGATCTTTGTCGATACGCAGGAGCATTTACTCGAAGTGTTCGACCATGATCAGCTCGTCTGCGTATTCCCGATCACGCCTGGGTCCAAAACTCTGCCTGCACCTGTGGGCACATGGAAAATTCTCGGGGTCAACATTTGGCCGTGGTTCCGCTATGACGAAGGCATGTTGAACTACGGGGTGCGCACGGAAAACTTTTACAATCTTCCGCCCGGCCCGAACAATTTGGTCGGCGTTCTATGGATGGGCTTGAACAAACCCGGAATCGGTATTCACGGCACGAATAATCCTGAGACAATTGGCCGTGCCGCCAGCCATGGGTGTATTCGCCTCGCCAACTGGGACGCCGCGCGCGTGAAAGATCTCGTAAGCCTGGGCAACACCGTAATTATTTTCTAGTATAAGGCGTCGTCCTCAACGCGTTGGTTATCGAGACGGCCTCCCCTCGGGCCATTAGTTGGCGGTGCGAGGGCGCGCCGACTTCAGCATCGCGCCGATTCATTTCCATCGTCTTCGGAGAAGCCGATCCACCTGAGATGCAACTCGGTGCAAACATCCTTGCCCACGCCACAAACGAATCATAGGTTGTGTTTGCGCAACGAGGAGGTCACGAATGAAATCTGAAAGCGGGATCAGTTACGGCAACGCGGCCGTCGCAAGTTGCCCGAAACATTTACTCCAATTCGCAGTCGATCAGCGCTACGACGACTACACTTCGGTCGATCACGCAGTCTGGCGATTTATCATGCGGCAGAACATTTTCTTCCTGAAGGAGTACGCGCACAAAGTTTATTTCCAAGGCCTGCTCAATACCGGCATCTCATTTGATCGCATCCCGCGCATTCAGGAGATGAACGATATTCTGGCGAAGATTGGCTGGGGCGCGGTGGCCGTTGATGGATTTATTCCGCCGGCGGCGTTCATGGAATTTCAAGCTTACAAGGTGCTGGTCATCGCGTGCGACATGCGCCAGATCCATCATATCGAATACACGCCGGCGCCTGACATCGTGCACGAGGCCGCGGGGCACGCGCCGATCATTGTTGATCGCGAATACTCGGAATATTTACAGCGCTTTGGAGAAATCGGCGCCAAAGCGATGTCGTCGAAGAAAGATTTCGAGCTGTATCAAGCGATCCGGCATTTATCGATCTTGAAGGAAAGACCGAACGCTGATCCGAAAGAACTCGATGAGGCAACCAAACTCGTTGAACATCGGCAGAAAACTTTGGGCGAGCCTTCCGAAATGGCGCTTCTGTCGCGCTTGCATTGGTGGACTGTCGAATACGGCCTGATCGGCACACTTGAAAATCCGAAAATTTACGGGGCAGGCCTGCTTTCATCGATTGGCGAATCGGTCTCATGCCTTGAGCCGGAGGTGAAAAAGATCCCCTATTCCATCGATGCGATGAATACGCCGTTCGACATCACAACTCGCCAGCCGCAGCTTTTCGTTTGCCGCGATTTCCAGCACCTGAAGGATGTTCTGGAAGAATTTGCCAGCATGATGGCGTTTAAAATTGGTGGCCTCCAGGGCATCAACAAAGCGATCGAATGCCAGAACACCGCTACGGGTGAGTATTCGTCAGGCTTGCAAGTCAGTGGGATTTTCACCGACGTCATCACCGACGAAAACAACTGCCCGATTTACCTGCGTACCACCGGCAAGACTGCGCTGGCGTTCCGGGACAATGAACTGGAAGGCCATGGGGTTGACTACCACACGGAGGGATTCGGTTCGCCTGTCGGGAACTGGAAGCAGACTTCAGCGTCGCCAGAGTTGCTCACAAACGACCAATTGCATGCACTCGGAATCGTGGAAGGCAGAAAAGCGCGAATTGAATTCGTTAGCGGGATCGAGGTGTCAGGAAAAGTCGAGAACATCTTGCGTCGCGACGGGAAATTACTGCTGATCTCATTCTCAAACTGCACAGCCAAATACGGCGACCGCGTTTTGTTCAATCCCGATTGGGGCATGTACGACATGGCTATTGGCGAGCGCATCAGTTCTGTGTTTAACGGAGCTGCAGACAAGGACGCGTACAACCAAGTGGCGCTCGTTCCGAAGGAGCGGACGATTAAAGCCCCATCCGATGCAAAACGAAAGCGTCTCGAAAATCTTTATGCGCAGGTACGAAAAATTCGCGAAACCCAGGCCGGCTACGAACGGCTCGGAGAGATTTGGGAAACTCAACAGGCCGAGCATCCAGAAGACTGGCTGTTGTCGATGGAAATTTTCGAAATCCTGGACGCAACAGATCAACAGCGCGAGCTGAAAACGAAAATCGAAAAATTCCTGAACGAAAAGAAGGCGAAGACGAAAGATCTTTCGACCCTGATTAGTTGGGGTTTCAGGTTAGTCGATTACCACAAGAGAACCGAATATCAGACGGCGTTAGAGCCCTCGCCCAAGTGACTGTAGCCGCTTCGCTGCGCGAAGCGCCGGAGAAGCTCATCGAACCGTCGGCTTTACGCGGCTACACTGTTTTGTCATTCCGAGGGAAGCCGAGGAATCCCGCGACGTAATCTTAAGTAGTGCCACGGGTCGTCGACTCGCTTTGCTCCGCTCGGAATGACCCGCTAAAAACGTTCGTCTTTAAAGTGCCGTTGGCCCTTTTGTGCCTTTGTGTATTCGTCCTTGCTCAAAATATTTTCATCGAGCTGCATGTCTGTTCGAAGAAAATTTTCAAACCACGTCTCGATGCGTTGTCGATCCTTGAGCACTTCTTCCGTGATGTAATTGGCGTCGATGTTAATGCAAATGGCGCCAACGATTCCGAATTCTTTTCGCTTAATCGGAATGGTGGTGCATTTGAATTTTCGCGCGCCGATGTTCAGCTCGTAGTTCAGCTTGTCCTCATTCATGAGCTGGCGACGTTTCAGATCGATCAGCAGATTGGTTGTGCCATCGCGCAAGTGCCGGCCGGTCACATTATTTTCGAGCGTAATCAGCGAGTGCGCTGGATCGGCAAGATTGTGAAGCAGGATCTCGATTCCGGTATTTGGAAATGATTTTCCGATCAGCCGTACAATCCGCTCGTAATTTTCGAGAAATTCGTGCGTGTCGTCGGTGACTCTTTTACCGTCATATTTTTCAAATAACTGTGCGTAAACCTTCTGCTCCGTGGGCTCGAGTTGCGCACGCACATTGTTTTGCTCGCCGATGAAGATGAGTTGTCGTGCGGCTGTATGATCTTCGTTCTTGAGAAAATAATGCATGCCCAGCCGGAAATCTTTCAGGCTAAACTCGCCAAAGTTATCTCGACTGACGGTGAACGGATAGAAGTCGTACTCTTCGAGATTTCGCCCAAATTTTCGGCGCCGCTCCTTGTATTTGCCCCATAAAAACCCGAGACCAAGAAAGAGCAACGATACAATAATTGACGCGATGACATTGATCGTAAGCTCGCCCTGCAATGCATTAATCATAACTGCGCCTCAATCATCCAAGCGCGGAAAATATATGACACTGTGCGCCCGAAAGCGATGCGGAGACGCATCGCACACTGAAAAGACTTGGTGCGAAATTTCCAGCACGCCTATTTGTTTCGCGAGGCTCTGGGAAACTTGCTCGCTTCAATTTGGGCCGCGTCAGAGATTTCCAAGCAGGCTGGAGAGGGTGATATTTTCCACCAGGGTGTCCGTCGGCCGCGCTAAAGCGAATGCCACCGCGTCGGCCACCTCCGTTGCGCTTATCATTCGGTCGCGCGGCCATTTGCCTTCGACCTGGCTCCAGATGTCAGTGTCGGTTGCGGCAGGATAAACGTTGATCACGCGCACTTTGCGGTCGCGCAACTCTTCGCGCACGCAACGCGTGAAGCCTTCGAGCGCAAACTTGCTCATGCAGTAGGCGCTCCAGTTTGGGAACGCGGTTTTTGCGGCGACCGAAAGAATATTGACGATGCTCGAACCGGGCGGCATCCGAGGCGCAAAGCGCTGTGTTAATAGGAACGGAGCAGTAACATTCACACCGACTGTTTGCTCCCATTCGATCGGCGTTATCTCGGTGAATGGTTTCACTATCGCAATGCCTGCGTTGTTTACTAGTAAGTCGATCGGGTCTCGGCCGACTTCGGCCATGAGGTCGGAAACGCCACGCGCCATTGCGAGGTCATGAATCAGCGGCGTCACCTTCGCGCATTGCGCCTCGACAATTTTGCGCGTGTGCGCGAGCGCCACCGTGTCGCGTCCGTGCAAGAGCAGTTCCACATCCTTCGCAGCAAGCTTTTCAGCAATGGCGCGACCGATCCCGCGGCTGGCGCCTGTAATGAGATATCGTTTCATGATCTTCGAAGAAACTTGAACTCCGAACACTCAACGTCCAATGCGGAATAAATGATAAGGCGCGCCGCCGACATGAAGAACGCACCGCCTCACCCGATCCCTCCCTGCGATCGCGCTAGGTGCGCCGCAACGTAAACCGGTTGTTTGCCGTTTCCCACAGGCGCAAGCGCGCAAGCTGGTGATTTACGCGATCATCAATCTTTGGCCAAAGCGCGCTAACGATGTTTTCGCCCGTCGAAGACGCGTTGCGAAACTCCTCCGTTTCGAGATCCAGATGCCGATCCTGCCATGGTTTCAGTGATTGATGAATTGCGTCGTTCAAAGCAATGAAATCGTACAGCGTTCCGCTGCGCTCATCGTATTCGCCTCCGATCGTCGTCTCTGTCAGGTAGCGATGCCCATGCCCGGTCGGATTGTTGCATTTCCCATAAAGTCTAGTGTTGTCGGCGTCGGAAAGTGTCGCGGCATGCAACCGGTGGGCCGCGTAGAACGGTACCTGCAGGCCCAAAAAAATCGTGTTGTCTTTCCAAGCTTCGGCAAAAAAATCGGCCCGCTCGTGCAAACGAACCCGATGCAGTGGCATCATCGACTTGACGCGTTCGTAGATGTATTGAGCCAGGCTTTCAGTAGTTAGCGGACGTTCTTTGAGTCCGATTATTTCATTAAGATACTGATGATCGAGTTCGGCGCGTAACGCGCGGGTACAAGTGTCGATTTCGTCATAGCGGACCAAAGGCTGTTTCGGATCGCGTTGCTCCGCTCGAAATGTGAGACGGCACCGGTAATTGTGTCCGTGCGGTGCAGTAGCCGGTCCAAACAGCCGTGCGTTTTGTTCCTGGCTCAAATGCGGCGACATCGTTCTGCGCGCCGCGGAGAATTCGAACCAACAATTTGCTTCGCAGGCGCCGTTGAAAAAATACGTCGCGCTGCGTTCGGGTGACTCGCTTAAGTGACAAACACACAGTTTTGCTCCCACCCCCGAAAACAGCGGGGCGACGTCGCAATAAAGCTGACGGGCAACGTTCTCGGCTGTCGGCGGAACGTCGCGGAATGACGGATTATCCTGGTTTAAGAATTTGTGATCGAAACCATCACGAAGAACCTTTCCGACGCGCTCCTTAATTTCGCTGATGTTGATCAGCATCCCGGTTGCTGGATCCACCGATCCGGTGAACACAAAATACGCAATGTAATTGCGTCCGCTGCCATACCGCGCATGTGTCTCCGGTCCGAACGCTGTTGCGTTCTCTTTCTCGCTCCAACCGCCGACGTACAAGCGTCGCGATGCGGAAAATTCCAGCCGCTTGCTGACCGTCAGAACCATAAAGCAGCAAACACGGTGCGCGTCCTGGTGCAAGACGGATTGGAACTCAGGCAGCTTGTCTGACTCGGCCGCCAGATCTGCTCCCGCAGGCGCGGGACCGAACGACTTACCAGCTTGTTTTCCTTTTCCGCAAACATCGATCATAAGGCCATCAGCCGGGAATTAGTCAAACATTGTTTTGACTTTATCCTGGCGTCCATGATCTTGAATTTGATGAAACATACAGGCTGGCGGGAGCGGTTGTTCAAGAGTACGCGAGGAAGGATCCTGGATCTGCTGCGTACACGAGACCGGACGGTAAATGAGCTAGCAGAGGAATTGCGACTAACCGACAACGCTGTGCGGGCGCACCTTGCCAGCCTGGAGCGCGACAGGCTCGTAGTCCATTCAGGCATGAAGCCCGGCTTCCGAAAACCCCACGCCACTTATGGTCTCGGCTCAGAAGCCGAACAGTTGTTTCCGAAGGCATACGGGCCACTGGTCACGATTCTCATGTCAATATTCTCACGGCAGATAAAACCCAAAAACTTGCGTGCCGGAATGCGTGTCGCTGGGCAAACGGTAGCCAAAGAGCATCTGCCCGAGTTACGTGGGAAAACACGCCAGCAGAGAATTGATGCTGCACTCGGCATTCTCAAAGAGCTGGGCGGCGCGGCTAGCTTTAGAGAAGAAGATGGAAAACACTTCATCTACGGCAACGGCTGTCCAATCGCCGCCGCAACAGCGAATCACCCCGAAGCATGTCTCTTGGCGGAATCGTTGCTGACCGAATTAATCGGTTCGCCCGTGAAACAACATTGTCTCCGAGGCGCAACGCCCGCCTGTCGGTTCGAGGTAAAGTAGGGCTTTTACAGCGGCTGCAGGCGTCCGGTGACCGGGGGAATTTCGAATTCGTAGTTAGAAACTCAATAGTCAAATAACATATTGACTTATTGGAATTGAATGAGATAAGGCATTCCCTATGAACACAACCGTTGATCAAATGCGCGCCGCAGTCAGCACGGACGCAGACAAAGTCGCTTCTTCACCTGCTTATCAGGCATATCGAATCCTTCATTTCGGATTGGTGGTGGCTCCGATCGTCGCCGGGCTGGATAAGTTCCTCCACCTCCTGGTCAATTGGGATCAGTACCTTCCTCGAGTGGTGGCGAATATGTCGCCGATTCCGCCGCATACCCTCATGCTTGTAGTCGGCGTGATCGAGATTGTTGCCGGAATTGGCGTTGCCATCAAACCGCGAATTTTCGCTTATGTCGTCGCCGCCTGGTTGGCAGTGATCATAATCAATCTGTTGCTGATTCCGGGGTACTTCGACATTGCGCTGCGCGACTTTGGATTGTTGCTTGCCGCCCTTGCACTGGGTGCGCTAAGCCAGCAGTTCGACCGGCGCTAGTGGTGTTTGGATGACTGGCAGTTGCTAGCTGCGATTTCGAAGGTCACGCGAGGCCACTGGAAGTCAGGCAGCTTGCCTGACTCGGCTGGCAGGCTATCACCCCTGCCTAGACGAGCTGGCAGAGCCTAATCCTTCAGCAGCGAAAGAAACTCGGAACGCGTCCGCGCGTCCTCTTTGAAAACGCCAAGCAAACATGATGTTTTCATCACGGAGTTTTGCTTTTCAACTCCGCGCATCATCATGCAGAGATGTTTAGCTTCAATGACTACCCCCACTCCGCGGGGATGCAGCGCCTTCATTAGCGCATCCGCGATTTGCATCGTCAGGTTCTCCTGGATCTGAAGCCGGCGCGCGAACATATCCACGATCCGCGCGGTCTTCGACAGACCAACGACTTTACCATTGGGTATGTAAGCGACGTGCGCCTTCCCGATAAACGGAAGCAAATGGTGCTCGCATAACGAATATAGCTCGATGTCTTTGACGAGAATAATCTCGCTCGCTTCGGATTCGAAGAGCGCTTTGTTGATTAGTCCGTCCAAGCTCTGCCTGTAACCAGCCGTCAAAAATTCGAATGCACGCGCTGCGCGGCCCGGCGTTCTGACCAAACCTTCGCGCTGTGGATCCTCCCCGATCGCTTCGAGCAAGCTGAGAAACGATTGCTCCATGCTCGCGACCCGAGCCGCGCCGCAAGGTTGAATCCTGCTGATTCGGCGTTCGGCTGCTTCCAACTCAGTTTCAGTTTCGGAATTTCCGTCGCGCATTCAGTTAGTTTAGCGTGAGTACGTGCACTCTCAAGGAGTGACGATTTAACGTGGCATAACCATCTTGGCGTGGAGCCGGCAGGGATCCCGCCTACCGCGCCGTTGGGCCGCTTGGCAAATGCTCGACAGGTGGAAACCTCTGCTACCAACTAATCGAGCCAGCTCTTTGGGTATTTCTCGTCGTCGAGAGCGACAGCTTGCTCTGTGAGCTCGAGCGTATGTTGCGTGTCGAACATCACTGCCAACTCCTCTGTTCGCGTAGCGTTCTTGCTCGCCATGATCGTGCCGGGATGCGGCCCGTGCGGAATCCCGCGAGGGTGCAGCGTGATCGAAGCCGGTTCAATACCACGACGCGAGCCGAAATTGCCGCGCACGTAAAACAGAACTTCGTCCGCTTCGACATTATCGTGCACCCACGGAATTCTTACGGCTTCGGGATGCGTATCCAGCATTCGCGGCGCGAATGTGCAGACGACATAACCGCGAATCTCGAATGTCTGATGGATCGGCGGCGGCTGGTGAACCGTTCCGGTGATCGGCTCGAAGTCCTGCGCATTAAACGTGAACGGATAAACGTAGCCATCCCACCCAACGACATCGAATGGATGATGGGCCATCGTTACCTGAGTCCAGCGCGGGCCGTCCTTCACTAAAATTTCGGTATCTTCATCCTTGTCGATTGCCAGCGGTTCAGTTGGCCCATGTAGATCGCGTTCCGAGTAAGGCGAGCCCATTTTGATTTGGCCCTCTTTGTTCAAATAACGCTGCGGAATACGGACCGGACCTACGGATTCGAGAATCAGGTAATCTTCTTCCTCGACCTTGTCTGGAACGAGCCGATAGGTGATGCCGCGTGGAACGACGATGTAATCTTCCGAGCGATATCGCTGTTTGCCGAAAACCGACTCGAGTGTGCCGCCACCTTTAAATACGAAGATGATCTCGTCCGCGCCGCCATTGCGATAATACTCAAACTTGTCGTATGCCTTTTCAGGGCGCGCACGATACGCGATCACGTCCTGGTTAAAGAGGATCGGGATGCGGCCGGTGTAGAGATCTCCTCTGCGAGGAATGTCAGCCGTTTTCAAATGATGATGTCGGAGCGGACTATCAGTGGCTTTTTTTAGCTCTTCGCATTTCAGGAGCTTCACGTTGCGCACGCGCGTTGGCGGCCGCAGGTGATACATAATTGAAAATGCCTCGTTGAAGCCTTCGGTGGTAACCACGTGTTCGTAGTAGATGCCCTCGTTATTGTAGCCCGGTCCGGCGCCGTTGCGGTGAAACCAGATGTGGTGCTTTCGCGGTATCTCGCCAATTTTTTGGTAATACGGCATTGTCGATTCTCCTTTATCTCTTAAAGCAACCCGGCATGTTGCCGGGTTGAGCGAGCAACATGCTCGCGCTCCCCTTCCCTTCGAATTTTCAGAGCGACTCGGTCGCGCGTGGATTGGGGACGGCGAACATTCTGCTCGCTGTCGCTGGCAATTTGCCAGCCAGTTACCCTACCCTCGGTGCTGCTTGCGAACATTAGCGCTCCCTTTACAAATTTCCTCTCGCGGCTTGCTCGCGTTCGATGGCTTCGAACAACGCTCTGAAATTGCCTTTCCCGAAACTCTTCGCCCCTTTGCGCTGAATGATTTCAAAAAAGAGCGTTGGCCGATCTTGCACCGGCTTTGAGAAAATCTGAAGAAGATAACCCTCGTCGTCGCGATCAACGAGGATTCCGAGTTCCTTGAGTGCTTTCAGTTCTTCGTCGATGTGACCTACGCGATCGAGCAGCGTGTCGTAGTAAGTCGAAGGAACTTTCAAAAAGTCGAGCCCGCGACTCTGAAGATCGGTCACTGTTTCAATGATGTTGTTAGTCGCCATTGCGATGTGCTGCACGCCTTCTCCATCGTAAAAATCGAGATATTCTTCCACCTGCGATTTCTTTTTGCC
>Ga0310811_10012350_pt1 | contig 11086 bp, 20 predicted proteins | sample YCmetagenome_FD_207642 | JGI IMG/M metagenome (GOLD analysis project Ga0310811, IMG submission 207642) | Soil microbial communities from experimental microcosm in Duke University, North Carolina, United States - YC | ecosystem: Engineered > Artificial ecosystem > Soil microcosm > Unclassified ... | reverse complement strand
GTGGAGTTCGTCCGCGAAGTCGACAACGTCGAAATCGAACTTAAGCGCGTCGATAGCGCGAAGTTCGCCTTGCACCTGACCGAAGCCGAGTTCAAGGAAAAGTGCCGTGTGCAGCCGAGCGAAGTCGAAGGCGACGCACGCCTGATCGAAGAACCGCCGACCGTCCAGGCAATCGAGGGTCCGTCGGCCGACGAGCCAACCGATGTCGGTGAATTCATCTGAGAAAGCCATGGTCACCCTGCATCGCCGCAGACAGTGGCGGGACAAACTCGATAGACCGCCCGCGACGCTCGAAGAATGGCAACAGAGCAACCGGTACATCGGCGTCCTGTGCTTTCTTGCGGGACTCTGCACGGTCATCACGCTGCTGATCCTGATCCTCAAGCAGCCGTTTATCGACGCGTTTATCGATTTTCTGTCTGGAGCGTGACATGAAAGCTCGCCTCATCGACTGGTCAATCGCTATCGCATTCGGGCTGTGGCTCGGGTGGATAGCAGCACACGGGGTTTGACATGCCGACTCTCGCACAACTCACGAAACGCCGCGTCCCGTTCGAAGAATTTTTGACGGCGCGTGGCGCTCAGATCATGCAACCCACCAATGAATGGGAAGTGCTGCGGTTCAAGTCGACTAAGGGCGTTTCGATCGTATATCGCAACTCAAAAGACGGTTTGACTTTTACCGGCGAATCTGCCGACGCCTGGAATGCCTTTGCTGGCAACCACGCATGGCGCGGTGCACCAGCGACCAAGCGACCAAAAAGCGTCGAAGGCCATGTACGCGCCCTGCTGGCGCGCGACGGCGAACATTGTTTCTACTGCTTCAAGGCGACGACCGAGGAAAACCGGACCGTCGAACATCTGGTTGCACGCGCCCACGGTGGCCCGAACCACCTGAGCAATATGGTTCTCGCGCATCGCAAGTGCAACTCGAATGCCGGGCATATGAGCGCCATGGAAAAGATTCGCCTGCGCGAGAACAACGGGAGTTCGCTGTGAAACGCCTCTCCCTTTGGAGCCACCGCCACCCAATCCTTTCCATGCTGATCGGCTGGCTGGTAGTGGTCGCGGTCATTCTCGCGTTCGTGCCGGCTGACAAAGGATTTTGAAATGTCACTTGACCCATTAGAAATCAGTCGACTGTACGAATCGGGTATGACTCAGGAACAAATAGCATCGTCCTTGGGGGTCAGCCGTTTCCGAGTTCTGTATTGTATGCAGAAGAACGGTATAAAGACGCGCGTGGCTTTGGGTAAAGATATTCGAATTGAAAGGCGAAATCGAAAACCAACTGCTGAAGAGTTGAGATCAATTTTCAATTATGATCCTTCGACGGGCGTGCTTACTTGGAAGGTTTCACCATCTACCAACGTCCAGATAGGCGATGTGGCAGGAAATATCCATTCTTCGCAAGAAGGTTACACATGCTGGATGATCTGCGTTTTCGGAAAGAAATATAAAGCACATCGAGTTATATGGTGTCTGGTTACGGGAGAATGGCCGACATCTTTAATAGATCACAGAAATTGCTTAGCAACCGATAATCGCTGGGAAAATCTGCGCATCGCTACTGACGCGCAAAACTCCCAAAACAGCAGAAGGCCAGCTACCAACACGAGCGGATTCAAAGGAGCTTGCTTTAATAAAAGAAATAAAAAGTGGTTTGCCCAAATAAAGAAGGATAAAAAGCGTCATTTTCTTGGATTTTACGAGACTCCTGAAGATGCGCACGAGGCCTATTGTTTGGCGGCCGATCTTCTTTTTGGGGAGTATGCGAATCACGGAGAAATCGATCCGGCGTACGTGGATGCGTCTGTGCATCGGGGGACGACGTGATCGACGACGACGATGGCTGGCAACAGCAGGAGCTTCAAGAATATCTCGAATGGATGGAAACATACGGAGCACGAAATGGAAATTCGAAAGGCGCAGCGGAAGAAGGCAAAACTGAGGCTGGGGATCGCCGCCCCCAGCGGAGCGGGCAAGACGTATTCCGCGCTGCTCTTGGCCTTCGGGATCGGCGGTAAGGTCGGCGTGATCGACACCGAACACGGTTCTGCGGACCTGTACGAAGACCTCGGCGAGTACGACATCATCAACATCGAAGCGCCGTACACGATCCAGAAATACCGCGATGCGCTCACCGCATTTGAGAACGCCGGTTACAGCGTCGTCATCATGGACAGCCTGTCGCACGCATGGGCCGGCGATGGTGGCTTGCTCGACAAGCAGGGGAAGATTGCAGACCGCAGCGGCAACGGGTATGCGGCGTGGCGCACTGTTACCCCCGAGCATAACGGCCTCGTAGAAGCGATTCTGACAAGCCCCTGCCACATCATTGCGACGATGCGTTCGAAGCAGGAATACGTTCAGGAGAAGGACGAGAAAGGCAAAACGACCATTCGCAAGGTCGGCATGGCACCGGTGCAGCGCGAGGGCATGGAATACGAATTCACGGTCATGCTCGATATCGACATGAGCCACGTTGCGAGTTCGAGCAAGGACCGCACGCGCCTGTTCGACGGCCAGTTATTCAAGATCGAGCGCAAGCACGGTGAACTGCTACGCGAATGGCTTGAGAGTGGCGTCGAAGTGAAGAAGCCTGAAGGCATGAGCACGACCGAACTGCTCGACTGGCAGGCGGCAATGGAAGGCTGCTCGACTCTTGAAGAACTGAAGGATATCTACGGCAATGCCGCGCTATCAGCTCGCAACCTGAACGACAAGCTTTCATACGACGCTCTTACTGCGACGAAGAACACCCGCAAACAGGCGCTTGAACAGGTAACAGCGTGATGGACCTGTCAACCATCGATCCGGCTGTCATCGAAGCGCGCGGGCAGTACGCAACGGTGAACGGCGAGTTCAAAACTGCGATGTCGATAATGCAGGAACTGACTCAACGCGCGTGCGACACCTTGCGTCAGGCATTGCAGAACGACAGCGAACGCAGCATGCACCTCGACAGTGTGCGGCGCACGTTGGATAGCCTCGAAGAACTGGATCTGAAGGCCAGCGAACTGAAGGTCCAGAAAGAGGAACTTTGGCAATCAGCTTGGGGAAGGAAATGACTCAGACCTACGTGCTCCGAAATCCAGAAATCGCCAAGCGGATGGTGGATTTCATCAAGGCGACTGCAGGCGCTGCAAACGCCGCTGGTCGGCCGCTGGTCGTCACCGTGGCCGAATATAAGGCACGGCGCTCCAACGAAGCCAACGCCCGCTATTGGGCATTGCTGGGCGAAATTTCGGAGCAGGTTCAGGTCAAGGGAAAGTACTTCAGCAAGGACGTTTGGCACGAGCACATGAAAGACCTGTTCGCACCGAAGGAAGATGGTCCCGGCAGGCTTCTGCCGATTAGCACGTCGCAGATGGACACCGAGCAATTCAACCGCTACATGACGCAGATCGAAGTCTACGCAGCACAGGAACTCGGCGTCGAGTTCGCCGCAGTGTAACGACAAAACCCGCTACAAATTATTCCCGAATTTATTCCAGGAGCCGCCCATGTTCAGCGTCACCAACCAGCTTGCCAAAATCGTCTCTGTAACGAACGTCAGCGAGAAGCACGGCAAAGATCGCGTCCCTGCGCTCTCGATTGGTCTTTACATGGTCGGCCCGGGATCGTGGCTCGACATGTACGACAACGCGTTGCGTGGGATGCTCTATCGCAAACCGCAGCCCACACCCGGTGAGTTGCCGATGGAGCATGACGGGCTCACCGAGTTGAGATTCCCGTTCATGCGCAGTCTTGCATGGGACAGGAAATATCAAGGATACATGCTGCGCTTTCGGATCGGCGCGAGCGGCGCGGAAGATGTTTTGCTGCCCGAGTGCGGCATGAAAGATATCCGCTTCGTCACGCAAGAAGGCGGTTCGGTGGGCAAAGGATTCAAGATCACCGCGCATCCGAAAGACGAAGTCGACCACGGAAAAATCTGTGTTCGTCTCCAACAGGAAATCTTCATCGACCTGACGCCACCGGACACGATGCCGACGCTATTCGACAGTGAAGAACAGGACGACGAGCGCGATCCATTCGAATCGAGCGACCTCGCCCAAGACGAATCGCGTATCGCCTAACCCCTACTCCCGGCTCGGTGTCATCGCCTACCGCCGCATCACCGCCTGACACCTTTCCTATCTATTTGAGAGACATCATGCCCACTGGCTACACCGCACCGATCGCTGACGGAATCACCTTCGAGCAATTCGCACTCGGCTGCGCACGAGCATTTGGCGCGCTGGTTACGATGCGCGACGAACCTGCCAACGCACCGATCCCCGAGCGCTTCGAGTCGTCCGACTATCACCAGAAAGCGCTGGAGAAAGCTCATGGGCAGTTATCTGCCATCGGTGCGATGACCGTCGCCGAGCTTTCCGACGCCGCGAAAAAGCAATACGAAACCGACCGCGACAGGTTCCTGAAGTTGATCGCAGAGAAGAACATTCAGCGCGCCAGTTACGACGCGATGCTCGCCCAGGTCAATGCATGGATGCCACCCACGGACGATCACCAGGGGGCTGAAGGACTTCATGGTTGAGCAGATCAGCCGGTCCATCGATTTCGACTGCGCCGGCGATTACTACGAGTCGGAACTAAAAAAGTTCAAACAGATGACCGCCGACGAGTACAAGGCCGATCTCGTGCAGCGACTGCACCGTGATCTCGAATACCACGACGCCGAACACCGCAAGGAAGTCGAGCGCGCCGCATCGCGTACTGCGTGGGTCAAGGCGCTGCGCGAAAGCTTGGCCTGACCCATCCGCGCAGCTACCGCCGCATTGACAGATACCACTAGCTAATTCGAGGTTGAACCCATGAATACCGCAGATCAACACGCCGCAGCAATGGCGATCGTGCACGAAGAAGCCGGCCGGACGCTGTCAAAAGACGACTTCGACCTGTGCATGCGGATCGCAAAGCGTGCGCTTCTTCATTCAGATGCAGCGCAAGCGCCGATCGCATGGATTGGGCCTATGGGGATGCAGACGTTGCAGACGCACGGCGAAGCGCTCGTGTTCAGCAAAAAGAGCGAATATGCAGAAAACGCCCTCTACGTCGCTCCAGGTGCGGCAGCGCAGGAGGAAGACACCTATGTCGCGCAGCGTATGGCCGAGACGCTGGCCGAGGTCTACACGACCATCATCGGCGACGACGCGCGCCAAGAGGATGAATCGCTCAACGCAATCGAGCGCGTAAAGAAGGCCGCACAGGTGCTGCGCCTCGAAGTTGATCTATATCGCGCGCAGCGTGTCGAATCGGCAGCGCAGGGGGAGGTGGTGCGGGTGCCGAGCGACTACGCGAACTGGCGGCTTCACGCGAATGGCATGTACGGGTTGCTCTCCTCAATCATAGGTGCTGGCGCCTTACGTGCGCACGGCGACGACGATCTTGCCGAACGTATTCGGCTGGCTATCGCTCACCACGAACGCATGTGGGCTGGTTCCGCTCCATCTACCGGTGATATGGGGGTGGAGTCGTGAAGGCGCTATCCATCCGCCAGCCCTACGCGTGGCTGATCGTCAACGGGATCAAGGACATTGAAAACCGCGACTGGCCGACGAAATTTCGTGGCCGCGTGCTGATCCATGCTGGCGTCACGTACCCGAAACGCGACTATGCGGACGATGCTGTTGCATATGCGAGGCACCACGGAATCGCGTACCCGGCGCGCGAGGAAATGATCGGCGGAATCGTTGGTGTCGCGACTATCACTGATTGCGTCACCGCCAGCGATTCGATGTGGTTCAACGGCAAATACGGGTTCGTGCTCGCGGATGCTAAGCCGCTGCCGTTCGTGCCGTGCAAGGGCCAACTCAACTTCTTCGACGTGCCCGAAGACGTTGCCGCGACGCTTCGCCAGATGCACACAAAGGCCACCCCATGACATCCCACCCTAACGAGCCCGCTAACGGAGCGATGATGACCACACAGAATGAAGCGGCACTCAATGCGATTCATGAGTTTCTAGGGATCGCAAAGGAGAAAATCTACCCGCAGCCGGACAAGCCGAATAGCGATTGGGCGAAACTCAAAGCGGCGGTTGATGGACTCGCGCTGCTATCCGCAAGCGCGCCAGCCGCGCCGCTGTTCACGCCTGAGCAGGTGGCCACCCTGTTCGTTGCGCTTGGAAATTTTGAATCCAGCGGCTCCAAAAAGTGCGCTGCTTCTATCCGCTCGATTCTCGAAATGCACCGGGGTGAGAAATGACCGAGGAACAGCGCAAAGCCATTGAATGGGCGATCGGAATGGCATCGCAACACAACATCCATAAATCCCCACTGCGTGACCTGCTCGCCGCATCCCCTGCCGCCCCGAAGCTGACCGTGTGGTACGGCACGATGCCCGAGAGTAACGGCAAAACGAACTACACGGCGATTCTGCACAAGGGCGACGTGACGCGGGGAATCACGCTGGACATGTCGGAGTATCCGGACCGCGTCCGCTACGAAGCCGACCGCATGCGGTGGATGATCGGCGAGTTGGACAAAGAGCCGTTCATTCTGGATTACGACGCCGATAAGCATAGCGGGTACGCCGCCCCGCAACCATCCCTGCCCGCGAAAGCTGGCGGTATGACCGAAGCAGAGATTCAAGAATCGAATGCTGTTCTTGACCAGGCTCTGTCTGATTTCTATGCGACGACCGCCGCCGTGGAGCTGGACGATGAGCGGGCGCAGATTCCGTTGGCGTGGCAAAGCACATTCGACGGCCTGTTGGCTTACGTTCTTCAGGACGACCTGCACAACCGCTTGACGCCCCGCGTCATTGATATTGCATATACCGCATTCATGAGTGGTGCCGCAGGAAAAAACAAGGACGACGGCGGCCCATGTGACTGGTTCAACGATACAAAGCCAGTCGTTCAGGCTGCAATTGCGAAGCTATCCAAAGACCTAACGGAAGCCCGCGCCGCATTCCAGCAATCTCCGAAGGGCGATGAGCGGGCGCAGGTTGCCGCCGACAGAACGCCACCGTTTTCCAATTGCCGATTCAAAGAATGCGACCTGCCGGGCCAGTGTGCTGGCGAGGGAAAGTGCCACCATCCTGCCGTTGCCGCGGCAGCACCGCAGGCCGGGGCGGCGCTGACAGAGGAACAGCGGCGGGTGATTAAGTTCTCGGCCGATTTCATTGATGAGAAGTTTGGCGAGCGAATGAAGGCTTCAGACATTCTCCGCGAACTTCTCTCCCACCCCACCGGTAAAGCCGAAGATGCGCAGAGTCTCACGGATGAACAAATTGAGGATGTGTTGTCGAATTACTACGTGGATTTTTATTCGAGCGGTCAAGTAGACGCAAGAAAAGAGCACCTGTTTCGTGGAATTCGCGCTCTTCTCAACAAACATAATTGTTCTGGAGAAAATCATGAATCGTATCAATAAATTGGCCGTCGAAGATGTGTCAAGAAGGCTCAGGGAACGATCATTATTCGCCAAGGCATGCGAACAGGTTACCGACGAACAGGCACTACAAAGCCTGCTACGCGAAGAAGGCATTCAAACTTTGTCGATTGCAGCGACAACCTCCATCGACGCCGCCATGACCGCCGCGCAGCCTGAAAGCGGGGGTGACCATGAGTGACGAAGATCAATTCGATCGTTTCGAAGCGTGGTTCAACAAGGAATATCCGATTTCCGGCGATCGCGGACGCATCAAATATCGCGAGTCGAGCGTTAGGGATTTGATGATTGCCGCATGGCAAGCATCCCGCCGCACTGCGCTGGAGGAAGCTTGGCAGATCTGCAACGTGAACGCCGCCAAGCTCAAGGGGCCGAAAGAAACTGCGTCTGGATATGTCGCGCTTGTCCTCACCGCTGACGAGATCCGATCCCTCGCCAACGAAGACGCCGCACGAACAGGAGATAGCGATCGTGAGTGAAAAGTTGACTCCCAATCGCCCGTCGCCCGAGGGCCGCATGCTCGGCGAGCAACTGGCGCGGCTTACCGACAAAGCTGAAGTCGAAGCGCGGGCCAAGTTCCCGAATCACTCGCGCCGCTGCAAGAGCTGCGCTTTCACCGCCGGCACAGTCCCAAACGGTTGTCTACCGACCGTCATGGATGCTCTGAAGTGCGTTGTCGACGGCACGCCGTTTCATTGCCATCAACACTTCGATGACAAAGGCGTCCCGACCGACCTATGTGCTGGCTGGGGAATCGCGGCCATGGCTGCGGATGAAAAGCTCCGCGAGCGCCTGGGGCCGATCGTTGGTGATTGGGAGTTGAGTTGCGTGTACGAAGATCCTGAGGAAAAAAAGCCCCGCATGCGGCGAGGCTAAAAGCCGCATAGCGGCCTGAGAGATTGCATCGTAAAAGGATAGACAAATGAAATTCAGCACTAACGATAGGCACTTCCTCGGCGACTGGGGAGTAGTCGAGATCAACGCACTGTGCGACACATTACAGACGCTTAAAGGCGCTCTGATGGTCGCATTCGGTGAACACCGCGACGCCACGCACTACAGGGTCATCGAGGACGAAAAAACCGGCGGCAACATGCTGGCGCTCTACTGGACCAAGCGCGACGACGCGTTCCCGCTTCCGTTCAAAATCAATGCCAATACTGCCGTCGATTTTGTTTCTCAGTGGCTGGAAGCTAACGGGAAATGGCCCGACAAGCGGCCCGACACAGACGGGGACACCCATGTTGGTTTCCGCATCCAATCGGGCTGGTACGACGACAAGAGTGAGCACTGCGATTTCGATGTCACCGCGCTGATCATCCCCGAATGGACCATATACGGCAAATGACCGTCGCCACTGAGATCACATCGTAAACCGCAGGGGCTGGCGGGTATATCGGATGATTCTGAAATTGGAGGGGGTATGGGACTCGAGATTTGCCAGGAGCGCTGCAATCAGTGCCTGTTTAGTGAAAACCGAATCGTGAGTAAGTCACGTATGGCTGAGATCGTTCATGACTGCCGGCGCAAGGACGCATATTTCCAGTGCCACAAGTTTACGTTGGAAGATCGCGATGTGATGTGCCGCGGTTACTACGAGACACAGCCGCCGAGCCAGATGCAGCGGGTTGCCGAGCGGCTCAACGCGGTGCGGTTTGTGGCGTTCCCGGAGGAGGAGTGATGAAAAATCCTAATCTGTCGCGCTCGGGCCCAAAGACGGTGACCAGACTTCTCGAGCTTATGAAAGACGGCAAGCCGCGGACTGCTTTTGAAGCGGCGGCTGATCTCGGCATGAGCGTTCCGCCGATCTATGTTGCGACCAAGCAATTGCATCAGGATCGCGAGGTACGAATCTCCGGATGGAAGCTTAATGCGACCAACAATTGCCAGATGGCGATATGGTCGATCGGCAGCGAGCCTGATGAACCGAAGCCAGATTGCTCAGGTAGGAAGTTCGATCCGCCACGTCCGCCGGCGCAACCAGCTTTCAGGGACTGGATGGACATTGCGCTATTTGGAGAGGCAGTCGCGTGACCGAAGCAGCAGAACAGATAATTGCTACAACCAGGCATGCATGGGGTGTGAAATGAAAGTCAGACTCGACAAATGGCTTGAAGATAACTTCGATCCGGCGCCCGCGATCCGCACGGCGCGCCTGTGGATCAAGGCGGCCAAAATCCACCCGGCGCCAGTTAAGGTGGGACGGTCGTACTATGTCGAAAAAGATGCCGTGTTCCGTGACGGGGCGCCGCAATCCAGACTCGTTCACAGGGCTTTCGGTCATGGCAGCTAGGCCGAGAATCCGGCGCCGCGCGAACTGGCCGGAGAATCTTCACGAGCCGCGGCCCGGTTATTACGTCTGGCGGAATCCAATCACTAAGAAGACCATCACCCTCGGCTATATGCCGATCGAGCAGGCTATCTTTGAAGTGGTCGAGGCAAACGCCAAGGCGAAGGAAATGAAGCCGACCAAGCGGCTTGTCGAGCGCATGACGGAGACCGAAAGCACGATCGCCGATCTGATAAAGCGCATGCCGACAGAAGGCGTGAAGGCATCGACGCTGAAGACGCGCTCATACATCGACGCAGCGATTGAAAACAAGATCGGCGATGTTGTGTGTTCCGAGCTTACGACGAAGCATGTCGCTGACCTCATCGAACCGATTTCCGCATCAGGTCAAAAGCGCTGGGCTCAATCGATCCGCAACCGGCTTATTACGATCTGCCGGCGCGGAATGTCGTTGGGTTGGATGACGGCAAATCCAGCCGCTAATACCGAACGCCCGCGCCCCAAGACGAAACGCCAGCGGCTGACGCTCGAAGCCTTTCAGGCGATCTATGAGAAGGCGCCAGAGGTGACCGACTGGTTGCAGAACGCCATGCTGCTCGCGCTCGTGTCGGGGCAAGACCGATCGACTATCGGCACATGGCAGCGATCGTTTTCTCGCGGCGATGTCGTGCTTCTGCAGCGAGCGAAGACGTCAGTGAAAATCGAGATTCCGCTTGCGCTCAGACTGGATGCGATCGATATGTCGCTCGCCGATGTCATTGCGCGATGCAAGTCAACCGGCGTCGTCAGCAAATACCTGATTCATCATGTCCGGACTCAGGGGCGCGCAAAGACCGGGACGCACGTCAAGCTGGGTAGCATCAGCAATGCCTTTGCTGATGCGCGCACCAAGGCCGGAATCCCCGACGATGAACACGCACCGACCTTCCATGAAATCCGCAGTCTGGCGAAACGTCTGTACGATGCGCAGGGCGGCGTAGACACGAAAGCGCTGTTGGGGCACATGACCGATGCGATGGCAGAAATGTATGCGGACAGCCGGGGAATCGCACCGATCAAAGTCACGATAAACAGGTCTGGTTCTGAACAGATTTTTAACAGGAACTGAACAGCATCTGGCAAACCGTTGCCCACAAAGGGCGAGCGGCAAATGGCACGAGTTCAGAAATGTACGTGCCGTGAATTCGCCTCAAACCCAATACTGGATTTGGTTTTAGCCGTTTGTGGGTGAGTTTTTTGACAGCAGAAAACGTCTGACGCGTCCTATACGAATCAATGACTTACGCAGTGGTTTTAATCATCGCTCAAGAACATCCGGCATCCAGCCGATAACCAATAATCCTTCGGGAGATCATCATGCACAAAATCATCGCCGCAGGCGTTCTCGCGCTCG
>Ga0310811_10012349_pt1 | contig 11086 bp, 10 predicted proteins | sample YCmetagenome_FD_207642 | JGI IMG/M metagenome (GOLD analysis project Ga0310811, IMG submission 207642) | Soil microbial communities from experimental microcosm in Duke University, North Carolina, United States - YC | ecosystem: Engineered > Artificial ecosystem > Soil microcosm > Unclassified ... | reverse complement strand
GGAGCCGTGGATTTACACCGTCTATCGTTGGGATCATGAGCAAGCGAACGATTCCCGCCGGCGCCGTCGTGCGCGGCACCGACAAAGGCTACGACCACGAAGCCCCCAAACCCGGCAGCGAGCGGCCGGTCGATCCGACCCACGAGGACAAGAAGTACCCCTACCTGCGGCCGCGCGATGCGGCGACGCTGATCCTGGTACGCCAGCGCGGCAAGATCCCCGAGGTGCTGCTCGGCTGTCGCGACGCCAAGCACGCGTTCATGCCCAACCGCTACGTCTTTCCCGGCGGGCGCGTCGATCCCGACGATGCCCGCGTGCCGGTGGCAACGCCGCTCGATCGTTTCGTCGATGAACGGCTGCGCAAGGCGGCGACGGCGCAACGGGCGCGCGCGCTGGCCGTTGCTGCGGTGCGCGAGACCTTCGAGGAGACCGGACTGATGCTCGCCAAGCCGTTGAAGAACGGGCCGCCGGATGAGGATTTCGGCGAGCACTGGCGCGGCTTTTTGGACAAGGGCTTTGCGCCGGCGCTCGACTGCCTCGACCTGATCGCGCGGGCGGTGACGCCGCCCGGCCGGCCGCGCCGCTTCAATGCCCGCTTCTTCATGGCGCGCGCCGAGGACGCCACGGGCGAGATCCGCCATTCGAGCGAGCTCGGCGACATCCGCTGGGTCAAGCTCGACGAGGCGCGCGAGCTGCCGCTGCCGACCATCACCGGGCTGATCCTGGGCGAGGTCGGCCGCCTGGCGAAGGAGCCGCCCGATCGGCGCAAGCAGCGCAAGATCCCGCTTTTCACGACGGTCCATCGCAAGCATCTGATGCTCGAGGAGTAGCGCCATGGTCAAGGTCGGGGCACGGTTCGGGACCGCTTCGCCGACCTCTAGCGGGGCTGCTCCCGGTCCGCTCTCGCCGGCTTCGGCGAGCCCCAGCCTGCCGACGCGCGCCGGCGTGCGGCTGCGCGCGCTGGTTCTCATCCGCTGGGCCGCCGTCGCCGGCCAGTTCTTCACCGTCTCGGTGGTTCACTGGGGGCTCGGCTTCACCCTGCCGCTGTTGGCGGTGTTTGGGGCGATCGCGCTGTCGGCCCTGCTCAATCTCACGGTCAGCATCGGCCGGCCGGCCTCGGCGCGGGTCGACGACCGCGAGGCAACGGTATTCCTCGCCTTCGACGTGCTGCAGCTCGCCGTCCTGCTCTATCTCACCGGTGGACTGACCAATCCGTTCGTGCTGCTGCTGCTGGCACCGGTCGCAATCGGCGCCACGATCCTGTCGCTCACCAGCAACATCGCGCTGTCGATGCTCACCATCCTGTGCATCGGGCTGCTCGGCCTGTTCCATCAGCCGCTGCCGTGGCGCGGCCCGCCGCCCGAGCTGCCCGACATCTATCGCGCCGGCGTGTGGGCCGGCCTCACGCTCACGACCCTGCTGACCACGCTTTACGGCTGGCGTCTGGCGGAGGAGGGACGGCAGATGGCCGATGCGCTGGCGGCGGCGCAGGCCGCACTCGCCCGCGAGCAGCGCCTGTCGGCGCTGGGAGCGCTCGCGGCGGCAGCGGCGCACGAGCTCGGCACGCCGCTCTCGACCATCGCCGTGGTGACCAAGGAAATGCTGCGCGAGGTCGAGGAGGACGATCCGCTGCGCGAGGATGTCGAGCTGCTGTCGTCGGAATCCGAGCGCTGCCGCACCATCCTGGCCCGGCTGTCGGTCGATCCGGCAGGCGATGTGTCGGATGCCTACGTCCTGGTGCCGCTGCCGGCGCTGATCGAGGCGGCGGCGCAGCCCTACAAGCGCGAGGATATCGCCATCGCCTTCGAAGCTGGCCCGATGGACGACAGCATCCCGACCACGGCGCCGATTCAGGTGCGCAGCCCCGAGCTCATGCAGGGTATCGGCAATATCGTGCAGAATGCCGTTTCGTTCGCCCGCAGCGAAATCCGGATCGCCACGCGCTGGACCACGGAATGGTCGGAAGTCGAGGTTTCCGACGATGGTCCGGGCTTTTCCGAGGCCCTGCTGGACGAATTGGGAACACCCTTCATCTCGACCCGCCAGGGCGAGGAGGGACACATGGGGTTGGGTGTTTTCATCGCCAAAACGCTATTGGAGCGCACTGGCGCCACCGTGACCTTCGGCAATCGCAGCCAGGGCACGGGCGCTGCAGTATCGGTGCGCTGGTCAAACCCTGTCTTCAAGGCTACATAGCGGCCGATGTCGAAGGAGTCGCCATGAGCCAGGACACAGGCACGGGCCGACCCGTGTCGCCCGCAATCGACGGTGCGACGGCGAACAAGGACCGCACATTGCTGATCGTCGATGACGATGCGGCCTTTCGCAATCGGACCGCCCGCGCCTTCGAGCAACGCGGCTTCATCGTCTCGGCCGTCGGGTCGGTCGCCGAGGCGTTGGCCCAGACGGCGCGACCGCCTGCCTTTGCCGTGATCGATCTGCGGCTGGGCGACGGCAACGGCCTGGAGCTGGTGGGGCCGCTGCGCCAGGCGCGGCCCGACATCCGCATCGTCGTGCTGACCGGCTACGGCAATATCGCCACGGCCGTGGCGGCCGTGAAGGAAGGCGCCATCGACTATCTCGCCAAGCCGGCCGACGCCGACGCCATCGAGCAGGCGCTGATCTCGCACGGCCGCAAGCTGCCGCCGCCGCCCAGCAACCCGATGTCGGCCGATCGCGTGCGCTGGGAGCACATCCAGCGTGTCTTCGAGCAGTGTGACCGCAACGTCTCGGAGACGGCGCGCCGTCTCAACATGCATCGGCGCACCTTGCAGCGCATCCTCGGCAAGCACGCGCCGCGCGAGCATTGATGCCCGATCATCGATGCCCGAACATTGATGCGTGCACATTGATGCGCGCACATTGATGACCTGGCACTGATCACCGTCCAGCTTCTTGTCAACGCGCTGGCGCTGGGCATGGCCTATGCGCTGGTGGCGCTGGGCTTCGTGCTGGCGCTCAATGCCGCCGGCGCGGTGAATTTTGCCCATGGCGACCTGGTCGTGCTGGGCGGCTCCGTCGCCGTGGCGGCCGGCGCGTGGCTCGGCCTGCCGGGCGTGGTGCTGCTGCCGCTGGTAGCGGCGGTGCTGGCCGTCGTCGGGGTGATCGCCGCCCGCGTCGCCATCACGCCGCTGGCGGCGCGCCCGCCCGAGGCGACGTTCGTCGCCACCATCGCGCTCGCCGCCATCATCGAGCAGGGGCTGACGGTGGAGATGGGTACGGCGCCGCGCACCGCGCCGGCGCTCGCCGGCAGCGGCGCATTCGCGCTGGGCGGGCTGGCGGTCGGCCGCCAGCCGATCGCCATCATCGTGCTGGGCAGCCTGCTGGTCCTGGCGATCTGGTTCCTGCTCGAGCGCACGCAGACTGGCCGGCGCATGCGCGCGGTATCGGCCGATCGACACATGGCGCGCGCTGTCGGCATTCCGGTCGGCCGCTACGTCCTGCTCTCGCTGGCCTTGGCCGGCGCCTTGGCCGGGGTCGCCGGGCTGCTTCTGGGACACCAGTTCCTGGTCGCTCCGACCCAGGGTGCCGGCTACATGCTGAAAGCCTATATCGCCGTGGCGATGGGCGGCTGGGGCAGCGTGCCGGGGGCGCTGCTGGGCGCGCTCGGCATCGGCGTGTTCGAGACCCTGGTGTCGGCCGGCTTCGGCGATGCCTGGGCGTCGGCCGCGCTCTACCTCAGCGTTCTGGTCGTGCTGGCGATCCGGCCGCAGGGCCTGTTCGGCGAGCCGGTCGGCCGGCGCGCCTGACATGCGCCCGCTCGGCGTCTTCTGGCTGGTTGTTCTCGTCCTGCCGCCTCTCGTGGCCCTGACCCTGCTGGCGCCGTTCGGCCAGCGCATGGTCACCCTAGTCGGCATCTATGCCCTGATGGGGCTGGGCTACCAGCTGATCTTCGGCCATCTCGGAGCCCTCAACCTGGCGCAGGGCGCCCTGTTCGGGGTCGGCGCCTACGCCACGGCGCTGCTCGCGCCCAGCCTCGGCGGGCTGGCGCTGCCTGCGGCGCTGCTCGCCGCCGCCGGACTCGCGGCTCTGGTGGGCGGTCCGCTGCTGCGCCTGCAGTCGCACTACTTCGCGCTCGCCACCTTGGCGCTGGCCTCGCTCGTCAATTTGGTGGCCGTGCACGTCGAAGCGCTGACCGGCGGCGCCAACGGTCTTGCCAGCTTCACAGTCGGGCTGCCGCGGGGGCCCGTGCTGCTCGCTGTGGTGTGGGTCTGCCTGATCGTCCTGGGTTCGATCGCCGCCGCTCTCGTGCGTGGTCGTGCCGGCGAGCAGGCGCGGCTGTTGCGCCAAGCGCCGCTGCTCGCGGCGACGCTAGGCATCGACGGTGGACGCTGGCGCCTCGCAGGCTTCGTCGCCGCCGGCGCACTGGCTGGCCTGGCCGGCGGTTTCTCCGCGGCGCTGAGCGGCGTGGTGTCGCCGGAAGCGACCGGCTTTTCCATCATGGTGCTCTGCCTGACATCGGTGGTGCTGGGCGGCACGCGCCATCCGATGGGTGCGCTGCTGGGCGCCGCCTTGGCTGTCGGCCTGCCCGAGTTGCTGCGCGACTTCCAGGGCGCCTGGCTGCTGGCCTACGCCGTTGCGACGCTCGCCGTCGTGCTGTGGGCGCCCGATGGCCTCGCAGGGCTGGTCGATCGCCTGCGTGGCGCAACGCCAAGCGAAAGAACGGCGCCGCCGTGGCCGACGCCGCGGGCGGCGAACGCCGGCCCGCGCCACCTGCGGGTCGAGCAGGTGATCAAGCGGTTCGGCGGCGTCGAGGCCCTGGCAGGTGTTTCCATTACGCTGGCACGCGGCGAGATCGTCGGCCTGATCGGACCCAACGGGTCGGGCAAGACGACGCTCTTGAACGTGATCTCCGGACTCGAGCACGCGGACCACGGCCGGATCGCGCTCGACGAGCGGCCGATCACGTCTCTGCCGGCGCACGCCATTGCGCAGTCGGGAGTGGCGCGCACCTTCCAGGCGCGCCTGCTCGAAGGCGAGACGCGACACGACGAGCTGGCGCGAGCCTTGTCGACCGGCCCGGCCTTCGTGCTGCTCGACGAGCCGGCGGCCGGCGCGACCGACCGCGAACGCGACGAGCTGGTCGAGACCCTGCGCGGCCTGCGCGATGCCGGGCTCGGGCTGCTGGTCGTCGATCACGACATCGAGCTGCTGTCGCGCCTGTGCGATCGTCTGGTCTGCCTCGAGCGCGGCCGCCTGCTTGCCGACGGCCCGCCGAGCGACGTGCGCGCCGATCCGCGCGTGCGCGCGAGCTTCCTCGGGCTCGACGCCGCGGCATGAGCGCGGCGCCATGAGTGCAGTGCTCGAGATCGGCGGCCTCACGGTCGCGGCCGGCGAGATCGTCGCCGTGCTGGGCGGCAACGGCGCCGGCAAGACCAGCCTGCTCGAGACCGTTCTCGGTTTCCGCCCGGGACCGGTACGCCTGCTCGGTCGCGACGTCGCGGGGCTCGGCGTCGAGCAGCGCGTGCTGATGGGCGTGGGCTACGTCCCCGAGCGGCGGCGCGTGTTCGCGAGCCTGACGGTGCAGGAAAATCTCGAGGCGTCGTCGTCCCTGGCCGCGCGCGAACGCCGACAACGCATGGCCGAGATGATGGCGCTGTTTCCCATGCTCGGCGAGCGGCCGCAGGCGCGGGCGTGGCTGCTGTCGGGCGGCCAGCAGCAGATGCTGGCGCTGGCGCGCGCGCTGATGAACCGGCCGCGCCTGCTGCTGCTCGACGAGCCGTCCCTCGGCCTGGCGCCCGTGGTCGTCGGCGACCTGCTGGCGCGTTTGTCGGCGATGGCAGCGGAGGGCCTGGCGATCGTGCTGGCCGAGCAGCGCGCCAGCCAGGCCTTGCGCGTGGCGCGACGCGGCGTCGTGCTGAGCCGTGGCCGCATCGTGCGCAGCGGTCCCGCCGCCGAGCTCGCCGCAGACCCGACGCTCGCCGACCTGATGGCCGGCGGGTGACTCATGCTCATGGGATCACGCCCGCCGGCTTTGCGCGTTCCAGAATTGCTCGAGGTTGGCGATCAGCGCCGGGCTGAAATGGCAGAGCGCCTGCTCGCGGGCATAGAGCGCGGCGTAGCGCCGGAAGGTGTCGATCGGCTCGGCCGACAGTCGCAGCGCGCGGCGATTGCCGATCGCGCCGACCATGCCCGAGCCAGTCAGCCGGTCGATGACCCTGGCGATCGTTTCGTCCATCGCATCAGGCTCGACGATCTCATCACAGATCATGCGGCCGACCTCCGAATCGCAGTCGATGCGGCGTTCGTACATGATCGCCTGGCGCGCGATGCGGTCGCCGACGAAGCGCGCCAGCCGCAGGTTGGCCATCGCCGGGATGATGCCTTCCTTGCGCGCCGGCAAAGTGAGGTAGGCGCTGCGCTCGGCGATGTTGAAATCGGTCGCCAGCAGGATCTGGCAGCCGCCACCGATGGCGAACGTCTCGACCGCCGATATCCAGAGCTTCTCGATCGAATCGCCTGCGACCTCGTCGGGCGGCAGGTCGGGCCTGGCGAGGCCGCGCAGCAGCTTGTTCACGAATCCCAGGTCACGCACCATGAACCACAGGAACGGGATCTTGCCATAGTAGAGATGCGTCAGGTTGATGCCGGCATTGTAGACGCGCTGGCCGGCATACTTGCCGGCGGGCACGACATCGCCGCGCAGCACCGCGACCTGGCTGTGCGGATCGAGGATGCAGACGTCGGCGGCGATCTCGGTCGCGGGCTGGGTCGAGTTGTCCTCGGAATTCAGGAAGCGCGGATTGGCGAGCAGCAGCTCGGCCGCCTTGCCGCGACGCTCGACCTTGGCGAAGCCGAGATCGAGCCGGCCGTCGCGTTGGAACTTTGCCAGCGCCTCGGCCGATTCTTCGCGCGGCAGCAGCATGGCGTGACAGAGATGTGCCCCGCACGCCGGATCGGCCAGGATCTGGTTGCAGAGGATGCCCTGGTCGATCTCGCAGCCGTCCTTGTCGGCCTGGCGCAGCTCGGCTTCGGCCGCGACCTCGGCGTGCGTCGGCGCCAGGCCGGGCACCAGCTGGGCGGCATCGTAGACCAGGCGCTCGACGCGCATGAACTTGTGCCGGCCGTTGGTCAGCTTGTCGTACAGCGCAACGACGTGGCGGCGCAGGAAGGCGAACCGCGCCTCGCGCGCTGCCTGCTTGAGGGCCTCGGCGGCCTGATGCGACGCCGCATCGCGCTGCGGCTTGGCCGGCAGCCGCGCCAGCTGCCCGGCGAGCCCGCGCCAATAGGTCGAGAACGCGGCCTGATCGGCCGCGAAGTCGCCGCTGGCCGCGACCGGTGCCGATACGACCGAATCCATGCCGTCGTTTCCTGCCCGCATTGGGAATGTTGGAGCGGGCGACGGGATTTGAACCCGCGACCTACGGCTTGGGAAGCCGACGCTCTACCCCTGAGCTACACCCGCTTGAGGGCCATTCTAGCCTGCGTCGGGGACTGAATGAAAGGTCCTCTCTTCTGGACTGCGGGCGTCCCGCCTGCTCAAGCGCTTGAGCGGGCGAGACCCTTCGCCTTCGCTCGGGGCAGGCGCCCGCGGTCCAAGGAACGGATATGCTGGTGTCCGGAGGACCCATGGACAGCACGCCAGCTCCGATCTCGCTCGCCGCCGCCCGCACTCTCCCCTGGAAGCCCGGGCGCTCGGCCGAAGCCTTCGTCGACGGCGACCTCGAGATCAGGTTCACGCCGCGGCCGACCAACGGGCCGCAGACGCCGCATCAGCGCGACGAGGTCTACATCGTCGCCGCCGGCAGCGGCTTCTACCGCGTCGAGGGCAAGGTCACCGCGGTCGGGCCCGGCGACATGTGCTTTGCCGCCGCGCACGCCGCGCACGGCTTCGAGGATTTCACCGACGATTTCGCCATCTGGATCATCTTCTACGGCCCGGTGAAGTGAGCGCGCCGTGATCTCGCGCCCGGATTGTGCCATGACACGCCGATGCTGGACGAAATCCTGACACAACAAGAACGCGCGGTCGTGGCCCGCGCCAAGGCGTTCGCCGAGGTGCACGTGGCGCCCAACGCCGCGCGCTGGGAGTGGGAGCGGCGCTATCCCATCGAGACCATCCGGGAAGCCTGCGCCGCCAACCTGCACACGATCGAGCTTGCCAGGCAGCATGGCGGGCAGGGGCTGTCGTTCTCCTGCAAGCTCCGGGCGTTCGAGGAGATCGCGCGGCACGATTTCGCTTTCGCCTTCGCCCTGATCAACCATCACAACGCCGTGGCGCGCTTCGCCCGCGACGGCCAGCCGGCGCACGTCGCGCGCCTGCTGCCGCGCATGATCGCCGGCGAGGTGATCGGCTGCGCCGGCTTGAGCGAACCCGGCGTCGGCAGCGACTTCGGCGGCCTCGAGATGATGGCGGTGCGGGTCGACGGCGGCTGGAAGCTGAACGGCGCTAAGGCGTGGATCACCAACGCGGCGGTGGCCGGCCTCTCGGTTGCCTACGCGCAGACCGACAAGGCGCAGGGCTATCGCGGCATCGCCTGCTTCGCCATCGAGGCGGATCGACCGGGCTTCCATCGCGAGCCGGCGTTCGAGCTGCATGGCGGCCATGCGATCGGCGTCGGCGGGTTTCGCCTGGTCGACTACATCGCGCCCGACGAGGCGGTGCTGCATCCGCCGGGCGGTGCCTTCAAGGCGGCGCTGGCCGGCATCAACGGCGCCCGCGCCTACGTCGCTGCCATGTGCTGCGGCATGCTGCAGGCCTCCCTGGAAACGGCGGTGCGCTACGCGCAGCAGCGCAAGACATTCGGCCAGCCCGTGCTCGCCCATCAGGGCGTGCGCTGGAAGCTGGTCGATGCCGCGACCGATCTCGAGGCGGCACGGCTTCTCACCTATCGTGCGGCGCGCCTGATCGACGAGGCGGGCGATGCCGTGCTGCCGGCGGCGCATGCCAAGAAATTTGCCACCGAGATGGCGGTGCGCCGCATCGCCGACTGCATCCAGGCAATGGGCGCCAATGGCTTGCGCGCCGACTACCCGCTGGCCCGCCATCTCGCCTGCGCCAAGATCGCGGCCTACACCGACGGCTCGATCGAGATGATGAACGAGCGAATCGGCGTCGCGCTGCCGCAGGTGTTCGGGTGATCCTCTCGACCGTCGAGATGCACACCGGCGGAGAGCCGACGCGCATCATCGTCGACGGCTGGCCGGCCTTCGAAGGCCGGACGCTGCTCGACAAGCGGCGCGAGGCCAGGGAGCGCTTCGACGCCCTGCGGCGCGGCCTGATGCTGGAGCCGCGCGGTCACGATGGCATGTACGGCGCGTTGCTGGTCGGGCCCGACCATCCCGATGCCGATCTCGCCGTGCTGTTCATGCACAACGAGGGCTACAGCACGATGTGCGGCCACGCCACGATTGCGCTCGCCCGCTGGGCAGTCGACAGCGGGCGGGTCGCGCGGCGGGAGCCGGAGACGACGGTGCGCCTGCAATGCCCCTGCGGCTTGGTGACGGCGCGCGTCGCGGCCGACGGCATGGTGCGCTTCGAGAGCGTGCCGGCCTTTGCCTATGCGCTCGACCGCATCGCCCCGACGCGGACTTGGGGACCGGTGACAGTCGACATCGCCTATGGCGGTGCATTCTATGCTTTCCTCGCCGCTGATTCGATCGGTCTCGACCTGCAGACCTCGCCAATACGCCAGATCGTCGATGCCGGCGAGGAGATCGCGCTCGCCGCGGCGAAGGCGATCGCGCTCGACCACCCGGACGAACCCGACCTCGCCTTTCTCTATGGCACCATCCTGACCGACGGCGGCGATGGCGCCGCGGGCCGGCCGAGCCGCAACATCTGCATCTTCGCCGGCCGCCAGATCGATCGCAGCCCGACCGGCAGCGGCGTCACCGCACGCATGGCGTTGCAGATCGCACGCCGCCAGGTGCGGATCGGCGAAGAGCGCCTGTTCGAGAGCTGCACCGGCGCCGTGTTCACCGGGAAGGTGCTGCGCGAGGCACCGCCGGTCGGCCGACGCAAGTCGGTCATCGTCGAGGTCGGCGGCCGCGCCCATCAAACCGGCGAAGCACGCTTCCGCTTCGACGACGACGACCCGCTGCGCGAGGGCTTCAGCCTCGGGCTTTGACTCTTCTGAACCGCGGGCGACTCGCCCGCTCATGAACATCAGCGGGCGAGACGCCCGCGGTCCAGAAGAGCATGACGCTCACGCGTTGTCGGCGCGGCGCAGGGCCTGGTCGAGATCGTCGAACAGGTCGCCGGCATCCTCGACGCCGACCGACAGGCGCAGCAGGTCGGTGGGGCAGGGCGTTCCCGGGCCTTCGATGCTGGCGCGATGCTCGATCAGGCTTTCGACGCCGCCCAGCGACGTCGCCCGCTTCCACAGCGCGACGCGGGCGGCGGTGGCGATGGCGGCGCGTTCGCCGCCTTTGACGCGCACCGACAGCATGCCGCTGAAGCCTCCCGTCATCTGCGCCTTGGCGACGGCATGGCCGGGAAAGGTCGGCAGGCCGGGATAGAGAACCTCGGCCACCATCGGATGAGTGGCGAAGCGCTCGGCAAGCGTCTCGGCCGAGCGGCAGGCCCAGGCGACGCGCGGGAACAGCGTGCGCATGCCGCGCATCAGCAGCCACGCCTCGGTCTGGCCGAGGATCGTGCCGAGCTGGGCCCGCACGGCGCGCAGCTTCGCCCAGTAGGCATCGTCGCGGGCGCCGACCAGCGCGCCGGCGATGATGTCGGAGTGGCCGTTGAGATACTTGGTCGCCGAGTGCATGACGATGTCGGCGCCGTGCTCGATCGGCCGCGTCAGCACGGGCGTTGCGACCGTCGAATCGACGGCGAGCAGCGCGCCGGCGCGATGGGCGATGTCGGCCGCCGCGGCGATGTCGGTGATGCCCCAGGTCGGGTTGGCCGGTGTCTCGATCCAGATCAGCCTGGTGGCGCCGGGCCGCACGGCGCCGGCGATCGCGTCCGTCCGGTCGGCGTCGACGAAGTCGACGACGAGACCCCAGCTGGTGGCAAACGTCGCCAGCCAGTTGCGCAGCGCCCAATACATCACCTTGGGCGCGATGACGTGGTCGCCCGGCGCCAGGGCCAGGAAGCAGGCGGTAGCGGCGCTCATGCCGGACGAGAAGATCAATGCTT
>Ga0310811_10012348_pt1 | contig 11087 bp, 6 predicted proteins | sample YCmetagenome_FD_207642 | JGI IMG/M metagenome (GOLD analysis project Ga0310811, IMG submission 207642) | Soil microbial communities from experimental microcosm in Duke University, North Carolina, United States - YC | ecosystem: Engineered > Artificial ecosystem > Soil microcosm > Unclassified ... | reverse complement strand
GCTGTCATGCATCGCCCCAATAATCACGGGTCGATCCGGATCCCCGGCGGTAAACACGATCGCCACTTCCGCCCCATCGATCAGCGGAAAATGATGTCCATAGTCATCCCCACTATAGGGCTTGGCAAACCGCACCGGCCGGCTAGTCCCACCCGGACTCCACTGATCGAGATCGAACGGCAGTACGATCACATACCAGCCCTGCTCGGTCAGATACGCATACTTATAGTTACCTGGCGACGTAACACGCGCTGGCAAAATTCCTTCTATAGCTGGCCGACGAACCGACTCGACCAACGTTCGCCACACCCGGTCCGAAGGAATTCCCTCGAATGTCACCCGATACGCCTGATTGCACGCCCCGTGCGAGCGCACCGACGTCACGAAAATGCCGTGCTTCGCATCGGTGGGATTCGGATCAACGGACATCACTTCACCCGCTTCGAGCCAGAAGGGATTGCCGGTACCGATAAACTTGATCTGGTCGGCCAGATGTGCCTGATGCCGCAACTGCGCGACGCGCTGCCCTTCTTCGGGCGTTTCGTAATGCTCACCCCAGTGGTAGTCAACTGCATCCGTAGTCGTGTCGCCGCGCGCCGTGTTCTCCTCGACAAGCAATGAAACACCCGCCTGCCGATGGTTGTATTCGTGCAGGCGCACCGCTTCAGGCACCCGCCGCGTACGCCGCCGAAGCGTCTTGATCGCATCCGCACCAACACTCTCCAACCCCGTATCGCGCCGAAACGGCACAGTCCGCTGCTTACGCGCATACGCATCGAGATCGTCACCGAACACGATCATCGCGCGATCCTTTTTCTGCTCCCAGCGGAACCAGATCCCTTCCCGCGCGCAGAGACGTTGAATAAATGAAAACGTCGTCTCGTGATACTGCGTGATGTACTCATGCCGCTTGTACTGGCTGCGTAGCTGGAACACGAAATCCACTCCGCTGCGATATCCATAGTGCCGCAACGTATCGGTGATGATCTCTTCGACCGATTGCTTCTGAAATAACCGGCTCTTCACGCCGCGATCGAGGTCCGCCAGCTTCGGCTCGACGACTACCCGATAGCGCGTTTCATCGGCCGACGTCTCGAACTCGTCGAATTTCGTCACGATGCCGTGGATCGTATGCGCGGGCGGTTTCGTGCTGAACTTCTCGGCGTTCTCGCCAAACATCTTGCGCAGATAGTCGATATTCGGATCGCCAGGCTCTACGGTAAACCGCGCGGGACGCCCGAGCACCTGATCCATCGGAATGCCCGCTACCGGGCTGGTGAATTCGATCTCGTACCTGTACAGCTCACTGACCCGGTCGATGCCAGTGAACTTCAGGATCGAGAACGGCGCCGGATGCGGCGCCAGTTTCAATTCATAAGCCTGTAGCGGCAATACCATCGACATCTGATCCCTCTTAACTACGCGGCTACAACGGCGCCGCCGGGCAAGCCATCATCGGCACCCCCGGCGACTCCTGCGGGAAACTAGTGCAAAAGCTGCCCGATCAGCTCTTCGCCTTCGGCATCTGCGACACCAGCGAGAGGCCGATATCCATACCCTCGACCTGGAAGTGCGGGATGATGAACAGCTTGATGCGGAAGAATCCGGGGTTGTCCTCGATATCCTCGACCGTCACCTTCGCTTCGCGCAGCGGGTGCGACGCCTGCAACTCATCGCCCGGATCCTTCATCTCGGTCACGAGGCCCTTGATCCAGTTGTTCAGTTCGATTTCGAGCAGACGCCGGTCCTTGGTCGTACCGATGTTCTCGCGCTGAATCAGCTTCAGGTAATGCGCGATACGCGACAGCAGGAAGATATACGGCAGCCGCGCATTGATGCGGCTATTCGCAGTCGCTTCCTTCGTCTCGTACAGCGCCGGTTTCTGCGACGAATTCGCCGAGAAGAAACAGGCGAAGTCATGGTTCTTATAGAACGACAGCGGAATAAAGCCGAGATTCGCGAACTCGAACTCGCGCGTTTCCGGAATCAGCACCTCGGTTGGAATCTTCGGCTGCACGCCGGTGCCGAGGTCGTACAGGTGAACCGGCAGGTCCTCGACCTTGCCGCCCGCCTGCGGACCGCGAATCTGCACGCACCAGCCGTTGTTCACAAAACTGCGGGTCATGTTCGCGGCGAACGCGAACGATGCATTGACCCACAGGTAGCGGTCGTGGTCCGGGCCCTTTACCGCTTCTTCATAGTTGAACGCGCGCACCGGCGTCGTGTCCTTGCCGTACGGCAGCCGGCCGAGCACGCGCGGCATCGTGAGGCCGACATAACGCGCGTCGTCGGTATCGCGGAAGCTCTTCCACTTGATGTATTCGGCGCGATCGAAGTAGTTGCCGATGTCCTGGATCGCGGCGACTTCCTCCATCGACTTCTTGCCGAAAAACGCTGCGCCGACCGAACCGATGAACGGCATATGCGCGGCCGCCGCGACCTTCGAGATGTTGCGCAGCAGCGCGACGTCCTGCGGCGAATTCGCAAACTCGAAGTCGCTGATCAGCGCGCTGATCGGTTGACCGCCCGGGGTGTCGTATTCCTCGATGTACGTGAGGCGATACAGGCCGCTCTGGATCAACTCCGGCGTATCTTCGAAGTCGCGTTGCAGTGCATCCTTCGACACATCGAGCACTTCGACGCGTGCATTCTTGCGGAAGTCCGTGCGCGACACGAGCATCTTCAAACCACGCCAGCGGCCTTCGAGTGCCTGAAACTCCGGCGTGTGCAGCACTGCATCGAGCTGACGACCGATTTGGCGATCGAGCTGGCCGATATGAAAGTCGAGCAGCGACTTGTCGAGACGATCGACCGGCTGGCTCGATTGCGCGACCAGATCGAGAAACGCGCCGATACCGCGCGCGATGCGCTCGTCGGCGGATGCTTCGGAGAGCATGTCGTTGTCGCGGAACGCCTCGAGCGGACGTGCCTCGGAAACGGGCTTTAGGTTGATCTTGTTGCACAGCGACGCATAGATGCTGTCACCGTCGATGTGCGTTTCTGGTGCAGTGGTCAGCACAACGGTCTCGGTTGCACTCTGGCGGGATTCGTTCTGTTCCATGTGTCTTCCTGTCTGCGTTCCTGCAGCGATCTGGGTACGAAAAGCGGTGAAGGCGGTCTTTGACCGTCGCCGCTCAGGCATGGCCTTCCGGCTGGGTGGCGGCCGTAGCGATCTGCGCGAGCTCGCCGCGCAGCCTCTCCGACAGGCGCTTGTCCTTGAGGACCTTTTCGAACTCGCGACGGAACGTGCCGTTGTCGAGCAGATTCGATTTAAGGTCACGCAGCAGATTGCGCATCGCAAGCAGCGCCTGCAGTTCCGGAATCTGGCGCGCTACCTGCTCCGGTTCGAAGTCCTTCATCGAACGGAATGACAGCTTGACCGGCAACTCCGAACCGTCGTGGGCAAGCGTGTTCTCCGCCGCGATCTTCAGGTCCGGCGCGTAGTCGGCGAGCACCGCGTCGAAGTTGTTTTTGTCGATGTTCACCTTCTTGCGCTCGGCAAGCGGTGCCTGCTCACGGCCCGCGCTGAAGTCACCGGCAACGAGCAGCTTGAGGGGCAGCTCGATCTTCTTCTGGGCGCCGCCGGTGTGCAGGTCCAACGTGATGGAGACGCGACTCTTCGGAATTTCGCGCTGAAAGCTATCCATTTGTGTTCCTCATGTGATCAGGTTCGAGACACCCGCGGAATTCGCCCGTTGCGATGCGGTGTGCCCTTGTGCGCATGCTCGCGGACGCATTTATTTGCGACGCGCGAGGAAATAACGCCGACGCTTCATTGCGCGGCTTCAATTCGTGCGACCTTCAATTTGGAAGATATTAAAACAGGTTTAACGGCATGCCGTCAAAGCCTATTCTGCGCATTTATATTGAGATGAATGTCAACAATAGTTACGGATCGCCATTTTTCAGATAGTCGCAATCATCCTGAAATTCACCATCATTTTCCGCACCCCAGCATCACCCTGAATCCATTACAGGATAAGGATTCTAGCCTGTCTAAAATTTACTCACATCACCCAATCCATCGAGCATACATTTAACATCAATCATATAAAAAGACACAGTTGTTGACACATTAAATTGATGATTTCCTCTATATCAAGATAGATACAATATGAACAAGTGTGAATTTTTACAAAAACAGAAAAATACGGGTATACGATTGGGAAAACCTCCATATAGAATCCGCACTCTGAATAACCCGAAATAATCAATAACCAGCGAAACACCACACTTATGCGGATCGACAAACCGCTGTGGCATGAGGGGCTCATCCTCACGCAGCAGCACTTCCAGCAACAGGAACGATGGGCCGGATTCGCGCTGCAACAGCTCGCGACCGTCGCGCTCGCCGAGCCCTGGGGCACGCTCGGCGTCGAGGTCGACGAGGAAGCGCTGGCAACGGGACGCTTGAAGCTCACGCGGCTCAAACTGCGTTTTCCGGACGGCACGCCGGTCGACACCACCGCGGCCGACGCGTTACCGCTCGCGCGCGATCTGACACAAGGTGTGACCGTCACCCAGCAGAGCGTCGTCGTGTTTGCCGCGCTCGCGCTGCCCGATGCGAACGGCAACAACTGCCGCTACGACGAAACGTCGCTTGCGCGTCCGCGTCGCACGTATCGCGAGTTCGTCAAGGTCGCGGATCTGAGCGGCAGCGGCGAAGCCGAAATCGCAGCGGAACGTCACGCGCTGCGTCTGCTGTTCGACTTCGAATCGCACGCGGACGACACGGTTTGCGCAATCGCGAGGCTAGTGCGCACGACGAGCGGCCAGTTCCAGGTCGATCATCGCTTCGTACCGCCGTGTCTGACGCTCGGCAGCCACCCGCTGCACCTCGAACGCATCAATCGTGTTGCCGAGATCCTGCAGGCGAAGAGCGCCGCACTCGGCGCGCGACGCAGCGAACGACTTGAACAGGTCGCTGAATATGGCATTGCAGACGTGCAGCTGTTCTGGCTGTTGCATTGCATTCACACCGCGTGGCCGCAATTGCGGCTTTACGCTTCGCATCCGCGCCGCTCGCCGGAGCAGCTATATGGCACGCTCGCGCAACTCGCGAGCGCGCTGATGACGTTCTCAACGCTCGCGCAGCTCACCGACATTCCGGCCTACGATCACACGCGCGCCGACGAGGTGTTCACGAAGCTCGAAGCGACGATCCGCGATCTGCTCGACGCAATCATTCCGTCACGCGTAGTGTCCATCGACCTCACGCGCAAGAGCACGACCACGTGGGCCGGTCACTTCCTCGACGAACGCATCGTCGAAGGCGCGGCCGACTGGTATCTGTCGGTCAACGCGTCGCTGCCGGCGTTCGAGCTCGCCGAGCAGTTCCCGCGTCTGTGCAAGATCGGCGCGCCCGACGACGTCGAACACATCATCAATTCTGCGCTGCCCGGCATTCCGGTGAAGCCCGTGCCGCGTGTGCCCGCGGCGATTCCTGTGCGTCTCGACAATCACTACTTCGCGCTCGACCCGGCCAGTGCCGCGCACGCAAGGATGCTCGCGGCACGCGCGTGCCAGATCTACCTGCCGTCGTCGGTGCCCGACGCGTCGCTCGAACTCTACGCGGTACTGCGCTCATGAACGCCCTGACCCGAAGCCACAATGAACCAGCGCTGCTCGATCGCAGCCCCGGCGCGGCCCGCGCGACGCGTGAAGGCATCCGCGATCTGCTGCGCGATACCGCGCTGCTCGTCACGACGCTCGCACCGAGTGGTCATGTCGACAACGCAGCCAACTTCCGCAGCCGTTGCAACCAACTGGTCGAGAGTTTTTCGAATGCGCTCGAGCGCCGCGGCTATGCCCACGATGTGCAACAGGACGCGCTGGTCGCGCAATGCGGGCTGCTCGATGAAATGGCGCTGCGATATCTGTCCGCGGAAAGCCGCGTCGGGTGGGAAATGAAGCCGTTGCAGGTCGAGCGTTTCCAGTTGCACGACGCGGGCGAGCGGGTATTCGAGCGCCTTGAAGCGCGCATGCGTGAGGCGTCGCCGCAGGTGGATCTACTCGAATGCTATGCGGCGATTCTCAGCCTCGGCTTTATCGGCCGTTACGCACGCGACGGCGATGCGAAACGTTCGGCGCTGATCGCCACGCTCAATACGCAACTGGAAAAGCTGCGCGCCACGCCGACGCAAACCTTTATTGCGGACCGTCCCGGGCGTCGGCTTTCCGACTGGCTTTATCGGTTGTCGCCGTGGGCCATCGCGGCGCTCGCGTGCGTCATCGCGGCGATCGTCTGGCTGGCGTGGTCGGTCGCGCTCGACGCTCTGGTCGCACACCTCGTGCACGCGAAGCTCGCTCAGCCGTGAAATCCGATCTGCCTGTCCTGTCCGCGACGCCACCGCGCACACCTGATCGTGCGTACGAAGGCCTCGGTTATCCGCTGCGCACACTGGTCGTTTTCACGGCCACGCTGGCGCTGGCGGTGACCTGGTTCGTGCTGCCAGCGGGGCGCGGTACCAGGTGGGCGCTGACAGCCAGTATCGGATCGATTGCGCTGGTACTGGTTGCGTGGCGCAGCGTATGGCTCTCCCGCGCGCGCGAACAGGGTATGCAGGTGCTTGGCGCGCTTGGTGCCGCGACCGCGGACATTCCGCCAAGGCTGCGCATCCGCATGCCGCTCGTGCTGATCTTGGGCGACGGTTTGCCCGCTATCTTCAATCGCGGCGATGAAGAACGCTTCGTACACGTTGGCGACGGCGCGATCTGGCTGCGCGTCGATCGGCCGCAAGAACTGCGGCATCTCGCGGTCGCTGTCAGGCAGTGGCGTGACGGGCGCGCGCCCGATGGCGTGGTGTTATCGGTCGCGCCCGCGCTGCACGTCGGCGCGGACATGCTGACGCAGAAGCTGCGCGTCGTGCGTCAAGCGGTCGCCGATGCAGCTCGCACGCTCGGCACGCGTCTGCCAGGTTACGTGGCGGTCTATCAGCGGCTTACGCCCGGGGCGCCCGATCTATCGACGCCTGCGTGGTATGGGGTATCGTCGGCCACACACGTCGTAGACGCCGCGCGTTTCGAAGCAGTGATTCAAGCGGCCGAAGCCGAGGCACAACGTGCGTCAGCTGAAATCACAAGCACCACCGGCAGCGCGAGCACTTCACGCACGGCGATTACGAACTCGGCGCGCGCCGCCGCACTCGCGTCTCTCGTCGGCTGGACGCAACGCGTCGTGATCGGCACGCTGACCGACCGGCAGCAACCCGCCACGCCGTGGGCACTATTCGGCGCGGGCTGGATCGACTGCGGTCCCGCGACCGGCTCAGCCAATCCGTGGGAGCGCGACGTGCAGATGCAAACATGCGTGACACGCACCACCGTTGGCGGATCGCCGCTGCCGTGGCCGCTACCGCAACCGCTGGTCGAGGCGATGCCGCGACGCTACTGGATGTCGCCGCGCCGAGCGGCCTGCGCGCATGCGCTCGCACTGTTCGCCTGCGCGGCCGCCGCTGCATTCTGGTCGACCGCGAAAAACAATGAGATGCTGCTCGGCAGCATCGGTGCCGATCTCGGCCACTACTCGATGATCCCCGCCGCGCACGACGCGGCGAAGCGCGACGCGTTGCAAGCGCTCGTCGCCGATCGTGACCAGCTCGACCGGTACGCGCGTATCGGCGTGCCGCTGCATCTATCGCTCGGCATGTATCGCGGCGCGCGATTGCTACCGGCGCTGAACGACACCATCGCATCGTACGTGCCGCCTCCCCCGCCGCCGGCGGTCGTCACGCTCGACAGCATGTCGCTATTCGACAGCGGCCGTGCACAGTTGAAGCCCGGTTCGACCCGCGCGATGGTTGGCGCACTCGAAATGATCAAGTTGCATCCGGACAAGCGGATTCTGGTCGCCGGCCACACCGACAACGTTGGCAATCCGCAGAGCAACCTGAACTTGTCCACAGCGCGGGCCGACGCGGTACGGGACTGGCTGACCGACGCATCGGGGATCGCCGCCACGCAGTTTGCGATTCAGGGATACGGCGATACGCGGCCGATCGCGAGCAACGAAACACCTGATGGGCGCGCGAAAAACCGGCGCGTGGAGATCACGCTCGTGCCCGACGCCGACAAGTAATCCGACCCATGCAAGCAAATAGATCTTTAGTCCCCGAAGCACCTCGCTTCGGGATTCTGAAGCTCGGGCGCTAGCTCCGGGCGGTTGTCGTAATAGTAGAAAAAAGGAGTAATGCATGGCAATTCCGGCCTACATGTGGCTCAAGGACGATGGCGGCGCCGACATCAAGGGTTCGGTGACGGTGCAGGAACGTGAAGGCAGCGTCGAACTCGTCGCGTTCGATCACGGTGTCCATATTCCGACCGACGGGAACACGGGCAAGCTGACCGGCACACGCGTGCACAAGCCGATCACGCTGACCAAGGAAACCGACGCGTCGACGCCGTATCTGTACAAGGCAGTCACGAGCGGCCAGACACTGAAGTCCGTCGAGATCAAGTGGTACAAGATCGACGATGCCGGCAAGGAGAAGGAATACTTCAATACGAAGCTGGACAACGTGAAGATCGTCGCGGTCCGGCCGAAGATGTTCGATATCAAGAACCCCGACTACGAGAAGCACAACCATCTCGAAGACGTCGAATTGCGCTACGAGACGATCACGTGGTCGTACAAGGACGGCAACATCATCCATAAGGACACGTGGAACGAGCGTTCCTAAGATCCGCGCGCTGAAGCATGCACAACTGGTCGGCGCGTTGTAGCCGGTCAGTTGATGCCCGACGCATTGATGCGCTGGCGTGCTGACATGTTTCAGCGCATTTCATCTCGTATCAACGCGTGTCGACCAGTCCGCTAACCGGGGTGGTCGTTTCCCCCTTTTTCTGGCGGCGGGCGAACCTCGAACTCGTGGTTCCCCTCCGCGACCGGACTGCCGACATGACCTTGCGCGACGACCGAAGGAACGCCCTTTGGGACACCACTCATCTGCTGCGCCGACTCAATCCGCACTGCGCGAAGGCGCTCGAAGCGGCCGCGAGTCTCTGTCAGACGCGGCTCGCCGACGAGATCACGGTCGAGCACTGGCTACTGAAGCTGATCGAAGCCGGCGACGGCGACATCCCGGCGATCCTGCGGCATTACACGATCGATATCGACGCGGTCTGGGACGCGCTGCTCGCCGCGATCGATCATCTGCCGCGCAACCTGCGCGGCAAGCCTGCGCTCGCGCCGCAACTCGCGGCGTTGCTGAAAGATGCGTGGGCGCATGCATCGTCGGAGACCGACGACACGGAAATCCGCTCCGCCAATCTGCTGCAGGCGATAACCGATGCGCCGCACGTGCTGCGCGCGCGTAACGCGTGGCCGCTGCTGTCGGTCAGCAGCGCGCAGATCCAACGGGTGCTGCCGCGTATCGCACATCGATCATGCGAAAGCGAACAGGCGAATCCGAACGCAACCGCACCGGAAAACGCATCGGCCACCACGTCGAATGCAGATAAGGCGCGCGCCCATCAGCTCACGCCGGGCGCATCGACCACGACAAGCAGCGCGCAAACAAAACAGCCATCAACCGGCAACCCTAACGCCCTCGCCCGCTTTGCGACCGACCTGACCGACAAAGCCAGGCGCGGCGACATCGACCCTGTGTTCGGGCGCGATCGCGAAATCCAGCAGATGGTCGACGTACTCGCGCGCCGCCGCAAGAACAATCCGATCCTCGTTGGCGACCCGGGCGTCGGCAAGACCGCGCTCGTCGAAGGTCTCGCGCTGCGCGTCGCCGAAGGCAGCGTGCCGAACGCGATTCGTGACGTGCGCATCCTCACGCTTGATCTCGGTCTGTTGCAGGCGGGCGCGGGCGTAAAGGGCGAATTCGAACAGCGCCTGAAGAATGTGATCGACGAAGTGCAAGCATCGGTCGAGCCGATCCTGCTGTTCATCGACGAAGCGCACACGCTGATCGGCGCTGGCAACGCGGCCGGCGGCGCCGACGCCGCGAATCTGCTGAAACCAGCGCTCGCGCGCGGCGAGTTGCGCACGATCGCGGCCACCACCTGGTCCGAATACAAGGAGTTCTTCGAGCGCGATGCCGCACTCGAACGCCGCTTCCAGATCATCAAGGTAAGCGAGCCGGACGACGACGCGGCCTGCCTGATGTTGCGCGGCCTGAAGAGCCACTACGCGACCTACCACAACGTGCATATCCGCGACGAAGCGCTGGTCGCCGCAGTGAAATTGTCGCGCCGCTACATTCCGGCACGCCAACTGCCGGACAAGGCCGTCGATCTGATCGACACGGCAGCCGCGCGCGTGCGCATGGGTCTGGAAGCGCCGCCCGCGGAACTACAACGCGCGCGAGCCGCGGTCGCGGCACTGGAACTCGAATACGCGATGCTCGCCGACGACAACCGCGCGGGAATCGACGCTGTCGAAACGCGTCGCAACGCGCTGGATACCGCCCTCGCCCTGGCGCAAACCGAACTCGAGCACCTGCAATCGCGTTATATCCGGGAGCGGGAACTCGTCCAGACTCTGCATCGTAAGCGCGACAACGACCCCATCACACGCGACGCCGCCGCATTCACGCAAGCGCGCCAAGCACTCGCGAGTGCACAAGGCAAGACCCCATTGATCTTCGCGGATGTCGACGCGCAGGCGGTTGCACGCGTCGTCGCCGAATGGACCGGGGTGCCGGTCGGCAGTCTCGTCGAAGACGAACTGCAAAGCCTGCTCACGCTGGAAACGCAGCTTGCCGCACGCGTCATCGCTCAGGACGATGCGCTCGCCGCATTGTCGGAAAACCTGCGCACCGCAAAGGCTGGACTCAAGAACGAACACGCGCCGCTCGGCGTATTTCTGCTCGCTGGACCGTCCGGTGTCGGCAAGACCGAAACGGCGCTCGCACTCGCCGATTTGCTATTCGGCGGCGAAGCGGCGCTCACGACGATCAACATGTCGGAATATCAGGAGTCGCACACGGTCTCGCAATTGAAAGGCTCGCCACCCGGCTACGTCGGTTACGGCCGCGGTGGCATCCTGACCGAAGCCGTGCGGCAACGCCCGTATAGCGTGGTACTGCTCGACGAAGTCGAAAAAGCGCATCGCGACGTGCTCGACATGTTCTACCAGG
>Ga0310811_10012346_pt1 | contig 11087 bp, 13 predicted proteins | sample YCmetagenome_FD_207642 | JGI IMG/M metagenome (GOLD analysis project Ga0310811, IMG submission 207642) | Soil microbial communities from experimental microcosm in Duke University, North Carolina, United States - YC | ecosystem: Engineered > Artificial ecosystem > Soil microcosm > Unclassified ... | reverse complement strand
ACCGAGAAGTAGAAAATCCGTTGACCGTGAACTTGAGGCAGCTGGCACCTGTAGTCTTATCGAATACAATTGTGATAGTCATTGTATTCTGAGCAACCTATAAGACCCTCAAGTAACAAGACACCGTTCTGACTGTTCTTCACAGTGTTCAATCACTTTTCCCCTTTGGTTCTGTCCTGGTGTGCAAGGGTGCCTCAGTAAGCACCTTTCGGTTTTTCTGGTCCTTTCATTCTTTCTGTTCTGACACCTCTTGCAGTCTCAAATGCACTGATATTTTCGGCCTTTCCGTCTGTCGGCTTTCACTCTCATCAATCTTTTCGCTTCATGTTCACTCTTGTCCAATCTCTTTGCCCCTCTGGTTCTGTCCCGGTGTGTAAGGGTGCTTCAGTATCAGTAAGCATCTCTCAGTTTTTTTGGTCCTTGTGTTCTTTCCGTTCTGACCTCTTTTGCAGTTTCAAATGCAGTGATACTTTCGGCCTTTCTGTCCATGGACTTTCACCATCCACAGTTGCATGACTTGCAAGTGTCTTTCCATTTGTCCAGACCTTGCGCTCTTTCCATTCTGACCTTTTTCATAGTTTCAAATGCACCAATATCTTCGGTCTTTCTGTCCATAGACTTTCTCTTGTGCTATTCGGCTGCACATCCAACTTTCAAGGTAATTTTCAGGATTTTTTATTGCATGACGGCCCTGTGCTTAACTGAGTGATTGGTGGTGATAGTGCCCCATTTCCCACTGGACGGTTACCCAAGTGATCTGACCTGGGAAAGAACGAAAGGAACGGCATTAATGCACCCTGGGAAAGAATGAAAGGAATGGCACTAACGCACTAATTTGTAGGTCCTGTCTTTCCGTTTGTTGCCAGCGTCAATGCTTACGTGTGCAGCTTCTGATTGGCGGCTTTCAGGTTATTGCCTACTGTCACTTACACACTGTGCTATCGCATTGCAATTAACGGACCCGAGCTGGATCAAATCAGCCTGCTGCTTTAAAAGCACTTTCACTAGCAGCCTTCGACGTTGTTCATACCAGTTCTTCCTATGTCATCAACTGATAGTGTCCGCCGCGCATCTTCACCCCCCTGTCACCCTCCACCAAGTCCAAAGCGGCCACGCATGGAGCCATCCAACGCTTTGGTGGTTTCTCCATGCATGCAACGTTCGCTCAGCATGCTTGAGCAGGAATCCCATGAGTTGCGGCTGAGGATTGGAGAAAAGGAGCTTGAGGGGAAGGGCACAGCAAAGAGCTACCCACGGCAAGTGCAGAACTATCAGCTGTGGTTTGATGCAGACCAAGCACGCACCGCTGCTGAGGACAGCACACGAGTTCCGATTCCTGCCTTTCCTGTGACTGCTGCAAAGGTGTCAGTGTTCCTCCACCATGAAACCACACGCGAAAAGGTGCGTACCTTGTCAATATCAGTTCCAATTCTTTGCTGATACATCTTTCTGACACTCAGTACAAGCGAGGGAGCAAAGACTTAATCCAAGGGTCGTCCCTTGGGAAATCTCACATTGCACAGGTCATCAACGCTCTTGAGAAGTACCGCCTCAATCATGCCCACTCTTATCCACGCGACCATGAGACACATGTCAGCCTGCGCAGGGATTCACGCATACGCGCATTTGAGTCGGCATCAAAGCACCATGAGCCAAAAAGAGTCGAGAAGTCACAAACAGTGAAGGCTGCTGGGACAAGTTCTGGTGAGCGTCTGTTGCTGCATCCCTGCCTGCCACTGATATAACCACCAACCAGACACATACACCAAGGCTGAGCTCATCCGCTGCTCTCTCTGGTGCCTCACAGACTTCTCGGGGCCGCAGTATATCTTTGTTGGCATCCGTGATCGTGCAATGCTACTGGTATCAGCTGCAACAGCCTTTCGTGGAGAGGGCTGCCGCATGCTGGAGTGGTCGGACCTCTTCCCAGCGACTGTTCCACTGGACCAAACTAACGAGATTCAGGTATGTGCACACAGTTTCAAGATTGATGCCTGCCCCTCCTCATCCTGCTGTGTAGGTCCTTGCTGCACTGGCCGACAATGCAAAGCATAACCAGACAGGCCGTGTTGATGAGCATGGGGCTATACGACATGTCCATCCTGAGCTCTGCCCTGTCGGCGCACTTGCATTCCTTTTTTTCGCCCACTTCCACATCCTCAACTGCGCTCCCCCTGACTTTGCCCCCAACTTCTCCAACAAGAACTATGGCGAGTATGGCTACAGGGAGTGGTATGACTACCATGTCTTTTACACAGGCAGCCCGACCAAGGAAATGACCTACGAAAGTGAGTTGCAGCAGGCATGCTTGATCTACTCACAATGGCTGACACACAAATCATTGCGGCAGACCACCGTGACCGCATCACGACCATGCACATGAAGAACAACATCGACATCACAAAAAAGACTCATGCTGGCCGCCACTACGCTGCACAGACAGCACGTGCGCATGGTGCCAGTGTGAATGGCACCAAGGCACTTGGCGGCTGGAGTGATAACGGCTCCTTCAACCCAGTCTATGACCGTGCATTCCCTTTAGATGCACTGCTTGGTGCAGGCATGTTTAATGCACGGCGCCCAGAGGATTACACCCTGCCCAGGAACAGCATTGGTGAGAGCACTCCCAGGGCCTATACTGCACCCTCTAATGTGTGACTTACTTGCAGTTCCACCGCCTGCACTGATGGAGGAGATTTTTCCATTTATTGAGCAGGCACAGCAGGACCTTAAAGACCGCACTCAGCACTCACAGCTCGCCACAGACATCGCCCTCCGTCAGTTCCTCTCTGTGCTGCTGTGGTTTCGACTGGTCCTCCTTCAGGATGCCACGCTCCTCTACACCAAACACCCCGAAATTCCAGTGTTCCGCTTCAAACCCTTCAACACGCAGTGCTTCCGGGACTATGCCCATGAAGCCGTCCAGGCAGTCATGCAAGCGGAGGAGCAGGCCAGGATGGCCTTTCATAATCTGCCTCAGCACCTTGTGTGTAGCCTCAAGGGCCTCGTCACAAGCATGACATTGGATCAGCGAGCCCAGCATGCAGAGAATGAAGCCCTACGTGCAGAGGTTCGGCAGCACATGGAAACGCAGAGTGCACTACTTGCAGAGCTTTCTGCAAGCAGCTCCTATGGGCGGCGGAAAAGGAGCCACAAGGCAGTTGGGCAGGCTGGTAAGTTATTCTTCCTTGAAAGATCTCCTCGTTACTGAGGAGAAAAATATAGCTGCAGCCATCCCAGCGCCTACTCACCAGATCACTGGACCACCTTCACTCCCCTTCCTCTGCCTTCAGACTGGCCCCTCCTTACCCCACACCACTGCGCCCAATTTTACCATCAACATCTCAGGCACATCTGCCATGAACTCGAGCACCAGCACTTCAGTTCCCACAGTCAGCCGTCCCACCAACTTCACGCTCCCTTCCTTTGGCGCCAACCAGCCACTGGCTATTGACACTTTGTCCTCAGATCCACACTCAGAGAAATGGGCAGCCCTTCTCACCAAATATGGGCGGGACAAGCTTGACGCTCACGAGTGGGAGTGGAAGAGTGGAGACTGGCTCCCAAGGTACCGCTACCAGCCTGTGGAAGTCATTACGGACATCTGGACTGAGTACGTTGATGGCCTGAATGGCCATCTTTCAACACGAGAGCTGAAGGACCGGTGGGGTGCAAAGTGGCGGCGCAATGAAGGCGGCCTCAAAACTGAGGCTGCAAGACGCTCCAAGGTTGTCTCCCTTGTGGAGCAGCTGTCAGCGAGGCCAAACTGGAATGTCTCCCTTGCCCTTAGATTCCTGGTCGAGAATTACGAAAACACTTCAGCATTTGTGGGCAAGGTACGAGCCTTTTGTGATTATTTACAGAAGGATGGTGGGGCTGGCTTTCAGGCAGTCATTGCTGCTGCTTCGCATTATCCTTCATAGGTGTGTTGGGCGGTACATACAGAGTGTATAACCCCTTCAGCAGTGGGCATGCTGGGCGACACCTATGCAGTATATAACCCTTTCCCTGGGCCATACCACCCAGACTATCTCCTATGCGGTATATAACCCTTTCCCTGGGCCATACCACCCAGACTATCTCCTACGAGGTATATAACCCTTTCCCTGGGCCATACCACCCAGACTATCTCAGCCAGAATTTGGCACTGCCGAGTGCGGCTGGTGTCAGTATTCAGTCGAGTTAATATTAGTGCAGTACATGTCATAAATACCAAGACTTACTCACTTCTCATGTGGTTCCTTTGTGTCTATCTTCTGGCTGAAGAAGTGCAATCTCATGACTAGCAGTGTTCTCCTGTCAGTAGCATTCTTTGCGCTTTTCATCAGTATCCTTGTCTGCAGTACGATGTGGTGTTAACACCTGCATATTTATTATTTGTGCATTCCGCACCTTGCACAGTGTGTCTCCCACTGTGCATTGTCTTCGTATCAGCTGAATGTTGAATGTTCATACAGCTAGCAGGCCAAGTCACTACATCATGCAAGCACAACACAGACAAGTAAGACCATTTCCTGCCATCTTGAAGCTTGTGTTCACGCTGTGTCATGCATACGTACTCTATGTGAAACATGTTCCGTCTCTATTCCGGCTCCTGTTTATTGTGAGTGGATGGACATATATTCTACAGTACAATACATCTGACATGCTCGACATTCATAACTTGACCCCCTGGCTTTGGTGACTATGTCAACAACTGTGATTCCTGGTCGCCAATCGTCAACTTCATTGATGAAAAATATCTGATTTCCACAAGTTGCACTCTCTACTTATCTGTATACACATGCTCGAACTCATCTCAATGACGAAGGAGTTACACTACGAGAACTACAGGCAGCAACAGACAGAGACGAGGAAGTTCAGGGAGCCCAAAGGTCATGGAGTTGCACTACGAGAACTACAGGCAGCAACAGACAGAGACGAGGAAGTTCAGGGAGCCCAAAGGTCATGGAGTTGCACTACGAGAACTACAGGCAGCAACAGATGGCGACGAGGAAGTTCGGGGCGCCCACATCAGTATCTTTGGGGCGAGAGGACAAAAAGAGCATGTCAGATCTGTTGTACTCTGTAGGATATCTGTCCATCCACTCACAATAAACAGGAGCCGGAATAGAGATGGAATGTGTTGCACACACCTCATGTGAACGCAAGCTCCTCCAGGTAAAACATTGTCTGTGCCGTGCCTGCGTGATGTAGTGACTTGGCCTGCTAGCTGTATGAACATTCAGCTGATACAACTTACTCGAACTTGACTGACTCAGAGTAAACCCCAGGTAGGATTGATTCACATTCACAGGCAGGTGCAGTCAAGACATTGTCATTGTGAGTAAGTTATGCTAACCATATTGAACTGCTATCACTGTGCACGCAGATAAGCCAAAAGATCTCGTGCACCAGCCTTCTCACTGGTTGAGGCACACTTTGCTATCACGGCCTGCCTGGGTGAGCTTCCCCCTTCACCATACCGCCGCAAGATGTCCATTGCCTGCTGTGCTTCAGCCATCCATGTCGATCCCACTCCAAGGGCATCCTGCACATCTTTTTTCTTGATGCGCAGTCCTTTTGCACTTCGAGACTGGTGGCTATCACTGACCGGACATGATTTCTGGCCATACCTTTCGCGGAAGTGCACAGCAAATTGCCATGATGCCACAACAGCTGCGTTTGGTTGGATGCGGTGCTGGCCAGCCTTGAAGGCAGTATATCCAGGCTCCTCTTGTACCTTCTCAGCAAGCCATGCTGCTGCTGTGTGGGATTGAGATGCGTTGGAGCCAGATGCAGTGGCGCAGTGCCAGCCATGAGCAGCACCAGTAGCAGTAGCAGCAGCAGCTCCCCTCGTCTGGACAATCTGAAACTAGCTGTGAACCGGTGAATGACCCATCAAAAGAACAAAAAGACTCCACCTGCCCAAACCTGACACGCAACATCAGAACATTGTCTGCTGGGATATGGATGCTGGGAGCATCCGGGGCTGAATGCATTAATCCACCTGCAGCAGCAGACACAAGCCGCCGTGAATACTCGGGGCGAGCTGGGTCTGGGTACGTGATCTCCAAGGCATCTGACAAACACACTTATAGTACCAGCCAGAGCGGGCAAAAGGGCTTACCTTCGATGCCAGGAGCTTTCTCATGTAGCCGTTCAACAAGCTGCGTGGTGCTTCCTTGCCACTCACCAGTCAGGTCATTCAGGGCGCCAACCTGCTCAAGAGTGACCGAGCATGCGAAGCGCTCGAGGTCAGCACTAGGACAGATAAAGTCCACATAGAGATCAACATCCTGCAAACAGCGGTCATTGGTTTCTCCTCAGCAATGAAAAAGGCCATACCTGCACATTCTTGCCAGTCGCTCTGCCAGCAGCCTGGCTGGATGAACACATGGAATTTGAGGATGGGGTCAGTGGAGTGCAGCTGCCCAAGTCCATCTCAGCATCATGTTCGAGCTCAGTCCCTGCCAAGTGTTCAGTTTCGATGGCAGTAGGTTGTGGAGAGGGTGGCGCTGGAGGTGAAGGTGGAGGTGGAGGTGGAGGTGGAGAAGGTGCCGATGGTGGTGCTGGAGGTGGTGCTGGAATTGGCCTATCCGCAGATACAGCATTGCTGCACTGCGCTGCAACTTGATCGGGGGCAGGGGCTTGAGGCTTTGTAAAGCCATATGCTGGGTTGAGGAGGACAGTACGCATCTGTGCCATGTTGGTCTTTGAGGTAAAACGCCTCTTGCCCTCTTTAAATGGCCAGTGTTCACGCTGGCGCTGGACCATCGCAACAAGATCCTCACGCCGCTTGTCCTGTCTGCAAGCACATCACATTCAGTCAGAAAGAGGGCAATCCACAAGGAGGCCAATGCATTCAGAAGTCAGAACTCACAGGTCATTGGCCTCATAAGGTATCTCAAACATCATCATGTTCACTATATGTGCTGATGGTACTGTTAACCGGCAAGAGTTGGGTTTGTAGCGGTGATGTGTTGAGGCACAGAAGGTCGATGGGAGTGATCGAGAAGTTGAGCGCCCCTCTTTATGGAGGATTTTCCGTTCCATCCGATGTCTTCGATGCTGAAAGTACATGCTCGGGCGTGCGGCAGGATGTATTCCTGCCAATCTCAGGTCACCACCGGCGTATATTTGGTGGTGTTGTAAGGCGTGGGAACAAGCCACCAGAGGTCAACACGGTGGCTACCTCAGCCTGGATACATATATATATATGTCATAACCCTAACCCTAACGATGAGTCAAAGGTTGCTTGGCATTGCTTGCTAGCGCTCAGATCCCGTTGATCGGCAAACATCACCTGGCGGCAGCAACCTGGAGGTTCCTATGGCCTATTTCTCAAGCCCAAGGCCACAGTCCTCAAGTTCTGCTATCAAGATTGTCAATCCGGCAGAACATGATGACAAGACTAAATTGCAGGCCAAGAGAGGTAGTACCTTCGATTGAAGCAATACACGCACAATTTGACCCCGTTCATCAGATTCTCCCCAGCGTCAGTGTAGGAATATATTGATTTATGGGTAAAATAAACTCTTCAGCTGCGAGGTAGTATCTAAATGCGCCATGTAGATCTTGTCGTTATCAAGACAAAGGTTGTATCTATTATCACCCACCGGTATGTGCAGTCCTAGTCTGATAGTATATATCTTTTCTCAAGGTTCTTCAGGCTGAAGGTTCCAGCAATCCGTGCGGAGGGTTTCCGATCTTTGACTGCCTCGAGCGCTCATAATCTTTCTAGGTCACGTTCAGAATCACCTCTTCCTGCTTCGCTTTCTGCGCAGGCCGTCAACGCCCCCGTGTTCGTGCCAAAAGTACCTTTTTATGCCATTGCAGCCCCATCTCCGACCTCGGTGTCTTCATTCACTTCTTCGTATGACCTCTTCGCATCACCCTACGACTACTGACATTTGTGTAGTCCCTCGCCTTCAACCTTTTATCCAAATCATGACGAATACGATGATTACGGAGACTCTGTCCCCAATCAGACATTGGAGCATCAGTTAGTCAATCAGTATCAGCAGGTGCGAATAAGACCTCATACGTTATTCACTAGACTTATCTCTACCGTAGGTGGATTATGACGACCATGCCTCACCTATGGGCAATTTCTATCAATCTCAACAGGCTAATTTTATAAGACAACCTGTAAGCTCCCTCTGCCAATCTGTGTGGAAGGATATGTTACTTTTATTGTGTGTAGTTGGATTATCATCTCTACTCGCATCCTACTCCGAATGCCTTTCTCTCAACACATTTTGTCTCTGATGTAATTCGCGAGGAGCTGCATAAACGCTCAGAAGCCTCACAACTGGTCCCATTACCTGGACATAACCTACCTGATGAACTCCAGGGGTATCATTCACTAGCTCTTCTTGAACCTTCTGTTACAGAGCGGCGCAAGTTCTTTAGTTGGTACTCCACCGTCTATCGAGCAACCAGTTCCAACGATGGTGTATCATATGCACTTCGTCGCGTCGAAAGTTTGTCATACCCAGGATATTTACTCCGCATCGTTGACTTGTGCAGATTTCAGGTTAATGCACCAAGCTGCATTTGGAGCTATCGAAACGTGGTCGCGTGTTGAGCATCCAAGCATTGTTCGTGTACGTGAAGCATTCACTACTCGTGCATTCAACGACAATTGTACGTCAGAACCTTATTCGACTTCCCTCGCGCTGACAAACGCAAACTAGCTTTGGTGGTCGCGTATGAATACTATCCTAATGCTCAGACTCTCTTTGAAATGCACATCAAGCAGAAGCCACCGCTATTTCAGCATGGCCGTCTTTCAACCCTCTCAGCAGCATTGCCTGAAGCGACTTTATGGTCTTACATGATTCAAATTGCCAGCGCCATCAAAGCAGTGCACGAAGCGGGCCTCGCAGTACGCATGGTTGACGCAACTAAAATCATGGTCACTGGCAAGAATAGGTGTGCTCTCTCACCTCGTATCCGATTTATCTTATATCTACGCGCAGAATTCGCATTGGCTCATGCGGTATTGCGGACGTCCTGATGTACGATCCCCGTCAGGACACTGCGATCGCCCAGCAAGAGGACCTCACAATGTTTGGCCGTCTTGTGTTCGCTCTCTGCTGTAATAATCTTGCAGCCATGAACACACTGCCTAAAGCACTTGACGTGATAGGTCGCCAGTATTCTGTTGATGTGAAGACTCTTGCTCTTTATTTGATCTCTAAACCGGGTCCACACAAGGTTGGCCTTTCTCATTATCATTACAGCCTACATCTCATCGTTTCTCAGAATATCACACAAGTGATCGACATGATCGGAACAAATCGATTACTCCACGAAATGGACGATATGCATAGGTCAGTGAAAGTAAATTTATGCTTGTGCCAATGCTCATACGACGACTTAGTTCCGTCAATAGGCTTGAAGCTGAACTCATGAGTGAGCTCGAAAACGGGCGCCTGGTTCGCCTTCTTTGCAAATTTGGTTTTATCAATGAACGACCCGTGTGCGTTTACCGCTGCTCGATTTGAGCAGATTATCTCAACCTTAGCTTTAGGTTTGCCCGCGAGCCTCGCTGGTCCGAAACGGGCGATAGATACATCATCAAGCTATTCCGAGACTACGTCTTTCACCAAGTAGACGAGAACGGCAATCCGGTCATCAATCTTTCACATGTCTTAGCTTGTTTGAATAAGGTGCTCCTTGTTTATTTGCTTGGAAAAACTTCTCAAGCTCTTCATAGCTCGACGCTGGCACAGACGAACGTGTTATGCTCGTTTCCCGCGATGAGCAGAGCTGTCTCGTTGTGAGCTACAAAGATGTGAAGGCCTGCATTGATACTGCTTTTGGGTAGGACCTCATTGTCCTGTCTCACTCTCATATGTTTAACGCCCATTCAGCGATCTAGCTCGGGCATCGCGATGATCATCAATTTCTGACATGCAAAAATAGGTAGAATCTGAAAAAGACGCGAAAAATACAAAAAATTATGATTTCAATTTGGTACATCATAGTACTTTACTGCGTTGATAGTTTCATCTGTCTGATCCCGACGTTGATGAGCTTTTTGGTTCGCTATTGTCACTACACCAAAACTCCGAACTCCAACTGAGTGAGGGAAAATCACGGTTGCAATTACAATGAGTTCAGTTCACTCATGTGCCAGAGCACTTGTACGCTGCCAGTGGCCTCGCCAGTTGCAACATGCATGGCGACTACAAAGTAACATGTCAAGCAATGCTTTCTCAATGTCATCAGTGCTGGCAGGTAATCGAGCTATCATCTACAGTACCAACGGTGACCCAGCTCGAGTTTTATCTGCATTCTCCTTCCCCGAACTGCCGCCTCCGCCACCAAACAGCGCAAACATAAGGTTTCTACTTGCACCTATCAATCCCGCAGACATAAATGTCATTGAGGGCGTTTACCCCGCGAGACCAGAGCCTGACGTCTCTCTCTCCCAGGCAAAGGATCATCCACTATTTGTGGGGGGAAATGAGGGCCTGGGTAAAGTAATGGATGTTGGCGAGGGCGTTGTCGACCTGCAGAAGGATGATTGGGTCGTTATGACCAAAGCTCAGAGTGGAACATGGGCGTCGGCGAAGAATATTGCCTTGTCGGATGTCCTCAAAGTTCCCAAGCAGGGTCTGTCTGAGGCACAGGCTGCTACGATTACCGTACGTTTCTTCGTTGTCGTTCAGGTACCTTACTTACTTCAGTTCCGACGTTGGCGAAGGTCAACCCTGCAACAGCTTACAACATCGTGCACGACTTTACCCAACTTGTCGAAGGAGATTGGATTGTGCAAAATGGTGCGAACAGCGCCGTATGTATGGGGTTTCATTTGTGCATTGGCAGTAACACTTACATCAGTCTATTTCTTAGGTTGGTCAAGCCGTGATTCAAATCGCAGCTGCCAAGGGATACAAGACTATCAACTTCATTCGTGACCGGTGTGTCATATTCACCACAATTACGGGCTTGTCTCATTCAACCAAAGAGATGATGTTGAACTGCTAAAACAACATCTGGAATTACTGGGTGCGACACATGTTGTGACATATGACGAACTCTCCGACAAGTCCTTGAGAACGAAGGTGAAAACGTGGACTGGAGGCAAGGTATCA
>Ga0310811_10012345_pt1 | contig 11088 bp, 12 predicted proteins | sample YCmetagenome_FD_207642 | JGI IMG/M metagenome (GOLD analysis project Ga0310811, IMG submission 207642) | Soil microbial communities from experimental microcosm in Duke University, North Carolina, United States - YC | ecosystem: Engineered > Artificial ecosystem > Soil microcosm > Unclassified ... | reverse complement strand
GGCGGCGCTTGGCGTCGAGGAGCGGGCGCTTGCACGACAAGCGCCGACACCGCTAGTGCGAGCGCCAATTCCGACATCGACTCTGCCTCCTGCGCCGACCGAAGTTGTAGCGGCTTGCTGCTAGGGCACCGACGGCGTGCCGGAAATCCCCAGCATCTCCCGGGCCTGGGCCGGCGTCGCCACCTGGCGATTCAGTTCGTGCGCGATGCGAACGGCCCGCTCCACCAGTTGAGCGTTGCTCTTCGCTTTCTCCCCGCGCCGATAGTAGATGTTGTCTTCCAGGCCGACCCTTACGTGACCGCCGATCAGGGTCGCGAGCGTGGTCATCGGCAACTGAAACTGTCCGATGCCGGAGCAAAGCCACACCGCGTCGTCGGGAAGCTCGCGAAGCAGGTCGATCACGTTCTGCACGGTGGGAAAGCTCGAGGTCTGATAGCCCATCACGGTCTGGATCCAGTAGGGCCGAGCGATCAGACCTTGTTCGATCAGGTCGCGGATCACCCACACGCACCCGGGGTGGTAGGTCTCGAGCTCCGGCTTGATCCCTCGCTTCTTCATCTCGGCGGCGTACCAGCTGATCTGCTTGTAGCTGAAGGGGACGCAGTCGTCGTAGTCGATCGCGTGCCTCGGGTGCGGCAGCGGGGCCTTCCGCTCTTTGAGCTTGAAACGGCTCATGTCCGGGACCAGGTTGAGCGAGGCCATCTCGGGCTTGGCATCGAGACATGCCAACCGCTCTTCCATGGTCATGTCGAAACTCCCGCCCGTCGTGTTGTTGATGATGATGTCCGGGCAGCGCTCTCGAATCTTGCGGTTGACCGTCTGCCACACCGGGACCGATCGGGCGGGTGCGGGAAGATTGTCGGGATCGCGGGCGTGTACGTGGACCATAGTGGCTCCGGCGGCGTAAGCGTCGGCGACGGAGTCGGCGATCTCGTCTGCGGTCTCGGGGATGCTCTCGCTGTACTCCTTGCCCTGGATGCCGCCGTTACAGGCCACGCAGATGATGAGGGGCGGCATGCCCTCCCGAGTCCGTTCCATGAAGGCGTAGGAGTCGGCGTACCGCCACGTCGCATCTCGCAGTGAAGCCATCGGTCCTCCCCGAGTCCATCTTTGGCTCGTGGGTTTCTATGGTGCGGGCTGTTCCCGCTTGAGTCGGAGGATTCCGCGTACCAGGCGATCCCGCCAGGCCCGAAGCCGATCGCGCGAAGCCCCGCCCACCATGGCGTCGGTCGCCTGGCCCCAGCGCTCGATCTGCTCGGGGTCGAACCCCGGAATAGGGCTGAGGTCGTTCATCAGCTCGATGTATGCGCCCCGATAACGCGTGAAATATTCTCGGACGCCCCCATCTGCGTTAGTGTTGGCCACGCCGAACGGCCCCATCAATGCCCAGCGCAAGCCCAACCCGTCCCGGATCACCGCATCTACCGCAGAGACGTCGGCGACGCCTCTTTCCACCAGTTGAAGCGCTTCCCGGAGGAGCGCCGCCTGCATCCGGTTGAGCAGGAACCCCGGAACGTAGAAGTTCATCAGCACCGGGGTCTGTCCGACCAATCTGAGGAACTCCATCGTGCGCGACACGACTGCCGGATCGGTTCCCTTTCCGGGGAGAACTTCGACCACGGGCACGACGTGCGGCGGATTGACCGGGTGAGCGACGATGCAGCGGGCGGAGCCTCGCAATCCTGACGCGATCTCGGTCATGTCCATGGCCGACGTGCTGCTCGCCAGAATCGTGGACGAGTCCGCCAGGCGATCCAGCTCGCCGAAGATGGCTCGTTTGATGGTGAGATCTTCGGGACCGCTCTCCTGCACGTAGCCGGCTCCCGACAGGGCTTCCCTCAGGTCGGCGTGAGGCGACACGCGCTCGAGACACGCCATGGCAGACGACGCGGTCTCGAAGCCGTCTACGACATCGCGCTCGAGCCCTCGGGCGAGCGCTTCGAGCGCTCGGTCCATCTGGGCGCTATCCGAGTCGTGAACGCGGGTGTTGCAGCCGGCGCGAGCGAACACCTGCGCCCAGCTCCGCCCAATAACCCCACTGCCGATAACGGCGACCGTGGATATGCCCGGCACCGCGGCCCGTGTGGCGCTGCTCATGGCACTCCCGTGGCGTCGCCCAGAATCAGCCGACGGCGCTCCTGCGTGGTCACCGCCTCACGCCCGCGATGGGCAAAGCGCCAGAACAGCATGCCTATGACGATCCACAAGCCGAGGAAGATCCACTCGAGCGGCACGCTCCCCTTGGTGTCTGCGTAAGGCTGGTACAGGGAGAGTGCGAGGATTCCCAGGCAGAAGAACACCGCGACGCCTGCGGTCCAGGTGCCACCCGGCACGGCATAAGGCCGGGAGTGGTCAGGCTTCCGACGCCGCATGCGGATCATCGCAAGGCAGGTGAGGAGAAACGCGCCGGCAAGGCAGGTCGAGCCCACGTTCACGATCGGGATGATCGCGCTTCTCCCGATGAAGACCGCACAGGCGCCGACGGCGCCCACGAAGAGCACCGCGTTCGCGGGCGAGCCGTAAACCGGGTGTATCGCTCCGAAGGACGGGTGAATGATCCGTGCCCGCCCCAGCGCGAAGAGCACTCGTGCAGCCGCGAAGAAGACCGCGTTCCAGGTGGCGATGAGACCCAGGAGGGCCGCCAGCAATACCACTTTGGCGAGCAGCGCGGAGCGAAGCCCTCGTTCAAAGGCGCCCGCTGCCGGGAGATCCATGGTCAGGAGACTCTGCCATGGCGTCGTCATCGACGATGCGAGAATGATCAGGCAGTAAAACGCGGCGGCGAGGCCGAGCGAGACAATGATCAGGTGGCCCACGGTCCGAAGCGAGGTGCCCGGCGCTCTCTCCTCCATGGCCTGCGGGATGACGTTGAATCCGCCGAACCAGACCGGTGTAGTGAGGAACACGGCCAGGACACCTCGCCAACCATTCCGCTCCGCAAACAGCGGCTCGAGGTTGACGGCAGCGCCCCCTACGATGCCGGCGACGATGAAGAGGACCGAGACAGCGATCTTGGTGTAGGTGAGGATCTTCTGGGTGCGGGCGGCCGACTTGGCGCCTCGAAAGTTGAGATGGGTGAACAGTGCCATCCCCCCGAGCCCCAACAGCAAGCTGCCCAACCCCACCGGCTCGCCGCGGCTGACATAGAGGGTCGGTCCCTGGATGCCGGGGAGGAGGGCCCCGAGCACCCACGCGAGGGAAACAGCCTCGAATGCGGTGAAGGCGGTATAGACGAGCGCAAGTGCCCAGCCGGTGGCAAAGCAGGCTTTGACCCCGTAGGCCTCGTACGCGTAGGCCAGCTCACCGCCGGAAACGGGGAGGAGGGTGGCCAGCTCGGCGTAGCAGAGACCGACGACCGCCATCACCAGGCCGCCTGCCAGGAAGGCCAGCATCGCGCCCAACGGTCCTGCCTGGCGGAGCCAGTCCCCCAGCACGATCACCCAGCCGACGCCGATGATGGTGCCGAACCCGAGCGCGAAGAATTCGCTAGCGCTGATGGCCCTGCTGAGCTGGCGCGGCTCCGCGGCTAGCTCATGCGACATTCGGGGACCCGAGCCAGAGCGCCGCCTCGTCCACCGTCCGAAAGACATCCGTCGCGTGGAAGTAATTCGACGCGAACACCTCGAACATCCGGGCGGTCCCGAACCACGCATCGGTCGCCGTCACGATGGCACAGCGACCGAAGATTACGTGAGGACGGATCCGGCCGATCTCGGACGACACCGCGCGAAGCTCATCGCTCGTGGGAAGGCTTGTGATCTCGCTCAGGTCGAGCAGAACGTCGAGCCGATCGGGGCATTCCGGGTCCCGAATCAGATCGGCGAAGTGTCCCAGCACCTCCTCGAGCGTGACCGGGCCCACGCATCGAGTATGAATCAACCCCCTGGTGGTGTCGATTTCGTAGCTGACGGGCATGGGTCAGATCCTCGCGTGTTTCGCAAACCTACGATGACGGGGTGCTGCCGCCAGAGCACGACTACACTGGATGCAAGAGGCTCCGATGGGCTACGCGGTATTGCGAAGAATCTCGGCGATGCTGGCCAGGTGATAGTCGTCGTGCTCAGCGTGGAAGCATACCATATCCACCAGGCGCATCTGTACCGCCAGGCGCGGGTGGAGGGCCACCTGCCCGAACGCGGCCGGCTCCAGCGCTTCGAGCCGGCTCATGATGCGATTTCTCGTCTCGCGACACCGCTGGAGGACCGCATCTCGCGGCCGCGCGTTGTGGTTCGCGGCCTCGGTCTGCTGGTTGGTCATGTCTGCCGACCGCAGCGTTGCCACACCCAAGGCGTACTCGTCCAGCCGTGGCAGGAAGAGGCTCTCGTCGAGGTCCGCCAGATGGCCGGCGTGTTCCTGAATCGACCAGCCCCGGTGCGGGCGCCGCACGAGCCGCTCGGGGGCCACGCCTGCGAGACTTTCCGCCAGTCGTGCCGGAGTACCCCTCAGGCGCTCCAGCAGCTCGGGGTAGAGCTCGACCGGGAAGTTGAAGTCGAATCGCCGTTCGCTCCACTTGATTCGCGCCATCCGACGCCTCGCCTGACTGAGTTCCCTGGACCTGTCCAAAGCGGCCCCGGAGGAAATGGACTGGCAGCGGACCTCATGGCTAGCTGTCATTTTTGACAGTTTCGGCTCCGTGACACGCGGCCTAAGATGGCATGCTTGGAGAAGTGCGACATGACACGAACATTTCTGGTTCTTATGGCACTGACGACGGCGACCGGGTGCGGCGGCAGGGGGGACCGCAAGGACACCGGCCTCGCGGACACGTCACAACCGAGCATCGTGCCGGCCGATACCACAGCGGCCGCACCCGTGCCGGTCCAGCCCGCGGCAGACTCGTCTCCTGGTCAGGCCGCCACTGGCGCCGGTTTGGCCGGCACCACCTGGCGACTGGTGCAATTCCGATCCATGGACGATAAGACCGTCACGCCAGATCAGCCCGACAAGTACACCGTTGCGTTCGGCGCCGACGGGAAGGTGAGCGTGAAGGCCGATTGCAACCGGGGTCACGGGACCTGGACCTCATCGGCGCCGAACGCGCTGCACTTCGGGCCGCTCGCCACGACCCGGGCCATGTGCCCGCCGGGGTCGATGTCGGATCGATTCCTGAGGGATTTCGGGCACATGACGTCGTACGTGCTGAAAGACGGCAAGTTGCACATCAGTCTGATGGCCGATGGCGGGATCTACGACTTTGAGCCGGCGTCGTGATGCCATGCTTTCGCCTCACGCTCTCGCCGTGAATGGAGGTGCGGAATGGACACGACGACGGTAGGCACGACCCAGGGTATCATCATTACCCTGGTGCTGATGATCGTCATGGGTGGGCTCATTGGCGCACTGGCGCGGGCGCTGATGCCGGGCCCCAATCCGATGAGCATCGGCATGACCATTCTGCTGGGCATCGGCGGATCTTTTGTGGGCGGTCTGATCGCCCGGCTGCTGCACATCACCGGGATCGGCGGATTCGTGCTCGCAGTTCTCGGGGCGCTGCTTCTGCTGTGGGTGGTGCCGAAGTTGCGAAGAGCGGGCTGAGGGAGAAGCGGAACGGGAGAAGGGGGAAGGGGGGAGGGGACCCTTCCCCCTTTCGCTTGTCGACAGTTCAGGTGAGCCGCACTTGGAGGGTTGTCAAGCAGACCCGCTCACAGCCATCCCAGCATCCGCGAGTGAATGAAGCCCCACGCCACCATCACCATCAGGAACGCGCCCACCGCGATGAAGCCATAGGTCGAGTCGCTGGGGGGGAGCAAATGGATGAAGTTCATCCCGTAGATGCTGGCCACGAAGTTCGGCACCATGATGATCAAAGTGATCGCGGTCAGCCGTTGCATGATACGGCCGAGCCGGTTGAACGCCGAGAACACGTGCACATCGAGAGCCGCGCCGAGCAGGTCGCGATAGGTATCCATCTCCGCCAGGACGTGGACAGCATGGTCCTGGATGTCGGCGAAGTAGGGTCGTAGACCCTCCGGCACGGTGCGTTCCCGGCGCAGTACCTCGGCCAACACGTGGCTGGTGGGCGCGAGCAGCCGGGGGACTCGCAGCAGCTCCTTCCGCAGGCGGAACAGATCGGCCGCGGCCCCCTCCGCCCCGGTGAGGATCGCGCCTTCGATGCCTTCGATCCGCTCCCGCACCCGATCCTGCACAACGAAGTAGCCATCTACCAGGCTCTCGAACAGGGTGTAAACCAGGCAGGCGATGCCGTACGACAGCCGCCCCTCGTGCTGCTCCCAGCGGCGGCGCGCTTCCTCCAATACAGCGAGCACCGCACGGGGCCGCCGATGGATGGTGACCAGATAGTTCTCGCCCCAGAACAGGTTCAGCTCTCGCGGCTGGATCGCGTCACCCGATTGGTCGGCGGCATAGACGACGATGAAGTAGGCGCCGGAGTAGGCGTCGCACCGGGGGCGTTCGTGCGGCCTGGTCACCTCCTCGAGTGCCAGCTCGTGACAGCCGAATGTCCGCCGCAGGAGCGTAACCTCTTCGGGGCCGGGGTCGCTGATGTCGAGCCACAACCGATTCTCACGGTCGGCGAGCAGGTCGCCGAGCCGTTCGACGCCGACCTCCACCGGGAGACTGTGGTCGCGTCCATCAAGGACGAGTCGCGTGGTTCCCATAGTGCCTCCTGGACGGGGAGCGCTCTTGATATCCTCCGTTCCAAAATCGGCTTGGTGTAGCTATCCGCAAGCACTCTGGGGGGAATTGGCTAGAAATGGTGACTTCGAGTGGAGGGGATCGTTCTGTCGAGCGAGAAAGAGTTTCCCACGCGTCAAGCCTGTGAGATGCGAGGCTAAGCTACCCACCGCCGAGCTGTCGAGCCAATTAGCTCAAGGCTCACGCCCGAGCCATCGTCGCGACGACTCGCTGGTACGAGATGTACCTGGCGTGCCGCTCGTGGCTCAGGTCGGCTTGCAGAAGGTGAACTGCCCGTTCGTACCGAGGCCCCCTTCGAGCGCCGAGGTAATTCGACCATCCACCCGTGCGATGGTGCCGGCGAGGACGTGTATGGCCCTGCCATCTTCGGTGAAGAAGAATGTCAGGCTGAGGTCGATGATGATGTGGTCGTTCTTGACCTGCACTACGGCGCCGGAATTCCTATCGTAGACGGTAGCGACCACCGGGATGTTGGCGTGCAGGTGCGCCACCGAGTCCCCCGAGGTCTTCCACGCGCCCTTGGGCAGACTGACAGCGGCGGGTGCGTTGTAGGTGGCGATGTGCTCGGGATTGTCGTCTCTATCCTCCCATAGGTCGAAGGAGAGTACGGTGACCTGAGCTGGCGTGGCATTTACGAAGGCCTCGGTGAGGCTTACCCCCCACAGAGCGCCGAACTGGACTCCGCAGATGGTCGAATCAGGAGTGGCCTTCACCTTCGCAGCAATGGACGGGCCGCCAGGCGCTGTGCTTTCCTCGCCGCACGCCCCAAGCGCCGCTATCGCAACAACGGCTGCCCAAATCCTTCGCATAGACACCTCCTCGGAAGCCAACTCTCCCGGCGCGCACGGCCCTGCGAGGCCTGGTCGATTCTTAGCGTTAGAGGCCTGCCTGGAAGGGTGGGAGCGGGTTGGTGGATCCACAATAGACGGCGGTCAAGTACGGGGCAAGCATCGTCGGGTGGGAACTACTGGGTCTCGGCCGCTGCGTTGATGTCGGTCGTTTCCAGGATCGGCTTGGAGTATCCGCGCGCCGCGACTCGAATCATCGTGCGGCCAACCGCCGTCGTGGTGGTGACGTACTTCGGGGCGATCCGGCGGACAATGGGATACAGCGGTCCCAACACGGTATAAAACGCCTGGTACAGGCGGGTCTTAGACCTGATCTCATCGAGCGGCTGGATAAACCCGGGACGAAACATGAACGCCGCCTTGAACGGCAAACGAAGCAGCGCGTTCTCGGTGGCGCCTTTCACTCTGGCCCACATGGAACTGCCGCGCTCGCTGCTGTCGGTCCCCACGCCGGTGACGTAGCAGAAAGTCAGCTGCGGATTGACCGCCAGCACCGCTTGCGCGGCGGCGAGCGTCAGGTCGTAGGTCAACCGCCGGTACTTCGCCTCGCTCATCCCTGCCGACGACACACCGAGACAGAAGAAGCAGGCATCGTAGCCCGCCAGGCGCGGCTGAATCGCAGTGTAGTCGAAGAAGTCGGTATGCTGGATCTCGGTCAGCTTGGGGTGGGTGATTCCGCAGGAGCGCCGGCCCACGGCAAGCACCGATTCGACCCGCGGATCGACGAGGCACTGCCGGAGAACACCCGCGCCCACCATGCCGGTTGCTCCGAACAGAATCGCCTTCATGTCGGCTTGATGCTCAAGCGCTCCGCGATGTACCGGTTCACCGCTTCGGCCTCGAGTCGCACTCCGGAGAGCCCGATGTACCCGTCGGGCCGCACGAGATAGAACGCCAGATGCGGGATCCCCACGCGGTCGAGCTCCTTGTCGTTGGCGGGATCGTGCGGAATCACGTGCGTTCGCAGGATGTCGCCGAGACCAACACCGTCGCGCGGTGCCGGTTGCCCCATCAGCATCAGAGTAAACCGGGTGTCGTCCAGCTTGCGGAAGAAATCCTCGGCCGGGGCATTGGGAGAGAGCTTGAGGCTGAGCCACGGGAAGCGATCGCCGGCGCGCGGCGCCTCTTCCGGGAGTCCCGGCAGCGCTTCGGATACGGGGCTCTGGCGGTAGCGGATTCCCGTTTGCGAAATCGTACGAAACGCAGTCTTGCGGAGCTTATCCACGTGCATCGCGAGCGAAAGCACTCCGGGAAAGACGCGAGTCCGGAACAGTACGGCCAGGGGGTTGTGGGAGACGATCGCGGAGAAGGCGCGATCGGTGCTGCTCAGCAACCGGCTGGCGACCGGGATCCGCTCGGCCTCATAGGAGTCGAGCAGCCCGGGGTCGGCACGGCCGGAGGTCACCAGTGCGAGCTTCCAGGCCAGGTTGTATGCGTCCTGGAGGCCGGTGTTCATCCCCTGCGCGCCGACCGGGCTGTGGATGTGGGCGGCATCTCCCATCAGGAAGCAGCGCCGGTCGCGGAAACGCTCCGCCCTGCGGTGGTGGATGCGATAGGTCGAGAACCAGGTGCACTTCTGGAATTCCACACCCGCACCGGCTTCCGCGCGAATCGCGGGAGCGACGTTGTCGAGCGTCACATCGTCCCGGTTGCGCAGCTCCGGCGGCAGGATGCCGACCACGCGCCAATGGTCGGTGCCGCGCATCGGGAAGAAGAGGTGGAATCCCCCCCGCCAGAGATACACGTTGAGCTCGCCAGGTGACATCGGTCCGGTAACTTGCGTGTCCGCCACGAAGAACACGTGCTCGTACGGCGCGCCCTGAAAGGCGATGCCGCTCGTCTCACGCACGATGCTGCGTGCCCCATCGCAGCCGCCCACCCATGACGTCGTCAGCTCGCGGGTAGTGCCGTCCGAATTCCTCACCGAGGCCGCCACGCGATCCGACTGCTGCGCCAGACCCACCAACTCGGTATTCCACTGTACCGACAGCCCCTTCTGGTTGAGCGACTGGCCCAGCAAGCGCTCATTGTCGTCCTGGCCCAGGATGAGCAGGTAGGGATAGGGGCTCATCCCGCGCCCGATCTCGCCCAGCGGCACCCGGGCGACGCGCTTGCCACGGGCCCACATGCTGGCGCCGGTGGCCCGCGTTCCCAGCTCCAGTGCTTGGTCGACGATACCGAGCTGAGCGTAGATCTCGAGAGTGCGCGCCTGGACGCCGAGCGCCCGGGTCTCGCGGGCCGGGCCGGCGTGGCGGTCAATGATCAGCGTACGGACGCCACGCCGCACCAATTGATTCGCGAGCATCAGCCCGGTGGGTCCGGCTCCCACGACTAGGACGTCAGTGTCTACTGAGGCGCTGGATCGCATGGGTCAAGTAGTCTCTGCCAGGGGGGGAAAGTGCCGGCGACTCCTTGAGAATGGCCTTGTATTGCTGGACCGCTCCTGCTGTGTCGCCCGAGAGCTCGGTGAGCCGAGCCGACACGGCGCCGTACAACGGATCGCGGTCGCCATCGAAGCCATGGTTGAGCCAGGGGAAGGCTTCCCGCTGCTGGGCCAGCGTCACGCTGTCGGTCAGATGATCGAGGCCGCGCCATCGCGGCAGAGTATACACCAGCCACAGAACCCGGGAGCGTTCTTTCGCGCTCAGCGTGTCCCCATCGGCAGCCATCGCCGCCGAGACCCGGACCAGCTCGGGCGCGAACCTCTCGTCGCGATTGAGCAGCGCCGCCATCTGCCAGGAGCGGACGAACTGCCTCTCCTCTTTGGTCGTCGCGGTCTTGAGCGCGGCGTCGAAGTGCGACCGCGCGTCCGCCAGTGTGCCCCCGCCGCCACCCGGATAGAGCAACCAGTGCGCGAGCATCACGTTGGCGTAGAGGTTGCCCGGATCGATCGCGAGCGCCTGCTGATAGGGCTGCGCCACCGCAAGGTTCCGTTCTCCGTCGCGCCACTTGAGAAAGGTGAGCCAGCCCAGGTGCGCAAGCACGTCGGCCTTCTCTTTTCCCTTGGTGCGGCTGGCGGCGCGCAACAGGACCGGCGTCACCTTGTCCGATACCGCCGAGAAGCTGGGGTCTTCGGTGCCGCCGCTGACAGAGATATCCCGCAGCCACGCCATCGCAACATCCAGCTGCTTGGCCTTGGCCGGCGCGAACGAGGGATAGGAATCCACTGCCTGCGAGGCCAGCGACCACGCCTGCCCGTAGTCCCGGGTGTTCAGCTTGAGGTCGGCGGCGGCGAGAAGCTCCTTGGCCGCGGCCTCGCCCGAGCGCCACTTGCCAACCACGTTCTTCACCTGTACGGCGCCCAGAAACAACGAGATCACGGCGCTCACGGTGCCGACGCACTTGAGGAAGATGGCCAGCGGGGTTCCTGACCTGAGCCAGTCGACGAAGCGTCTCATGGGATCGTCGGAATTTGTCGCCCACGGTGCCACAAGGCCAGCAGCCCTAGGCGGACTTAATCTCGGTCCAGAGCTGGTCCCAGGTCGCCGTGTCGCGGCCCAGGTCGCGCTGGTACTCGAGCCGCGCCATCTCCTCGCCGGTCGGGTAGGGGACCGGCTGCTCGATCAGCTTGATCGCTTCTTGGTTC
>Ga0310811_10012344_pt1 | contig 11088 bp, 13 predicted proteins | sample YCmetagenome_FD_207642 | JGI IMG/M metagenome (GOLD analysis project Ga0310811, IMG submission 207642) | Soil microbial communities from experimental microcosm in Duke University, North Carolina, United States - YC | ecosystem: Engineered > Artificial ecosystem > Soil microcosm > Unclassified ... | reverse complement strand
TCGACGGCGCGGCGCCGTTCTACGACACCTACGAGACCAAGGACGGGAAATTCGTCTCGATCGCGCCGATCGAGACCAAATTCTACGCCGAGTTCCTCTCGAAGCTCGGCCTCGATCCGGCGAGCCTGCCGAAGCAATACGACGCCAAGCGCTGGCCCGAGACCAAGGCCAAGTTCGCCGCCGCGATCAAGGCGAAGACGCGCGACGAATGGTGCCGCATCCTCGAAGGCAGCGATGCCTGCTTCGCGCCGGTGCTGTCGCTCGCCGAGGCGCCGACGCATCCGCACAACGCCGCGCGCGGTACCTTCGTCGAGGTGGCCGGCGTCGTGCAGCCCGCGCCGGCGCCGCGTTTCGCGCGCACGCCCGGCGCTGTGCAAAACCCGCCGCCGGCCCCGGGCGCCAATACTGCGGAGGGTCTCGCCGACTGGGGCTTCTCCGAGGGCGAGATCGCGTCGCTGAAGAAAGCCGGAGCCGTCGCGTGATCCGGCGATGACGGTCTTGACGCTGCGCACGATGCAGAGCGATCTGCGCGCGCTCGCGCGCAGCGACCGGCAGGTCGCGGGCGCGCTCGAGCGCTTCGGCTATCCCGAGCTGCGCCGGCGTCCGCCCGGCTTCGAGACGCTGCTGCGCGCGATCGTGTTCCAGCAGATCTCGATCCACGCCGCGGCCGCGATCTGGAAGCGCATCGAAGCCGCGGTCGTGCCGCTCACCGCCGCCGCCTATTGCGCGGTCGGCGACGACGTGGTGCGCGCCTGCGGCTTCTCGCGCCAGAAGCTGCTCTACGCGCGCAGCCTCGCCGAGCTCGTCGCCTCGGGCGAGGTGCCGCTCGAAGCGCTCGACCAGATGGACGACGAGGACGCGATCGAGCATCTCGTCAAGATCAAGGGCGTCGGGCGCTGGACGGCCGAGGTGTATCTGATGTTTGCGCTCGGGCGGCGCGACATGTGGCCGGCCGACGATCTCGGCCTCATCGTCGGCATGCAGCGCCTGAAGAGCTTGCGGAAGCGCCCCGACCGTAAGCGCATGCTGAGGCTCGGCGAGGCCTGGCGTCCGCGCCGCAGCGCCGCCGCGCATCTCCTCTGGCACTATTTCCACAAGACGCAAGACGAGATGCGGGCGCAGAAGGACGGGAAGAAACCGGCGAAAGGCGGCATATGAATTTCCCGGAACCCCTGTCGGGCCCGCGTTTTGGCCCCGCGCGCGGCGGGCAGCCGAAGCAGCTCGTCGTGCTGCTGCACGGCTGGGGCGCCGACGGCAACGATCTCATCGGCTTGGCGCCCGCGCTGGCGCCGGTGCTGCCCGAGGCCGAGTTCCTTTCGCCCGACGGCCCGTTCCCGTGCGACGCCGGCTTCGGGCGGCAATGGTTCTCGCTCGGCGACCGCTCGCCCGAAGGCGACATGAGCGATCCGGTGATGACGGCGCGGCTCGGCGCGGTGGCGCCGCTGATCGATGGCTTCATCGACACGGCGCTGGAAGAGCGCGGGCTCGGGTCCGACAAGCTCGCCATCGTCGGCTTCTCGCAGGGCACGATGGCGGCGCTCTACGTGGGCTTGCGGCGCGAGCGCGGGCCGGCCGGCATCCTCGGCTTCTCGGGTCACCTCGTCGCCGGCGCGGCGCTCGCGCAAGAGGCGCGCTCGAAGCCCGAGATCCTGCTCGTGCACGGCGAGATGGATGAGATACTTCCGGTCGCCGCCACGCGCTATGCCGAGCAGATGCTGAAGAAGCAGGGCTTCGCGGTCAGCGCCGTCTACCGCCCGGGCCTCGGCCACGGCATCGACGAGGAAGGCCTGCGCCGCGGCGCCGCGTTCCTGCGGCGCGTGCTCGGCGCCTGACGCGTCAGGCGCCGCCGAGCCACATCACGCGCAGGCAAAACGCGGCGATTAGCGCGCAGGCGATGGCGCCCCACGGCCCCGCTTTCGGCCCCCACGATCGCGGGAAGAAGAACGACGCCGCGCCGAGCGCGGCGAAAAGGCCGATCAGAACGACGATCGCGTCGATGACGATCGTTCCGGCCATGCTGAAGAAGCCGGTGCGCGCTTCGAATTTGTCGACGTCGGTGATCAGCAGCGTGAAGAGACCGGCGCCGGCGGTGAGCACCGCCACCAGCAGGAATACGCGGAAAGCGCCGCGGCCGCCGTACATGGGCGTGGGCCTGCGCGATCCGCCCATGCGTCACGCCGCGACGAGCCGCCGCTCCGCGCTCTCCACCACCATCGGCGTTTCCCATTCCTGGCGTAGCGGCGGCGCGCCCCAGCGCTTGGTCACCATCGCGATCCAATCTGGCGTATAGAGCTTGGCCGCGGCCTCTTTGTTTTCCCAAAGATAGATGCCGACCAGCGTCTGGCCGTCGGGCGCGATGCCGTAGTATTTGCGGATGAGGCCGGGAATGCCCTGATAGGTGTGAGCGGTGGTCTTGATGGTTTCGACCAGCTTCGCCTTGTGCGTGCCCGCGGGCACCTTGAACGTCCACATCACGGTATGCATGCCGTCTCTCCTCTTTGACCTGGGCGCAGCACCAGGATAGCGCGGTCTGTGGATGAACGTGAGCCCTTCGCGCAGCGCTAGCGCGGCTTCGGCGCGCGAACCGCAACCACTTGATTTGCTCTCGATTTTGTAATGTAACCGCCCTATATTTTGCGCCGCGATGATGACCACAAACACAGTGCCTCAACCGGAACCACGGTTCGACGCGGCCGCACGCCGCGTCCGGTTGAGGCCGCGCGCCTGAGCGGTGGAGAGACCGAGCCGTGGCGCCAGAAAACCACCCCGCTCTGGTCTTGAACGCGGATTTCCGCCCGCTCAGCTACTTCCCGCTTTCGGTCTGGCATTGGCAGGATGCGGTCAAGGCCGTGTTCATGGAGCGCGTCAACGTGCTCTCCGAATACGAGCGCGTCGTGCACTCGCCCTCCTTCGCGATGAAGCTGCCGAGCGTGATCGCGCTCAAGGAATACGTACCGCAGGCGCGCCGGCCGGCATTCACGCGATTCAACGTATTCCTGCGCGACCGCTTCACCTGCCAATATTGCGGCGCGAGCCGCTCGGCCGAGCACCTCACCTTCGATCACCTGATCCCGCGCTCGCGCGGCGGACGGACCATGTGGACCAATGTCTGCACCGCCTGCGCTACCTGCAATCTGCGCAAGAGCAACCGCCTGCCGCGCGAATGCGGCATGTTCCCGCGCCGCTATCCGCACGAGCCCTCGACTCAGCTGCTGCAAGAGCACGGGCGCCAATTCCCGCCCAACTATCTGCACGAAAGCTGGGCCGACTATCTCTACTGGGATACCGAACTCGAGCCGGCGTAGCCGCTTCGCGCACTGCCTTCGGCTTTGAGAGAGGCGCAGCGATTCCGATCAGATTCGTTCGCTCAACCAGATTGCGAGGCGCGACGCGTTTTTGATCGCGGCGGTGAGCGGCGCGTAGAGCGGCGCGTCCTTGGCGCCATGGTCGAGCGCCGTCGCGCGGTGCTCGAGCTCGTCCTCGCGGAATTCCTCGATCGTATCCTTGAGCTTCGGCTCCTCGCCGCCGAGGCGCTGGGCCTGGCCGCGATAATGCTCGTCGATCGCCTCCTCGACGGCGACCGTGCAGGCCATCGCCGCCTTCTCGCCCAGCATGGCCGTTGCGGCGCCAACAGCGAACCCGGCCACGTGCCAGAGCGGTTGCAGCAGCGTCGGCCGGACGCGGCGCTCGACCATCAGCCGGTCGAACTCCGCGAGATGGCGCTGCTCCTGCTCGGCCATGCGGCGCAGCGTCGGCGCCGCGCGCGTGCGCCCCAGCACCGCGATCTGCCCGGCATAGATGCGGACCGCGCCGTATTCGCCGGCCTGGTCGACGCGGATCATGCGCGCGATCGCGGCTTCGCGCCCGGGCTCGCCGGGCATCGCCTCGTCGAGCGTTCCCTTGCCACGGGTCGGGTACGGCCGCGGTTTCATCGCCCGGGGCCGGCGGCCAATGCCGCGCGGAACGCGATCGCGGCGAACATCAGCGAAAAGATCACGTTGTAGGCCGCCATCGAAAGGCCGAAGAGCGACCACGCGATCTGGTCGCAGCGCGGCGCCGGACGCTGGTTCAAGGCCTTCGTCAGATCGTCGGCACCGAGCGGCGAATCGTCGGCGCCACCCTCGCAAATGGAAAGCCCGGCCCACCATTTCTGCTCGACGCCGACGTGGAACACACCGATCGCCGCGGTGACGAGAAGAGCCACGCCGATGAAGCCCAGCAGCCACGGGCGGAGCGAGCCCGGCCCCAACGCCAGCGCGCCGGCGGCGAGCACGACCACCGCGAGGTGCGGCCAGCGCTGCCAAAGGCAAAGCGGGCAGGGCGCCAGCTTCATCACGTATTGGAAGAACAGCGCGCCCAGCAGCAAGCCGCCGCTGCCGAGCAGCAGCAGCAGGGGGGCGTAGCGCCAGAGGGTCGGGTTCCGTGCGGCGAGGGTCGTCATCGGCGTTTTATATCGCCGCCATTGCGGCGGAGCCATGGCGGAACGCGGGGGACCCGGCCGCGCTCGCGGCGCGCGGCAGGCGCGGGTTCAGCGCCCCGTCCGGGGCCGATCAAGCAGTTGATCCCGAACAGAATCGGGGCCGGTCAGAGGAACTTGGCGGCGACGATGAAGCCGCCCACCAAAATGACGAGGAACGCGGTCGTCACGAGCGTCAGATACTTCTCGACGAAGGTGCGGATCGACGGGCCGAAGGTCTTCAACAACGCCACTTCGGCGTAGAAGCGCACGCCGCGCGTCGCAATCGACGCCAGGACGAAGACGAGAAAATTGTACTCTGCAAGACCGCTCGCGATCGTCACGAGCTTGTAGGGGATGGGCGTCAATCCTTTGATGAGGATGATCCAGAGCCCATACTTTGCATAAGCTTCGTGGAATTGCTGCGCGCCCTGCTGCAGCCCGTAAAGGTCGATCAGCCAGGTGCCGAGCGTGTGGTAGAGGAAATAGCCGATCGCGTAGCCGAACATGCCGCCCACGACCGACGCCGAGGTGCAGACCAGCGCGATCGTCCAGCCGCGGTCGGGCCGCGCCAGCACCATCGGAATGAGCAGGGCGTCGGGCGGAATCGGGAAGAACGAGCTTTCGGTGAACGACACGGCGCCCATCGCCCACATCGCATGCGGCTTCGAGGCGAGCGCGATCGTCTTGTCGTACATGCGGCGGAGCATGCGGGCGTGCGCCGGGGATGAGCCCCATGAGGCGCCGACGCTTAGCAGCCGCCGCGCCGATGCGCAAATTCCCGTGCGCGCGCTTGCGGCCGGTCTCGCCGGGGGCGCAAGATGCGGCAGGGATCAGGTTCGCGCCGCGCTCGCGTCTCGCAAGCGCGCCCGCCGTTCGGAGGTGATCGATGCTTCGTGGTTCGCTCTTCGCACTCGTCTTCACCGTCGCCGCCATGGCGCCGGCCGCGGCTCAGCAACAGCCCAATCCGCGCGAGGGCGAGCGCTTGGCCAAGCAATGGTGCGCGAGCTGCCATCTCGTGGCGCGCGACCAGCAAGGACCGGCGCCTGACACGGCGCCCACCTTCGCCTCGATCGCGGCGCGCCCGCAGGCGACGGCCGGCTCGCTCAGCGTCATCATTCAGATGCCCTATCCGCGCATGCCGCAGATCGCCCTCTCGCGCGACGAAGTCGCGCATATCATCGCCTATATCCTGACCTTGAAGCCCTGAGTGCCGCCTGGGCGAGCGGCCGCGCCGGCTTGCAATACCATTTCTCCTCTGGCATCTGACCTCCGATCTTGCCCCGGTGGCGGAACCGGTAGACGCGGCAGACTCAAAATCTGTTGTTCGCAAGGACGTGGGAGTTCGAGTCTCCCCCGGGGCACCATAATGACGCCGTCTTTTTGTTCGTATTTGCTTTCATCGCCGGCCAAGGCGGTTCCGATGGCACGCGCGCCGGCCGGATGAGCGGGGAGCGAGCGATGCGATCAACACAACGGCTTTTCGGCGCGATCGGCGCCTTTCGTTTCGGCGCGGCGGCGATCGCGCTCGGGGCGGCCCTCGCGGCCGGCGGCGCACGCGCCGAGACGGGCGATCCCGTTCGTGGGCGCGCGCTGGCGCAGGAATGGTGCGCGCGCTGCCACGCCATCGCGCGGGAGCAGGAGCGGCCCGGCGAGACCGACGTGCCGCCCTTCACGCGCATCGCCGCCGATCCGCGCTGGACGCGCGAAGAGCTGATGCACATGATCACCGTTCCCCACATCAACATGCCGCCGCCGGTGCTGACGCGCAGCGAAGCCGAACACGTCGCGGCGTACATCCTTTCGCTGCGCAATTAGCGCCGCTGCGCCGCGGCGCGCGCCCCCCCGTGTCCCGCCCATCGTGATCCCGTGATGCGCTTCCGCCCTTTGCTGCCGTTGCTCTTCGTGCTGTGGCCCGCTGCCCTCGCCGCAGCGGAAGCCCCGCGGCCGCCCTGCGGCAATCAACCCATCCCGGCCTATGCGGGCCCGCTCGCCGCGCCGAACGTCGTGGTTTGGCGCGACGACGACGCGACGAGTGGCGGATCGGCGTTTCGGACGTGCAGCGGCTGGCGCCCGGGCGATTTCAGTCTGCTCGTCACCTTGGCGGGCAGCTTCCGATACGCGGGCTCGGCGGAGGATCTGCTCGACCGTTTCGGCCGCATCTCGGCGCTGCGCGGCATTCGCTACTGGTCGGTCAGCGACAAGGAATGGCGCCTTCTCATCGACGATGCATCCGCCCTCGGCGGGCCCGACATGGAGCGCCGCCGCAAGGATTTCACGTTCTCGGAGCTGAAGAGCGGCCGGGCGCTCAATTTCGTGCAGGTCGAGACGCGATTGTCGAGCCCGGTCGTCTATCGGATGCGCGTCCTGGAATTCAAGCCGGATCGCGTGGTCGTCGAGACCGAGAATGTTTCCTCGATGCGGATCGCGCTCATTCCGATCTTGGCGCCCGGCGAAACGCGCACCATCCACATTCTGGAGCGGCTCTCCCCGGACGTGTGGGGATACTACGGCATGGCGTTCTCGGCGCAGGATCCCGGCCTGTTCCTGCGCGTCCGCGACGCGTCGCTCATCAACCGCGCCGCCGCGTTCTACCGGCACATCGCCGGCATCCCCACCGACCGCGAGCCGCCGCCGGCGCAGTAGCCCCAGATCAAACGGGTGCCGCGCCGCGCTAGACGGATCTAGTCGGCCGGCAATTTCCCGTCGCGATGCAGCGCATCGAACGCGGCGACGCAGCGCGCGAGCGAGAAGCGCGCCTCGATGCGCGCGCGGGCGGCGGCGCCGAGCGCGCGGCGCTGCGCGGCATCTGACGCGACGAGCCGGCCGAGCGCCGCAGCGAGCGCTTGCGGATCGCGCGGCGGGACGACGGCGCCGGCCTCGCCCACGATCATGCGCGCGTCGCCGACATCGGTCGCGATTGCGGGGAGACCCGCCGCCATGCCTTCGGCGATGACGTTCGAGAAGCCCTCGCCGAACGAGGAGGTGGAGATGACGGCGTCGGCGGCGGCGTAGAGCGCCGGCATATCGCCGCGCGGGCCGAGGCCGCGGAGGTTCGCGCGACCGGCGAGCGCCTCGGTGCCCTTCCCGGCCGCCACGAAAACGACATCTGCCTTGAGCGCCGCGAGCGCCGCGAGAGTCGCGTGATCCTTCATCGGATCGACGCGCGCCGCGTGGATCGCGATGAACGCGTTGTCGGCGATACCGAGCGAAGCGCGCACGCGGCGCCGCGCCTCCGCAGCGGGCCGGAAGCGCTCGGTGTCGATGCCGTTGGGGATCACCGCGAAGGCGCGCGGCGCGTAGCCGAGCTTCTTGTGGAAGTCGCGCCCGGCATAGGAATTGGCGATGACGGCGTCGGGCCGCTGGGCGCGCCGGGCGCAGGCGCGGATCGCCCAGCGCAGCGCGAGGCCGTAGCGGCTCTGATCCATGTCGGAGCAGCGAATGCCCCAATAGAGCCGCGTTTCGTTGCGCCGGCCCGCGCGCTCGAGCGCCCAGAGCGCGAGCAGATCGGCGTAGTACATCCAGCTCTGCACCGCCGCCGGCTTCGTCTCGCGGATGAGACGGGCGAGGGCGGCGATCGCGCGCGGTACGCCCAGCGGGCCGGAAAGGCCGAGCTCGTGCACCGGCACGCCGGCGGCGCGGATTTCGCCGGCCAGCGCGCCGTTCGCGAGGAGATCGGCGACGATCTGCGGATGCGGCGCGCCCGTCCGCTTTGCCGTCACCAGCGCCGCGAGCATGCGCTCGGCGCCGCCGATGCCGAGGCCGGCGATGACGTGAAGCACGCGCGGCGCGGCGCTCACCGAAATACCGCCTGGCGGCTAGAAAGAAAGCGAACTAGAGCCGCGGAGTCGGGGAGGGCGATGGATGCGCGCACGGCGCGCATTGAACCATTCTCCCCGGCTCCCCGGCTCCTGCGATCTTCGAATTGCCTCAGCGCGCAGGGACCCGGGCCATCCGGAATTATTTGATCTCGGTGATCCAGTCGCTGATCTTGACCCACTTGCCGCCCTTGATCTGGTCGACCGCGACCGACTGCGGCTGGGCGTGGTTGCCCTCGGCTAGCGATTGCGGCGGATTGCCGAACTTGTCGGCGTATTTGATCTCGCGCAACGCCTTCACGAATTTCTCGACCGTCAGGTCCTTGCCCGCGGCCTCGAGCGCCAGCGCGGTCCATTCCATCACCGAATAGGCGACCGTGGCCTCCATCGTCGCCGGTTTCTTGTACTTCGCCTCGTAGGCCGCGATCCAGGCCTTGGCCGAGACGAGGTCGCTGTCCTTGTCGTGGATACGCCACTGGCTGATGCCGTAGAGCCCGTCGAGGCTGGCCTTGGTGCTGGCCGCGATCGCGAGGATGGTCTGATTGCGCCCCGGGATCGACGTGATCATGTTGACGTTCCAGCCCATCGCGCGCGCGCCGGTGTAGGCGGTCACGGTCTGGCGCACGATGGTGCCGAGCACCACGAGATCGACGCCGGCGCCCTTGAGCGCGGCGAGCTGCGAGGAGAGATCGACCTCGGTCGGCTTGAACGTCGCCGTCGCCGCCACGGTCATATTGTTGGCCTTGGCCGCGTCGGTGACGCCCTTCAAGACGAGCTGGCCGAACGGATCGTCCTGATAGAGCACGCCGATCTTGGCGGGCTTCAGCGTCTTGATCGCCCAATTGATGCCGGCGGCCGTGCCCCAGTCGTAGTTGACGACGAAGGTGTAGCTCAGCGGGCTCTTTTCCTTGTGGAACGGCGCCGAGACGCCCGACCAGGGGAAGAGATGCGGCACGCCGGCCTCGATCGCCTTCCCGTAGGCGGCGATGGTCGGCGTGGTGCCGAAGGAATTGACGACCGCGAACACCTTGTCGGAGCCGACGAGCTTCTCGACCGCGCGCACCGCCTTGGCCGGGTTGAAGCCGTTGTCCTCGACGATGACGCGGATCTTGCGGCCGTGGATGCCGCCCTTCTCATTGATCTCGTCGACCTTCATCATCATGCCGGTGCGCAGCCAATCCATGCCGGCCGCGGTGGGGCCGGTGAGATCGAGATGCGAGCCAAGCAGAATCTCGTTGGCGGTGACGCCCTGCGGCGCCTCGGCCGACGCCGCGCCGGCGGCAAAGACCGCGGCGAGCGCGGCAAGGCGGATTGCGGATTTCATCGTGGTTCCTCCCTCGAAGATTTTCGCCAAGTCTAAGTAAGTTTCATAAGGAAAGCTACCGGCTGCGGGCGCGACGGCACCGAGCGGGGCGCGTTCAGCCGTAAATCCCCTCGATTAGCGCCTTGTATTTCTGGGCCACGACCTTGCGCTTCAGCTTCATCGTCGGCGTCAACTCTTCGTCCTCGGGCGTCAGCAGCACATCGATAAGGCGGAATTTCTTGATCGTCTCGACGCGGGCGAGCTTGGCGTTCACGGCCTCGATCTCGCGCTGGATGAGCGCCTGCACCGGCTCGGCGGCGCAGAGGCTGGCATAGTTGGTGAACGGCACGCGCCGGTCCTGGGCGAAGCGCGCGACGTTCTCGAGATCGATCATGACGAGCGCCGAAAGGAACGGGCGCTGGTCGCCGATCACCACCGCGTCTGCGATGTAGGGACTGGCCTTCAATTGGTTCTCGATCTCGGACGGAGTCACGTTCTTGCCGCCGGCCGTGATCATCACGTCCTTCAAGCGGTCGGTGATGCGGAGATAGCCATCGGGATCGCGCGTGCCCACGTCGCCGGTGTGAAGCCAGCCCGCGTCGTCGATCGCCGCCGCCGTTTCCACCGGCCTGTTGAGATAGCCGGCGAACACGTTGTCGCCGCGCACGAGGATTTCGCCGGTGCCGGCAAGTTTCACCTCGATGCCTTGGGGCGGCGGGCCGACCGTGCCGACGCGGTTGCGCCCGAGCGGATTCACGGTCGCGAGGCCGCAGCTCTCGGTCAAGCCGTAGGCTTCGCGAAGATCGATGCCGAGTGCCCGGAACCAGGCGATGATCTCGGGCGCCACCGGTGCGGCGCCGGTCATGCCGTAGCGGATGCGCCCCAAGCCGAGAAAGCGGCGGAGATTGCCGAGCACGAACGCGGCGGTGAGCGCGCGCAGCAGACGCGTGAGCGCGCCAGGCCGCGCGCCCGTGTCGATGGCCGCCTCGGCGCGCTGGCCGAGCCGGATCGCCCACGCATAGGCGAGCTTTTGCAGGCGCGTGGCGTCGGCGATCGCCAGCGTCACCAGCGCGTGCATCTTCTCCCAGGTGCGCGGCGGCGCAAACAACGCATCGGGCTGCACGGCGCGGAGATCCTCGAGCAGCGTGTCGGCGCTCTCGGCGAAGTGCACGGTGTTGCCGAGGATCAGCGGATTGAACACCGCGCTCATGCGCTCGGCCACGTGGCAGAGCGGCAGGAACGAGAGCGTGCGGTCGCCGTCTTGGAGCGGTGTCATCACATCCGCGCGGCCGATCTGCGCGATTACATTGGCGTGGCGGATCATCGCCGCCTTGGGCGGGCCGGTGGTGCCTGAGGTGTAGATGAGGATCGCGATCTCCTCCGGCTTGGTGCGCGCAACCTCGTCCGCCACGAATTGCGGATGCGCCGCCGCATGCGCGGCGCCGCGCTCGAGGAAGTCGGCGAAGTTCATCACCATCGGGTCGCTGAAGCCGCGCAGGCCCTCGGTCTCG
>Ga0310811_10012343_pt1 | contig 11088 bp, 13 predicted proteins | sample YCmetagenome_FD_207642 | JGI IMG/M metagenome (GOLD analysis project Ga0310811, IMG submission 207642) | Soil microbial communities from experimental microcosm in Duke University, North Carolina, United States - YC | ecosystem: Engineered > Artificial ecosystem > Soil microcosm > Unclassified ... | reverse complement strand
TTACCCTCTCTGTCAACGCTTTGCTCGACATCTCTCCCTAAGTTTAGGGAGAGAATTCTTAGAGGGTAAAAAGAGGCTGCATTTGTTAAGGCTACAGATCAACAATAAAACAATCTAACAATCACTCACTAATTCGCTAAATCACTCATTCACTAATTAAACCCTTCCATGCCTGTTAACCGCAACGCCCTTATCCGTTACCGCACCATTGATAGCTGCCTGCAAAACCGCCGCCGAAAATGGACATTGGACGATCTGATTGAAGCCTGCTCTGACGCCATATATGAATACCAGGGTATTATGACGGGGGTAAGCCGTCGTACTATACAGGCGGATATTGAGATGATGCGTAGTAACAAATTGGGCTACGAAGCGCCCATTATTGTGGTTGATAAGAAGTATTACACTTACGAGGACAAGAACTACAGCATAACCAATATACCGCTCAACAACCAGGATATGCAGGTTCTTGGTGAAGTATCCGACCTGCTAAAACAGTTCAAAGGTTTCAGCCATTTTGCCGACCTAAATGAAATGGTGAGTAAACTGGAAGACAAGATTTATACTCAAAAAACGCAAAGCGCGCCGGTAATTGATTTCGAAAAGAACGACAACCTGAAAGGCCTGGAATGGATAGAGGTGATCCGTAAGGCTATTGTGGCGAAGAAAACCATCTGCATTACCTATCAATCCTTCAAAGCCAGGGAAGCCAGCACTTTTTGCTTTAGCGGATACCTGCTGAAGGAATATCGCAACCGTTGGTTTGTATTAGGGCAGAGGCATGGCAAAGGCGGGCATTTATTAAACCTGGCACTAGACCGTATTGAGGCGATTGAAGAGCATGAGGATCATTACCGGGAAAATACGGTTGTTGACCTGGCTACTTATTACAATGATTGCATCGGCGTGACCAAGTCACCCGGTCAGCGCGATTGCGAGGTTGTGTTTTGGATCGACAGTGATAACGCTCCTTACGTGATAACCAAGCCTTTGCATCATACGCAGAAATTGTTGCGTAACGATGTCGACGGAAAGATATTCAGCATTAAAGTGATATTGAATTTCGAACTGGAACGCGAGCTATTGGGTTTTGGTCCCAAAATGCGGGTATTGGGACCGAGAATATTGGTTAAACAATTAAAAGCCCAGTTGAAGAAAACTTTAGATCGGTATGAAAACAACGATAATTATACATAAATAAAAAGAGCTGCATTTTTCATCCTCGCGGCCGGGGTGAGCCCTTCAGCATGCCACACTTACTCCGTTTACAATTTGTTTAACAAAACCCTTGTTCACGCACTATTTAACACTTATTTTAGCGTTATATTTTTTAAAATATAACGGAAGATAATAAACAAATCAACCCGTCAAAAATCACAATCATTCTATGAAAAAAACCTTTCTTAGCTTTCTTCTCTTCTTAACAGTTACCCATGCTTTTTCCCAATCAACCGGTAATATTAAAGGTAGCATCACCGATAATACAAAAGCGCCGTTGGAGTTGGTGAATATCATCCTTTATAAAACAAATTTCGGCGCCACCACAGATAACAAAGGCCAATACAGCATCAATAATATTCCCGCCGGCAATTACCAGATCATTATATCGCACATCGGCTATCAATCTGTTAAACAAAATATTTTTGTAAAAAACGATGAGACTACTGAATTTTCCTATGCGCTTCAGGACAGCGTAATTAAGATCAACTCTGTTGAAGTACAAGGCCAAAGAGGTATAGGAAGTATCGCAACGTTACCCGAGATCGGCGGAACAAATATTTATTCGGGCAAAAAAAATGAAGTGGTTTTGATTGACAGCATCAATGCAGATATTGCACAAAATAAAGCCCGCGATGTGTTTGCAAAAGTACCGGGTATCACGTCGTGGGAGCTGGATGGTTCGGGCACCCAAACAAGTGTGGCAGCAAGAGGACTAAGTCCGCACAGATCATGGGAGTTCAATGTAAACCAGAATGGCTACAATGTTAATAACGATTTGTATGGTTATCCCGAGGCCATGTATAACCCGCCATTGGAAGCAGTACAACAAATTGAGATCATCAGGGGATCGGCCGCTCTTCAATATGGCCCCCAGTTTGGCGGAATGCTCAATTATGTAATTAAACAACCCGATACTACGAGATCATTAAGCATTGAAACCGAACAAACGTACGGCTCGTTCAATACCTCAAATTCTTTTGCTTCGATAGGCGGAAAAAAAGGCAAGTGGACTTATTATGCTTTCTTTAATTACCGTAGCAGCGATGGGTGGCGTCTTAACTCCAACTATGATTTCCTGAATGCTTATGCAAGTTTGCACTATAAGCCAACAGATAAAATGGATATTGGCCTTGAATACTCAAGAGAAAACTATGTGCAGAAATTTGCAGGCGGACTTACCGACGCGATGTTTGCTGCCGATCCACGCCAATCAACAAGGAGCAGAAATTATTTTAACCCGATACTTAACCTGCCCGCTTTGCTTTTTAATTACGCCATCAATAATAAAACGCTATTAAATGTAAAAGCTTATACTTTGTTTGGGCAGAGAAACATGGTTATTGCCAGCCCTAACTTAGCCACCAATGCCGATACCATTAGCAAAACTACAGGCTCCTACGCGCCAAGAGAGATAAACAGGGACTTTTACAACAGCTATACTGTTGACGCAAGAATGATAAAAAAATACGATCTGTTCGGCCACGAAAGCGCCTTGTCAGGCGGTTTAAAATATTCCAACGCGTCTACAAACAGAAAACAAAACGGGGAGGGAACTACCGGGACTAATTTTGACCTTACTCAAACCGGAAATTACGGTATCGCCCTGCTTTTTAAAACAATAAACTACGGGGCGTTTCTTGAAAACCTTTTCCGCATCACCGGCAGGCTATCCGTTACCCCCGGGATCAGGTATGATAACCTCAATTCAACCTTAAACGGAACGGAATATAAAATATATAAAAACTTTAATCCCGTATCGCTTTCAACCTCCAGGAACATCGTTCTGGGTGGAATAGGTGCGCAATACAAGATCACCGAAAGCATTAATATTTATGGTAATTATTCGCAGGCTTACAGGCCTATACTTTATTCAAATCTTATAATTGGATCGAGCACAGCGGTGATCGACCCGCATTTGAAAGATGCGAGTGGCCACAATGCAGATATTGGTATTAGAGGGAAGGTTAAAAACATATTGAACTTTGATTTAAGCGCATTTGAACTGAAATATAACAACAGGATTGGAAATATAACCCTGACCGATGCCAACAGCAAACCGTACACCTACACTACCAATGCAGGCAATGCACTCACTAAGGGTGTGGAAGCTTTTTTTGAGGTTCACCTGCTCAATTTTAGCGACGAGCATACTAACAATGATCTTTCAATATTTTCTTCTTACGCTTATAATCATGCCAGGTATTTGAATGGCAAAGTAGGTGCGGTTGATCTGACCCGGAAAACGTTAGAAGATGTCCCTCAATTTGTTAGCCGCTCGGGCATAAATGGCTCGGTACATAACATCTCCGCTACCTTTTATTATTCATACGTTGGCGGATCATGGTCGGATGCGAATAATACAGCGGCTACCAATACAAGCTCTAATGTAGGGTATGTGCCTCGATATGGCGTAGCTGATTTTGCCCTGGGTTATAAGTTTTCTGACAAGTACAACATCAGGATCGGTATAAATAACCTGACCGATAATAAATACTTTACCCGCCGAACCGAAACGCTCGTTTATCTCGGCAATGGTATATTACCCGGCGATGGAAGATCATGTTATGTTACATTAGGTGCTAAATTCTGACAGTAGGATATCAACCCTGCTGTTCATAGGTGACAAAGTGCCCACTATATGCTGGAAGAATTATTATAAGAACAAGTCGGAATAAAAGATTCTATGGATGTACTAATTCCATTATGTAAAGGACTGATGCCAATAGCTTGAATTTGACCCGTTAGTTTACTTTGAAGATTCTTTAAGAGATTCTCGAATTGAATTGTAGAAACAATTAGAAAACAAAAAAAGAGCTGCATTTTCATGCAACTCTTTTAGCAGAATGGACGGATCCGTGTATTTTCGCGGAAAATGTCTCCTTTAATAGATTTTTACAATCAAATATGTTGAATGGTGACCTTTTTGGTAACCTAGATAAACATCTCTGTTTGAAAGAGTTTGAAAGAACGTTTGTTATTCCAAATTTACAAAAAGCTACAAATAATAACAAATGTTCGGCTGTTGAAACAATCATCAAAATATAAACTGTACTATGTGCTTTACTTTTGCGGATCATATCCCGGCTTCTTATAAAGCTGATCCCAGCGGCCAAGAATGTCCGGCTTGTAAACCTTTTCTACCCAATCGCTTTTTTCGACATCTTCAATACTTACAGAGATGTTGGCTTCATTTGCCTGAACTGAGTCCATTACCGCTTTGGTAATAGATTCAGCAAGCTTTGCTTTTTCTTCCTCGGTTTTACCGACTATTTTGACATGGATATGTGGCATTTTTTGTTTTATTTAAAGCTGTAATATTGTTCGTCCGATACCGGTTCAAGCCAATCAACTATACCTTTCTCAGTATTGATACCGACAGCATAATGCGTAAATCTGCCATTTGGCGTCGCTCCATGCCAGTGTTTGATGCCTGGGAGTACATTGACTATATCGCCAACTTTTATCTCGCGAATTGGTGAACCCTCTTGCTGGTAATAACCTATACCTTGTGTAACAATCAGAATTTGGTTACTTGGATGGGTGTGCCAGTTGTTTCTGCAGCCGGGTTCAAATATCACCTCACCAATACCGCAATTAGTAATTTCGTCGGGAACGACCCGCATTTTTAACCAGGCAGTGCCGGTAAAGTATTGTGCGGCCACAGGACCGAAACCTTCTGGTGCGGTGAATCTTTGATCATTTTCCATTTTTTATTGTGTTAATGTTCCGGCCAACGTTCATCGTTAGCGTGGTATAATTTTTACAGTAGCCGATTGCGCGCGGCTGCCGATCATATGGGTCATATAAGGGCTTTTGCTGTACTTCGTACGATATGCCTCGTCAATTTCCCTGATGGTTTCGGCATCCCGAACTGGCTCAAACGTTACTTCTTTGATCATCCCGGCTGCATATATCCTGCCCGCTTTTTGTTTGACAGCTGATTTATGCCAGCGGGAAGCAATACCATTATAAGCACGTACATACAGTTTGCCATTGACAACCACCTCCCAGATCCAGGTGGGGGTTCCGTAGGTAATACCATCGTCACGCAATGGTGATATCTTCAAATCGTCGGCATCATTGATCCTTGTCAATTCATCCGCTGTGAATTTTGGATGGATCACGTTCATTTTTGCTGCTCCCTATTTTTTAATAATTCTGGCTTGATCTCCATAGCTATAGGCACAACCTCAATTAACTCCAATGATTTCACCATTTTCAATGTCCCGCTTTTATATTTCAAAAAATGCGGAGTTTTCAAATGCTCTTGATAAGCTTCTTCACTGGCATACACCTCAAAAACGGTAACCTGTGTCGGATGGGTTTTATCATAAACTGCCTGCAAGGAAAGAACCCCTGGCTCCACCCGTACAGCTGTTTTTGCGTGCTCGGCAAGTGCTGCCCTGTACTCATCGAGATAAGCGGGATAAATTTCGATCTTAGCGATCCTGACTTTTCTTTCCCTCTGCTGTGCAGATGCTTTGTTTGAACTTATCGTGAGCATGATGACACTGAAAATGATTGTCGTAATAAATGAATGGTGCACTTTCATATAAAATGGATTTATTATTTTTTCAAAGCCAGAACCTTTTCCAGTGTCGCCCTTGCGATATCTCCCTGAGTTTTGCTAACCGTTTGATCGATGATTTTAAAATCCTCTGACAACTGTGATTCGGTAAGTCCGGTGTTCATGCCTATAAAGATATGCGCCTGTAATTGTGCGGCGACACCACTCATTGCAGCCAAAGCCGAAACCGTCACCAGTTCACGTTGCTGAAAAGACAGGACGTCACGGCTAAAAATATCCGCGAACAAATGTTCCTTTAAGAAAGTATCGATAGCCGGCGCAAAGGCATTGGCACCTGTAAGGGTTTTTTCTTCACGACCGGTCAACGTTTGCAGAGTCTTTTTCCCGGTTTGATATTTATCGTGATCGTTGACTGGCGAAGCAGCTTTACCTTCGGTATCGGTTATTCTTTTAGCTTTACGCTCTTCCATAACGGACATAAACGCATTGATACCGTTCAAGCTGCGCGGGAAACCGCAATAGGCGTAAAGTTGAACCAATATCTCCTTGATTTCATTAATGCTTAGCCCGGCATCCAGTCCCTTATTGAGCTGAATTTTCAATTGATCAATATCTCCGGCAGCTGTTAAAGCCGATATACTGACGATACTTTGTTGTTTATGATCTAATTTTTTATTGTTTCCCATTTTATCCTGTGCTTTAATGCCTGTTGTGAAACAGGTGACAAATAAGAGTATTGCAAAAGAAAATAGCCTTTTCATCGGTTTGGTTTTAATCATTACTCTTTGGCGGCATAGTATTCCTGATCTGTTACCGGTCTTAACCAGGTGACCACACCTTTATCTGCATTAGGGATTATTGAAATATGCGTCATTGAACTGCCTGGCGCGGCGCCATGCCAGTGCTCTACATTTGGTGGGCAAATGATAGTGTCACCCTTGTGAACAACACGGATAGGCTTCCCTTTCTCCTGGGTATAGCCTGTACCATCGGTAACCAAAAGGATTTGCCCCGAGTTATGGCTATGCCAGTAGCTCCGAGCCCCGGGTTCAAATGTTACCGTACCTACAACACAATGAAAAGTACTGTCATTAGGGACTAATGTTTGCACCCATACTGTTCCTGTAAAGTTAGCCTGTGTCTTAATGCCTTTTGGGAAAATAGCTCCCGAAGCGGTAGTTTGTGCCCGGCCGTTCAATTGCAAGAGAAAAACAGAGACGATGGTAATGATGATACTTCTTTTCATAGGAACGTTATTTAGATGATTATATCAGATGGTAATACCTCCATCAACTACAAGATTGTGCCCAACCACCATACTTGCAGCATCGCTGCAAAGAAATAGAACCGCACTGGCAATTTCTTCAGGACGGCCCAAACGGCCTATCGGCACCATTGCTAACATACCATCCAGTGCTTCTTTCTGTCCGGCAGCAATCATCTGGTCTGACATTGCCGTTTGAAAAAGCCCCGGACTAATACAGTTAATGCGGATGCCACGACCCGCATACTCCACAGCGGCGCTTACTGTTAAACCGATCACCCCATGTTTTGCGCCATGATAAACGCCACGTTGCGCGCCAGCCCTGATGCCACCAATCGAAGAGCAGTTCACTATGGCACCGCTTTCTTGCTTGCGCATTTGCTGCAGCTCATATTTCATGCAGCTCCAAACCCCCCGGTAGTTGATTCCATTTACCCGGTCAAAATCCTCCCTTGTTTGATCAGCCGCTTCTGCCAGCTCATTCTGTACGCCAGCATTGTTATAGGCATAATCCAGGCGACCGAATGCTGTAATAGTCTTATCGACCATTTCTTTCACTTGCTTATCATCCGAAACGTCACATTTTATAGCCAGTGTTTTGTATCCTTCTGCTACTAATTGATCAGCTGCTGCCTGAACCGCATTTTCGTCCCAATCAGCTAATGCAACTGCTGCGCCAGCTTCTGCAAATGCCTTTGCAGTTGCGAACCCTAAACCTGATGCTGCGCCGGTAACCAATGCTACCTTTCCTTCCATTATTTTCATTTGCTCTTTATATTAATTTGATGATACAAAGGTCATAGTGTTTGAAGAGAAAATACTAACACAGAATACAGGTTCACCTACCATTTTTACAGGTTATACTCCCGGCATTGAATCCAGCGGAGAATAACTGTTAAATTTGATTCAGTTTCAAAGCAAAAGAATATGGAAAAGATATTGAGGATAGATACCGTAAGTGAGCATGATAAATTTTATCACCAGGAGAATTTGCATCCGCTAGTAAGCATCATCGATTTTGAAGGTACGAAACCGGAGGTGTACGCTTCCAGGATGAGCTTTGGTTTTTATGCCGTTTATCTCAAAGATGTCCGGTGTGGTGATATTAAATATGGCCGCAATACTTACGACTATCAGGATAGGACACTCGTATTTGTTGCGCCGGGTCAGGTAATCAATGTCAGTATTGATCAGGATTATAAACCTCAGGGCTTCGCATTGCTTTTCCATCCGGACCTGATCCACGGCACATCGCTCGGTAAGCACATCGATGATTACACCTTTTTCTCTTACGAATCCAGGGAGGCATTGCATTTATCAGAGAAAGAGCGACGAATTGTTTTAGATTGCTTTTCAAAGATCAAGTATGAACTTGAACAGGGAACGGATAAACACAGTAAAAAATTGATCGCCACTAACATCGAGTTGTTTCTTGATTATTGCGTACGTTTTTACGACAGGCAATTCATTACACGCAATAATGCCAACCGCAATAACATTGAGAAATTTGAGAACTTGTTGAAAGAGTATTTCCTCTCAGACAAACCGCAAACTATCGGGTTGCCTGCTGTTGCATATTGCGCTGACCCGTTACACCTTTCTCCCAATTACTTTGGAGATATGGTCAAAAAGGAAACAGGTAAGACCGCAATGGAATATATTCAATTGAAGGTAATGGACATGGCCAAAGAACGCATTTTAGATACCAGCAGGTCAATCAGTGAAATAGCGTATGATCTGGGCTTTAAGTATCCGCAACATTTTACGCGGGCGTTTAAAAAAAGTACAGGTTATACGCCAAATGAGTATAGGTCACTGAATTGACCAGTGCTGCTCAAGCGAACACCGATGTCTTTTACATGATGGCATGAAAATAGAACGGGCCAGACAGGTCCGTTAAAATAACCCCTAGCATACTGTAATTCAACACCTTAAATCGGCACAATAAAATGGTAACCTTTTTGGTAACCTTTTTGAATAGGTCCAATATCCCGACCAAAGCCGATTTTGGTCTAAAATGTGCTTATTTGAGTGTATTTGATAGAATTTGGGAATTAGGTTCGAGTCCCGTCTATTTGAAATAGAAAAGCCTGTAAGTCAATAACTTACAGGCTTTTAATCATTTTTAGCGGAATGGACGGGACTCGAACCCGCGACCCCATGCGTGACAGGCATGTATTCTAACCAGCTGAACTACCACTCCGTTTGGGATGGCAAATATAGCCACCTTTTTTCATTCCACAAGGATTTTTTTAAAATCTTCTTAAGCGACTGATTTTGAGGAATATTTTTTACATCGACGACGTTTATCTGTGCGAAACGATCAGCAGATCGAGGTCTTTGCATGGGATATTAAAGCGCTCACCGATGTGTTTGTTGGTTAACTGCCCTTCATAAATGTATACGGAATTGCGTACGCCAACCTTTTGCCAGATCACATTTTTCAAGCCCCCCTGCTCGCCAATATCAAGTAGAATCGGCGTAAAGATGTTAGTCAGCGAGTAAGTTGCGGTACGTGCCACCCGCGACGCAATATTCGGAACGCAGTAATGGATCACGTCATATTTCCTAAAAACCGGGTGCGTATGGTTGGTGATCTCCGATGTTTCAAAGCACCCGCCCTGGTCAATACTCACATCGATGATCACCGAATTTGGTTTCATGCGGCTTACAGTGCTTTCAGATACAATGCAAGGGCTGCGGCCATCTTCGGCACGCAAAGCGCCAATGGCAACATCGCATGTGGTTATAGCTTTCTCCAAAACGATCGGCTGAACAACCGACGTAAAAACCCTGGTACCTATATTGTTCTGTAAACGGCGTAATTTATAGATCGATGGGTCAAAAACCTTTACCTCTGCTCCCAATGAAATAGCTGTACGTGCGGCATATTCACCTACCGTACCAGCGCCTAATATTACGATCTCTGTTGGCGGCACACCCGTGATCCCTCCCAGCATTAAACCTTTGCCATCAAAAATATTGCTCAGGTATTCTCCTGCTATTAATATGGAAGTTGCTCCCACGATCTCGCTCATCGCTCTTACCACACTTAACGCTCCGCCCTCATCACGCAGATGTTCAAAGCATAAAGCAGTAACCTTCTTTTGCATTAAAGCCTGCAGGCAATCCGCTTGCAGCGTAGACAACTGCAAAGCCGATATCAATATCTGGTGCGACTTCATCATCGCGATCTCCGCCAAAGTAGGCGGGGCAATTTTGATGATGATATGGGCTTCGTAAACCGCTTTAGAGTCGTAAACTATTTTGGCCCCTTGTTCGCTGTAATCTTTATCGGAGAATTTCGCGGCCTGCCCGGCGTTACTTTCCAGTATCACTTCATGCCCGTTGTTGACGAGCAAGGCAACGGATAGTGGTGTTAAAGCCACCCGGTTCTCCTGGAAAGAAGTTTCCTTGGGTATACCAATATGAAGCTTGTTCTTTTTGCTTTTTACCTCCAGCATCGATTCCTGGGGCTGCATCATTGCCTGCCTGGCAACATCAGAAAAACCACTGTATAACTCCGAGCTCATGTGTCTTTAATTCTGGCTGTTGAAGATAGGCAAAAAAAGGGGCATGCAGAATTAAAATTTCGTGAAGGTTAGCAGGCGTTCATTATCGCTCACAACCGCCACATCGACACGTATATAGTGGCCTGGCAGCAAGTCGGGAATCTTTTCGGGCCATTCTATAAAGCAATAATTACCGGAATAAAAATACTCTTCGTAACCCAAATCTAACGCTTCGGTTTGGTTTTTCAGGCGATAAAAATCAAAATGATAAATTTGGAATGACGCGCCCTGGTACTCATTTACGATAGAAAATGTAGGACTGGTGGCAGGCTCCTTTACCCCCAGGCTTTTGCAAAGTGATTTAATGAGCGTGGTTTTACCCGCGCCCATATCACCATAAAAAAGGAATATCTTTTGATTATCTGAATAGCTGAGTATTTTTTGAGTAATTGCCGCTATTCCGTCAAGATAATAGTCAATCAACAATTTATCCATTATCGGATATTTTATAAAATATAATATCAAGCCCTGCAATATTTCGCAGAGCGGTATCCGCAGTAACT
>Ga0310811_10012342_pt1 | contig 11089 bp, 7 predicted proteins | sample YCmetagenome_FD_207642 | JGI IMG/M metagenome (GOLD analysis project Ga0310811, IMG submission 207642) | Soil microbial communities from experimental microcosm in Duke University, North Carolina, United States - YC | ecosystem: Engineered > Artificial ecosystem > Soil microcosm > Unclassified ... | reverse complement strand
GTGTTGTTTCCGGAGAGCTGGGTGTCGTAGAAGAGCACGCGGCCGAGTGCGGCGCCGGCGTCCGTGAGCTGGTTGTCCGCTGGTGTGTTGTCACCCGGCCATGTCTGAAAAGAGCGGGGCATCTTCTCGTCGACATAGCGGTACGACGTCGCGGGCAGGCGCAGACGACGAGGCGCGATCGAGCTCTGCGCCGAGGTGATCACGCCGAGCGCGACAAGTGCACAGGCGAACTTAATCGCGAAGCTCATGGAGGCTGAACTGTAACTCACCGGTCCCAGGACGCTTCGCGGTACGGGACCGGATGGCCAACGTAATTCGGTCCGGCTAAAGCCGACACTACGAGCCAGGTCAAAGACCAAACGAGATGAATTGTTCGTCTAATCGCAGTTGATGCTCGGTGACAATTCAGTCAGACTCGCCGATGATTCAACCGTGCCCGCGGACCGTGTCCCCGCGTCGCTGATCCCGATAGTCCGGCGGTTTTCTCGGCGTCTGCGGATTGGCCTGTTCCTCGATGCCTTTCCTCAGTGGGCGGCCGGAGCACTGCTCGCCGCCGGCTGCGCGGCTCTCGTTTGCCGGCTCTTCGTGCCGGCCGCCGACCCCTATCTCTTTTGGCTGCTCGCCGCGCCCGCGCTGGCGATCCTGCCCGCGGCGGTCCTATCAATTCGCCGCGCATACAGGCCGGAAGAAGTTTTGGCGCTTGTCGACGCGCTGACCGGAGGCGATGGCGCCGTGCTCACCCTCGCCGAACGCCACGACCAGGCATGGAGTCATGCGTCCCAGATCAGTCGCGCGGCGCACGCGGCCCTGCCGCGGTTCCGTCCGTGGCGGCGGTTCACCATCGTCGTGCCAGCTCTGGCGTTTCTCGTCATCGCGGTGCTCCTGCCGCAACGGACACCGACCGCTGGTCCCTTGCCGATCGCTGACGATGTGGTGTCCGGACTCTCCGCGACGCTCAAGGAACTGCAGTCACACGATCTCGTAACGCCAGAGGAGGAGAAACAGCTCCAGCAGGAGATCGAGCGTGTCAGGAAAGCGGCCCAGGAGCGGATGGATGCGTCGGCGTGGGAAGCGGCGGATGCGGTGAAAGAGAAGATGGCCGCGAATGCAGCGGCGAAGCGTGATGCGGCGTCGTGGGCGCAGGAAGCGCTTGCGCGTTACTCCGCAGCGGGAGGGTCTGCCGGCAACCCTGATGCCGCATCGGCAAAGGCCGAATTTTCGAAAGCGCTCGAGGCGCTCGCGCGCAGCGGGGCGCCACTAGACATTCAGAAGATGCTCGCCGCCGGCAAGCTGCCGGGCGACGCTGCCTCTCTGGGAAAGCTTGCCGCCGCGCTTGGCCAGTATCTTGGCGACGTCCAGGGCCGTCTGGGCGACGTGCAAGGCTTCGGCGGCCGGGCCTCCCGTTTCGATCCATCCGAGTTTGCCGCGGCCGGCGAGGGCGATGGCGCTGGGGCAGGAAACACTCCGGGACGCGGCGGGATCACGCGCGGACGCGCGGACGCGAAGCTGACGTATGGACAGGAGTCGCTGCCGGCCGAACGCTTCAAGGCGCAGGCGCTCCCGCCCGGCTACGTCCGCAGCCCCGACGACTGGGCTCCCGTCGTCAACATGCCCGGCGCGCCCATCGTCGCGCCCGAGGCAAGCGGCCGTGCGGCTGCGCGAGCGTACGCAGAAGATGCAGGACAGGCGGCGTGGCGCCGAACGCTGGCACCGCGCCATCAGAGCGCGGTCAAGAAGTACTTCAAGCCCTGAGCACACTCATGATCACGGATACCAGACCCTTGCTCGATCCGGATGCCGTCGGGACCGCACAGACATCAATTGCGCGGGTCGTCGACGCGCTGCGCCGCGTCATCCTCGGCAAAGAGGACACGATCGACGAGGTCGTCGCGGCGCTTCTCGGACGCGGCCACGTCCTGCTCGAAGGCCTGCCCGGCCTCGGCAAGACCGAGCTCGTGAAGGCGCTCTCGCGGCTGTTGTCGATCGACTTCCGGCGCATCCAGTTCACGCCGGACCTGCTGCCGACGGACATTACGGGCAGCCACATTCTTCAGGACGTTGATGGCCGCAAGGAGTTTGCGTTCCACGCTGGCCCGGTCTTCACCAACCTGCTGCTTGCTGACGAGATCAACCGTGCATCGCCCAAGACGCAGGCGGCGCTGCTCGAGGCGATGCAGGAGCGCCGCGTCACAATCTTCGGAGAGACGCGCCCGTTGCCGTTGCCGTTCTTCGTGCTCGCCACGCAGAATCCGATTGAGCTCGAAGGCACCTACCCGCTGCCCGAAGCGCAGCTCGATCGATTCATGTTCAAGGTGGATGTCGCGGGGGTCGATCGCGCCGTCCTCGAGGAGATTCTCACGACTCGCGTTCACGGCGAGCCGCCGGTGCTGACCCCGGTCCTCGACGCTGCCGGCCTCCAGCGGCTGTTCGACGCGGTGGATGCGGTGCATATGCCGCGCGCGGTTGCGAACTACACGTCGCGCCTCGTGGCCGCCACGCATCCCGAATCGAGCGACGCGCCGCCGCAGGTACGCCAGTTCGTCAAGTACGGCAGCTCGCCGCGCGGCGCGATTGCCATCGGCGCTGCCGCCCGCGGGCTCGCGCTCATGCGAGGCAAGCCAAACGTCGGATTCGACGAGATCCGTCGCGTCGCGCCCGCGGCGCTGTCGCATCGACTGGTGCTCGACTACTCCGCACGGCTCGAAGGATGGACCGGCCGTCGGCTGCTCGCGGCGCTGATTGAAGCCGTCCCGGACGTCGAGCGCGGTCTGCCGCAGACGCTCGAGGCGCGGACGTGAGCGATTCGTGGTGTCCGGCTTTAGCCGGACCATATCGCATGCGTTTCATCGCCTGCGCGACGGCGCTCGTGCTGGTTGCCGCCGCAGTGCGCGCCGATGCGGCGGGCGAGTACAAAACCATCGAACAAAATTCGCTGCGGATCACGGTGGACGCTGAATGGGTTCCGTCGGCGGCGCCGGGCTACCTGCCGCTTCGATGGGACATCACCAATCTCGGCGGGGACCGCACGATCGAAATCGTCGGTACTGGTTCGCGTGGTTCCAGATCGCGCGGCTACCGTTCCAGCCGTACCAGCGTCAGGCAGCGCCTCCAGCTTCGCGCGCGCGATCGGGTGCGCTTCACGATGCCGGTCCCGGTCGGCGGCGACACCGACAACGTGTCGTTCGTCATCCGCGAGGACGACCGCACGATACAGATCGGTTTCATCTCCGCATTTCGCACGAGCGGAGTGTCGGCCCTGATCGTGGCCGCACCAAACGGGACCTATGCCGGCGTCGCGCCCGGCTGGCTCCGCCCTGCCACGGGGCCAACTCGGTTGATCGGTTTTGCGGCGGGTGGGGTGGTCGCCGGCGGGCCGCCCGCCACATCGGCACCAGCGGGCCCTCCCCTGGACCTGATCCTCGAGCCGGCACGACTTCCGACATCGTGGCTCGGCTACACGTCCGTCGACGCCGTCGTCGTTGGCGCACGTGAGTGGGAGGCCATGGATGCGGCGCAGCGACAGGCGCTCCTCACGTGGAACGCGTGCGGAGGCATCCTGGCCCTGGTCGACGCCGGCCTCGACACGTTATTCCCTGACCCCAAGCATCGTCCGATTGTTACGGGCAATGTCGCAGATCACTTCTTCGGCAAAGTGCATCTGCTGACCATGGACACGATCCAGAGCGCCGGCTTCGACAACACGCTGATCAAGATCGACACCGCGCCGCTGAAATCGTCGTGGCAGCTGCCGCTCGAGCCGATCTCTTCGACGACGAGCACCCGCGGGTTCCGGCTGCCGATTCCTGGCGTCAACGCGGTCCCCGCCCGGACCTACATCACGATCCTCACGCTGTTTGCCGTGCTGATCGGTCCGGTCAATCACATTGTCTTGAGACGACGAAGGCAGCAGACGCTCATCGTCCTGACCACGCCGTTGATCGCACTGTTGTTCATCGCCGTACTGGCCGGTTACGTCGTGGTGGTCGAAGGGTTCGGCGTCCGCGGACGGGTCGTCAGCTTCACGATGCTCGATCAGGCGTCCGGCCAGGCGGCCACGCGCGCGGCGGTATCGCTCTACGCCGCCGGCGGAGCGCCCTCGGGCGGCCTCCGCTTCGCACGCGACATCGCGGTGTTCCCCACGCCGCTGGACTCTGCGCCGCTGACCGGGGGAACACTCGACTTGTCCGAGCTTCAGCAGTACTCCGATGGATTCCTGCAGGCACGGACCCCAACCAACTTCGAAACGCTCGGTTATCGCGCGGCGCGCGAACGCATGGTGTTCAGCCGCGAGGGCGACCAGATTCGTGTCTCGAACGGTCTCGGAGCCACCGTCACGAAGCTGCGGTTCCGCGATGGAGCGCGTTTCTATTCGCTCGGCGAACCACTGCGCGTGGGTGCCTCGGCGATGCTTCGTCAGACCGCGACGTCCGGGCGGGAGCTGCTCGGATCCGGCGACGCGGCGCTGTCCCGTTTCGACAGCCTGGTGACGAACCCTCCTGACGGAGCCTATCTCGCTGTCCTCGAACGCTCTCCCTTCTATGACGGCGGTGTCCGCGATATGGACGAGCGTTCCAGCTTCCATCTCGTCCTCGGGCGCCTTGGTCCGCCTGAAGGCGGACACTACGCTGTCGGCGCGCAGCCATGAGCGAAGCGGTCCTCCAGGTCGAAGGCCTCGTCCGTCACTTCAACGACGTCCACGCTGTGGATGACGTGACGTTCAGCGTCGGTCGCGGCCAGGTGCTCGGCTTCATCGGGCCGAACGGTGCCGGCAAGACGACGACGATGAGAATCCTGGCGACGCTCGACGTGCCACAAGGCGGCGACGCGCGCATCGCCGGCTACTCGGTGGTGGAACAGCCCGACAAGGTCCGGCGCGTGACCGGATTCATGCCGGACTATGCCGGCGTCTACGCCAACACGACGGTGTTCGAGTACCTCGACTTCTTCGCGCGCGCCGGCGGATTGCATGGCGCCGCGAGACGACAAGCCGTGGACACGATCGTGGAGTTCATGGTGCTCGGCGATCTCCGCGAGCGTCAGGTGGAAGGGTTGTCGAAAGGGATGAAGCAGCGGGTTGCGCTCGGGCGCGCGCTCATTCACGGCCCGCAGCTGCTCATTCTCGACGAGCCTGCCGCCAACCTCGACCCCCGCGCGCGCATCGAGTTCCGCACGCTCATCCGCGAGCTTGCCGCCGACGGCAAGACGATCCTTCTCAGCTCGCACATCCTCACCGAGCTCACCGAAATGTGCGACACGGTTACCGTGATCGAGAAGGGGAAGATCCTGGCGAGCGGAACGGTCCGCGACATCGTGGACGGACTGCGTCAACGACGGATGCTCTCGGTGCGGCTCGCCACGCCGGACCCGCGGCTCGAGCGCTTTCTTCTGGAGCAGCCCGGCGTGGTCGGCGTGCACGAGGCCGGGGACGTAGCGTCCGGCGTGAGCCCCGCGGGAGACGTCGTGTCCGGCATGAGCCGGACCCTTCGGTTCGAATTGGACGGTGACGATCAGGCACAGGTCCAGTTGATGGCCCGGCTCATCGCCGCCGGTTTTCCGATCCTCGAGTTCAGCGCGCACAGCGCCGGACTTGAAGACGTGTTTATCGAGATCACCAAAGGTCGCGTCCAGTAGGGGAGTTCTGTGGAATACGGTGACACGATCAGCATCGAGGAGCCGGCCGGCTCTCGCAGTGTCCGGCTTCAGCCGGACCCCACACCCGAGGCTACGTCCCGCGTCGCCACGCTGCTCCGGCGGTTCGACGATCTCAGCGATCGTCTGAGCCCGATCGTGGTGAAGGAAGTCCGCCAGATCGTGTGCGGACGCGAGTTCAACTACTCCTTCATGGTCAGCCTCGTCATCGGGCTGCTGGTGGCCTTCTTCGGCGCAGCGAACGCCTCGAGTGGCAGCGGGACGACGGGGCAGGGCGTGTTTACCGCCCTGACCGCGTGTCTGGCGCTCCTCGGCATCGGCATCGTCCCGTTCGGCGCGTTCAGCGCGCTTCGCAGCGAACGGCTCGAGCAGACGATGGATCTGATCACCGTGACGACGCTCACCGCACGCAAGGTGATCGTCGGCAAGCTGCTCGCGCAGGCGGTCAAGCTCGCCACGCTGTTCGCCGGGATGGCGCCGTTCGTCGCCACGAGCTTTCTGCTTGGCGGCATCGACTTCGTCACCATCGTCGTGTCGCTGGCGATGGTGTTTCTCGTCTCGTTGTGGGTCTGCGCGGCGGCACTGCTGGTGTCGTCGCTCGCGAAGACGCGCGGCATGTCCGGTGCGCTGCTCGCCGGCGGTGTGTTGGTGCTCCTCCTGTTGTTTGGCGGCGGCACCATCATTAACAGACTGATGTTCGGGCTCGCGCGTGGCGGTGTCGTCAGCATCGGGATACCGTTCCGCGCGGATGGATGGTGGGCCCTTGCGATCGGCGTAACGCTCGGCGCGCTGAGCCTCGTGAATCTGATGCTGCTCGCGGAGAACAGGCTCTCCTCGCCGGTCGAGAACAAGTCCACGGCACTGCGAATCGGCTTCTTCGTGCAGTTCCTCGCGATCATCGGCGGGTTCACCGCGGTCGCGCATTTTTCATCGCTCCCGGGGGCGGTGGAGCCAATGGCCGTGTTCGGCCTGCTGCACCTGTCGATCGTCGCCGCGTTCACGGTGACCGAGGATTTCCCCGTCTCGCGACGGGTGCTGCGCCACATCCAGACGGCGTCGCGATGGAGTCCGCTGTGGACGATCCTCTGGCCCGGCGGAGGACGCGGTGCAGCTTACGTGCTTTTTCAGATGGTGCTGCTGATCGTGGCGGTTCGACTCCTGAGCACTCGGGAAGTGGGGTGGGTGGTCGCAGCGTGCGGCTATATCTGCTTATTCACCGGCGCTCCGGCGGTGCTGCTGCGGCTGGTGCGGCCGCGCATCTCTGCCTTCTACATCCGCGTTGCGATCCTGGTGCTCCTGTCCGCGTCACTCGTGCTGCCGGACGTCCTCTATTACATCGTCGCGCAGGAGAATGGGTTCAATCTCCTGTACTCGACGCGCCACCTGATCAACCCGCTCCGCACGATTGCCAACTGGTCCATCGTGGAGGCGCGCGGGCTGTATCTCATGCCTGCGCTCGTGGGCGTGATGGGAGTGCTGCTCTACGCACGGCTGATGGTCATGAACCGCCGCACGTCGCGCACAGCGCCTCTCTCATGACGCCCTTTCGCAAGGCGCTCGTAGGGCACCCCTTTATGGGGTGCCGAATCTTTATGGGATGCCTGACTCCATATGCAGCCGGGCATTGATTGGGCGGCCGTGCAGGCGGCCGCTGCGTGGCGGCTGGTCGTACCGCGGACGCCGATGCGCGGTCGCGTCGGCGAGCGCCTCGGCGCCGGCACCGGCAGCTCGCTCGAGTTCCAGGATCATCGGCCCTATGTTCCTGGCGACGACCTCAGGCACGTGGACTGGAAAGCGTTCGCTCGTTCGGAGGTGCTCTCTATCCGGTTGTATCGCGAAGAGATTGCACCGCGAATCGACCTCGTGATCGATCGCAGCCGCTCGATGGTCGCGACCGAGTTGAAGCAGCGGGCGTACGGTGAGCTGGTTGCGCTACTCGCATCGGCGTCAACGTCGATGAGCGCGGACACGCGCCTCGTCACGAGCGCGGCTGCCCCGCCGATTCCGTTGCACCGCCCGGACGAAGTGCAGCGGTTTCTCGATTGCGACGCAACGAGTGGCGCGATGGAAGAGCTCGGCCTTCAACTCAGACGGCAGTCGATGCGCGTCGCCGTCAGCGACTTTCTGTTCCCGCACGATCCGGACACCATCGTCGGCCGGCTCGCTCGCGACGGCGCGTCGCTGGCGATCATTCAGCTCACCACCCGCGACGAAGCGGAGCCCGACGTCGAAGGCGGCCGGCGGCTGGTCGATGTCGAGGGCCGCGGCGAACTCGACGTCACTATCGACGCACGGACCGTCGCCGAGTATCGCGCGCGGTTCAATCGTCTCCGGCAGGGACTGTCGCGCGCGGCCCGGCGCACGGGGGCAACCTTCGTCCATCTGATGGCCGGTGCGACTCCGCGGCAGGTCGCCCGCGTGCTGGCCGACGCGGGAATCCTGGAGCCGCGATGACCTTCGCTGCGCCGCTTGGACTGCTGGCACTGCTGGCGATTCCGGCGATCGTCGCGATTCACCTGTTGCGGCGAAGATTCCCCGTGCGTCCCATCGCGGGCCTCTTTCTGTGGCAGGCCGCGCACGATGTTCCCGACGGCGGCCGCCGGATCGACAAGCTGCCGTGGACGACCAGCCTGCTGCTGGAATGCCTCGCGGCGCTTGCCCTTGCGCTCATCGTCTCAGGAGCCACGCTGGCTCCGTCCGCATCGAGCGAGCACCTCGTCGTGCTCCTCGACGATTCAGTCTCGATGACGGCGATCGACAGTAGAGGAGAGAGCCCGCGCGCTCGCGTTGTCGCCCGCGTGCGCGATGAGATCAATCGCATCGGCCCGCGCGGCCGCATCACGCTCGTCCGCAGCGGCGAGCGGCCGGCGTTGATTGCAGGCCCCGCTGCGTTCGGTGCGGAAGCCGAATCCGCACTCGCTGCGTGGATGCCGCTGGCCCGCCAGCATTCGCTCGCTGCAGGACTGCGGCTCTCGCGAGAGCTGGCAGGCGATTCCGGGTCGCTGCTGATTCTCAGCGACCGCCAGTCCGACGGCACGACCGAGCGGATCGTCCCCGGCGAGATATGGGCCGCTGCCGGCATCCCGCTCGCAAACATCGGCATTGTTGACGCCCACCGCTCTGTGAACGCCGACACGAAGCAGGGCGCACTCTCGCTGACCGTGCGCAACTATTCCGACGCGCCCGCGAAGCGCGTGCTTCGCGTGACAGTCGTAGGGCGCCCTTTCAAGGGCGCCAACGGCGCCAGTGATACCGAGATCCTCGTGCGAAACGTGGATGTGCCCGCCGGCACGTCGTCGATTTCTATTCCGCTCCCTGCCGCCACGCCGCCCGTTCGCGCGTCGCTCTCGGACGATGCACTGGTGTCGGACAACGCGGTGGTGATGGTCGAGCCGCAGCCGCAGATCGTGGCCGTTGACGATCGTCTGAAGGACGGACGAGGCAAGGCGGCGCTGGAGAAGGCGATTGGCGCGCTCGCCGGCGTCATTCCAGGCAGCCCCGGACATCTCGCGTTCCTCGACAGCTCCGACGTAGCGTCGGGCTCTAGCCGGACCAATGGAGCCAACCTAGCGTCCGGCTTCAGCGGGACCAACGGACCTCCCGCTCCCGGGGTGTGGCAGGCACGCTTTGGCCGGCCGGCGCCACTTCTCGCCGGCGACGGAACGCCAGAAGATTTCATCGGGCCCTTCGTGCTCGAGAAGCGCCATCCGCTGCTGCAGGGCGTCACCCTCGGCGGCGTAGTCTGGACCGGCGTGTTCCCGCTGTCGCCCGGTGCCGTGCATCCGCTGGCGTCGGGGGGCGATCGCGCGCTGATCGGGACGCTTGCGCCCACGGCCACTGCGGCTGACCCGACGTTTCTCTTTAACCTCGATCTCGAGCGGACGAATCTGATCCGCTCGCCGGACTGGCCGATCCTCATCTCAAATCTCGTCGAGATGCGTCGTCGCGAGCTTCCGGGCCCCGAGCGCTGGAACTATCGGGTCGGAGAGTGGGTGCGCATCCGGTTCGACAGTCAGCCGGCCAGACCGCTCCATCTGCGGATGGGGACGTTCGAGCGCGACCTTCCGGGCACGCGGCTCGTGGAGTTCGTCGCGCCGGCGCCAGGCGGGCTCGCGAAGATCCTCGAAGGCGATCAGCTTCGATACGAGATCGGGATCAACCCGCTGGACGAATCCGAAGGCGATCTGCGCCGCGCGCGCACCGAGAGCATCGGCAAGTTTGATGACGCCCGCCGCGAGCGGGCGATCGAGAGCGGCGCCGCATTCGATCCGATCTTCTGGTTGCTGCTGGCCGTCTGCACCGCCGCGATGTTCTGCAACTGGTGGCTGCTGTCGCCCCGCCGAGTGCCTGCCCGCCGGAGCCATAGCGAAGGCGGGCGAGCATGACCCGCATCCTCTCGTTCCTCTTCCCCGAGCTGCTGCTCCTGATCGTTCCGCTGGTCTTCCTCTATATCTGGCGCGCCCGCGCTCGAGGTCTCGGGGGCGCCGTGCGGATCGCCGCGCTGGTGCTCGTCACGCTCCTTGCAGCCGTACCGATCGCGTCGATCGGCGGCAAGGGCGTGGACGTTGTGGTCGTTGTCGACGTATCGCGATCGATGCCGTCTGAAGGCCGTAACCGCGCGCTCGAGATCATCCGGCTGCTCGAGGAGCGTCGTGATGCCGGCGACCGCGTCGGCGTCGTGATCTTCGGCCGTGACGCGCGCGTCGAGCGACTCCTCGAAGAGCACAGCCGGTTCGGGACGTTCGCGCAGCAGGTGGACGATGAGGGGAGCGACCTCGGTTCCGCGATTGGCCTCGCTGCGAGTCTGATTCCGCGCGAGCGCCCCGGACGGCTGGTTGTCTTTTCAGACGGCGAGGCTACAGGCGAGTCCACCGCCGCCGCGGCGTATGAGGCAGCCGGTCGAGGGCTGCCGATCGACTTCCGCGCGTTCGTGCGCGGGGGCGGGGCGGATGTTGCCGTCGAGTCGCTCGACGTGCCTGGCGTGGTGGACCGGCGGGAGCCATTCCAGTTCACCGCGTCCATCCGCGCCGACCGGACGGCGGACGCCGAAATCGTCCTGTTCCGGGACGACATCGAGATCTCACGCGGCACACACAGCCTCGCAGCGGGGAGCACGCCGTTTACCTTCCGCGACGTGCTCGAGCGTCCCGGGCTGGCGCGCTATCGGGTCGAGGTCGCCACCAATCAGGACCCCATTCCGCAGAACAACATCGGCAACGGCGCCGTCCGCGTCGAAGCACCGGCGTCGATCCTGCTCGTGAACACCACCGGCGCGGGCGACAATCTGAGCCGCGCGCTCGCGGCCGGCAGCATCCCCGTCACGATCGTGTCGGCCGCCAACGTGCCGCGGTCCATAGCCGACATGCAGGCGTATCGCGCCGTCATCCTCGAGAACGTGCCGACACAGCCTCTCGGGCCGCCCGCGCTCGGTGCGATCGCG
>Ga0310811_10012340_pt1 | contig 11090 bp, 9 predicted proteins | sample YCmetagenome_FD_207642 | JGI IMG/M metagenome (GOLD analysis project Ga0310811, IMG submission 207642) | Soil microbial communities from experimental microcosm in Duke University, North Carolina, United States - YC | ecosystem: Engineered > Artificial ecosystem > Soil microcosm > Unclassified ... | reverse complement strand
CGCGATCGAATGGGAGGAGGCGGTGTCCGGGTTTACGGAGCCGGATCCGTCCGCCTGCGTCGCGCCGCGGCCGGAGGCGGCGGCGGTATATCGGGATCTGCGGCGGCGGTATGCGGACGCCGAGGCCGAGGCGCTGGCGGGATAGCCACGCGCTCGGCGTCCTTCACGCGCAGCTCCCCGATGGCGCAAAAACGGTGCTCGGTCCGGAACGAGTTGCCTCTCACGGACGCCAGAGCCGGACCAGACGCGAGCGCCGGATCCGCTCGTCGTGCGTCAACACCGGAATGTGGTGGGCGCGGCTCGTGGCCACGATCAGGCGGTCGGCTGGATCGCGATGAAACGTCTCAGGCAGTCTCTCGATTTCGGCCGCAATGCGCGGTGACACCGGCAGCACCTGCACGGAGCGTGGATGCGCGGCAGCGGCCAGCCACTCGTCGAGCGGGACGTCCAGCTCCAGCCGACCACGCTCGACGAGCGTGGCAACCTCCCACAAGCTGATGTCGCACAGAAAGGGACGCCGCTCCGGCGGCAGCGCATCAAGAAGCGCGATAGCTTTCACACCGAGCCTGGCGTCCTGCTCGATCCACCAGATCCAGGCGTGGGTGTCGAGGAGCGGCGGACCGGCTTCCGCGGCGCGTGACTGAGGCGCAACCGCAGCGGCGAGCTTCATCACCGCGCGTCGAGGTCCGTCTCATCGACGGCTGGCGCGCAGGGATCCCCCTTCCACTTCGCGCGACCGCGAATCCGCAGCCACGGGCGGTGCTCCTCGTCTTCGGCGCGCACGAGCCTCGCGATGACGCGCCCGCGCTTGGTAATGATGATGGGACGGCCGTCCTGATGAACCTGATCGAGGTACGCGAGGCATTTGGCCTTGAATTCAGCGGCGGCGACCTTCATCTGACCAGTCTAAATGACCAGTTATCCCGGCGTCAATCCGGCATCAGATCGCACGTCGTCGAGCTCACTTGCGCCCGCGGGGCAGCTCGTCGCCGGACTTCGTGTACGCGGGCGGCACGTAGATGTTTATTGTGCGCAGCGGGGTTCGCCCGGTGTTCCGGATCTCGTGGATGTCACCGCGCTCGATGAGCAGCAGCGATCCCGGCTTGAGCGTCTGTCGACGGCCGTTGACGATGGCTGCACCGGTTCCGCGCTCAACGAACAGCCACTGGTCGGCTCCGCGGTGACGGTTGTCTGGACCACCTTCGCTCTCACCCGACGCAATCGTCATCGTTGCGGCCTGCGCGCGGCGATTGCCCATGATCACCCTGAAGCCGTTCGCGAACCTGAGCGCCGCCTTCTGCATCGGTGCCTCTTGCGGTTAAAGAAAAGGGCCGGCTCGCGCCGGCCCTGAGATCGGCAGGAGACCTCCCGCCTTCGTGTCACTGTTGCCCGTACAAGCAGCTAGTTGCCGCTAACCAGGACCCGCGCGCCGCACCCCGCACGCCGCAGTCCGCAATCCCGCGAGCCGCGCTACGCGCACCCGCTCGTCGTGCCGCAGTTCGTGCACTTATAGCAGGCACCGCTGCGCACCATGATTGACCCGCAGGTCGAACACGGCGGCGCATCTTCCTGATTCTGGATGGGGGCGAACGAGGCCACGCGCGGACCCGGCTGGGATCCGGCGGCTGGAGGCTGAGCGCTGCTCCTCACCGTTTCCGCGACCTGGAGCGGCAGCTGCTCGGGCGTCGTCACCTCTTCCCTGTTGTTCACACCGGCGCGGAACTGCGCCTCGGGCGACAGGAACTTCGCGGCGAGCCACCGGAAGATGTAGTCGACGATCGACTTCGCGAAGCGCACGTCCGGGTTGCGCGTCATGCCCGAGGGCTCGAAGCGGACGTGGCTGAACTTGTCGACGAGGTCCTGCAGCGGCACACCGTACTGCAGCGCGTAGCTGATCGCCTGTGCGAACGCGTCGGCAAAGCCCGAAATCGTCGAGCCTTCCTTCGCCATGACGAGGAAGATCTCGCCGGGCATCCCGTCCTCGAAGAGGCCGACGGTGATGTAACCTTCGTGGCCGGCGATGTCGAATTTGTGCGTGATTGCCTGCCGCTCGTCGGGGAGCTTGCGGCGCATGGGGCCGGCTGGCACGGCGGCGGCCGCGCCGGACACGTCCTTGCCCGCGTTGAGGATCGCCTGCTTCGACGTGTTCAGCGGCTGCGTGCGCTTGCTGCCATCGCGGTAGATCGAGACGGCCTTCGCGCCGAGCCGCCACGCGTCGATGTAGGCCTGCTGGATCTCCTCGACGGTCGCGTCCTTCGGCACGTTGACCGTCTTGGAAATCGCGCCCGACAGGAACGGCTGCGTCGCGCCCACCATCTTGATGTGGCCCATGTAATGGATGGACCGCGTGCCGCGCGCCGGCTTGAACGCACAGTCGAACACCGCGAGGTGCGGCTCCTTGACGTGCGGCGCTCCCTCGATCGTCTCGTTCTCGTCGATGTACTCGATGATTTCCTTGACCTGCTGCTGCGAGTACCCGAGCTTCTTGAGCGCCATCGGGACGGTGGTGTTGACGATCTTCATCATCCCGCCGCCGACGAGCTTCTTGTACTTCACGAGCGCGATGTCGGGCTCCACGCCGGTCGTATCGCAGTCCATCATGAAGCCGATGGTGCCGGTCGGCGCGAGCACGGTCGCCTGCGCGTTGCGGAACCCGTACTGCTCGCCCATCTCGATGACCTCGTCCCACACTGCGCGGGCGGCAGCCATCAGGTCCTTCGGGACGTTCGTCTTGTCGATGTCCTTGATCGCCGAGCGGTGCTTGCGCATCACGCGCAGCATCGGCTCCTTGTTCTTCTCGTAGCCGGTGAACGGACCGCCCTGGTCCCTTGCAATCCGCGACGACTCCGCGTAGGCCGCTCCGTGCATCAGCGCGGTAATGGCCGCCGCATAGTCACGCCCGGCGTCGCTGTCGTACGGCACCCCGCGCGACATCAGCAGGGCGCCGAGATTGGCGTAGCCGAGACCGAGCGGACGATACGCATGCGAGTTCTTCTCGATCGCCGGCGTCGGATACGACGCGTTGTCGACGAGGATCTCCTGCGCCAGGATCATCGTCCGGCACGCCTTCTCGAACGCGACGACGTCGAACTCGGCAGTATTCGGATCGCGCTCGCTCACGAACTTCATCAGGTTGATCGACGAGAGGTTGCACGCCGTGTCGTCGAGGAACATGTACTCCGAACACGGATTGCTCGCGTTGATGCGCGCCGTGTTCGAGCAGGTATGCCAGTCGTTGATGGTCGTGTCGAACTGCATGCCGGGGTCGCCGCAGATCCACGTGCCCTCGGCAATCTGCCGCATCAGGTCGCGCGCCTTGTAGGTCTGCATCGGCGCGCCGGTCAGCACCGACCGCGTCGTCCAGTCGCCATCGTCCAGTACGGCGCGCATGAACTCGTCGGTCACGCGGACCGAGTTATTGGAGTTCTGGAAGAACACCGAGCCGTAGGCGACGCCGGTGAACGAGCCGTCGTAGCCGGCATCGATGAGCGCCCACGCCTTCTTCTCTTCCTCGACTTTGCAGTTGATGAACTCGACGATGTCGGGGTGCTCGGCGTTGAGAATGACCATCTTCGCGGCGCGGCGCGTCTTGCCGCCGGACTTGATGACGCCGGCAAACGCGTCGAAGCCCTTCATGAACGACACGGGACCCGACGCCGTACCGCCGCCCGCCAGCAGCTCCTTCGAGGAACGGATGCTGGAGAGATTCGACCCGGTACCGGATCCGTATTTGAAGAGCATCCCCTCCGTCTTCGCGAGCGTGAGGATCGACTCCATCGTGTCCTGCACGGAGTTGATGAAGCACGCCGAGCACTGCGGGTTCTTCTCGAAACCGACGTTGAACCAGACGGGAGAATTGAAGGCCGCCTTCTGATAGACGAGGAGGTGCTTCAGATCGTCGGCAAACGCCAGGAGGTCGTCTTCGCTCGCGAAGTACTGTTGCGCGCGCGCCCAGCCGGTGATCGTGTCGACGACCCGGCCGATCAGCTGCTTGACGCTCTTTTCGCGCTCCGGCGTGCCGATCTGGCCGCGGAAGTACTTCGACACGACGATGTTCGTCGCCTGCTGCGACCAGAACTTCGGGATCTCGACGTCGCGCTGCTCGAACACGATCTCGCCCTTTTCGGAGCCGATGACCGCGGAGCGCAGGTCCCATTCGATTTCGTCGAACGGGTCGACTCCCTCAGCCGCAAAGAATCGCTCGTAGTCCAGTCCTGGTGCCGCCGACGCGGGCACCTGCGCGGACGGCCGGGTCTGGCCGGTTGCGTCGACCTGAGCAGCGCCTCTCTGCATGTGGCTCCTCCGAAACCAATGGCGCCGACACCGCTCCCCGCGCGGGACGGCCCCGTGAAACTCGATGATGTCGCTGGAACAGCCGGCAGACTGGCGATTGCTCTGGGGGCTGGGAAACCCCGGTCCCGTCCGCTGACTGGCGGACAAATATGGACCCTGTTTACGCCGCTGTCAAGACCAGATCCACTACATATTGTGCCTTTTTGTGCGGGTAGGCGCAAGGTATGGCGGAATTCACACTTTGGCGCGAGGTTCTTTCACAAGACCTATTTTATTGTCCGGTTTGACGTTGGGAAGGGTTGAGTGCCTCGGAATTGGGTGTTGGGCGTTGGGAATTGGGAGTTGGAATTGGGAGTTGGGAATTGGGTTGGGAGTTGAAATTGAGACCTACCGCCCTGCGAGATCGTGGGCGAGCGTTTCCCCTTTGCTCGCGACGCCCTGGGCGAACGTGTAATTGCCCTGTTTCAGCGCCGACTCCGCCTGATCGAGCAGCATCTTGGCGTCGTTATACGCCTTCTTCCGCTCGTTGCTCAGCGCCGCGTAGTTCACCACCGAGAGGAGGTTGCGGCCGCGTTCGATGGCGCCGCGGATGCCGTTTTCCGCCTCAGTGTCGTTGGCGGTCGCGGGCGTGCGGAGCTGCGCGGGCGGCTGGGGAACGGGCGCCGGCGGCGGCGTGTCGGGCTGCGCCGGCGGTGTGTCCGCGGGCGGCTTCGTTTCGGGCGCCTTCGGCTGTTCCTTCGTCTCTTTCGGCTGCTGGCGGACGGGATGGTTCGCCGGCGCCGGCGGCAGGTCGGCTACCGGCTCGGGACCCGGCTCGGGCGCGGGCACAGGCTCGATGACACGGGGCGGAGGTGGCGGGACGGCGAGCGGCGGCAGTTCGACCGGCTTCGTCTTCGCCGACGCAGAGGCGCAGGCGCCCACGAGCGGGACAAGAACGATGAACGCGCCGATTCGAAGCAACGCCCTCATTTCATTGATGCTCAGATCACCCGCCAGTTCCCAGTGTTGATCGCGTCCGGCTGCCGTTCGCCCGGTCGCATCGGGACACTGGAGACCGGAGAACGGCAACCGACGCTCGTTACGCCTGTGGAAAGATCAGTTTAAACCGAGTTCCGACGCCCGGCGTGGATTGCACTTCGACGTCGCCGTCGTGAAGCTGGACGATGCGGTACACCATCGAGAGGCCGATCCCGCTGCCCTTTTCCTTCGTCGTGAAATACAGGTCGAATATCCGCTGCAGATGCTCGGGCGGGATGCCGACGCCGGTGTCCTCCACATCGATTTCCACCGACCCGCGGTCGGCGCGGCAGATGAGGCGCAGAACGCCGCCATTGGGCATCGCCTGAATCGCGTTGAGCGCCAGATTCAGCATGGCCTGGCGCAGCATCGCGGGATCGGCCTTGATCTCCGGCAGGTCCCGCGGACATTCCTGGCGCACCGTCACGCGCATCCGCTCCGCTTCCGGCGCGATGGTCGTCGTGACGTCGCTGATCACATCGCTCAGCCGCAAAGGCTGCAGCTTCAACTCGTCCGGACGCGCGAATTTCAAGAACCCGTTGAGCACCGTGTCCAGCCGCTGGATTTCCTTTCCGATGATGTCCACATGCTTCGAGACGTCCGGCATCGGCACCGCTTCCATCACCGCCGAACCGGACTCCCGCAGCACGCGACCCGTCGAATCAGGCTTGCTCCCGACAGCGGTCCCGACGGACTGCCGCGCGAGCTTGTTCCGCAGCAGTTCCAGGTGGATGGTCATCGCGTTCAGCGGATTCTTGACCTCGTGGGCGACGCCCGCCATGAGGCGCCCGAACGCGGCGAGCTTCTGTGAGTACTTCAGCGTCGAGTGCACCTGGTTCATGTACGACAGGTTGCGCGCGACGAGGATCGCGCCGACGAACTTGCCCGAGTCATCGTCGATCGGGTGCGTCATCAGGAGACGATCTTCTTCTTCGCCCACGTCGACCGATACCGGGCCCTGGCCTTTGTGGGCCGCGAGCGTTCGCTCTACGAGCTGCCGCACCGGATGGTCCGGCGGCGCCATCGCGTCGAGGGCTTTGGCTTCGCCCGACGCGAAGCGGGGCAGCAACGTCCCCATCGCGGGATTCGAGAAGATGAGCGTGCCGTCTGGATTGAAGAGCGCGACGGCGTCCTCGAGGTTGTCGACGACGGTTTCGAAGTCGGTGCCGCCGGCCAACGCCTTCGCTCGCGACGCCGACAGCTGATCGCTCACGGCTTTGAACGACGTGCCGAGGTCGCGGAACTCCTCGCCCTCGGGCAGATCGAGGCTGACGTTCAGCTCGCCGCGGCCGAGGCGGGTCAGGCCGCTCTGAATGACGTGGATCGGCCGCAGCATCCACTGCGACATGAGGAGCGCCACGAGACACGAGAGCAGGAGCGCCATGATGACGTCCTGCACCGATTGCCGCAGCGCCTCGCGCAGTTCATCCTTGACCAGCAGCGTGGAGAAGCCGATCACAATCGAGCCGAACTGCTCCTGGTTGATGAGCATGTCCTGCCGCACCTCATACGTCCGATCGGAGTACACGGCGCGCAGGAGCGCGATGGAACTGCCTTTGTCGACGAGTTTCTTCAGGTCGCCCTGTTCGGGAAGCCGCTGGCCTTCGAGCGTCGCCGTGCTGTGGGCGATCGCAAGACCATCCTTGTTCACGATCGCCGCGTAGACGACGTTTGGGGAGTACGCGAGCGCGGACTCGAGGAGCGAGCGAATGCCGCCGTCCTGCTGCAGCGCCGGATACGGATCGTTCGCCGAGATGACGACGTCCCGCGCCCGCTGGAAGATCATCTGCTGCAGCATGTCGCCGCGCAGCGCGGACTCCTGCAGGCTCAGTCTCGCCAGCGACGCCAAGTGAAACACCGAGAGCACCGCGACAATAATCACGACGAGCGTCGTGACCCCGGCGACCTGGCGACCTTTGAGCGACATTCGCGCCGGCTAGCCGTTCGAGAGGCTGTCGTCCTTCATTCGATTCAGCTTGTTGTGCAGCGTCTTCAGGCTGATGCCCAGGATTTCGGCCGCACGCGTCTTGTTTCCGCGCGTGTGATCGAGTGTGAGCAGGATCAGCCGCCGCTCAGCCTCATCGACGGTCGTACCCGGCGTCAGCGTGACCGTCGGGAGCGTCTCCTCTCCCTTCGCGACGAGCAGCGGCGGGAGATGCCGGAGCGTGATGAAGTCCCCGTCGGCCAGGATCGTTGCGCGTTCCATCACGTTGCGCAGCTCGCGGATGTTGCCCGGCCACGGATACTGCTCGAGCACCTGCATCGATTCCTGTTCGACGGCCCGGACGGACTTGCTGTTGACGGCGTTGAACTCGTTCAGGAACCGCTGGATGAGCAGCGGGACGTCCTCGCGGCGGTCGCGCAGCGGCGGCAGCTCGATCGTGAAGACGTTGAGGCGGTAGAAGAGATCCTCGCGCAGCTTGCCGTTGCGGACGGCGTCGGCCGGATTCAGATTGGTCGCCGCGATGATGCGCACGTCGACGGATTGCTCCTGACGGCCGCCCAGCCGGCGGAACGTGCGCTCCTGCAGAACGCGAAGGAGCTTGACTTGCGTCGCCGGCTGCATCTCGGCGATCTCGTCGAGAAAGAGCGTCCCTCGATGCGCGAGTTCGAACACGCCGGTGCGCCTTTCCTGCGCGCCGGTGAACGCTCCCTTCTCATGCCCGAACAACTCGCTTTCGAGCAGCGTCTCGGGGATTGCGGCGCAGTTGATCGCCACGAACGGGAATGTCGACCGCGCGCTCAACTCGTGAATCGTCTGCGCGACGAGCTCCTTCCCCGTGCCCGATTCTCCCCAGATCAGCACCGACGCGTTGGTCGGCGCCGACTGTTCGATCACGCGATACACCGAGCGGATGCTCGGGCTGTTGCCGACGATCCGGCCGAAACTGCCCTGCTCGCGCAGCTGTCGCCGCAGCTGCTTGACTTCCCGCAGCGTTTCCTGGCGTTCGACGGCCTTGGTCAGCAGAATGCGAAGCCGCTGCGGATCGACGGGCTTGCTCAGATAGTCGTACGCGCCTTCTTTGATGGCTTCCACCGCGCTTTCAACCGTGCCCTGCGCCGTGAGCAGAATCAGCGTCAAATCGGACAGCTGATCCTTCAGCGCGCGCAGCAGATCGAGGCCGCCCATCCGCGGCATCAACAGGTCGGTGACGATGATCGCGGGCCGGAATGTCGTGACCTTCTGCAGCGCCTCTTCGCCGTTGCCGGCTTCGTCGGTCGCAAACCCCCAGGCGCCCACCAGCTCCGCGAGTCCCACACGCGTGGCCGGATCGTCCTCAACGATGAGAACGCGTTCGGCCGTCGACAGACCCGCGTCGGACCGTCCCGGTTCGTCCGCGGGCGTGCGATCGGTTTCCGTCAGCATTGCCACAGCTTTGTCGTTCCTTTTTGTTCACCTCGGGACGTCGCCCCGTCGGTTCCCCCGCACACACGCTCGCGGCGCCGCGCCAGCTCAGCTCAGCACCGAAACCGTGATGGGACGTCCTGAGTGTACCACCCACAAGGTAAGAGTTACACGGTGTGCGGGCGAAAATTGTCGATATTTCCGTATTTCCGGCGGCCTGATTCTCCCGGGCACACCCGTTGCAAAAGTCGAGCTCGAATGGGAGGCAAAGCCATGAAAGAACTCGCTACCATCGCCGTCGCTACGATGATGCTGGCGGGCTCGGCCGCATCAACCACGTCCGCGGCTCCCGCCAGGACCTCCGCATACCGCGAAGTCACGATTCCAGCCGGAACGATCCTGCACGTGGCGCTCGAGACACCGGTCGGCTCGGACACGAGCCACGTCGAGCAGCCGATTCACGCCACGCTGCGCACGCCGGTCATCGTGCACGGAGTGGAGGCGTTGCCTGCAGGCACGCCGGTCCTCGGTCACGTCACCGTCGCCCGTCGTCCGGGTCGCGTGAAGGGGCGCGGCTATGTCGCCATGCGGTTCACCAGTCTCGACACGCCGGGCGAAGGCACGACGCGGATCAGCACGGCGTCGGTCGGCCATCTCGCGCCGGCGACGAAGGAGAAGGACGCGCTGAAGATCGTCGCGCCAGCCGCGGGCGGGGCCGTTCTCGGACGCGTCGTCGGCGGAAAAAGCGGCGCACGGACGGGAGCGCTCGTTGGCGGCGCCGCAGGCACTGGATACGTACTGTCGACGCGCGGCGAGGAAGCGCGCCTTGGAAAAGGCGCGAGGCTGGCGGTGAAACTCGCGACGCCGGTGACGGTGAGGGTGAAGAAATAAGAGGTTGAAGGGGATGGAGGTGATTCCTCCAGCCCCTAACCTCCAAGAAAGAAGAACTTCACCACCTGCGCGAGGTTGAATCCGGCGTGCGCCACCATCGGCGCCACCACAGACCGTCGCCTGAGATACAACGCGCCCCAGAACGCGCCCAGCGCGGCGGTCGCCACGGCGACGTCGTAACCCTGCTCGACGTGGCCGAGGCCAAAGACGACGCTGAAGAGCGTCAGACCCAGCGGCCCGCCGCCAAGATATTGCTCAAAGCGGTGCAGGATGAAACCCCGCTGAATTTCTTCCCTCACGCCTCCGGCCACCATCACCACGAACCCGAACATCACGGCTGCTCCACGCGTCCGTGCGAGGTCGGCGAACGGATTCTGCGGCACGTTGTGCAGAGCGGGATCCGCTGCCTGGACCGCCGCGAGCACGACGATGACGAGTAAGAACGAGGCTGGAATGATGCCGATGCCGAGAAGGATCTCGGTCATCGTCGAGCGCTGGGCGAAGAGCGCAGCGCGGGCCGACTCGCGATGCGACCGGAGGAAGAAAAACACCAGACCCACGAGCAGCACGGTATCCGCGAGGGTCAGCGCGAAGATGAACGACGATGCCAGATGTCCGTCTCCGAGGTGCGCCTTGACGCCGAAGGTGCTGAGCACGGTGATCACGACGAGCTGCGTAGGAAATCCGGAGCAGAGGATGACTTCGAGGGCCGCCGCAACGCGCTCGATTGGCAGGACCGACTTCTGAGGCGCAATCTGCGCGTCGTCCACAGGACAAGTATCGCTCATCCCTGATCTCGCACCCGGATCAGGACGTCCGGGTCGACACTGAGACGTTCAAACTCCAATCCCGAAAGGACAAGGGATTTAGAATGATGCATCTCCGTGTTCAAGCTGAAATCCCGAGTGGTGCTGATCTGCGCGTTCGTGCTCTCGCTGCCGGCGATCACACCTCGGCTGTACTCGTCGGACGAGGTGCAGTACTTCTCGTATCTGCGTTCGCTCTGGTTCGATCACGATCTGTCGTTCGACAACGAATACCGGCACTTCTACGAGAGCGGTGTCGCGAGAAGTGACGGATTTCGCGAAACGTTCCTCGAGCGCACGACCGATACGGGGCGCCGCATCAATTTCGGAACGATCGGATGCGCGATTCTCTGGTCTCCGTTCTATGCCGTGGGCGATGCGGTCGCGCATCTCACCGGAGCGCCTGCCGACGGTTATTCACGGCCGTACGTCGCTGCCGTTGCGTATGGCTCGGCGTTTTATGGCTTCGTCGCCGTGCTGCTGGGCATTGCCTGCGCGCAGCGGCTCGGGTTTCCCGGCACGATCGCCGGGCTGCTCGTATGGCTCGGGACGCCGCTGCTCTTCTACATGTATGTCGCACCGCCGTTCTCGCATGCGTGCTCGGCGTTCGCGGTTGCGCTCTTCGTAACCGTCTGGCTGCGCGTACGGGAGCGTTGGACGCCGGGTGGAGTCGTCGCGCTCGGCGTCTCGGCCGCGTTGATGGCGATGGTGCGCGAGCAGGATGCTTTCTTCGTGGC
>Ga0310811_10012339_pt1 | contig 11092 bp, 8 predicted proteins | sample YCmetagenome_FD_207642 | JGI IMG/M metagenome (GOLD analysis project Ga0310811, IMG submission 207642) | Soil microbial communities from experimental microcosm in Duke University, North Carolina, United States - YC | ecosystem: Engineered > Artificial ecosystem > Soil microcosm > Unclassified ... | reverse complement strand
GGAGACCAGCTGCATCGCGATCTCCTTCTTGCGCGGGTCGGCCAGGCCGGCGCCGGGTGTCCCGGTCGAAGTCGGCGTCGCTGCGGGGCTCGACGGGCGAGGCGTGTCCGTCGCCGCCGGGCTCGACGGGCGAGGCGAGTTCGTCGCCGCCGGGCTCGACGGGCGAGGGGTGTCGGACGCGACCGGCGGCGGGGCCTGCGACGCGCGGCCAGGACGCCGCGTGCTGGGCGAATCGCCGCGGTCAGAGCCCGAGCCGGAGCCGCAGTGGGAGCCCAAGCCCCAGCCCGAGCCAGATCCAGAGCCTGAGCCGGAGCCCCAGCCCGAGCCGGAGCCCGAGCCGGAGCCCCAGCCCGAGCCGGGGCCCGAGCCCGAGCCGGAGCCCCTGCCCGAGCCGGAGCCAGAGCCGCAGCCGGAGCTGGCGCCCGAGGTGGAGGCGGCGCCCGAGGCCCGGCCCGAACCGGTGCCGTACACCTCGAACTCGTACAAGGAATACCCCCACTTCGTACCGCGGGCGGTGCCGTACAGCCGAACGTAGCGGCCGGTGGCGGACAGCGCAGTGAGGTCGTCGACGCCGCCGTCGCCGGTGGCGGTCTCGTAGACGGTGTTCCAGGTTGTGGCGTCGTTCGAGATCTCGACGCGGTACGACCGGCCGAACGCCGTCTCCCATCGCAGACGCACGCGCGAGATGCTCCGCGCGGAGCCCAGGTCGATCGCGATCCACTGCGGGTCGACGCCCTCCTCGCTGCCCCACCGCGTGCGGCCGTTGCCGTCCACCGCGCGGTCGGCGGCGAGGGCCGGAACCTCGATCGAGGACGCGGAGACCGGGCGGCCGCGCGACAGCAGCGTGTCCGTCGCCGCCTCCGCGTCGGAGGTCGCCCAGGCGGTCAGCGGTACCGCGACGAGCGCCCCGACGACGGCCAGCGGCACGACGAGCCTGCGAGACAACGACATCGACCCCTCCGGGCGGTGCGTTCGCGGCGTTCGACCCGGCGGCCGCCGCCTGCGTCTGCGTTCGGACCGCCCGATCGGAACACGAGGCGGGGTGAGTCCGCGCCCGGAAAGGTGGATTTCACAAGGGCCATCCCGAACGGGTGGGCGGCCTGAAAAGAACGAGCCAGCGGCCTGAGAAAGAACGAGCCAGCGGCCTGAGAAAGAACGAGCGAGCAACCTGCGAAAAGCACGGACAAGCGGCCCAGGAGAGAAGGCGGCGAGCAGCCTAGGAGAGAACGGAACGCAAGGCGGGCAGAAGGTCCGGGTGCTCGAACTCGAAGCCGGCGTCCAGCAGTCTCGACGGGACGCAGCGGCGGCCGGTCAGGGCCAGGGCGGGATCCGTGCGCAACAGCAGGGCGCCGAACCGGACGAGGGGCTCCGGCGGCGAGAGCAGCGCCGGCCGCCGCAGGACGGCGCGCAGGGCCGCCATCAGTTCAGCGTTGCGCACGGGGTTGGGGCCGGTCAGGTGTACCACACCGGCAAGCGACGAATCGTCCAGCGCGCGGCGCACCGCGGCCAGCACGTCGTCGACGTGAATCCAGCTCACCCACTGCCGGCCGGTGCCGATCCGCCCGCCGAGGCCCCACCTGGTCAGGCCCGCGAGGCGGCGCAGCGCCGGTGAGCCGCGGTCGAGCACGATGCCCATGCGCAGCACGACCTGGCGGGTGCCCTCGACGATCGCGCGCTGGAACGTCGCCGCCTCGGCCAGCGACGCCGCGGCCTCCCAGGCGCGCGCGACGCCGGCCATCTGCGGCGGGCCGTCGGCGACCGGGGAGGACTCGTCGATCTCGGCCTCGCCGCCGTCGCCGTAGATGGCCAGGGTGCTCGCCTGCAGCCAGACCGGCGGCGGCTCGGCCAGCACGGCGGCGGCCTCGACCAGGGCGTACGTCGGGCGCACCCGGGACAGGCGCAGCAGCTCGACGTTGGCGCGGGTCGGGCGGCGGTCGACGAGCTCGCCGGCCAGGTTGATCACGGCGGCGCCCGCCAGCTCGTCGGCCCAGTCCTCGACGGTGGCGCCGTCCCACTCGATCTGGCGGTACGGCAGATCGGCGCGGACGCGGCGGGTCAGGAGCAGGATCTCGTGATCGCGCGCGGCCAGATCGGCCGCGATCCGGCGCCCGAGCGACCCGGCGCCCCCGGCCAGCACGATCTTCACGCCGCATTTTCTACCAGTTCGCGAATCTCGCCAGGTATGGCCCGGCCAAAGGAGCAACCAAGCCGAAACACATATCCCGGCGGCGGCACTTAACCACGCCCGGCGGACAGGAGCGACTCCCCGGCGGCGGTTCGCGCATAGAGCACGCTGCGCCCGACCCGGTGCGCGCTGACCAGGCCCGCGGCCCGCATCGCGGCGAGGCACTGCGACACGGTCGGCGCCGACAGCCCGGTCCGGGCCGCCAGCTGGGTGGTGGAGGCCGGCGTGTCCAGGTCGGCGAGCAGCCGGGCGCGGGAGCGGCCGAGCACGCCCGCGAGCGCGCCGGTGTCGGTGCGCTCGCCGCGCTCCCAGAGCGTGCCGGCGCCGCGGGCCGGGTACGCCAGCTGCGGCGGGTCCGGCGGCGCGACCCGGCTGGCCAGCCGCGGGCCGCCGAACGCGGTCGGTGCGAGCACGAGGCCCGGCCCGGAGCCGTCGCGCGGCATGGGTCGGGTGCGGCGCAGCAGGTGCAGGGCGTCGCCGTCCCACCGCAGGGAGGCGTGCAGGTCGTTGAACGCGTGCCCGGCGCCGTGCTCGGCGACCTGACGGGCGCGGTGCAGCACGTCGGTGTCGAGGACCGCTCGGACACGGGCCCAGTACGGTGCGAGCGCCTGCTCGAAGTACACCTGGATCTCCTGCGTGACGCGAGCCAGGCGGGCCGCCGGGTCCGCGTGCAGCGCGCGCAGTCGCGGGCCGAGGAAGCCTTCGTGGTACCGCAGATGCTCCAGATCATGGCGAACGCGCTCGGCCGGCGTGGACCGGATCGCGGCGAGCTCGGCGGACAGGGCGGGCGCGGGGCCGTCGGGGGCGGGGTTGAGGAAGTAGGGCCAGAAGCCCGCGGCCGGGATGAGCTCGGCGAGCCACCCGCGGTCGAGTCCGGCGGCGGCCACGCGCGGGCGGACCTGCGCGAGCCACGGCCCGTGCACGGCCGCGTCGGCGTCGTCGCGGCGCAGCAGCCGGAAGCTGCTGAGCACCTGCCACATCGGGGACACGGCGAAGCGCACCTGCGCCAGGTCGCGCGCCGAGAGCGTCAGCTCAGCCAGGCCGATCCCCCCGTGGATTCGAACATGCCCAAATCAATGGCCGCCACGGTACCGCGAACAGCATGCTCCCCGGCATGACCGACAACACGATCACCGCGGACGCCGCGGGCTCCTGGCGGCTCGGCGACCGGACCGTGCGCCGCCTCGGCTTCGGTGCGATGCGCCTGCCGCAGACCGGCAGGGCGCTGGACCCGGCCGCCGTGCCACGCGACCGGGACCAGGCGATCGCCGTGCTGCGCCTGGCGGTGGACCTCGGCGTGAACCACATCGACACGGCCGCCTTCTACTTCTCGCCGCTGCGCTCGGCGAACGAGTTGATCAACACCGCGCTCTCGCCGTACCCCGCCGACCTCGTCATCGCCACCAAGGTCGGCCCGGCCCGCGACGCCGAGGGGCACTGGGTGCCCGGCGGCGTGACCCCGGCGCAGCTGCGCGGGCAGGTCGAGGAGAACCTGCGCCAGCTCGGCCTGGACGAGATCTCCGTCGTGAACCTGCGCGTCTCCGGCCCGGGCTCGATCGCCGAGCAGTTCGGCGCCCTCGCGGACCTGCGCGCGGCCGGGCTGATCCGGCACCTCGGCGTGTCGAACGTGACCTCCGGGCAGCTCGCCGAGGCGCGGGCGATCGCGCCGGTGGTGTGCGTGCAGAACCGCTACGCCATCGGCGCACCGCCGGAGCAGCACGCGATGCTGCGCGAGTGCGGCGAGCTGGGCATCGCGTTCGTGCCGTTCTACTCGATCGCGGGCCCGGGCAGCCAGGGCGGGCGGCGCACGGCGGAGGCCGACGACGCCGGGGTGCGGGCGGTCGCGGCGGCGCACGGCGCGAGCGCGGCGCAGGTGCGGCTGGCCTGGACGCTGCACCAGGGCGAGCACGTGCTCGCCATCCCGGGCACCGGCGATCCGGTACACCTGGAGGAGAACGTCGCGGCCGGCGCCCTGCGGCTGAGCACGCAAGACCTGGCGACGCTAGCCGGCTAGCCCCTTCAGGAGCAGGTCGGTGAAGGCGTCGACGACCTGCTCGTCGCTGTACGGGCCGCCGGGGGGCAGCGCATAGCTGGTCAGGGCCAGCATCGCGCCCATTCCGGCGGCGATCAGCTCCGGCTCGCCCGGCAGCGGGCGGCCCTGCTCGCGCAGCCATTCGAGGTGCTCGCGCAGCATGCCGGTCTGGCCGGTCATGTCCCGCCAGGCGCGGCCCGAGGCCGGGTCGTCGGCGACCATCGACTGGAACAGGGCCACCTGGATCGCGCGGTGCTCGCGCATGACGGACCAGGCGATGGCGAGGTGCTCGCGCAGCTGCGCGCGATCCGTCAGGTCGTGGTCCTTCGGGTGCTCCACCGCCGCGAGGCGCTCGTCCGCGGCGTCCTCCAGGTCGCCCAGCAGCGCCTGCAGCAGCTCCTGCTTGTCCGCGAAGTGCTCGTAGAACGAGCCGGTCGCGCGGCCGGCCGCCGACGTGATGTCGGTGACCTTCGTGTTGAGGTACCCGCGCTCGCCGAACAGCGTGCGGGCCGCGTCCAGCAGCGCCGCACGGGTCTGCGCGGCCTTGACCTTGCGCACGCCCTCGTCCTTGCCACGCGCCATGCGGGCACCCCTTCCGATCTCGCGGGTTGACGCCCGACAGCCTACCGAACATACTTTCACCGAATACAGATTCAGTGAATCGTGATTCAGGGAGGCGAGGACCATGCGGGCGATCGTGATCGGCGGCGGGGTCGGCGGGGCGACGGCGGCGCTGGCGCTGCGGCGCATCGGCGCGGACGTGACGCTGTACGAGGCGTATGAGGACCCGGCGGGCGACGTCGGCGCGTTCGTGAGCCTGGCGGCCAACGGGCTGCGGGCCGTCGACGAGCTCGGCGCGCTGGCCGAGGTGCGCGCCGCGGGCGTGGAAATCGCCCGGCAGCGGATGTGGTCGGCCGGCGGCACGCTGCTCGGCGACGTCGCCCGCGGCCGGCGGGAGAGCGACGAGCTGCGCAGCGTCACGCTGCTACGCGGACGGCTCGTCGCGGCGCTGCGGGCCGCGGCCGTCGGTGCCGGCGCGCGGATCGTGACCGGCGCCCGGCTCACCGGCCTGGACGAGACGGCCGACGGCGTGACCGTGCGGCTCGACGACGGCGGCACCGACGCGGCCGACCTGGTCGTGGCCGCGGACGGGATCTGGTCGACGGTGCGCGCCCTGCTCGACCCGGCGGCGCCCGTCCCGCAGTACGCCGGCCTCTACTGCGTCTCGGGCGTGTCGCGGATGGACGGCGTCGAGCCCGGCGTGTTCAACATGACGTTTGCGCGCAACGGCGCCTTCATCCACCTGGCGGCCGGGGGCGAGGTCTGGTGGATGGCGCAGATCGCCGAGCCAATCGAGCCCGCGCGCGACGGCGTCGCCGAGGCCGAGTGGCTCGCGCGCACCGCCGAGCTGTACCGCGAGGAGGCCGTCCCGTCCGCGGTGATCTCGGCCACCACCCGCCTGCACCCGACCGTGCTCATGCACGCCGTCGACCCGGTGCCGACCTGGCGCAGCGGCCGGGTCGTGCTCATCGGCGACGCCGCGCACCCGGTCGGGGCCGGGCAGGGCGCCTCGATGGCGATCGAGGACGCGCTCGCGCTGGCCGCCGCGCTGCAGGAAGCACCCGCAGTACCGGATGCGCTGGCTCTTTATGAGGCGGACCGGCGCCCGCGGATCGCGAAGGTGCTCGACGCCGCCGACGACAACCGCGGCGCCAAGAAGGCCGGCCCGGTCAAGCGGCGGCTGCAGGCGGCGCTGATGCGGATCTTCGTGCCGATGTTCTACGAGAAGGCGACGACGTGGTTGTACTCATACGAGCCCGCGAAACTCGCCAAGTAGCCTTGGCGCCGTGAACAGCGAGCGCCGGCGGCAGATCGACGCGATCGTCCGGGGCGCGGTGGCGTACGAGGACGGTCTCGACGCGCTCGCTGTCGCACCCACCGCCGAGGTCGACCCGGCGCTGTTCGCCGCCGTGACCGAGACCGCCGCCCGGCTGTGGAAGGGCGGCTGGCAGCCGGCGGAGCTGCACCGCGCCGTGGTCCGCCTCGGCGGCACCGACCGGCCGGTGCTCGGCCAGGCGGTCGTCGACGCCGTCGCAGCGCACCTGCGCGGGTTCAAGCGCCGGGAGGTCGACGAGCGCTGGCTGGCACAGGCCGACGACCTCGGCGCGGCGGCGTGGTGGAGCGCAGACACGGCGTACGTGACCGAGCTCGCCGCCCGCCGCCGCCTCGACCGGGTCTCCGCGCTGGACGACCTGCTCGGGCTGCTCGTCGTGCTCGCCGAGCTGCCGGCGATCGAGGTGCTGGTCCCGCCGCCGGGCACGGCACCGCGCCGGAAGCAGACGGGCGCCCGGGTCGACGAGCGGCTCCTGGACCGCGTGCGGGCGCTGCTGGCGAAGGCGGAGTCGACGGGGTACCCGGCCGAGGCCGAGACCTACACCGCCAAGGCGCAGGAGCTCATCGCCCGGCACTCGATCGACGAGGCGCTCCTGGCCGGCCGCGACGGCGCCGATGCGAAGGTCGTGCCGTTCGCGCGGCGCATCGGCGTGGACCACCCGTACGAGGGCGAGAAGGCGTCGCTGCTCAGCGCCGTCGCGGCCGCGAACCACTGCCACACGGTGTGGTCGCCGGACCTCGGGTTCACCACGGTCTTCGGGTTCGATGCGGACATCGACGCGGTCGACCTGCTGTACACCTCGCTGCTCGTGCAGGCGAACCGCGCGATGGCGCGGGCCGAGCCCCCCGGCGGCAAGGCCGGACGGGCGCGGCTGAAGGCGTTCCGCCAGTCGTTCCTCGTCGCCTACGGGGTGCGCATCGGCGAGCGGCTGGCCCGCGCCGCCGAGGCCGCCCTGGAAGCCGCGCCGGAGGCGGCCGACCTGCTGCCCGTGCTGCGCTCCCGCGACGAGCAGGTGCGCGAGACGATGCTGCGGGTCTTCCCGCGCACGGTGCGCGGCCGCGGCAGCCGGGTCGACAGCCGGGAGGGCTGGGAGTCCGGCCGGGAGGCCGCCGACCGCGCCACGCTGCGCTGAGCAGGAGGGACCGACGGGCGCCTATGTCTGCCCGAACGACCGACGCTCTCCGGCCACTGGGCGTTTTAGTCTCCTCCGTCATGCCTTCTTCGCACTACGGGGAGTAGCCACATGCTCATCAGGGTCCCGGCCGGCCAGGTCGCGGCGGGCCAGCTGCCGCACGTCTGCCCGCGTCACGGCGAGCAGGCCATCGAGATGAAGAAGGTCCGCCTGATCTCAAAGCCTCCGGGCTGGACGATCCTGCTGATCTTCCTGGCCGTCATCGTGTACGTCATCGTGGTCTCGGCGATCCGCAAGAAGGTCCAGGCGCCGGCGTGGCCGTGGTGCGAGCAGTGCAAGGCGGCGCGCTCGCGCAACCTCGGCATCGGCCTCGGCGTGCTCGGCCTCGGCGTGCTGCTGTTCATCGTCGGCGTGGCCATGGGCGAGGACGGCGGCGCGCTGCTCTTCCTCGGCTTCGTCGGCCTGCTGATCGGCCTGATCGTCGCGCTGCGGGCCAACCCGCAGGTCATCTCCAGCGCGTTCGTGTCGCAGGACGGCGCCTTCGTCGACATCACCAAGGGCGACGAGCGCTTCGCTCGGGCGCTGCAGGGCGGCGGGCAGCCGGCCGTGCCGCAGCAGCAGCAGGGCCAGTGGGGCTACGGCGCCGCACCGCAGCAGCCGGTGCAGTACCAGCAGCAGCCGGCCGGGTACCAGCCGCCGCAGCAGCAGCAGTACCCGCCGCAGCAGCAGGGGTACACGCAGTACCCGGGCCAGTGACATAGAGCGGGCCGCGCACTCCGCCAACTGGTGTGCGCGGCCCGCCTCCCCCGCCCTCAGGGGGTCCATGGGTTACGGGGTCGTCGTCCACACGAAGGTGGCGCTCGCCCCGGTGCTGGCGGTGACGGTCACGGTGCTCGTGCCGGCCGCGGTGGCCGTGCCCGAGATGACGCCCGCCGAGCTGATCGACAGGCCGGCCGGCAGGCCGGTCGCCGTGTAGGTGGCCCCGGCCGCGCCGAACGCCCACGACACCGCCTTGCCGACCGGGCTGCTCATCCCGTACGGGTTGGGCAGCAGGTTCGACGGGACCGTCGCGGCGGTCACGGCCAGGTTCCCGGTCAACGGCAGGTTGCGCGACGAGTTGCCGATCGATATCTGGTACGTCCCGGCCGCGGTCGTCCACGCGTTGCTGGTCGTGTTCCAGTACGCCAGGTCCTTCTGCGTCACCGTGAAGTTCACGGTCGTCGACGCGCCCGCGTTGAGCGCGACCCGCTGGAAGCCCTTGAGCGAGCGCGGCGGCTCGCCCACCGCGGCCGGCGCGCCGACGTACAGCTGCACGACCTCGGTGCCGGCCCGGCTGCCGGTGTTGGTGACCGTGGCGCTCACCGTGGCCTTGCCGTTGTTCAGCGCTCCGACCTGCAGGTTGGAGAAGCCGAACGTGGTGTACGACAGGCCGTAGCCGAACGGGAACAGCGGCGCGATGTTCTGGCTGTCGTACCAGCGGTAGCCGACCTTCAGGGCTTCGGAGTACTGCACCTGGTTGTTCGCGCCGGGCCACTGCGCCGTCGTGTGCGCCGGCACGTCGGCGAGGCTCTTCGGGAAGCTGACCGGCAGCTTGCCCGACGGGTTGGCGTCGCCGAAGAGCAGCGCCGCGGTCGCCGTGCCGACCTGCTGGCCGGCGTAGAAGCCCTCGAAGACGCCCGCCACCTGGTCCAGCCACGGCATCGTGGTCGCCGAGTTGGTGTGCAGCACGACGATCGTGCGGGGGTTGGCCGCGGCGACCTGGCTGATCAGCGAGTTGTAGGCGCCCGGCAGGTCGATCGTGGTCTGGTCGGAGCCTTCGTTGCCGTAGTTGTTGCTGGCGAACACGATCGCGACGTCGGAGCTGCGGGCGAGGGCGACCGCGTTGGCGACGTTCGTCCCGTCGTTGTACGTCACCGTCGTGCCTGTCCCCTGTACACGGTTCTGGATGCCGGTCAGCGGCCAGACGGTGCCCGAGCTTGTGGCGGTGGCGCTGCCGCCGCCGACGCTCTGGACGCCCGCCCCCCCGTCGACTCCCAGTACAGCGATGGAATGCGTCGTGGATGTGGACAGCGGCAGGATGCCGTTGTTCTTCAGCAGGACGGTGCCCTCCTCGGCGCCGCGGCGGGCGACGTCGATGTGCGCGGCGGTGCTGACGGTCGCCGTCGTCGAGCCGGTCCTGGGCTTGTCGAACAGGCCGAACGCGAACATCGGGGTGAGCACGCGGGTCACCATGAGGTCGAGCTGGGCCGCGCTGACCTGGCCGTTGGCGACGGCCTGGCGCAGGAAGTCGGCGTAGAAGTAGCCGCCGGGCATCTCCATGGTCATGCCGCTGTTCGCCGCCGGGACGGTGGAATGCGCCGCGCCCCAGTCCGAGGTAACGAACCCGCCGAAGCCGGCCTGCTGGTACAGCGCCGTGTTCAGCAGGTAGGGGTGGTCACAGTCGTAGACGCCGTTCACGGTTGAGTAGCCGCACATGATGCTGGCGGTTGCCCCCTGCGTGACCGCCGCCTGGAACCCGGGCAGATAGATCTCCTGCAGCGTGCGCGTGTCCACGATGGCGTTGTCCGCCGGCCCGTTGCGGTTGGTCTCCTGGTTGTACACGGCCGCATGCTTGGCCTGGGCCATCACGCCCTGGCTCTGGATGCCCCGGACGTCCGCGGCCGTCATCTGGCTCGTCAGGTACGGGTCCTCGCTGAAGGTCTCGAACGCCCGCCCCCAGCGCGGGTCACGAACGATGTTCAGCGTCGGCCCGAGCGCGACGTTGGCGCCCTTGCCGGCGAACTCGGCGCCGATGGCCGCGCCGTACTCCAGCTCCAGCGCCGGGTCGAACGTCGCCGCCGAGGTCACCGCGGAGGGCATCTGCGTCACGCCGCCCATGCCGTCGCCGACGCCGCCGGGCCCGTCCTGGAAGCCATGTCGGGGATACACAGCGAGGCAATGCCGGTCAGGTTGCCGATGTACGGCGAGGACGCACCGTTGCCGTGCAGGATCGAGATCTTCTGGTCGGTCGTCATCCGGCTCAGCAGCTGGCTCACGCGGGTCGCGACCGGCGCCGTCGAGCCGACCCACGGGCAGCCCGCCGGCGGCGAGGTCGTCGTCGTGCCCGTCGTCGGCGGCGTGCCGATCACCAGCACCTGCAGCTCCCACAGCGAGTACCCGTACGCCGTCGCCCGTGCCGTACATGCGCACGTAGCGCCCGGTGCCGCTGACCGTGAGCGTCTGGGTGCCGCCCGTGCCGGTCGTGGTGCTGTACACGTTGGTCCAGGCCGCCCCGTCGCTGGACACCTGGATCTGGAACGCCGTGGCGTACGCCGCCTCCCACTGCAGCACGACCTGGCTGATCGTGGCGGACCCGCCGAGATCGACCTGAATCCACTGCGGGTCGGAGAACGCACTGGACCAGCGCGTCCCCGCGTTCCCGTCCACCGCGCTGGACGCCGGCGTCCCCGCGTTCTCGGTCGACGAGGACGTCGCGGTCTTGCCTTGCGACAGCAGCTGCGTGGCAGCGGAAGCGGTGAGCGTGGTGACGACGAGATAGCCGGCAACCAGCGCGGCAACGGTGAGCGGCACGAGCGTCCGAACGCGGCGCCGTCGTTTCAGGGCAGCGAACATGAAGACCTCTTGGCGGAGAGGACACGCGCTCTTCGGGTGAGAGAGCGCTCTCTGCAGAGTTCCCCTAGAGGCGCCTTACTGTCAAGGGAGTGAACCGAATCTATTCGGAGAGCGCTCTCCGGCGCGGGCATCTTCCCGGCCTCGCTTCGCGGTCAGGTCCTGGCCTCGCTTTGTGGTCAGCTCCTGGAGTCGCTTTGCGGTCAGCTCTTGGCCTCGCTTCGTGGTCAGCTTCTGGCC
>Ga0310811_10012338_pt1 | contig 11092 bp, 9 predicted proteins | sample YCmetagenome_FD_207642 | JGI IMG/M metagenome (GOLD analysis project Ga0310811, IMG submission 207642) | Soil microbial communities from experimental microcosm in Duke University, North Carolina, United States - YC | ecosystem: Engineered > Artificial ecosystem > Soil microcosm > Unclassified ... | reverse complement strand
AGCAGGCCGAAGCCGAAGCCCGCGAGAGCGAGCGGCGCTATCGCGAGGTCCACGGGCAGCTCGCCCATGCGAACCGCGTCGCCTCGATGGGCCAGCTCACGGCCTCGATCGCCCACGAGGTCAATCAGCCGATCACCGCCGCGGTGGCCAATGCTCACGCGGCCACGCGCTGGCTGAGCGCTCAGCCGCCCGACCTGGAGGAGGCGCGGCAGGCCCTCGACCGGATCATGGCCAACGCGGCGCGGGCCGGCGACGTCGTCGGCCGCATCCGGGCGCTGATCAAGAAGGCGCCGCCGCGGAGGGAGGCCCTGGAGATCAACCGCGGCATTCTCGAGGTCATCGCCCTGACGCGGAGCGAGATGATGAAGAACGGCGTCCGGCTGCAGACCGAGCTGGCGGAGGACCTGCCGCTCATCGAGGGCGACCAGGTCGAGCTGCAGCAGGTGATCCTCAACCTCATCCTCAACGCGGTCGAGGCCATGAGCAACCTCAGCGAGGGGCCGCGGGACCTCCGGATCAGCACCGGGACGGACACCGCCGGCGGCGTGCTGGTGAGCGTGCGCGACTCCGGCCCCGGGCTGTCGCCGGAGAGCATGACGTCGCTGTTCGAGGCCTTCTACACAACCAAGGCCGACGGCATGGGGATGGGCCTGGCCATCAGCCGTTCGATCATCGCGGCTCACGGCGGCCGGATGTGGGCCAGCCCGAACGAGCCCCAGGGCGCCGTTTTCCAGTTCACCCTTCCGCCCGACCCGGCGACGGCGGCTCACGCCAGCTTCGCCCGGCCCGGGCGCCTGTAGAGCATGTCAGGCGACAGAGTGAGCGGCTTCGCCGCTCGGACATGCTTTAACTCTTAGATTCTAGACCCCTTTTGATCCGGTTCAGATGAGTCCATCTGAACCGGCAAGGGGTCTAGGCGGCGGCCCGAAGCGTCCTAGAAGAACCGCTCGGCGATGCGGATGGTGTCGCCCGGCGCCACCGGCAGGGTGCTGACCAGCGGGAACTCCTGCTCTTCCTTGCTGTCGGCGCGCTTGATGAACACCTTCTTGGAGTTGGCGCGATAGGTGAAGCCGTTGGCCGTCGCCACCGCGTTCATCACCGTCAGGCCGTTGGTGTACGGGTATTCGCCGGGCTTCTGGACCTCGCCCAGGATATAGAACGGCCGATAGGTCAGCACCTCGACGCTGACTTTCGGGTCCTTCAGGTAGCCGTCCTTCAGCGCGGTCTCCACCTTCTTGGTGAACTCCGGGATGGTCAGGCCGGCCGCCTGCACCTCGCCGACCAGCGGCAGCGACACCTTGCCCGCGCCGCCGATGAAGAACTCGCCGGTGAGCGCGTCCTCGCCGAAGGTGATCACGCGGATCTTGTCGTTGGCCCCCAGGTGATATTCGGGAATGACCCGCTGGGCCTCGGTCTCCTCGGCCGCCCGCGTCGGGGCCGCCGCCGCGAGCAGAATCGCCCCGCCGGCCGCGACCAGCGCCGCCCACATTCCAAGCCGTCGCATCCCCACCGACTCCGTACGCCTGCCCCTCAAGCGGCGACCTATATCGCAGCTGCGCCGCAGGCGGAATACGCCGGGCGATGCGCCGCACGGTTAACATCCGACAATATGTATTGATGTGCGTAAATCTGAGTTGATTAAAAGATAACGTCAAATTTACACATCATATACCTCTTGGATCGCGCGATTGATTTAGGATAACCGACCAGTAACCATCAAATTACAGCCAGCATTAACAAGCCCGGGACTACACCGGACCCAATAAAAAACGAATTGGGTGATGGTGTGGTGTTGCAAAGTGGGACTCTGCGCGGGCTTTCGCTCGCTGCAGGGCTCTGGTTGTCGGCGTCGGCCTGCCTGGCCGCGCCGCAACCGGGGCAAGACATGCCGCTGGGCGCGAGCGCCCTGCCGCCGGTGGGCTATGTCGCCTTCTGCGAGCGCAAGCCGCAGGACTGCGGCAGCGATATTGGGACGGTGATCGCCAGCGCGCGCCGCGCCGACGCCGACCGCGCCGAGCTGACCGCCGCCCTCGGCGCGACAGCGGCGCCGGCCACCCTGATGCCGGCCTCGCTGCACGCGCCCGGGCCGCTGCGCCCGCCGACGGCCCTCGCCGCTTCGCTTCCGGTCCCGGCCGAGCCTGAGACGCCGCCCGAGGTCGTGGAAGTCACGGTGGCGCCGGCGCTGATCCGGACCGACGTCGCCTTCATCGATCCCGCGGCGGAGGCGCGGCGTGACGCCGAGGCGCACGCCCCGCGGATGACGCCCAGGCTCTGGTCGCTGCTCAACAGCGTCAACGGCCAGGTGAACGGGGCCATCGAGCAGCGCACCGATCTCGCCAACTACGGCCGCGAGGACTACTGGAACACGCCCCTCGAGGACGGCCGCCAGGCCGGCGACTGCGAAGACTATGTGCTCGAGAAGGAGCGCGCGCTGCTCGCCGCCGGCGTGCCGCGCGGCGCCCTCAACATCGCCCTCGTCACCACCCGCTGGGGCGAGAGCCACGCGGTCCTGCTCGTCGCCACCAGTGAGGGCGAGTACGTGCTCGACAACCTCTCGCCCTGGCTCGTCACCTGGCGCCAGGCGCCCTATCGCTGGCTGCGTCGGCAGGTGAACGGCGACGCGTTCAGCTGGGTGATGATCGAGGACCCCGCGCGGGGCGACGGGCGCAGCCCCGCTCTATTGATCGCGGCGAACCGATAGGGTCTCTTCCGCCCCGGGTGGGGTGAGGCGAGTGACGATTTCCGAAGTGACGCAAAGCGGCGCCCGCCGCCGCGCAACGGCGGGATCTCCATCACGAGCCTGGCGCTGATCTACGCGGCGCACTGGCTATGGAGCCCTGAGGCCCCCGCCAAGGTCCCACCCGCTCAGCCGCCCTCCGGCGCGGCGGTCTTGGCGCGGCGCGGCTTGCGGGGCTCGGGGCCGTGCTGGGCGAGGAGGTCCTCGTGCTCGGCCTCGCGCAGGGCGCGGGCGACGTTGAGCCGCGTGTAGACCTGCACGTCGCCGCCGCGCAGGTGCTTCGGCAGCTCGCCGCGGATCCGCGACAGGTCCATGCACTCGCCGACGTGCGCCACCTGGTAGCCGGCCGGGGCCGAGGCATGCGGCCGCACGCAGACATAGTTGCCGGCGATCGGCTGGTGGCCGCGGCCCTCCGGCCAGAGCCGGAAGCGATAGGCGGAGCCCGAGGCTCCCTGCAGGTCGATGAACTCCTTCATCCGCGATCCGTACTCCGCAGTCGACGACACGATCCAGACAATACATCCAGATGCGCCGAGGTTCTTGCTCTTGGCGGTCAGAATCCGGAGACTTCCTGTCGCATGCGGCGATCGTTCGAGCGCTATCTCCGCCATGGGCTGGCGCCGAAGACGCCGGCCCTCGGGCGCAGCTTTGTCGTCATCCGCGAGACCTGGAGCCTCGCCGACGATCCCCGGCGCGTGCGCCCGGCCGTCGAGGTGCTGGTGACCCGCAAGACCGCCTCGGAAGCGGCCGACGTCGCGCGATTCGCGGCCGAGGGCTTCGACGAGCACGGCTTCCACAAGCCGTCGGGGGCCTGGTGGGGCTCCGACGGCGAGCGCTTCCACCGCTTCGCCGCCCGCGCCCGCCGGCCGAGCGCGGCCTTGCTCCTCATCGGCTCTGCGGCGATCGGTCTTACGGCCGCCCTGCTGCGGCGGCGCAACAAGCCCCTGGCCGGCGCCGAGCGATAGCGGGCGGGGCGCCCAAGCCGCTCAGGTTCGCGGCCATGAGCCCGCCAACTCCAACGATGCGTTCTCAGCCGGTGTCCTTGTCTTCCAGCGTGTCCAGCACGGCCTCAGGGGCGATGTCGCGCTGCAGCTCGGCAAGTTCCGGCGCGCTGCCTTCGGCGACGCCAAGCCGCTGGGCGATGGCGGCGGTCAGCGAGATGAGGCGCGTCACCTCATGCTCGGTCAGGAGATTGATTTGCAGATCAAGGTCGGCGCGGCGATCGGCGGCGCGGGCGGCCCGGTTCTGGCTGATGAGGACGAATGTCGATAGGAAGATGGCCTCGACAGAGGCCGCCGTCGCCAGGATGACGAAGGACTTGTCGAAGGGCTGGACGCCAGGAACGACGTCGCGGTTGGTCGCGATCCAGGCCGTCAGGATCGCCAAGTGGACATAGACGAAGGTCATGCTGCCCGTGAAGGCGGTCACCGCCAGGGCAAGCTTGTCCTGAAGGCCTGCAGTACGCTCCTCTTCCCGATGGCGCGCCTGCAGGGCGGCGATGTTGCGCGTCAGGGCGGGGTTCAGCCCTTCTGGCTCGGGCGGCGGCACGGTCGGACCGTGAATATCGGACGAGCTCATCGGATCAGCTCCCTCGGGATTCGCGATGCGACCGTCGTGCCGCGCCGTCAGGCCGCCTGGATCATGTGCAACTCTCTGGCGAGGCGGTTGAGCCGTCGCCGGCAGGGCGCGGACCGGCCGGACGGCCCCGCGGAACCCTTGCCGGGCAGGATGTTCTTCGCCCGCGCACAGCAATCGACCGCCTCGAACTTCGCGGCCCCCGGGGGCAGATCCATGCCTCCGACCAAGCTGGAAGAACGCCAAGCCGCGGATGCGCTTGAGAGTCATGGGCTCGCGAACCGGCGCCGCAGCATTCCGATTGAAGAAGCCCTGGCCCGCGCGTCGCCGGCTGATGCCGGGCTCATCAAGGCTGACATACATCAGACAACCGCGCTCCGCTGCGTCCCGGCCGTCAACGAACGTCTGAAATTCACATGGGTCGGACGGGCGCCCGCTCCGTACGCACCAACGGGCTGCGCGGGGCGGCGTTCCGGGCGCGGAGCCAAGCGCTGAAGGATGGCCTCGTGGACGCCGCCGCCGTTTCGCCCGGCGAGCGGCCCCGTTGCACGCTCCTTGGGCCGGAGGGGCCACATGCCCACGGCGGCGCTAGCTGGCGGGCGATGTTGGGCTCGGACCTCAAGACGGAACCTCCTCGGTCCATGCGTCGCCGTCCTGGCCGCGGCGACCTATTGATCGCGGCGAACCGATAGGGTCTCTTCCCCTCGGGGTGGGGTGAGGCTGGTGACGATTCCCGAAGTGACGCAAAGCGGCGCCCGCCGCCGCGCCGACGCCACGACGCGTCGGTCCCTGCCACTGTGGCCGCCGCCCCGCGACAGCTGGATCGCCATCGCGGGCGTGGCGCTGATCTACGCGGCGCACTGGTTCTACGGCGCGCTGATCAGCGACGTGGCCCTGGTGATGAACATCGCGGCCGCCCTGCTGGTCGGCGGCGCCCTCGCCGCGTCACGGCTGCGGGGCGATCTCCTGCGCATCAAGGGCCTGACGCTCCCGGCGATCCTGTTCGCGGCGGTGCTCGTGGTGGCGCTGTGGACGCTGACGCCGTGGACGCCGGGCGGCCCGCATCCGGTGTGGGCCTATGTGGGCGTCAGCCCCGGCGCCTCGGCGATCGACAAGTCCGCCACCCTGATCGAGATCATCAAGCTCATGGGGCTCGCCTGCCTGTTCGTGGCGGGACTGGCGGCCGGCGCGCGCGACGACCGCGCCCGCTACGCGGTGCAGCTGACGATCCTCCTGGGCGTGGTCTTCGGGCTGTGGGCGTTCTTCGTCTCCGTGTCCGGCGAGATCTACCAGACGCAAGGCCATCGCCTGGAAGGCCACTTCCTCAACCCAATACTCCGTCTACCTGCACGACACCCCGGCCAAGGCGGCCTTTTCCCAGCCGAAGCGGCAGGTGAGCCACGGCTGCGTGCGGCTCGAGCGAGCGGCCGACCTGGCCAAGTTCCTGCTCGGCCGGGAGGCCGGCTGGGCCCCCGAGAAGGTCGACGAAACCATCGCCGGCGACGAGACCCAGTCCATCGCGCTGAAGACGCCCGTCGCAGTCCGCATCACCTACGCCACCGCCTTCGTCGAGGGCGACCAGATCTCCTTCCGCGACGACGTCTACGGCTGGGACGCGGAGACCCTGCGCGATCTCGACGCGGCCCTCGCCGGGCACGCTTAAGGCCGCGCCACGGAACTCGCGCCTGCGGGTGTCGCGTTCCGCTCCGGGCGGCGAACTTAACGGACCCCGGCGCGACGCCAGCCCCCGCCCAACGCCTTGAACACCGCGACCTGGTCCTGGACCAGGGCGGCGTCGGAGCCGGCGACGGCGGCGTCCGAGGTGACCAACTGCTGCTCGGAAGTCAGCAGGTCGAGCGCGCTGATCGAACCGGCCGCCACCTGGCCTTGCGCCAGGTCGAAGGCCCGACGCGCCTGGGTCTGGGCGTCGCCCAGGGCCTGGCGACGGTCGAGCTCCGCGCCGTAGGCGGCCAGGCTCTGCTCGGTCTCCTTGAGCCCGCGCAGCACCGCGGCGTCGAACTGGTCGAGCGCCGCGGCGGCGTCGGCCTTGCTGGCGCGAACCCGGGCGCGGGCGGCCGCTTGGTTCGGGAAGGCCCAGCTGATCGCCGGTCCAACCCCCCAGGTCAGGCCCTTTTCCTCCAGCAGGGCGTGAGTGTTGCCCGCCGCGCCGCCGTAGAAACCGCTGAGCGTTATCCGCGGATAGAGGTCGGCGGTCGCCACCCCCACCCGGGCGGTGGCCGCCGCCAACCGGCGCTCGGCCTCGCGGATGTCCGGTCGACGGGCGAGCAGCCCCGCCCCGTCGCCCACCGGGATCAGGGCGGCGAGCTGCGGCGGCGCCGCGCAGGCCAGGGCGTCGGCCGGCGCGGCGGCCGGCGTCTTGCCCAGTAGGGCGGTAAGCTCGAACAGCGCCGACCGTCGCTGGCCTTCGAGCGGCGGCAAGGTCGCGCGGACCTGGGCGACGAGGGTCGCGGCGCGGGCCAGGTCGAACTCCGAGGCGTCGCCGGCGGCCTGCCGCCGACGGGTGATGTCCAGCTGATGGCTGACCACCGCCAAGGAGTGCTGCGCCGCCGCGATCTCCTCGCCGAGCGCGCAGATCGAGACGTAGGCGCGCGTCGTCTCCGCCGCGACGGTGACCCTGACGGCGTCGCGCGCCGCCGCCTCCGCTTCGGAGTCCGCGCGAGCGGCCTCGATGCTGCGCTTCACGTGGCCGAACAGATCGAGCTCATAGGAGACGTCGAGCAGGTCGTCGTACTTCCAGATGGTCTCGTTCTTGTGGCCGAGGATCCCGAGGATCTCGTCGGTCGTCGCGTCGCGGCCGTAGACGCCGCCGGCGGCGATCGTGGTGGCGGGGTACCGGCCGGCCCGCGCCTCCGACAGGATCGCCCGCGCCGCCGACAGGTTGGCCTCCGCCGCCGCCAGGTCGTGGTTGGCGGCGAAGGCCTCCATCACATAGGCGTCGAGCCGCGGGTCCCTGTAGAGCCGCCACCAATCGTCGGGGGGGTCCGCCGCCGAGGTTCGCGCCGCCTCGGCCATCCGCCAAGGCGCGTCGGCGCCCGCAGGCGCCGACGGCGTCCGGTAGTCGGGGCCGACCGCGCAAGCCCCCAGGGCCATGGCGGCGGTGGCCGCCAGGACGAGCCGCCGCCTCATGCCTGCCCCCGCTTCCTCGCGCCGAACAGCAGCCGCGGGGCCGCGGGTCCCGGCGGCGGCGCGCGCTGCGCGACCAGCAGCAACATGCCGAGCGCCGCAAAGGCGGCGATCATCACATAGGCGTCGATGACCGCCTGGGTCGTGGCGGCGGCGCGCACGCTGTTCGACAGCAGCGCGGCGCCGCGCGTCGCGGTCGCGGCGGTGTCGCCCAGGCGCGCCGTCGCCGCCCCGTAGAGCCGGATGCGCTGGTCGACGGCGGCGTCGCCCGCCGCGATATGAAGTCCGATCAGATTGTCCGCCGTCTGGGACCGCACCCGCACGAAGGTGACCACGAAGGCCTGTCCGATCTCCCCGCCCATCAGGCGGGCGACCTGGAAGAAGGCGCCCAGCGTCAGGGCCGCAGCCGGGGTGATGTGCTGCACGTTGTAGAACACGATGCCGGTGAGGGCGAAGCTCTGTCCCACAGCCTGCAGCAGCTGCGACGGCCAGAACTGGTCCGATCCCCAGAGCGGGGTCAGGCCGTGCGCCACCATGAGGCAGGCCACCGCGACGCAGATGAACCCGAACGACGCCGAGAGACGGGCGTCGATCCGGCGCAGAGTGCAGCCGGCGAAGGCGCAGACCAGCAGCTGCGGGGCGGCGATCCATAGCAGAGTGGGGCCCATCTCCAGCGCCCGGAAGCCGCGCACCCCGCCCAAGAAGGTCGGAATGAGGTAGGCCGTGGACAGGATGGCGAGCCGCAGGATGCCGATCAGCACGGCGACGCTCGGGAACGGCGGCGCGGCCAGCACCTTGAAGTCCATGAACGGGTGTTCGGTCCGCGTCTCGTGCAGGACGAAGGCCGCCAGGCTGATCGCCCCGGCGATCAACAGGCCCCAGATCATTCCGGAGTTCAGCCAGTCGACCCGGTTGCCCTGGTCGAGGGCTGCGTAGATCAGCGCCAGGCCGACCCCGCCGGTGGCCAGGCCGAAAACGTCGTGCGGCTTGGCGTCGGGGTTGCGCGGCTCCGGCCGCGCCCCGAAGTGCAGGCAGGCGGCCATGGCCAGCGCGACTGGCACGCTCTGCCAGAAGATCCACTTCCAGGAGAGATGGTCCACGTAGAATCCCTCGATCGAGGCGGAGATGTTGAGGGAGAGTTCGAGGTTGAGCGCGTAGATCGCGATCCCGTAGGGCCAGACCCGCGGCGGCATGGATTTCAGGATGAACCCCACGGTCAGCGGCACGAAGAAACCGGAGGCGACACCGCCGGCGAACTGCAGGGCGAGCAGGATGGCGAGGTTGGGCGTAAACGGCTTGGCCAGGGACACGGCCGCGAATCCGAGCGCCGACAGCATGAGAACGCGGCGCGCGCCGTAGACGCTGCCGAGCCAGATGGCGACCGGCACCACCAGCATCTGGGCGGCGGTCTGGGCGGTGGTAATCCAGGCCCCTTCGTCGAACCCCGCATGGACCGCGCCGCGGATGTCGTTGAGCCCGAAGGTCGAGAGCCGCCCGTTCTGCGTCGACAGGAAGGTGCCCAGCAGCACCGCCGTCAGGCCCCAAGCAGAGGCCCAGCGACCGGAGGTCCCCGCAGGGGCCGGCGCCGCGGTCACGGCCGCGCCCCGTCACGGGCGTCGACGCGAGCGATGACCGACATGCCGGCCCGCAACCGGTCCGCCAGGCCGTCGGCGTCGTCGATGGCGATCTTCACGCCGACGCGCTGCACCACTTTGGTGAAGTTGCCGGTGGCGTTGTCCGGCGGCAACAAGGCGAACTGCGAGCCGGAGCCGGGCGAGAAAGCGATCACGTGGCCGCGCAGCATCCGACCCGGGAAGGTGTCGACGGTGATGCGGGCCGCCTCCCCCACCGCCATGTGGGTCAGCTGCGTCTCCTTGTAGTTGGCGATCACCCACAGGTGCGGCAGCGGGATCAGGGTCGTCACCTGACCGCCGACGGGCAGGTACTGTCCGGGACGCACCTGGCGCGGGCCGACCACGCCATCCTGCGGCGCGACGATCCGGGTGTAGCCCAGGTTGATGCGGGCGGTCTGCAGCGTGGCCTCCGCGGCGGCGATGGCGGCGCGCGCCTGTTCCTGCTGTGCGGTCAGCACGCCCAACTGGCGGGCGGCCGCGTCGGCCTGCGCCCGGCCCTGACGCAGCTGGGCGGACAGCTGGTCGCCGGTCGTGCGCAGCTTCTCCGCCGCCTCCGGCGTGGAGGAGCCGCCCGACAGGAGGCGACCCTGTCGGTCCAGGTCGCGACCGTTCTGCTCAAGATTGGCGGCCGTGGCGTCGGCCGCGGCGCGGGCCGCCCGGGCGTTGGCTTCGAGCAGCGGGCGTTGGGCGGCGAGCGCGTCCGCCTGCGCGCGCGCGGCGGCGACCCCGGCCTCGGCCTGGGCGGCGGCCGCGCGATAGTCGTCGTCGACGATCTCCGCCAACACGGTCCCAGCCTTGACCCGTTGGTAATCCTGCACCGGCACGGCGCGCAGGTAGCCGGCCACGCGCGCCGAGATCGGGGTCTGGTCGGCCTGCAGATAAGCGTCGTCGCTTTGCTGCCAGCCGGGACGGCCTTCCCACCGCGACCAATGGGTGGTGATCGCCGCCAGCAGGCCGACGGCGACCAGGAACACGACCCCACGCCACGCCCACTCGATCGCCTTCTGGGTCGAGGTCTTCGGGACCGGCGCGGTCATGACAGGGCTCTCAGGTGCATGGCGGGAGACAGTCATCCGGGGCCTCGACGCGCCGACGAGGCCGCGACCGGAGCGCCCAGGCGCACAGCTTCGGTCGGGCGCCGGCGCTCTCGAGCAGATGCACGAGGCTGCCGGCCAGCTCCGGCGCAAGGGGGCGCAGCCCAGGTCCCCGTAATCGGGCGCGCGTCATGGTTAGGCGATCATCTGCGCAACAGGTTCACCTTGCCGAGGTCGATGACTTCGGATGTCCGGCGGTCTCGCAGCGCCTTCTCCGGCGCGGCGCATCGGCAAAGCCGTTGAGGGGTCCCCCACGACCCCATCGATGCGCTTCATCCCGGCCCGCTGGAGCGTCTCGGCCATCAGGCCCGCCGTCGTCCGACGCATCCCCTCTCGCCTTCCTCACTGCCGACCGCCGGCCAGTCCGGCGCAGGCGATGAATTCCCTGAAGTCGCCGCGGTTGGATCGCTCGCCGCAACACCTGAGCCGCAAACTGAGATCATCGCCGGACGTCTCTCTTGGCGATCCGTGCGCCGTTGAGGCGGGAAGCGCTCCGTCGTCGCGGACTAGGCGCCGCTTGCAATCGCGGGCCTTCGGCGCGGTCGTCGCTACGCGCTCGCTCGTCGAGTGGCGGCTGCGCGCGCTCCAGGCGGCGGCGCCGGCTCAGCCGGAGAATCGTCCGAGAGTGGGACTTTGCGAAGTTCGCCGTGGAGTCAGATTCGGCTGTTTGCCCTTGTGGACAGCTCCTGGATCGCAGGAGGTCGCCAGAGCGCGCCGCCGCTGGGCGCCGAGGTGGATCCAATTTTCTCTGGCGGCGTCCGGACATTTCGGACGCCCAAGACCGTGGCTGGGGAACTAGGACTCGAACCTAGAATAACGGTACCAAAAACCGCTGTGTTACCATTACACCATTCCCCAGCAGGAACGGGGTCCGGACGGGCGAGGCCGTCGCGGAGGCGCCGATTTAG
>Ga0310811_10012336_pt1 | contig 11092 bp, 9 predicted proteins | sample YCmetagenome_FD_207642 | JGI IMG/M metagenome (GOLD analysis project Ga0310811, IMG submission 207642) | Soil microbial communities from experimental microcosm in Duke University, North Carolina, United States - YC | ecosystem: Engineered > Artificial ecosystem > Soil microcosm > Unclassified ... | reverse complement strand
GCGCCCGCGCGGCGCGAGAGGAAGAGGAAGCCCATGAGCGTGACGAGCGTCAGCGACGCGAGCGCGGCGCCGAACGGGTAGTCGGCCGCGACCCCGAAGCGGTCCTTGATCGCCCCGCCGAGGACCTGCGAGCCGCCGCCGACGAGCTGCGGCGCGACGAAGTCGCCCATCGTCAGCGCGAAGACGAAGATCGCGCCCGCGACGACGCCCGGCAGCGCGAGCGGGAAGACGACGGTGCGGAACATCGTCCACGTGCTCGCGCCGAGGTCGCGCGCGGCCTCGAGCGTCGAGTCGGGGATCTTCTCCAGCGCCGTGAAGATCGGCAGCACCATGAACGGCAGCCAGACGTTGCACCACGTGATGACGATCGCCGTCTCGTTGTAGAGAAACGCGCTTGACGGGTGCGCGATCAGGCCCGTGTCGACGAGGAACGTGTTCAGCACGCCCGAGCCGCCGAGGATCGTGCGCCAGGCGAAGATCCGCACGAGGATCGACGACCACAGCGGCACGACGACGGCGAGGAACGCGAGCGTGCGCCAGCGCGGCGGCAGCACCCGCGCCATGAACCACGCCAGCGGGAACGCGAGCGCGATGTCGACGACCGTCACGATCGTCGCGAGCAGCAGCGTGCGCCCGAAGACGCGCAGCCACAGCCCGTTCTGGCCGGAGAAGAGCTTGGAGTAGCTGTCGGTGTTCCAGTGGCGGACGATCTCCGCCGTGAAGACGTCCTGGCTCCAGAGCGACGTCAGCAGGAGGATCGCGAGCGCGACGACGTAGAAGACGAGCAGCCACGCGACGGCCGGCCCGAGCAGGAGCCCGAGCCGGCCGCGCGGGTGCGCGTACAGGAAGCGACTCAGCGATCGCGATCCGTCCACGCTCAGCCGCGCACCTCCGCCCACGTGTCGGTCCACTGGCGGTAGTTCGTCGGCGCCGTCGGCGTCTCCCAGTACTTGATCGTGTCGTAGTACTTCGTGTCGGTGATGTGCAGCGCCTTGCAGCGCGCGGCCCCGACGACCGCGCACGTCTTCGTGTTCGCGGGCGAGTAGGCCGTCACGTCTGCGACCTTCGCCTGGATCTTCGGGTTCGTCGCGAAGTTCATGTACTTGTAGGCGCAGATCGGGTGCTTGGCCTTCGCCGAGATCATCCAGGAGTCAGACCAGCCGGTGACGCCCTCCTTCGGCAGCACCTCCTTGACGTTCAGCCCCGCCTTCTGGAGGTCGTTCGTCATCAGCGGCCAGCCCGCGCCGATGACCGCGTCCTTGGACTTGAAGAGCTGCTCGAAGTCCGACGCCAGCACCCAGTACTTGCGCACGAGCGGGCGCTGCGCGAGGAGCTTGGCCTTGACCTTGTCGAGCGTCCCCTGGTCGATCTGGAACGGGTTGGAGGCGCCGAAGAACTGCAGCGCCGGGTCGGCGATCTGGATCGGGTTGTCGGGCACGGTGATCTTGCCCTTGTACTTCGGGCTGTAGAGGTCCGCCCACGAGGTCGGCGGCGTCTTGATCACGTCGGCGTTGTAGATCAGGACGTCGGCACCCCACATGAACGAGAGGCCGTAGTTCTTGCCGTCGACGGTGTTGAAGGCCGGCGACTGCAGCTGCGGCGCGAGGTCCTTGAAGTGCGAGAGCTTCGAGGTGTCCAGCGGCGCGACGGCGCCGGACTTGATGAGCCGCAGCGACGCGTCGCCCGACGGCGAGACGAGGTCGTACTGGCCCCCGCCACCGGAGCGGAACTTCGTGAACATCTCGTCCGACGTCCCCGCCGGGACCGAGTTGACCTTGCAGCCGGTCTGCTGCTCGAACAGCTTGACGTAGGACGGGTCGGCGTAGCCCTCCCAGTTGACGATGTTCAGCCGGCCCTCGCCCTTCCCGGAGGTGTCCGGGCCCTTTACGGCGGTTGTCTTCTTGTTCGAGTCGCTGCCGCAGGCGACGACCCAGCACGACACGGTCACGAGCAGCATCGCCCGCAGGAACGTCGTCATGAACCCTCCTCCTCGCTGTATGCAATGACGCGCGTGGACTCGCGCGCCCACACGAGCACGACCGGGCGCCCCTTCAACGCCTCGGCGTCCTCAAAGCTCGTTGCGCCGTTCTGGCGCACGACCAGCAGCTCGCCGCCGCCGTCGAGCTCGACGACGAAGCGCGTCGCGGGCCCCGCGTAGAGCGTCGCCCGTACCGTGCCGCGCGCGTGGCAGCGGCCGGCGGCGACGGGCTCGGCGACGTCCTGCAGGGCGATCCGCTCGGGCCGGACGGTGACGACGGCGACGCGCCCGGGCGCCGCGCCCTCGCCCGCCGCCGCGAGGACGCCGTCGCCGTCGCCGAGGCGCAGGTGCACGCTGTCGTCGGCGATGCGCTCCACCGGCAGCTCGAGGAGGTTGCTCACCCCGACGAAGCCGGCGACGAACGGCGAGTCCGGGCGCTCGTAGACCTCGCGCGGGGCGCCGATCTGCACGATCCGGCCACCGTCGACGACGGCGATCCGGTCGCTCATCGTCAGCGCCTCCTCCTGGTCGTGGGTCACGTAGACGAACGTGATCCCGACGTCCTGCTGGATGCGCTTGAGCTCGACCTGCAGCTGCTGGCGCAGCTTGAGATCCAGTGCGCCGAGCGGCTCGTCGAGCAGCAGCACCCGCGGGCGGTTCACGAGCGCGCGCGCCAGCGCGACGCGCTGGCGCTGGCCGCCGGACAGCTGCGACGGGCGCCGCCCGCCGAAGCCCTCGAGGCGCACCATCGCCAGGGCGTCGGCGACGCGTGCCTCGCGCTCACCGCGCGCGACGCGCTTGACGCGCAGGCCGTAGGCGACGTTCGCCGCGACGGTCATGTGCGGGAAGAGCGCGTAGTCCTGGAAGACCGTGTTGACGTCGCGCTCGGCCGGGGGCAGGGCGGTGACGTCGCGGCCGCCGAGGAGGACGCGGCCGGCGTCGGGGCGCTCGAAGCCCGCGATGAGCCGCAGGCACGTCGTCTTGCCGGAGCCCGACGGGCCGAGCAGCGTGAAGAACTCGCCGCGGGAGATGTCGAGGTCGATCCCGTCGACGGCTGCGACGTCGCCGTAGCGCTTGACGATCGCCTCGAGGCGTACGTCTACCTCGCCGCTGCCGGGGCCCGTGGGCTGCGTCTCGTTCGGCTGCTCAGTGAGGGTCCCGTCCAACTCGCTGTCCCTTCACCGTCGGGGCCAGCGATCGTACCTCCGCGCAATGGCCGCGGCCATTGTCCATTAAGGCGCACTGGGCGCCTCAAGCCCGGCCGGTGCGTCGTCAGCGACGCACCGGCCGCGGACGCTCAGGCGTTCGGCGTCAGGCTGGCCGCTGCCGGCGAGCCGGGGATCGGGTGAAACGGCGTGTCCTTGTCCATGCGCTTGATGTTCGAGTCAGAGGCCTTCGGGGTGTCGTTCTCGGGGTGAATATCGGTCTGGGACATGGGTGGATCTCCTTCTCTTGGGGGATCTGGCAGATCGCTGCGCGTGCGGGGTTCTCGGAGCGCGAGTCGCCGTCCCGGCACGTCGTGTGCGGGCGCCGTCGGCGCCGCAGAATGGAACTACCGGGTCGGAGATTCAGCGGACCGCGGTAAAGAGGCCCTACCCACCGACCGTCCGCGCAAACGGTCAGGCGAGGATGCCGCGGGCGGCGAACGCCTGGCGGACGGCCCGTGCGGCGGCGTTGCCGTAGAGCGCCTGCGCGGCGGCGACCGTGCGCGTGGCGAGGTCGGGCATCGACGTGCCCGGGAAGTCGAACGAGCCCTGGAGGATCAGCGTGTCGGCCTTGACGTGACCGAGGGCCTGGCGGATGTCCCACAGCGCCCGCGACCAGATCTGGCCGTCGTGGTGCACGTCGCCGTCGAGGTCGGTCGGGTAGTGCAGATCGGTGTCGACGCGGCGCAGGCAATGGGGGACGACGGTCGTGTAGGAGGTCGAGTCCCAGTCGGCGACGCACGGCAGCGGCTCGCGGTTCGGCACGCCGAGCGCCTGCGACACGACGTCGGCGACGGTCACCGCCCAGTAGTCGCCGAAGCCCTCGCTGATCGCTCCGGCGTCCTCGGAGGCGAAGGAGAAGCCCTGCGAGAAGTGGATCGCGTGGCCGTACTCGTGGAGGATCACCTCGGCGTCCTCGGCATCGTCGACGCCGCCCTTGCCGAAGCGCAACTCGTTCTTCGGATGGTCGGTGGCGAAGGAGTTCTCCTGCCCGAGCTGGTCGATGCGGACCGCCTGCGGGCCGCTGTCGATCGGCCGGCGCGTTTCGCCGAAGCCGAGGCTGTGGATGTACTGCTGCGCCTGGGTGACCCAGTAGTAGGCCATGACCTGCTCGAACTCGTCCTGTGAGCGCGTGTAGCGAAAGACGTTCGCCGCCGACTGCGCGAGGTTGCCGGTGCTGCTCGCGACGCGGGCGTAGTCGCCGCTGAGAAAGCCGCTGCCGTCGAGGTGCGTGAGCGTGACGTCGTGGTAGGCGGCGAGCGGCACGGCGCCGTCGGCGTCCTTCTGGTCGGTGAGCTGCTCGAGGCCGAGGCTCTGGACCGGATTGGGCACGAAGACCGACCCTGTGCCGGTCGAGCTCCCGGCGGGCGGGCTGGCGGCGTCGGCTCCCGCGACCACGGCGATCGCCAGGGTCAGCAACATGCCGGTCATGAGGATGGCGGCCCGGCGCATCGGCCCGAGGCTACCCCTGTCCCTCGGCCGCCAAGCACTGGTCGGGAGTGGGTTGCGGCCCGCCGTCCAACGTGGGACCGTCTTTCGGTATGAGCGTGTCGGGCGACATCACGGAGCGGCTGCTCGCCGACGAGGAGCTGCGCGAGTACGCCGACCGGATGGCCGAGGCCGAGCGCATCGGCCACTTCGGCGTGTGGCGCTGGGAGCTGGCGACCGGCCTCGTGCGCTGGTCGGACGAGCTGCATCGCATCTACGGCCTGGAGCCGGGCACGTTCCCGGGCACGGTCGAGGCCTTCCTCGAGTTCCTGCACCCCGACGACCGCGCGCGCGTGTGGGCGGTGATCGACCGCGCGGTCGAGCTGCTCGAGCCGTTCGTCTTCGAGGAGCGGATCATCCGCGCCGACGGCACCGAGCGGATGCTGCTCTCCCAGGGGCGGCCGCTGGCCGGCCCCGACGGCGCCACGGCGGCGCTCGTCGGCGTCTGCCATGACGTGACCGAGCGCGTCCAGGCCGCGCGCGTGCTCGGCCACAGCGAGCGCCGCATGCGCGCGATCATCGATCACACGCCGTCGATCGTCGCCGTGAAGGACCTCGCCGGCGTCTACCTCATGACGAACGCCGAGACCGGCCGGGTCCTCGGCGTGCCGCCCGCCGACCTCGTCGGGCGGCCGTGCTCGGAGCTCTTCCCGACGATCTCCGCGCAGATGCTCGCCAACGACCACCGGGCGACGGTCGAGCGCGAGGCCGTCTACGACGAGACCGTGCTCATGCGCGACGGCGAGCCGCGCACGTACGCGACGGTGACGTTCGTCCTGCCCGACGACCACGGCCTGCCCGTCGAGACGTGCACGATCGGGACCGACGTGACCGAGCGCAAGGAGCGCGAGAGCGAGCGGCGCGAGCGGCGCGACTGGTGCGCGCGGATCGACGCGGCGCTCGACGACGAGCGCATGCTCGTCTACGCGCAGCCGGTGGTGAACCTCCGGACCGGCACCCCGGACTGGTGCGAGCTGCTCGTGCGCATGGGCCCGCCGAAGCCCGGCGGCCCGCTGCTGCAGCCGGCGGCGTTCCTGCCGATGGCGGAGCGCTTCGGGATGATCCAGGCGATCGACGTGTGGATGGTGCGCCAGGCGCTGCGCCTGCCGGCGGGGCCCGCGCCGGAGGTCAACCTCTCCGCCGTCACGTTGTGCGACCCCGCCGCGCGGCGCGAGATCATCGCGCTGTTGCGGACGGTCCCCGAGGCGGCGAGCCGGATCGTCTTCGAGATCACCGAGTCCGCGGGCGCCCGCCATCTCGACGCCGCGCGCGAGTTCGCCGACGAGCTCACGGCGCTCGGCTGCGGCCTGGCGCTCGACGACTTCGGCACGGGCTTCGGCTCGTTCACGTACCTGCGCCTGCTGCCGCTGCGCTACCTGAAGATCGACCAGTCCTTCGTCCTCGGCCTCGTCGACTCGCGCGACGACCAGCGCGTCGTGCAGAGCATCATCGGCATCGCCGCCCAGTTCGGCCTGCACACGATCGCCGAGGGCGTCGAGGACGAGGCGACGCTCGAGCTCCTGCGCGAGCTCGGCGCCGACTACGTGCAGGGCTTCCACACCGGCCGGCCGGCACCGGTGGACACCTGACGCAGCTAGGGCGTTCGTCGATACGGCACCGGCCGCTCGGGCGGCGAGAAGCGGGTGTCGCCCTCGGGGCTTGCCAGCTGACGCTCGAGGTCGGTGAAGACCTCGATGAGATCAGTTGCCTCGAAGGCCCGGTTACGCCGGCCCGAGGTGACTTGGGTCAAGACGCCGGCCTGTACGAGCCGCGGGATCGCATCGTTGACCGCTTGCTCGCTGCGATCGATGAGCGCCGCGGCGCTCTGGACCGTGACCATCGGCGCGCCGGGCAGCGCGTGGATCAGTCGACTGGCAGCGGAGTCGGCGCGAACGCGCCCCAGACGCTCGCGCCAATTCGCCTGAACATCTCGCACGCGCTGCTCATAGCTCGTGGCGTCCTCGACGGCGCGTCGCGTCGCTGCGGAAAAGAGGTCGAGCCAGTCGTTGACGCCGTCCATCGCGGCTTGCGACGCGGGCGCGTCGCGGTAGCGCGTCGCGGTCAGTCCGCCGACGTAGGCCTCAGACCAGGTAGCGAGTACGAGCGAGATGGGCGGCACCACCTTCAGCGCCAGCCCGCGCCGGCGCAGCACCACGTGAATCAGCGCGCGCCCGGTCCGCCCGTTGCCGTCCACGAACGGGTGGATCGTCTCGAACTGGGCGTGCGCGAGCGCAGCTTGGGCGACCGCCGGTAGTGCGTCGCTGTTGCAGAAGGCGCAGAGATCCTCGAGCAGCGCACCGACGCGTTCAGGCGGCGGTGGCACGAACGCGGCGGAGCACGGGTTGTACGAGCTGCCACCGATCCAGTTCTGCGTGTCACGGATCTGCCCCGCGTGCCGGTCGAGTGCCGTCCCGGCGAGCAACCGTTCGTGCATGCCCAGGACATGCTCGACGGTGATGGCGTCCGCCGCGCTCACCGTGTCCACCGCCCAGCGCATCGCCTCGATGTTGTTGAGTACCTCCGCGGCGGTGACATCGCCGGGCTCGTCGCCGAGCCCGGCGGCCAGCTGGGCCTTGAGCAGCCGTCGACCTCCGACCTGCAGTCCCTCGATCCGCGACGACGCAACCGCTTCGGCTCGCAGTATTAGTCGTGCGATGGCTTCGGAATCGGCCAGTCCGCGGGCCTCGGAGTTGAGGCGGGCGACGGCGCGCTCGGCATCCGCGATGTCGGCCGCGGTCTCGGCGCGAAGCGTGAGCGGACGCTCGGCCAGAGGATCAGGAACGTAGGCCTCGTAGTCGCAGCCGCGACGCGCGCTGCGGGGAAGCCCGGACGGGAGCGCCGGTTCCCAGCGAAGCTTCAGTAGCTCTGGCACATGATCAAGCTTAGCTCGTAAGCTTGATTATCTGTTCACCCTAATCAAGTTTGTCGCCGGCGACGCGCCGGATCGCATCGCCGAGTCGTCACGCGGATGCAGAGACCTTGACGAGCTCCGCGCAAGGCGGTTCGGTACGGTCGTGCGGTGGCTGGATGGCGCGGTGATGACGCTTGGGCGTAACGGTCGCGATCGAGTGTGAGCATTGCGGTCACTCGCAGGACCGCGTACGGGAAGGCGATGGCATGGTTGCCACGCTTGAAGCCAAGCGCTGCGCGGCGTGCAGCCGCATTGTGTCCGTTACGACCGCGGTAACGTCCTCGCTCTTCGCTGGCGACAGCACGATTGATCCCGATCACTGTCCTGACTGTGGGGCTGGAGCGCTGCAGAGCTGGCGCATTCGAATCGAGGACGGGCGAACCGTCGCTCCGTGCCCAGTGTGCGGACAAACCGCGACCGTGCGTCCAGTGGCGAGGTGGGACTGACGTGGTGTCCTCCGAATGGTCGGACGTGATCAAGGCAACTGAGGCGACGGCGGCAAAACTGTGGACGCTCGGCGGCAACATCAGCGAAACCCGCGACCAGCAGCCGGCGATGAGGGGCGCTCTCAAGAGTCAGCCCGGGTGGAGAGTCGATGAGCACCAGACGACGCTGCCGCTGCCCGGCTGGTGCCACCGCCCAGGAGGGATCGATGTCAGTGCGACCGATCCGGCCGGGAGGCGCTGGGTCGGCGAGCTGAAGCTGCGCAAGACCGACGAGATCTTGTGGGACCTGGTGAAGGTCGCTGATGCCCTCCGTGTGAGCGGCACCTCGGCGGGTTTCCTGCAGGTTGGAGCCATGCCTTCGGCCAGTCGCGAGGACATGTGTCTTGAACTGCTCCAGCCCGAAGCTGCCGTGCACGACACGGTCTCGCTGTTTCGGACAAACCGGATCGCGTGGGTATGGCTGTTGCAGGGCGGAACGGCGCGCCCAGTCGAGCTCCCTCACGCCATACGCACGACGGTAATGGCCGACCCTAAGATCCGCCTCGACAATAAGGCGAGCAAGCTCCTCCTGATCTCCGTCGAGCCGGACTGGTCGGCACCGATCCGCATGGACCGCGACTGGTGGTGCGGCGACTGGCCGCCGGGCGTTGAGCCGCACGCTCGATACGTCGTCTGGTGTCGGCGCCGGGTGAAAACTGACCCCCCTCTGCCGGTTGAAAACTGACCCCCCGGGTCGTGTGGCGGAGGCGTCCGGGCGTAGCCGGACCCTCGCTGGTCAAGCGATCGAGCGAGGGAGGCGGCAAAGGGGTTGGTCGACGTGGAGCAGTGGGCCGAGCTGCGCAGGGAGCACTTCGTGCGCGGCGTCTCGATCAAGGCGCTGGCCAGCCGAACCGGGCTGAGTCGCAACACGATCAGGGCGGCGTTGCGGGCGCCGGCGCCGCCGAAGTACCGACGCGAGCCGGCGGGGTCCAAGCTTGATCCCTTCAAGGACGAGATCCACCGGCTGCTCAAGAGCGACGCGGCGATGCCCGGGCAACGCATCCGTGAGCTGATCGCGCCGCTGGGCTTTGTGGGTGGCAAGACGATCGTCGATGACTACCTGCGCGAGATGCGCCCGTTGTTCGTTGATCAGCGCACGTTTCAGCGCACGGTCTATCGCCCCGGCGAGATCTGCCAGTTCGACGTCTGGGAACCGAAGGACGAGATCGCGGTCGGTTATGGCCAGACGCGCCAGGCGTATGTCGTCGTCGCGTGCCTGGGCTACTCGCGCGCGGGGGCGGGCGCGGTCATCTTCTCCAAGCAGACCCCGGACCTGCTGTTCGGGATCCAGCGCTGCCTATGGTCGCTGGGCGCGTTGCCGCAGACGCTGGTCTGGGATCGCCAGGCCGGCCTGCACGCCACCGGCGGCCGGCCGACGACGGAGTTCGCCGCGTTCTGCGGGCAGCTGCGCGTCGACTGGCACTTCTGCGACGCGCGTGACCCGCAGGCCAAGGGCGTCGTCGAGCGCCTGCAGGACTTCCTGGAACGCAGCTTTGAGCCCGGCAGGACGTTCGCGAACGAGCTGGACTGCCAGCTGCAGCTGGACTGCTGGTTTGACGAGCGCGCGAACGCGCGGATGCACAAGACGCTGCGGGCCCGCCCGATCGACCGCCTGATCGAGGAACGTCTGGTGATGGCGCCACTGCCCGCGAACGCGCCGGACGTCGATCGGCGCTGGGTGCTGCGCGTGCCACCGGATCCGTTTCTGCGTTTCGATACCTGCGACTACTCGCTGGATCCCGGCCTGGTCGGCCGCCGCGTCGACGTTCGCGTCGACGAGCGTGAGATCACTGCGGTCGCGCTGGACACGGGCGAGATCGCGTGCCGCCATGCACGCTCGTTTGCCAAGCACCGCACGATCACCGCGCTCGAGCACGCCCGCACGCTGAAGACCCAGCGCGGCGAGCGCCGCGGCGACGATCGCGGCGACGTCGCCGTCGAGGTCCGCTCACTCGCGCTCTACGACGCGCTGATCGCATGAGCCGCCCCAGCAGCGAGCTCGCGCATCTGTTCCGCGCGCTCAAAGCCCCCGCTGCCGCGAGGGCGCTGCCGAAGCTCGCCGATCGCGCCCGCGAGGAGCAATGGAGCTATGAGCAGTTCGCCGCCACGCTGCTCAAGACGGAGACCGACAGTCGTGACAGTCACGGCGGCCAAGCACGCATCAAGGCCGCGCGGTTTCCCGCCAGAAAGACGATCGAGGAGTTCGACTTCGCCTTCCAAGCCTCGCTGCGCCGCGACACGGTCTTGCACCTCGCGCAGCTGGACTTCCTCGCTGGCAAGGAGAACATCGTGCTGTTGGGCCCGCCCGGCACCGGGAAAACGCATCTCGCGATCGCGTTGGGGATCCGCGCCTGCCTCGCCGGCCACCGCGTCGTCTTCAAGACCGCGACCGAATGGGTCGCCCTGCTCGCCGACGCCCAACGCCACGGCCGCCTCGATGACGAACTCGCCCGCCTGCAACGCATCCCCGTGCTGATCTGCGACGAAGTGGGCTACATCCCGTTTGACCCCCAGGCCGCGAACCTGATGTTCATGCTCGTCGCGCGCCGCTACGAACGCGCCTCATTGATCGTGACCAGCAACAAGCCGTTCAGCGCCTGGGGCGAGATTTTCGGCGACGAAGTGACCGCGACCGCGATGATCGACCGCCTCGTTCATCACGCCGAGATCCTCTCGCTCAAAGGCGACAGCTACCGCCTCAAGGGCCGCGACCTCGCCCGCCCACCGGCCGCCCGCGGCACCGATTCCGGCTGACCGATCACCCGCGGCCCCTTCGCTGAGGCCCGCAGAACGCCGCTACGCGCCCCGACTCGAACCCGAACACGCCATCAGGGGCCCCTCCGGCGGCTCGCGCGCGGTGAGCGTCGCTACGGCTCGCCCTCCGGGCTCGCCTCCGCGACGCACACCGCGGCCCAGGGGGGTCAGTTTTCGACCGGCGCAAAGGGGTCAGTTTTCAACCGGCCTTGACATAAGGGCGACCTGATCGGACAGAGCCTCGAGCAGCTTCGCTCCCTGCACTTTCGCA
>Ga0310811_10012335_pt1 | contig 11092 bp, 10 predicted proteins | sample YCmetagenome_FD_207642 | JGI IMG/M metagenome (GOLD analysis project Ga0310811, IMG submission 207642) | Soil microbial communities from experimental microcosm in Duke University, North Carolina, United States - YC | ecosystem: Engineered > Artificial ecosystem > Soil microcosm > Unclassified ... | reverse complement strand
GCACGGTGGAAGGCGGCCGGGAGATATGACGATGCCGCACACGACGGCGTCCGCGACGAGCACGCAGCCCGCCACCGCCCGCCCGAGCACCGGGCCGCAGCTGTCCGGCGCGCAGACGCTCGCCGTGTTGCGCTACCACGTGACCCTCTTCGCCGGCTCGCAGCGCTGGCTCGCCCCGGTCCTGCTCTACGGCATCGCGCTGGCGATCGACTCGGCCGGCGGGGACACCGCGGCCGACGCCTACGCGTACAGCGCCGCGTTCCTGGTGCCGGTGGGCGCCTGGCTGACCAGGTCGATGCTCACCACGGAGCCGTCCGAGTCCGCCTCGATGGTCAGCACGCTGGTCGGCCCGGCCCGCGCCCGGCTGAGCGCGCTGTCCGCGGCCACCGGCTACGCCCTGCTCTGCGCGGTGATCGGCGCCCTGGTCGCGGGCGTCGGCGGCGCCGGCGGGCACACCGCGACGACGCTGGCGGGGCTGAGCACCGAGCTGGTGTGCGTGCTGCTCGGAACGGCGGTCGGCGCGCTGGCCGCGCCGCCCCTGATCTTCTCCACCGGCTGGGGCGTGCTGCTCGCCGGGCTGCTCGCGCTCGGCGTGCTGATCGCCCGGTTCTCCCCGGCCGACCTGAGCATCCGGGCTCTGACGGCGGTCTCGAACGGCGGCGCGCTGCACTATCCGGTCTACGCGCTGCCGTTCGCGCTCGTGGTCACCGGGCTCGCCTGGGCGGCCTCGACCGCCGCGGCCACCCGGCACGCCGTCTGACCGCGGGACCCGTCACCCGGTCCGACCGACGTCGAGGGGAAAGAGCACAGAAATGAGCCTGGCGATGCCGTATCTGCCCACGAACTTCGTACACGAGTTCAAGGACACGAGCCCGTTCGGTACCACGGGATCGGCCAGGGCCCTCGCCTTCGCCGCGGACAGCCGGTTGCTGGCCCTCGGCGGCTCGCGGCCCACGGTGGATCTGTGGGACGCCTACGAGGCCAGGCAGGTGGCGGCGCTGTCCGGGCACAAGCCGTCCAAGCTCCAGGGCACCGTGTCCTCTCTCGCGTTCAGCCCGGACGGGCGGCTGCTCGCCAGCGGCGGCCAGGACAAGACGGTCCGGTTGTGGCGCTCGACCGACGGCGAGTGCGTCAACGTGCTGGACGGTTTCGCCGGCGGTGTGGAACGGCTCGCGTTCAGTCCGGCCGCGCCCGTCCTCGCCGCCGCGGACAGGGATTCCGCGCGGCTGTTCGACCTGAACTCGGGCGCGGTCCTGCCCGTGCGGCTGCCCGAGGGCGGCGTCAACGCGCTCGCCTTCAGCCCGGACGGCTCGCTGCTGGCCGCGGCCCTGGGCGGCCGGGAGAAGCGGGGCGCGCATCCGATCGTGCTGGTCAATCCGGTCGACGGAAGTGTCGTGCGGACCGTCGGCGAGGGTGATTTCCTGGCCCGCGCCCTCGCTTTCAGCCCGGACGGCAGGCTGCTCGCGGTCGCGCCGCGCGAGGGCGCCAAGGTACAGCTGTGGGACACCGCCTCATGGCAGGTCGCCCGGACACTGAAGGCGGGTTCTTACATGGTGTACGAGCTCGCATTCAGCTCGCGGGGCGCACTCGGCGCGGCCGTCGGCGACCAGGTCTCCCTGTGGGACCCGGCCGCCGAGGCGGAGCCGGTCGCGGCGAAAGTGCCGTATCGGCGCACCTTCGAGGTGGAGACGCTCGCGTTCAGCCCCGACGGCCGGTCGCTGGCGACCTGCCGCAAGGGATTGAGCGTTCGAATCTACCGCTGACTGCGGCGTCCGGAACCGACGCTCGCCTGGCCGGCGTCGCCGCCTGTCAGCACATTGCCACTACGGGCTGACCGGCATCGCGCCGTCCTGGCCCTCGAGCGAGGAGAGGGTCTGCTTCAGCGCGGTGCCCGAGGTCTCCGTGGTCGTCGTCAGGCTGCCGATCGTGTCGCTGATCGAGAAGACCTGGCCGTTCTTCGCGGTGCTGCCGTCGTGCGCGTACGCCCCGCCGAGCCCGTCGGCCGCCGCGCCCTCCAGGTTCTGCACGTCCGCGGACAGGCCGGCGCCGGTGAACGGGTTCTGGAACTCCGTGTCGCCGGACACCCCGGTCAGCCCGCCCGCCTCGGACTGGAAGATGCCGCCGCCGACGTTCGCCAGGCCCGCCGTCGCCATCGAGCCGAGTTTCGGCGCGGCGCGGCCGAGCACGCCCGCGGTGGCGACGGTGCCCGCCGCGTCGAGGGCGCCGTTCTCCAGGTCAGCGCCGAGCGTGACCTTCTGCCCGGACAGATACTGGGAACTGATATTCGCACCCGAGTCCGCGACGAAGTTCGAGGCCAGGTCCTTGCCGACGGTCAGGGCCATCTTGCCGTACTTGGTGCTGTCGACCGTCTCCAGCATCGTCTTGAGCGCTTCGAGCATCGACTTGATCTTCGACAGCACCTCGCCGACGACCTCGACCATGCGGTCGATGTCCACGCCGACCTGCTCGGCGAGCTCGGTGAACCTGGCGATCAGCGCCGCGATCCTGGCCGCCTCCGCGGCGTCCGCGGCGGCGGCCACCGCGTCGGAGATGCCCGCGGTGACGACCGTGAGCAGCGCGCCCGCGACCGAGGCCGCCAGGATCTGCTCGGCGATGCTGAGGATCTCCTCGTTGATCGAGTCGACGGTGTCCGCGTAGCTGTCGAGCGAGGCGGCCACCTGCTTGAAGTTCGCCAGGCCCTTGGCCACCTCCGCCGACTGGGTCTGCCAGTGCTGGTGGAAGCTGTCCGCCGCGCTGCCGGACCATTCGTCCGGGCCCACCGCGGCGACCGCCTGGTTGAGCGCGTCGACCTGGCCCTCGACCGCGGCGGCCATGGTGTTCCAGTCCTGGGCGATGGAACGCAGCACGCCGCCGTTGCCGCCCGGCATGGGAAGGCCCAGCATGTCCAGGACCTTCATGATGTCGCCGTTGACGTTCCAGTCCATCAGTGACCGCCTCCCGCGCCGGGCGCGAGCTGCTGCTGCATCCCCTGGAAGCGCTGCTCCTGCTCGTCCTCACAGGCCTGATACGCCTCGGCCTGCGCGATGAGCTGCTGCCCGCTCTGCTCCCAGAGCTGAGCGAGCTGTTCCAGGCCCTGGATCGTGGACTGCGCCATCGATATGTACTTCTCCATGGCCCCGTCGCACGCCCCGAGCAGGCCGAAGGCGTCCGCCACCTGGAGCGCGCCGCCCCCGAAGCCGGATGCGGCCTGCCCGAGCTGCGACCCCTCGTCGATGAACTGCGCACCCATCTGCGCTATCGCGGAGGGCACGGCGGTGAACGAATCTCCCATGATCACACCCCGATTTTTGTGATATGCGAAGCCGACGGTGTGAGAGCCTAGTCCACTCCAGGTGCCCCACAGGGCCTCCGAGCCACCGGGACGGCGTCTTTAAACGCAGTTTACGAACCGGCGGGCAGGCGGCGTCTGTGACCGCCTGCGCGGAGCGCTGCCGCACGCGCTGATCGAGCCCTTACATAAACGGAGCGCGCGGCGAGGGACACTAGGCTGGGTGCCATCGGCGCAGCATTCGAGCATCGAAGGGCCCGGCCCGTGCTGAACCAGGTCGACTACGACGGACACCAGAGCAGCGTGTACGCGCAGGGGAGGGCGCTGACCGCGGAGGTCAAGGCGACGTGGATGTCGGCGTTCTCCCGGTACGCCGCGCACCGGCGTCCGCTGTCCGTGCTCGACCTGGGATCCGACACCGGCCGGTTCACCCCGGCGCCGGCCGAGACCTTCGGCGGTCCCGTCTACGGGGTGGAGCCCTCGTCCGGGATGCGGCGCAAGGCCGTCGCGGACGCCGCGCATCCCGCGGTGAGACCTGGACGGCTCGGCGGGCGCGATCCCGCTGCCGGACGCGAGCGCGGATCTCGTGCTGCTGTTCCTCGTCTGGCACCACGTGCCGGACCGGGCGGTCGCCGCGGCCGAGATCGACAGAGTATTGCGATCGGGTGGCGGAGTACTGTTCCGCAGCACTTTCGGCGACCGGCTGCCCGCAGCGACCTGGCTGAGCTACTTCCCGAGCGCGGCCGCGGTGGAGGCGGCGATGTTCTCGACACTGCCGCAGATCGAGGCCGAGTTCGCGGCCGCGGGGCTGCGCCGGGTCGCGCTCGACGTGGTGCGCGTCGAGTCCGCCGAGAGCGCCGAGGCGTACGTGCAGCGCCTGCGGATGAGGGCGATCCCCACGTTCGAGCATCTGCCCGAAGACGAGATCGAGCGGGGCTTCGCACGGATGGACGCGGAGGTCGCTTCGGGAACACCGAACTTCCGGATCGCAGAGGACGGTGATCTCCTCGTCCTCGAGTCACCCGCCGACGACGAACCCGTCGCCCGACCCGCATCGCGATCGAGAAAGGCCCCGGCCCGACGGCCGGGGCCCCGAAGACACGATCGAGGGCTGAGGGCCGACCTACGGCTTCCGCCCGATGTTCAGCAGCGGCTTGTCGTCGCCGGGATTCGCGAAGAAGTCGTTGCCCTTGTCGTCGACGACGATGAAGGCCGGGAAGTCCTCGACCTCGATGCGCCACACCGCCTCCATGCCGAGCTCGGCGTAGTCGAGCACTTCGACCTTCTTGATGCAGTCCTGCGCGAGCCGCGCGGCCGGGCCGCCGATGGAGCCGAGGTAGAAGCCGCCGTGCGCCTTGCACGCCTCGGTGACCTGCTTGGACCGGTTTCCCTTGGCCAGCATGACGAACGAGCCGCCGGCCGCCTGGAACTGCTCGACGTACGAGTCCATCCGGCCGGCCGTGGTCGGGCCGAAAGACCCTGAGGCGTAGCCCTCCGGGGTCTTGGCCGGACCGGCGTAGTACACCGGGTGGTCCTTGATGTAGTCCGGCAGCGGCTTGCCCGCGTCCAGCAGCTCCTTGAGCTTGGCGTGCGCGATGTCCCTGGCCACCACCAGCGTGCCGGTGAGCGAGAGCCGCGTCTTGACCGGGTACTTCGACAGCTCCGCGCGCACCTCGGCCATCGGCCGGTTCAGGTCGACGCGCACCACGTCGTCGTCGAGGTGCTCGTCCGTGGTCTCGGGCAGGAAGCGTGCCGGGTCGGTCTCGAGCTGCTCCAGGAACACGCCCTGCGCGGTGATCTTCGCCAGCGCCTGGCGGTCGGCCGAGCAGGAGACCGCGATCGCCACCGGCAGCGAGGCGCCGTGCCGCGGCAGCCGCACGACGCGCACGTCGTGGCAGAAGTACTTGCCGCCGAACTGCGCACCGATGCCGAGCCTGCGGGTCAGCTCGAACACCTCCTGCTCGAGCTCCACGTCGCGGAAGCCGTGCGCGAGCATCGAGCCCTCGGTGGGCAGCGCGTCCAGGTAGTGCGCCGAGGCGTACTTCGCGGTCTTGAGCGCGAACTCGGCCGAGGTGCCGCCGATGACGATCGCCAGGTGGTACGGCGGGCAGGCGGCGGTGCCGAGCGAGCGGATCTTCTCCTCCAGGAAGGCGAGCATGGCCTTCCGGTTCAGAATCGCCTTCGTCTCCTGATACAGGTACGACTTGTTGGCCGAGCCGCCGCCCTTGGCCATGAACAGGAACTTGTAGGCGTCGCCGGGCGCGGCGTAAAGCTCGATCTGCGCGGGCAGGTTCGAGCCGGTGTTCTTCTCGTCCCACATGGTCAGCGGCGCCATCTGCGAGTAGCGCAGGTTCAGCCGGGTGTAGGCGTCGAACACGCCGCGGGCGATGTGCGCGTCGTCCGCGCCGTCGGTCAGCACGTTCTGGCCGCGCTTGCCCATCACGATCGCGGTGCCGGTGTCCTGGCACATCGGCAGCACCCCGCCGGCCGCGATGTTCGCGTTCTTGAGCAGGTCGAGGGCGACGAAGCGGTCGTTGGGGGACGCCTCGGGGTCGTTCATGATCGAGGCGAGCTGGGTCAGGTGGGAGGTGCGCAGGTAGTGCGCGATGTCGTGCATCGCCTCGGCCGTCAGCAGGCGCAGCGCCTCCGGCTCGACCTGCAGGAAGGTGCGGCCCGCGGCCTCCACCGTGGAGACGCCCTCGCTGGTGACGAGCCGGTACTCGGTCTCGTCCGCACCGAGCGGCAGCAGGTCGGAATAAGCGAAATCGGGCATCGTGTCAGCGCCTCCAAGCGACCTCAGCGTCCTGTGCTCCCAAGACTAAGCCTCGGCGTGCGGCGCTCCGGACCGCGGGGGACGTGGCCTTGGCCACGCGGGGGCGGTGCTGACGAGCAGACATCATACGTATTATCATCGGCCGCATGACGGCTTCGCCAGACATCCACGACTCGGGCAGCCCGCTCGCCGTACCCGCGGGGCCAGCGGTGCCCGCGGTGTCCGGGGGGTCTGCGGTGTCCACGGGGACCGCGACGTCCGCGGCGCCCGCGCCGGCGGAGGGCGCCCGCCGCCGTACCGCCACCGGGACCGGGCTGATCCTGCTCGGCATCATCCTGATCGCCGCGAACCTGCGGCTGACCGTCTCGGCGACCGGCGCGCTGCTCGACCAGCTCGGCTCCACGCTGCACCTGTCCTCGGGCATCGAGTCCTTCCTGACCGCGGTCTGGCCGCTGGCCTTCGCCGTCGGCGGCATATCCGGGTCCTGGCTCGCCCGCCGGTTCACCGCCGGCACCGTGGTCGCCGCCGCGCTCGCCGCGCTGGCCGTCGGCCAGCTCGTGCACAGCCTGCCGGACACCTCCGCCCTGGTGGCCGGGTCCGTGCTGGCCGGGCTCGGCATCGCGCTGGCGAACGTGCTGCTGCCGGTCGTCGTCCGGCAGTACTTCCCGGACCGGTTCGGCTCGGTCACCGGGATGTACGCGATGGTGCTATCCGGCGGCGCCGCGGTGGCCGCGCTCGCGTCCGTGCCCATATCGGACGGTTTCCATCACGTCGACGCGGGCCTCGCGGTCTGGGTGATCCCGGCCGCGATCGCGCTGACCGCCTGGTTCGCCGCCCGCCCGCAGCGCGCCGCGCACCCCACGAACGCCGCCGCCGCCCCGGCCGGCGAGCACCTGCCGCTGCGCCGGCTGGCCCGGCAGCGGCTGGCCTGGGCGATGGCCGCGCTGTTCGGCCTGCAGTCCATGGGCGCCTACGTGATCATGGGCTGGCTGCCGTCCGTGCTCGTCAGCGCCGGAATGTCCGAGAGCGCCGGCGGCGCCGTGCTCTCGACCGTGTTCTTCATCAACATCCCCATCTCCTACGCGGTGCCGCACTTCGGCGCTCGGATGCGCGACCAGCGTCCGCTGCTGCTCGGGCTGAGCGCCGCGGGCCTCGTCGGCTTCGGCGGGCTGATCCTCGCGCCCGGCTCGCTGGCCTGGGTCTGGGCGGTGTTCCTGGCCTTCGCCATGGCCGTGTTCCCGCTGGTGCTCGCCCAGTTCCCGGCGCGCGGCGGCACGCCGCAGGGCACCGCGGCGCTGTCCACCTTCAGCCAGTCGATCGGCTACCTGCTCGCCGCCGTCGTCCCGCTCACCTTCGGCGTGCTGCACGACGCCACCGGCTCGTGGACGGCGCCGCTGCTGATCGTCATCGTCGCGACCGTGCTGCAGGCCGTGGTCGGCATGTACGTGGCCTCGTCCCGACGCGGCACGGTGACCGGGCCCGGACATTCGTGAGACAGTTCCCGTCGATACCCGGCGGCTGGCTGTTGACGGGGCGTAAGCGAGCAGGTGGAAGAGGGAAAGGTCGTAGCGTGAGCGAGCGCGAGGTGGCTGCGTGAGCGAGTTGGCCGGCATCCGGCGCGGATCGCTGTGCGACGAGGTGATCGCGCAGCTGCGCGACCAGATCGCGTCCGGCTCGTGGCCGGTCGGCGAGCGCATCCCGCCCGAGTCCGAGCTCATCGGCCGGCTCCAGGTCGGCCGCGGCACCGTGCGCGAGGCGATCAAGGCGCTCGCGCACAGCGGCCTGCTCGAGGTGCGCCAGGGCGACGGCACCTATGTGAAGTCGCGCAGCGAACTCGCCGGGGCGCTGCGCCGGCAGATGCGCACCGTCACCGATCTGCAGGTGCAGGAGGTGCGCCGGGCGCTGGAGGTCGAGGGTGCAAGGCTCGCGGCCAAGCGCCGCACCGACGAGGACCTGCGCGCGATGACCGCGGCCCTGGACGAGCGGGACGTCGCCGCCGTGCGGGCCCGCGAGGTGGGACGCTGGGACGAGTCCTGGGGGCTGACCTGGGTGGCGGCGGACGTGCGCTTCCATCAGGCGGTCGTCGCCGCGTCGCACAATCCGATGCTCACCGAGATGTACCTGGAGATGGGCGAGGAACTCTCCTCGCTGCTGCTGCGGCTGGCCGAGCAGGAGAGCCACGAGCCGTTCCTGGTGCGGGGCCACCGTACCCTGCTCGACGCGATCGAGGCGCGGGACGAGCAGGGCGCCGCTCTCGAGGCCATGCACAATGTGGAGGTCACCCTCGATCGACTCGCCTGACGGGCCCGGGCATCCGTTATCTTGGCCGGGTGAACCCGCTACCGTCCTCCATGGATCCGAGCCCGAGCGACGAACGGCGGCTCGCGCTGCGCGCTTCCGACGCCGACCGCGACCACGTCGCCAAGCTGCTCGGCGAGGCCCTCGCCGAGGGAAGGCTGGACGCCGACGAGCACTCCGAGCGGATCGAGGGCGTCTACAAGGCCAAGACGCTCGGCGAGCTGCGGCCCTATGTCGCGGACCTGCCGGTCAGCTTCGCCCCGCCGAGCACCGGGGCCGGTCCCGGATCGGCCGCGCCGATGCGGGTGGGCGGAGGCGTGCTGACCAACCCGGACGCCACCGACAGCGTCTTGGCCGTGTTCGGCGAGCAGAAGCGGCGCGGCCGCTGGCTGGTGCGCAACGGCCTGGACGCCAAGGCGATCTTCGGCTCCGTCGAGCTGGACCTGACCGAGGCAGTGCTCGAACAGCGCGAACTGACCATCTCGGCCACCTCGATCTTCGGCGAGGTGAAGCTGATCGTGCCGGAGGGCGTGATGGTGGTCAACGAGGGCACCGCGATCCTCGGCGAGCGCAACATGGAGCTGAGCCAGGATCAGCCGTACACCGCCGACACCCCGATCGTGCACGTGCGCGGGCTGACGCTGCTCGGCAACGTGGAGGCGAAGCGCCCGAAGCGGAAGTGGTTCAGGAGCCGATGAGCGACCGGCCGCTCTACATCCACCGCTCGACCGTCTGGTTCGATGAGCTCGACATGGTGGGCGTGCTGCACAACGCCCGCTACGCGATCCACGTGGAGCGGGCGATGACCGCCTGGTACCACGCGCTGCCGGACCGGGACGCGTCCGACGAGCTGGTCGTGGTCAAGCAGTACGACATCGAGTTCATCCGGCCGTTCACACAGGAACGCGGCGAGCTCCTCGTCGAGATCTCGCTGCAGCGCCTCGGCACCACCAGTGCGGTCTTCTCGTTCCGCTGCCTGTCGCGTCCCGAGGGCGAGGCCGGTCCGGAGGTGCTGCACGCGCGCGGCACGCGGGCGATCGTGAAGGTCTCGCCGGGCGAGCTGCGTCCGGTGCCGTGGTCGGCGACGTACCTGGCGGATCTCGTCGCCTGACGGGGAGTCGTCCGTTCGACCACTGACGGATCCGCGGTCAACGCCTCGTCGGGCGCGAGGTCAACGCCTCGTCAGGTCCGCGTGCTCGTCGAGCGAGTTGTCCGCGAGCAGCTTCAGTGCGGCGATCAGGTCGGCGTGCCGCTCCGGGCCCCAGCCCTTGAGCTGCTCCTCGAGCAGTTGCAGCCGCACCTCGGACATCCTGTCGATGATCTTCCGGCCCTTCGGGCTGATCGTGATGACGCCGTCCGCGTCCTGCTGCACCGTGCCGGCGGCGATCATCTTGCCGATGCGCGGCCTGATCTCTTCGACCGGCGCCTTGAGCCGCTCGCAGATCTGATCCTCCGTCACCGGCCCGGCGTGGCAGAGCCGGAACAGCCCGTAGGCGTGCGGCACCGAGATGTCCAGGTCGGCGCGTTCGATCACCCGTCCGTAGCGCTCCCACACGTTCTGACGGCTCGAGAGCGTCGTCAGGAAGCGCTCGATCTCCTCGAGCGAGGTGCGGAACGTGGGCAGTCCGGAGGACTCGCCGAGGTCCGTCGTGCGCGTCGCCGTACGCAGCGGCACCTCGCGCAGGAACAGCGCGAGGACGAACGCCACCAACGCGATCGGCGAGGCGATCAGGAACACGCGCGCCAGCGAAGAGGCGTAGATCTGGAGGAACGGCAGCCGCAGGGGATCGGGCAGGCTGTTGACCGCGGTCGGGTTGCCGATGATCTGCTGCACCGGGAACGCCCGCGGCAGCGTGCCGTTCTGCAGCCCGTCGGCCACCTTCCCGGTGAGCTGGTTGTTCAGGACCGTGCCGAAGATCGACGCGCCGAACGAGCCGCCGATCGAGCGGAAGTAGGTCACCCCCGAGGTGGCCACGCCGAGGTCCGCGTAGTCGACGTTGTTCTGCGTCGCGATCGTCAGCACCTGCATCGTCAGCCCGATGCCGAGGCCGAAGACCACCATGTCCCAGCCTAGTGTCGTCGCCGGCGTGTTCTGATCGATCCGCGACATCAGGAACAGGCCGACCGCCATGCACAGCGTGCCGAGGATCGGATAGACCTTGTACCTGCCGTATCTGCTGATCAACTGTCCGGTGCTGATCGAGGCGACCAGCAGCCCGCCCATCAGCGGCAGCAGCCGCAGCCCGGAGACCGTCGGCGAGTCACCGTCCACCACCTGCATGAACAGCGGCAGGTAGGACAGCGCGCCGAACATGCACAGGCCGACCACGAAGCCGATCGCCGAGCACTGCGTGAACACCGGATTCCGGAACAGCTTGAGCGGCAGCACCGGCTCCGCGGCGCGCTGCTCCACCCGGATGAACAGGACGATCAGCGCGACCGCGCCGATCGCGAGCGCGAAGATCGGCGCCGACGCCCACGCCCACGTGGTGCCGCCGAGACTCGTGATCAGCACCAGGCAGACCGAGGCCGCCGCGATGAGGAAGGTGCCGAGGTAGTCGATCCTCGGCCTGTGGCCGGGGTGCTTCTTCGCCAGCGCGATCGAGATGACCACCAGGCCGACCGCGCCGATCGGCAGGTTGACGTAGAACACCCAGCGCCAGCTGAGGTTGTCCACCAGGAACCCGCCGAGCAGCGGCCCGAGCACGGACGCCACGCCGAACACGGCGCCG
>Ga0310811_10012333_pt1 | contig 11093 bp, 11 predicted proteins | sample YCmetagenome_FD_207642 | JGI IMG/M metagenome (GOLD analysis project Ga0310811, IMG submission 207642) | Soil microbial communities from experimental microcosm in Duke University, North Carolina, United States - YC | ecosystem: Engineered > Artificial ecosystem > Soil microcosm > Unclassified ... | reverse complement strand
GTGGAAGCAGCGAAGCGTCCGCGGCGCGAGAAGCTCAAGAAGGAAAAGCCGAGGGACGAGAGGGGCGTCCGCGCCGCCAAGGGAAAGAAGTAGGCGCACCATGGCGTTTCGCAAGAAGTCGGCCACGCCGCCTCCCCCGCCGCCGCCCCGGACCTTGTTCGAGAAGATCTGGGACAACCATGTCGTCCACCGCCAGGATGACGGGACCTGCGTGATCTACATCGACCGTCATCTCGTGCACGAGGTGACGAGCCCGCAGGCCTTCGAGGGCCTGCGCATGGCGAGCCGCCCGGTGCGCCGGCCCGACGCCACCGTCGCCGTCGCCGACCACAACACGCCGACGACCGACTTCAGCCAGGGCATTCCCGACGAGGAATCGCGCGTCCAGGTCGAGACACTGGAGAAGAACGTCGCCGACTTCGGCGTACCCTACTTCGGACTGAACGACGCGCGCCGCGGCATCGTGCATGTGATCGGCCCCGAGCAGGGCCTCACGCTGCCCGGCATGACGATCGTGTGCGGCGACAGCCATACCTCGACGCATGGCGCGTTCGGTGCGCTTGCCTTCGGCATCGGCACCTCCGAGGTCGAGCATGTGCTGGCGACGCAAACGCTGATCCAGAAACCGGCCAAGAACATGCGCGTGGCGGTCGAGGGCAGCCTGCCCATCGGCGTCACGCCCAAGGACGTGATCCTTGCCATCATCGCCAAGCTCGGCACTGCGGGCGGCACAGGCTACGTGGTCGAATATGCCGGCCGCGCCATCCGTGAGATGACGATGGAAGGCCGTATGACCGTCTGCAACATGTCGATCGAGGCGGGCGCGCGCGCCGGCCTGATCGCGCCGGACGACACGACCTTCAAGTACCTGATGGGCCGGCCGTACGCACCGAAAGGCGGCGCCTGGGACCTGGCGCTCGGCCAGTGGCGGCGCCTGCCGTCGGACAAGGGCGCGCATTTCGACACCCAGATCGACCTCAACGCCTCGGACATCCCACCGATGGTGACCTGGGGCACCAGCCCGCAGGATGCGCTGCCGATCACCGACGTCATTCCCGATCCGGCCAATGCGCCTGATGAGAATCGCCGCGAGGCGTGGACGCGGTCGCTCGCCTATATGGGCCTGACGCCCGGCACCAAGCTGGTCGATGTGCCGATCGACCGCGTGTTCATCGGCTCCTGCACCAACGGTCGTATCGAGGACCTGCGCGCCGCGGCCGAGATCGCGCGCGGCCGCAAGGTGGCGCCCAATGTCTCGGCGATGGTGGTACCGGGTTCGGGCCTGGTGAAGGCCGAAGCCGAGAAGGAAGGTCTCGACAAGATCTTCCTCGAGGCGGGCTTCGAATGGCGCATCCAGGGCTGCTCCATGTGCCTCGCCATGAATGCCGACCGGCTGGAGCCCGGCCAGCGCTGCGCCTCGACCTCGAACCGCAACTTCGAGGGCCGGCAAGGCCGTGGCGGACGCACACACCTTGTGAGTCCGGCCATGGCGGCGGCAGCGGCCATCAAGGGCACGCTGGCAGATGTGCGTGACTTCCAATAGCCCTCCCTGAAAAGAGGGTGGTAGATTTCGGGCGGTGCAGCGATGCACCGCCCGATTTCTTTGGGGCCGATTTCTTTGGGGGAGGAAGTCGAGATGACAAACGCGCCGAACACCGGGCCGGTCGCGCCGCCGCCGCCGGTCTGGAACGGTCAATCTTCGGTGGCTGGCACGCAGCAATATGCCGGCTTCTGGCTGCGGGTGGTCGCCTCCATCATCGACACGATCATCCTGATCATTATCGGCTCTATCGTCGGGATCTTTCTCCCAGCGCCAGCACCACCCACAGCCGACGACGTCATTGGCAACCTTGACCTGGTTGCCACACAGGGCGTGGGCAAGCTGGCTGTGCTCACCCTCGTGGCCTGGGCCTACTATGCCTTCCAGGAAAGCTCATCGGCACAAGCGAGCCTCGGCAAGCGGCTGCTCGGCATCCGAGTCTCGTCGGAAGATGGCACGAAGCTCACCCTCGGCATGGCGAGCCTCCGGGCCTGGCCGCTTTATGCCGCCAATATCGGTTTCCTGATCTTCGCGTGGTTGGGCTGGCTGGTCGTACTGGCCGCCCTGGCGTCCTGCGTCACCGTTGCTTTCAATCCTCGCAAACAAGGCCTGCACGACAACATGGCCAAGGCGCTCCTGACCAAGGTTCGGTAAATCCCGGAGGGAGATCCCACATGACGAATACATCGAATGCTGGCGGCACGCCCCCGCCGGCCCCGGTATGGGATGCGCAGCCAACCGGCGCCGGTCAGGTACGATATGGCGGATTCTGGATCCGCGTCGTGGCCTATGTAATCGATGCAATCCTGTTGAACGTCGCTTTCGCCATTATCGGCTTGATTGTGGGCGTCAGCCTGATTCCAGCCGATCCGACCAAGCTCGACGCAGAAGCCATGTCGAACATGGGGATCTTCGAGCTCGTCGCCCTGGTGATAACCTGGCTTTACTTTGCGCTGATGGAAAGCTCTCCTCGTGGCGCCACCGTCGGCAAGATGGCGATGAGCCTGCGGGTGGTCGACGAACAGGGCAACCGGATCTCCTTCGGCAGGGCCACCGGGCGCTTTTTTGCGAAATTCGTGTCCGGCATCATCCTCTTGATCGGCTACATCATGGTTGCCTTCACGGAGCGAAAGCGCGCCCTGCACGACATGATGGCGGGCACGCTGGTGATCAAAGCCCGCTGAAACAGCGCCCTGCGGATAACTTGACGGGACCGGCGAAAGCCCGTTAATTCCGGCGTTTCGCGAGGGCTCCGATGGAAAAATTCACGACGCTGCGCGGCGTCGCCGCACCGCTGCCGATGGTCAATATCGATACCGATATGATCATCCCGAAGAACTTCCTGAAAACCATCAAGCGCACCGGCCTGAAGGACGGGCTGTTCTACGAGCTGCGCTGGACGCCCGACGGCCAAAAGAAGGATTTCGTCCTCGACCAGCCGGCCTACCAGAACGCCAAGATCATCGTCGCCGGCCCCAACTTCGGCTGCGGCTCGAGCCGCGAGCATGCGCCCTGGGCGCTGCTCGACTTCGGCATCCGCTGCGTCATCTCCGAGGATTTCGCCGACATCTTCTACAACAACTGCTTCAAGAACGGCATCCTGCCGATCAAGGTACCGAAGGACGTCATCGCCAAGCTGATGGACGATGCGAGCCGCGGCTCCAACGCGGTCATCGAGGTCGATCTCGAGAAGCAGGAGATCAAGGGTCCCGACGGCGGCACCGTCCATTTCGACATCGACCCCTTCCGCAAGCATTGCCTGCTGAACGGCCTCGACGACATCGGTCTTACCATGGAGAAGAAGTCGGAGATCGACGACTTCGAGGCGCGCCAGAAGGAAGCCCAGCCCTGGCTGCACTCCGCCGCCTGATACCAAACCCGCCTCACCCTGAGGAGGCCGCCCGGCGGCCGTCTCGAAGGGTGGCGTCAAACGTGGTGCTCGTGCCCATCCTTCGAGACGCGCTTCGCGCTCCTCAGGATGAGGTGAAACTGAAATAGGAACCGTCCTAACCCGAGAGAAGAAGACAATGGCGTCAAACCGCAATCTGCTGGTGCTGCCTGGCGACGGCATCGGACCCGAAGTCATGAACGAAGTGCGCAAGATCATCGCCTGGATGGGCAAGAAGCGCGCGGTCGGCTTCGACATCAAGGAAGACGTTGTGGGTGGCGCGGCGCTCGACAAACACGGCGTGCCTCTCTCGGACGATGCGATGAAGGCGGCCCTCGAGGCCGACGCGGTCCTGTTCGGCTCGGTGGGCGGCCCGAAGTGGGACACCGCCGACTTCAGCAAGAAGCCCGAGCGCGGTCTCCTGCGCCTGCGCAAGGAGATGGACCTGTTCGCCAACCTGCGCCCGGCCAAGGTGTTCGACGCGCTGGTCGATGCGAGCTCGCTCAAGCCCGAGATCGTGAAGGGCCTCGACATCATGATCATCCGCGAGCTGACGAGCGGCGTTTATTTCGGCGAGCCGCGCGGCCGGCAGACCAACGCCAAGGGTGAGGTCGAGGCGTTCGATACGCAGCGCTACACCGTGGGCGAGATCCGCCGCGTCTGCGCCGTGGCGTTCGAGCTCGCCCGCAAGCGCAAGAACAAGGTGCTGTCGGCCGAGAAGGCCAACGTCATGCACACCGGCGTGCTGTGGCGCGAGGAGGCGACCAAGCTGCACAAGGAGAAGTACTCCGACGTGAAGCTGGAGCACATGTACGCCGATGCGCTCGCCATGCAGCTCCTGCGCGCGCCCAACCAGTTCGACGTCATCGTCACCGACAACCTGTTCGGTGACATCCTCTCGGACGAAGCCTCGATGCTGACGGGCTCGCTCGGCCTCTTGCCTTCGGCCTCGCTGGGCGCGCCCGATGCGACCGGCCGGCGCAAGGCGCTCTATGAGCCGATCCACGGCAGCGCCCCCGACATCGCGGGCAAGGGGCTCGCCAACCCGATCGCCGAGACGCTCTCCTATGCCATGATGCTGCGTTACTCCTTCGACCTCGGCAACGAAGCCGACCTGGTCGAAAAGGCGGTCGAGAACGTGCTGACCGCGGGCTATCGCACCGGCGACCTGCTGGTCGGCAAGACCCAAGGCGTCAAGAAGGTCGGCACCCAGGAGATGGGCGACGCGATCGTGAAGGAACTCGATCGACTGGCCTGATGACTGGCCTGATCTCTTCCGGACCACGGGCTTCGCTCACTCTTGAGCGCGCAGGATGCGCGGTCCAAAAGATTACCGATCCGGCCCTTCGGCGGTGTTGACGGCCTTGACGAAGGCAGACATCTCCGCCGGCTCCATGTCCGACACGGCGCGCATCTCGAAACCGCCATGCCGCCATTGCGCCAGCACGAAGCCGTCGCGTTGCGCGATATCGGCCGGCGCGTCGTTGTCCGACCCGGCCGGCCAGAGCGTCAGCGCCACCTTGTGCTGATTGTGGCTATAGACCAGGACCGCCACCTTGCGGCCGTCGAAGATATCGACTCGGCCGCCCAGCAGCGGGAAACCGCCAGTGGCGAGATCCCGCACCGGTGGCGAATACGAGATCTTGCCGGCGAACCACGGCTTCACCGTGTGGCGGTCCGACGACACGACATCGACCGGATGGTCGCTCGAGGCGACGCGCACGAAGCCCGCCGTCAACTCGTCGGCGTCGCGCCGGCCTTGCATGGAAGACATCCCGCCCAGCCAGCCAATGCTGACGGCGACGATCAGACTGGCGGCCATCGCCGCCCAGCGCAGCGAGGGGCGCGGCAGGATCGTGGTGGCGGCCACCGGCCTCGCCACGGGCACTACCGGCTGGGACTTGCCGGCGATGGACCGCAGCTCGCGTTCGATACGGGCCCGCAGCAGGTCCGGCACAGGCTCGGCCGGCAAGTCGTGCAGCAGGCCGCTCAGGGCCCGGGCATCTTCCAGGCGCTGGCGGCATTCCGGGCAAAGTTCCAGGGCACGCTCGAACGCGGCGCAGTCGGTCGCCGACATCTCGCCGTCGAGGTAGACGTCGACCATCGTCTCACAGGTCGCGCAGTCCATGGTCTCTCCTTCCAAGGCGGCCCTTGAGGTCACCCGCCAGCTTTTCCCTCGCGCGCGCCAGGCGCGACATCACGGTTCCGATCGGCAGATCAAGCACCGCCGCAATCTCCTTGTATGTGAAATCCTCGATCTCCCTGAGGACGAGGATCTCACGCGCTTCAGCCGGCAGTGCCGCCAGGGCTGCGGCCACATGTCGCCGCCTGTCGCCTGCCATTGCCGACTGCTCCGGATCCGGCCGGTCGTCGGCCCTATTCTCAACCACTTCCAACGGCTGTTCGCCGGCCTGACGCTGCCGCGTGTCGTGCCAGGTATTGCGCACGATCCGCAGCAGCCACGGCCTGGCTTCCCCACCCCGAAAGGCATGGAAGTAACGCAGGGCTCGCAACATCGCCTCCTGCGCCACGTCCTGGGCCTGCACCGGGTCTCGAGTCAGCCACCGTGCAAAACCATAGGCGGCATCGAGATGCGGTAGCATCACGGACCGAAACCGCTCGACCGTGTCTCCATCGGGTTCCAGCGCGTTCGACATGCCGTCCATAGGACAGGATTACCGTCCGGCCGTCGAACTTATTCCGCCCCTGCAGCACGGCAGGCCGGTGACCGGAATAAACCGGAGAGGCCCCCGGTATGGCCAGCATCAACTATGCCGGAGGGCATCATGCAGCAAGCCGATCGCCGCGATTTTCTGAAGCTCGCCGGAATGGCGGGTGTGACATTCACCGCCGGGCTATTCCCCGGCCGCAAGGCCGCGGCGCAAGCCGGCGGCGACTTCCACTTCGTGCAGTTCTCGGACACCCATTGGGGCTACAAGGGCGCTGCCAATCCAGACGCCGAACACACGCTGGAGAAGGCCATCGTCACGGTGAACGGGCTCGCCAAGCAGCCCGACTTCATCGTCTTCACCGGCGACCTCACCCATACGACCGACGACCCCAAGGAGCGGCGCAACCGCATGAAGCGCGTGCGCGAGATCATCGGCGAGCTGAAGGTCAAGGACATCCGCTTCATGCCGGGCGAGCATGACGCCTCGCTCGACAAGGGTGAGGCCTACAAGGAGATCTTCGGCGACACCCACTACACCTTCGACCACAAGGGTGTGCACTTCATCGCCCTCGACAACGTCTCCGATCCGGGCGCCAAGCTCGGCGACGAGCAGCTCGCCTGGCTGGCCGCCGACCTCAAGAAGCACAAGCCCGACGACCGGATCGTCGTCCTGACGCATCGTCCGCTGTTCGATCTCCAGCCCTCCTGGGACTGGGCGACCGCCGACGGCGCCAAGGCGATCGACCTCCTGATGCCCTACCAGAACGTCGTGGTGTTCTACGGCCACATCCATCAGGAGAACAACCATATGACGGGGCACATCGCCCATCATGCGGCGAAGTCGCTGGTCTTCCCGCAGGCGACTCCCGGTCCCGACGCGCCGCCGCGCCGTCCGCCGCCGCCGCCTTATGACGCCTCGCAGAAGAACCTGGGCACGCGCGACATCTCGATGGCCAAGGCCGTCACTTTCGTCGAGCTGCCCGTCACCAAGGCGTAGACAGATGAAACGCAGATACTTCATCGCGCTGCTGGTCGCCGGCAGCGCGGCCGGAGGGGTCGCGCGCCTCGAAGCCGCGACAACGAGAGAGGTCGAGGTCATTGCCGAGAAGTTCGACTACACGCCCGACATGGTCAAAGCGAAGGTCGGCCAGCCGCTCACCTTCGTGCTGACCTCGGTGGATCGCATCCATGGTTTCAAGATGCCTGACTTCAACGTTCGGACCGACATCGTGCCGGGCGTGGAGACGCGGGTGACCATCACGCCCACCAAAGTCGGCAAATTCGCGTACTTTTGCGACGTGTTCTGCGGCGACGGTCATGAGGAGATGGCGGGCACGCTCGTCGTCGAAGCCTGACGCCGGCCCGCCGCCGGACAGCAGCTGGGGAGCTGTCCGGCGGCAACAGGGTGCCAATCCATCGGCGTCCTTTCGATTACATCCTGCGGACGGCGCCCGTCGCGGTGCGCTCGCTGAAATCCGCAGCCCCTTCGCAGCGTTCACGTCCGTTGGACGCGTAAGCGACCCACAGCGTCGCCATCGGCAAGCCAGAGCAGCCTGCCGGACGATCCATCAGAAGCCTCAGCACCTTCAAAGGATGAGATCATGAAACCGGTTCACCTCTTTCTTTTCCTGGTCGGCCTCAGCAGCCTGTTCGCCGCGTCGTCGCTTGCCGCCGACAGCGAGCTCGCGCGCTCACGACGGATGTTGCGCGATGCGCCGTCCGACATCGTGGCGCTCGCGGAACGCGCGATCGGATGCCGGCGCCTGGCCACCGTCGAAGTCAAGGACGAAGCAAGCGATGCCAGGGTCGAGGCTGCGTTCAAGATCTATAGATGCGACACGCTCGAAGCGGACGTCGCGTCGCTGCGGCGCAAGTATGCCGATTCCGAATCGGACCTCAAAGACATCGACGTGGCATACAACTTCGGTCTTTGAACGACGTCGCGTGGAGTCGAAACGCACGCGACGTACACAGTCATACACGTTCACTTGATCGCGCACGGAAGAATCGAATCCGACGGAATAGTCATCGCGACCTCTCAGTAGTCCCCACGAGTGGCTGCCGACGATCAACATGCGTCGGCGTGCACAAACGCAGTGGAGGAATAACAATGAGGGGAACGATGAAGGGGATTCTGCTGGGCTCGACCGCCTTGCTCACCAGTGGGCTCGCGGTCATGCCGGCAATGGCTGCTGATCCAATCAAGATCAACGTTGGCGGATACTACATCTTCTACGCTCTGACCGGAGCGATCGAAGGAACGTACGCGCTGAACGGCAGCTCGACTCAATACAAGGGGCTCCAGTTCATCCAGGAAGGCGAGATCCACTTCACCGGCGAAACGAAGCTCGACAACGGCACTTCGATCGGCATCCAGGTCCAGCTCGAGGGCTGGGATCCGTCCACCGCCGCGGGCAATCGGCAGATCGACGAGGCCTACCTGTTCGCCTACGGCGACTGGGGTCGTGTCGAGTTCGGCGCGCGCGACCCGGCAGGCTATCGCATGTGGTACGGCGCGCCCTCGGCCCTGATCGAGTTCGGCTTCCTGCAGCACAATACGAACTTCCTGTGGGCCAACGCATCGGCAGCCGCCAACAACAAGGCCGCGCTCCACGTCACGGGCGCCGATATCGGCATGCAGGTCCAGGATGCCAATCGCATCAATTACTTCTCCCCCCGCGTCTACGGCCTGCAGCTCGGCGTCGGGTACGCACCGAAATGGAATCCCTCCGGTAACTTCCCCACTTCCGGCCCATCGGCCAACTTGAACCAGACCTGCGGCTTCAACGACGCCACCACGGCGAACGGCTGCCCGACCAACGACTATTCGTTTCAGGACATGATCGACGTCGCGGTCAACTACGTGAACAAGTTCGGCGATGTGAGCGTCGCGGCCTACGGCGCGTTCCTGTACTCGTCGTTCGTGCCGGGCTTCTCGCCGTTTCCTGCCGCAGCGAATCTTATCTCGGGCCAGAACCTGACAAGCTTGAAGCAGTGGGTCGTCGGCCTGCAGTTCAACTACGCCGGCTTCACCATCGGCGGCAACGCCGGCTACGACAACAACGGCCAGGGCTCGAACTACTATACCGGCGTCGACAACGACACCCGCTTCTACGCTGCCTCGATCATGTACTCGACCGGCCCGTGGCAGGTCTCGTTCGGCTGGGAAGGATCGTACAACAACAACGGCAACGGCTCGCTCTCCGTCGTGTCGATCGCGCCGGGCACCAACGTCCAGACCCTGGGCGCGGCAGCGACCAAGGCGATCTACTTCGGCAACAACCCGGCGGCCGGTGCCGCAAGGTTCGGCGGTGAATCGGCGCAGAAGTTTGAATTCGGCGCCAACTATCTGCTTGGTCCCGGCATTCACCTTACCGGCGGCGCCATCGTGTACAACTACTCCGGTCCGTCCAATGCCGTCGTCGGTCAATCGTGGGGCATCCTGCTGGGCATGGACTTCCGCTTCTAGGCGGACGTCGATGGAACGAAGCGAGCGCTACTTCATCAACCCGCCCAGCACGCCCCGCACGATGCCGCCCAGCAATCCTCCACTGCTGCCGCGGCCACTGCCCAGCACCGCTTTCGTGACCTCACGCACCGCAACGTTGGTCACGGTGCGGGCTGCCGACTTGGCGATCGCCTCCCCGAGCGTATCGCTATGGCGGGCCGGTGCCTTTGCCTGCGGCGGAGGTGCCGGTGGCTGGGCCTCGCGCAGACGCGGCTGAGGCCGCGGCGAGGCTTCTGACGCCGGAGCATCGCCCCACGGTCCCGCGGTCGGGGTCGGCATCGGCGAGGCCGGCGGCGCATCGACCGTCGGCGGCACCGAGCCATACTGACCGCGCCGACGCTGGCCACCCGAAGTCGCGACGCCATCGTCGCCGTGCTGCACCTGGCCGCCGGTCGCCCGCCCGGTCAGCACCTCGTAGGCCGACTCGCGGTCGATCGTGCGCTCGTACTTGCCGGCAAGCGGACTTGCCTTGAGGATCGCCGCGCGCTCGGCATCACTGGCCGGGCCGATCCGCCCCTGCGGTGGGGCGATGAAGCAGCGCTCGACCGGCGTGGGCACGCCCTTGGCGTCGAGGAAGGAGACCAGCGCCTCGCCCACACCCAGCTCGACGATCGCGTCCGATGCCGAGAACTTCTTGTTGGGCCGGAACGTATCGGCCGCCGTCTTCACCGCCTTCTGATCCTTCGGCGTGAAGGCGCGCAGCGCATGCTGCACGCGGTTGCTGAGCTGGCCCAGCACCGAATCGGGAATATCGAGCGGGCTCTGCGTCACGAAGTAGACGCCCACGCCCTTGGAGCGGATCAGCCGCACCACCTGCTCGATCTTGTCGAGCAGGGCCTTGGGCGCATCGTCGAACAGAAGATGCGCCTCGTCGAAGAAGAAGACGAACTTGGGCTTATCGGGATCGCCCACCTCGGGCATCACCTGGAAAAGCTCCGACAAGAGCCAGAGCAGGAACGTCCCGTAGAGCCGCGGGCTCTGCATCAGCTTGTCTGCCGCCAGCACATTGATGTAGCCCGCGCCCGACGGGTCGCGCGCAATCATGTCCTTGAGATCGAGCGCCGGCTCGCCGAAGAAGCGCTCGCCGCCTTGCTGCTGCAAAGTGAGGAGTGACCGCTGGATGGTGCCGACGGTCTGCTTGCTCACATTGCCGTACTTGGTGGTGAGCGAACCTGCATTCTCCGCCGTCCATTGCAGCACGGCCTGCAGGTCCTTGAAGTCCAGCAGCAGCAGGCCCTGCTCGTCGGCCACCTTGAAGACGATGTTGAGCACGCCTTCCTGCGTGTCGTTGAGCTCCAGCAGCACGGGGCCGATCTCGCTCACCGTCGTGCGCACCGGATGACCCTTGTCGCCGAACAGGTCCCAATAGATGGTCGGGAAGCCGCGTCCCTTATAGCCGTCGATCTTGAGGAGCTTCGCCCGCTCGACGGCCTTGGGGTTGTCGCCGCCGGGCTGGCTGATGCCGGAGAGATCGCCCTTCACGTCG
>Ga0310811_10012332_pt1 | contig 11093 bp, 9 predicted proteins | sample YCmetagenome_FD_207642 | JGI IMG/M metagenome (GOLD analysis project Ga0310811, IMG submission 207642) | Soil microbial communities from experimental microcosm in Duke University, North Carolina, United States - YC | ecosystem: Engineered > Artificial ecosystem > Soil microcosm > Unclassified ... | reverse complement strand
TGCGGTTCTCATTGACCTGAGGGCAAATGGGCCAGTGGCATTGCTTTCTCTCTCTGACCGCGGAGAACTCACCGTGACGGCGCAGCAGGGCCAGTCCTCAACAGGCGGCGAGGAATTATCAAGCCAAGCCGTCAGCGAGCTGCCGCTGAACAAGCGGGATTTCGGAACCTTATTGCTATTGGCCGCCGGCACCATGACGGATACGAATGGCTCTACCAACTTCACTGCGCAGTTTGCCATTAATGGCCAGCGCGGAGTTGAGGCAGTGTTTGCCATGGACGGTGCAGACATCAGCGACCCTGAAATGGGTGGTGCAACCTTCTCTAATTTCAACGTCGATGCCGTAGAGCAGATTCAGTCAAGCTCAGGCTGGATGCCGGCCGAGATCGGACGAGGAGCCGCAGGGTTCACCAACATCATCACGCGGTCGGGCGCCAGCGGTTTTCATGGTTCAATGTTCGAGTTTGTTCGCAACTCCGCTTTTGACGCACGTAATTATTTCGATCACGCAACACTCGCCTACCCGGGCAGGATTCCGCCATTTCGACGCAATGAATTTGGATTCACCAACGGCGGGCCTGTTTTCTTACCGCACTTATACGACGGCCGCAGCCGCACCTTCTACTTCACGGAGTACCAGGGCTTCCGGCAGGTGCTGGGTACTACGCAGGTGATGCCAGTGCCCGACGCAGATGACCGCGCCGGGATCGATACGCTTACCTTCCCTGACGGATTGGTCGATACTCTCAACGTACCGATCGATCCCGGCATTGCCGGTGTTCTCAAGCGCTATCCGCTGCCGAACAACCCAACGGGTTCCTACCAGGCTCGCACCTTCGCCACGGCGTCCAAAGTCGTCACGAATGCGGACCAGTTCTCATTAAGGCTCGATCATCGGCTTTCTGCAAAGGACCAATTCTTTGCGCGTTTCACCATGGACAACATTACCGGACCCACCACCAATCCGAGCCAGACGGCAATCGATCCGAGTTTTGGGATTCAGTTCATTGACCGCGAACGGAACGTTGTTGGAAAGTGGGCACACACCATATCACCTCGACTCAACTTCGAAACTTCTTTGAACATTCAGCGGTCTACGCCCGGATTTCCGACCTCGAATTACACCGATCCTGCGCTCAAGTTTAGCGACAACCTGTTCGAAGCCTTCAATTCTGCTGCTGGAACAGTGATGCAGGCCTATGGCAACCTGTTCCAACTCCAAGGCAATGTCCAATACACCACCGCTAAGCACGCGATGAAGTTCGGCGCTGAGGGCCGAGTTAACCGTGACACAACGTATTTCGGAATCAGCCCCAATGGTCAATATGAGTTCGGCGGAGGAACAGCTTATTCCTCGGTCCACATTCCTTCGCAGAGTGGCAGACACGATATCAATCCGGGCGATCCGTTGCCGGATACGCTGTCGGCCTTTCTCACTGGCAGTCCGTTTGATTACAGCATCGCGGTTGCTCCTCCATACTTCTCCAGCGGAGAGCACATTGGCCCCGCGGCTATCAACCGCAATAATGTAAACGCCTATATTCAGGACACCTGGAAGCTCACCAGCCGCTTCACACTCAATTACGGATTGCGTTGGGAACTCTACACGCCGATCAGTGAACGGGCTCGGCGCACCGCCGGTCTGCAGCTTGAAAACGGGATTCAGAAGTACGTGGTCAATCCGCAGCCGGCCTACTTGAAGCAGTGGAACGGATGGGGTCCGCGCGTTCAGTTTGCCTGGCAGGCCGCAAAGGATTTTCAAATCCATGCGGGAGGCGCTATCACCGTGATCCCGCCAAACCTCTGGCAGGATAACTTTTTAACTGGCGCGGCTCCTTTTGCTGTTTTTCCGCGCCTGCTTTCCGCCTCGAATGCGCCCATCAAGTACGGCTTCAAAATCACACCCTCTCAGTTGCCGCGCACGTACACAACCAGTGGCGAGGATATGTTTCCAACTGGACTTACGAACACCGTCGCACCGAACACAGAGATGGATGTGGACCGCTATGAGCAGGACATCGCTGCACTGACTCCTGGCCACGTCGTAAGCGCACTGGAATTAAGCAGCGTCGATCAGAAATTCGGTAACGCGACCCTGTACACATGGACACTTGGCCTGGAACACAATTTTGGTAACCTGACTGCTACCGCGGGTTATGTCGGCACAGCCGCTCAAAAACTGCCAGTGGCAAGTTATCCCAACGCATATCCCGGCGCAACTGCTGCCTTTGCCCGATATACAAAGTTCGATAGTGCGGGAAACATAACCGGTGGGCATGGCTTTGAAAACGTTGTTACAGCATTCGCCCACTCGAGTTACAACGCATTCCAGACATCGTTATCTGGAACGTTTGGACACGGTGGTCCGGGCATCCTTGCGAGTTATACATGGAGTAAGTCGATCGACTCCGCCAGCAGCGTGACGGCTGCGCCGCAGAATCCGTTCGATACTCATCCTGAACGGGCGCCGTCTTCCTTCGACACGACCCATGGTTTCGGGTTGAGCGTGGCGCAGGACCTGCACCTGGAAAGTGTGAATTTTCTCCGGCCGCTCACAACGAAGGTCACAGATGGATGGGAATTATTGAGCATTTCCGGCATCAGTTCGGGATCGCCGTTTACCGTGGTTTCAGGCATTCAGCAAACGGGCCTTGGGTCCAAGGGAGTAGATCGTCCAGATCAGATTGCACAGCCGCATTTATCAACGGCACGGAAGGTGCGCGAAGATTACTTCGGGCGGGGTGTGGACAATGCATCAACTTTCTTTTCCATACCCATTCACGTTGCCGGTGGTACCGGGCCAAACCAGGGACGCTTGGGAACGCTTGGACGCAACACGTTTCGCGGCCCGGCTTACTACAACTTCGATTTTGCGCTGATCAAAGACACTGCAATCGGCAAGCGCAAGAGTGGCGCAGAGCGCATGGCTCTTCAATTGCGCGGGGAGTTCTTCAACCTGTTCAATATCGTAAACATGGGTCTGCCCTCGAACAGCCTCACGGGCTCAGGCTTCGGCGTCATCAGTAAGACGGCGGGAACTTCGCGCCAGATCCAACTTTCTCTCAAACTGATTTACTAGACTTAGGAGTAGTGATCCGACTGGAATAACTTCCAAGACAAACAGACCAAAAGGGAATTCTGAAGTGAAAGCTAGCGCAATCGAATTTCGTCTGCGGATGGCGATTCAGATCGTCATCGTCGCTGTTGCCATATGGGCTCCCTGGGTGCAGCCGTGGGATCTCAAACTGCGCATCTCCACGCTAGAGTGGCTGGCGCTGGAAATCGGCCGTAGCGGAATTGCAACGTTTGCCGCTGCAGTGCCCTTCGTCATCACACTTGGAGCGTTGCTTGCCGCGGCAGGCGCATGGCTCCGCGTTTGGGGTGCAGCTTACCTGGGCTACGACGTTGTGCATCATGAGCACATGCAGGCCGGCGGAGTCATGGCTGCCGGACCCTATCGCTACTTGCGCAATCCGCTTTATTTAGGCGGCTGGTTCATGATGGCTTCCATCTCGCTGCTGCTGACCCCGAGCGGTGCGCTCTTCATGGTTGCGCTGACTGCATTCTTTTATCTGCGCCTGATCCTGGGCGAAGAAGCTTTTCTCGGAACCAGACTTGGCGAGCCCTATCGCCAATACAAGCAGGCGGTGCCACGCATTGTGCCACGACTTCGCGCCACCGTTCCTCCGGCCCCCGCGCATCCTCGCTGGCTTACCGCCATCCTGACAGAAGTCATGCCGATAGGCGTCTTCCTCACCATGGCGATTGTGCCGTGGACGTACGACAACATCAGGGCGCTCGAGGGAATACTGATCAGCCTTGCTGTTTCTTTACTAGTGCGGGGATTAATGAAAGCGCCTATCCCGACGATTGTCTTTCTGGCTATTTCCGGAACAGCGTGGGGTCTCGCTCACCTTTCGATTGAAAGAGCCGTGCTCATCGGCTTTGGTGCAGCTCTGGTGGTGTGGGCGGTTATGCCACAACGCCGTGCTGTCCCGGACCCGCGCCCTGGGGCAAATCCTGACCTGCAATAGCGGCTTTGTGTTTTGCCGCGCCGATCAGCCCAAGGTGTGTCCAGCCAAACCCGTTGCCGTATTTCAGCCCGTAACCTAGCAGCCGATCTACGCCAATGTGATTGGCCCAGATGAGCGCAACCGGCAACAGACCGTGCGCGTGCAGCAGGAAAGCGCTCAGGCCCAGTACTCCCGGGACGAGATAGCTGTGGAACACGTTGTAGATGCGAGCAGCCCGGCAAGGTCGGCCTAGATAGCCCAGCAACGAAAGATCGGGAGCGAGCCAAACGGCCGCAAACAGCCACCAGCTTGCACCCACGTGCGCATAGAGCACCACCGTTGTAGCGGCAACAATCAGCCCTTCCAGTCGTAACAGCAAAAGGAGCGATGAACTACGCGGAGGCGGAAGCAATTCGGCACTCGTGGAAGCGGTAGCCATGGTTGATAGATGAACTGGAGTTCCACAGAAGTGCAGAATATTTCTGGCGATTCAGCTCCGAACGAGAAAGGGAGGAGCCCGCTTCGGGCTCCTCCCTTTGCTTTGATTGCCTGTGGACTACTTCTTCGGAGGAGCGATGGTGTCCTTGGCGGACTTGGCCACGCGGAACTTGACGACGGTCTTCGCCTTGATCTTGATAGCTTGGCCGGTCTGCGGGTTGCGGCCCATGCGGGCTTTGCGCTCGGCCTTCACCAAGCGGCCGATACCCGGGATTACGAATACGCCGTTCTTCTTCGTTTCCTTGATGGCAGTCTCGGCCAGCAGGTCAAGGAAGGCTGCCGACTGCTTGTTGGTGATTTCGAGCTTCTCGGCCATTTGCCGTGTAAGTGCGGTCTTGGTCAATCCTGTTGCCATGTAATGTTCTCCTTCTGTTGGCGAGCCCTTCGGGCTGCCGTTGTTGACGGGCTTCCGCCGCGAGATGCGTACCGCATGAGGGGGAGCGATCACTTGATCAACATGGACGAAAACCCTGTATTCATGCGGCTTCGAAGAACCCTGCCGATGGTTACAATGCGGCTTTGTGCCAGGCAAAGTCAATGGGAATTCGCCGATTTCCACAGGTTTTTCTTGGTTTTTGCCCAAAGATGCCCATTTTTAGCGGGTTTTGCAGGCTTTTGGCCAATTATGGCCTGTAAGGACGCGGCTCTGCGCGGCAGCGGCCATCCTCTGGCTCATGGCTCTACGACGCCTATTTCAGCCCGAACAGCACTCGCTTTTTGGGCAATTGGGCGGCCGCTATCGGCGTATTCAGCGCGTCCACAACGGGAGCTGCGACCTTGAAATAGCGAACCAGCGTTGCTGCAAGATCCTTTTTCAGCGCCGTTTCCGCCGGCAGCGTGGCGGACAATCCCCACTGTCGGCAGCGGATCAGGTCCATGCTCGGATGTTCACTTGGGAAGCCCTTGGGCGGGCGCGTCAGCGGGTTTCCTTCGAACTCCACAAAGTGCTTCCGCACTCCTGGGCTTTGGAGCAGTTTCCTGAACTCCTGGTGATGATCGAGAAGCCAGTGGCGAATCTGCGAGAGTTGATCCTTTTCCGGCATATACGCGCCGGCGGCCACGATCACTTCCTTCGGGTTTACGTGAAAGTAGTACCCAGCGCCGGAAGTCTTTTCCAACCCCTGGTGCGACCACCACGCGGCCACATGCGATTTGTAAGGCCGCTTGTCGTTGCTAAAGCGCGTGTCTCGATAGATGCGGAACAGGCACTTCTCCGCAGGACGGACGAACGAAGGCGCGAAGTCCAACATGGCTTCGGTAACTTTGCGAATGACAGCGAGCATCGGCTCTTTCAGCTCTGCTTCAAACTGTGCCTTGCGCGGCTGAAACCACTCGCGATCGTTGTGGCGCGCCAGATTGCGGAGAAAGGTTAGTGCTTCGGGGCGAAAGTAGGGGAGAGCAGCTTCTGTTGAGGGTTTTGCGGTACGAGGCATACTGCTGAGAGGTTAACAAAAAACAGGCAGCGCGCGGCTGCGGTGGCCTGTGTGGATTATCGGATCAACTTCAAGGCCCCGCGGAACAAGCCATCGAAATCGCCAGCCAGCTCCTTTTCTTTGGCAACTGCCTGTTCGATTGCCTTTTCCGCAGCGGGTCGCTGGTAGCCAAGGTTAACCAGCGCAGAAAGGACGTCGTCCACCGCTGCGCCCTGCACGGTGGCCTGAATGGGAGCTACGGCAAAGTCGTCCAGCTTGTCCTTAAGCTCAACAACCAGCCGCTCTGCCAGCTTTTTGCCCACTCCAGGGATCCGCACCAGCTGCGCGTGGTCTTGTCCGCGAATGGCCTGGACGGTGCGGTCAGAAGAGAGCCCACTGAGCATCTTGATTGCCAGCTTGGGGCCTACGCCGCTGACCGTGATCAGCCGCTCGAAGAGCCGTTTCTCTTCCGTTTCGAGAAAGCCAAACAAGGCAATCTGATCCTCGCTTACCTGCGTGTGAATATGCAGTGATGCTTCCTGTCCAAGCGAGGGCAGAGCCGTAAATGTAGGTACGGAAATGGTAACGTCGTAGCCCACGCCTGCCGCTTCCACAATGGCCTGGCCCGGCTGTTTGAAAATCAGCTTCCCGCGTAGATGAGCGATCATTTGTCGCTATTGTAGAATCCCCAGCGCCTTGGCCACACGCTCGAGCTTATCCAATGCCTGATCGAGTTGCGCGCGGGTGTGCTCGCTGGTCATGATCAAGCGAATCCTGGCTTTGCCTTCCGGCACCGTGGGGAAAGCAATTCCGGTGGCCATCACACCGTCATCGAACAGCGCGCGCGAGAATTCCATGGCCTTGCGGCCTTCGCCCACAATGATCGGCGTAATGGGCGTTTCCGTAGCGGGCGTGTTCACGCCGCCGATGTTGAAGCCTATCCGTTTGAGCTCGCCCTGGAAGTAGCGCGTATTGGCCCAGAGGCGCAGAATCCGCTCCGGCTCTTTCTCAAGAAGATCGAATGCCGCAATGCAAGTGGCCGGCACCGAAGGGGGATGCGAGGTGGAGAATAAAAACGGACGCGCGCGGTGATAGAGAAACTCGATCAGGTCTTTTGAACCGCACACGTATCCGCCGAGCGAACCAATTGCCTTTGACAGCGTGCCGACTTGGACGTCGACCTTGCCGTGCATGGCGAAGTGGTCCACCGACCCGCGGCCGTTGCGGCCCAGCACACCCGATGCGTGAGCATCGTCAACCATCATGATGGCCCCGTATTTCTCTGCAAGCGCGGCCAGCTTGTCTACCGGTCCAATGTCGCCGTCCATTGAGAACACGCCATCTGTAATCACCAGTTTTCGGCCCGGCTGATCGGCCACCTCTTGTAATAGCTGCTCGCAGTGGGCCACGTCCTTGTGGCGGAAAACCTTGATGGTCGCGCGCGAAAGCCGTGCGCCATCGATAATGCTGGCGTGGTTCAGCTCATCGGAAAGGATGAAGTCTTCCTTGCCCAGGATGGCGCTCACTGTGCCCGCATTGGCGGCAAAACCGCTTTGGAAGACAACACACGCTTCGACATTCTTAAAGCGCGCAATCTTTTCTTCAAGGTCCATGTGCAGGCGCATGGTTCCGGCAATGGTTCGCACTGCACCGGAACCCACTCCAAAGGTGCGGGTTGCGTCCATCGCCGCCTGGATAAGCCGGGGATGATTCGCCAGTCCCAGGTAATTGTTGCTGGCCAGATTGATAACTTCCTTGCCATCGTAGTGGCACACCGGGGCCTGCTGATCATCCAGCACCCTGAGGTGTCCCTTTGACACGAAGTTCGTCGAGGACAGCGGTGAGGTGGGCGAGCGGGGGGCGAGGGTTAGCCTCTATCATGGCGATGCTCCTCAAACAGAAAGCATATAGCGTTTTTGCGCCCCCCCTTTGCAATAACGGGCCCAAAGTCTCCCTTCGGCGGTCAATACTTCCCAATCCTGGGCGAGGACGTCAAACAGTAGCCAAGTAAGATGAGATTCGAGGCAGTCAAAATCGCCGGCTTCCGGTTGGCTGCACCATACCCCTGCCGGATACAATAGTCTTCTACGCTTTATGCAGCAGGCGAGACGCCGTTTGGCGATACGCGATTTTCTGGAGAGTCTGGAGCAGGTGCACGTGAGACGCATGAACCGCCGCAGTCTGCGGCTCAAGTTGGTTGCAGGACTGGGAATGGCGCTGGCGTTACCCCTGCTTGCGACGGCAGCAGCGAACATAAGCACGCACACTTCCCTCAAGGTGTCTCCGAGTAGCGTGAACGGAGAAGCGAAAACTGCTGTCGCCGTCTCCGTAACCGGGGCCGACGGGCTGCCCGCTACGGGAGCCATCTCCATTGTCGAAGGCTCTCATCAACTGGCCGGAGCCGTGCTTGACGCATCCGGTCAGGCATCTGCAGAACTGACGCTGAGTCCCGGAGCACACAATTTGAGCGCCGTATACATCGGCGACGCGACTCATGTTTCTTCCGTATCAGCGCAAGACACAGCTCAGGTGGCCACCACCGGCGCGCCCAGTTTCTCTCTATCGCTCACTCCTGTCACACCGTCGACCCTACCCATGGTGCTTAAGGCCGGTTCAGCGGGAACGGTGAACGTGACAGTGACGCCAATCAATCAATCCGCGCTTACTGCGCCCCTATTTGTAACCTTATCGTGCTCGGGACTTCCGAATCAGTCATCCTGCTCTTTCAGTCCTGCAACGGTCGAGATTTTGGCTGCGACGCCCACCAGTTGTGCAGCCGGCTCACCCCCGTCCGCCTGCCCGCCCTACGGCACCATGGTTCTGCAGACCCAAGCAGAGAACAATCCGGTCCACATTGTCGCTTCAAATGCTGCGAAGGGCTCCAGCCCGGTCGAGTGGGCAATTTTGCTCCCCGGCATTCTCGGGCTTGGCGGACTGGCCTGGGGAGCGCGTCGCCGTCGCTGGCTCAGCCGGCTTTCGTTGCTAGCCCTTGTGGCGCTGGTTACTGTGCTCGGCACCACCGCTTGCAACCCCAATTACTATTACTACAATCACGGTCCCGGCAATGTTCCAGCGACACCCTCCGGAACGTATACCATCACCGTTACGGGACAGAGCAGCAACGGCATTACCGCCCAAACGCAAAACACCCCGTTGGTTCTGACCGTTCAGTAGGCACGGGTTCTAGTCCAGTATGAGCCGCAGGCATTCCGTACCCGCGGAAGTGTACGCGCTAGTGGAGCAGTTACCGGCCACAGTTCTGCTGGAGTGCGGAAAACTCTGCCTGGCCGAGAACAGTGCAGACAATTGCAGCCAGCTATTTGTTGCCCCGCTGCGCGTTTGTGCAGCCTACACACCCGCAGATCTCACGGACCTCTTTGCAGAAATCGAACGCGCAGTTGCCGCCGGTCTTACGGTTGCCGGCTACTTTGCTTACGAGTGCGGTACTTGCTTCGAGCCAAAAGCAGCGCAGCGTAGCTTGCCCGCTGGCGAGCCGCTAGCGTGGTTCGGTATTTATCAGCACAGTTATCGTTTCGATCACGCAAGCGGTACTTTCGAAGGTAGCGAGCCGCCTCAGCTTGCGGAGTTTCGCAATGCATTGCAGACGCAGTCTGAAGAGCCTCGCCTCGACGCTGCTTTCGCGCTGAATCAGGAGCAATATGCTCAATGCATCGCGGCGATTCACGAGTGGATTCGCGCTGGCGATGTTTACCAACTCAATTTCACCGCGCCTTATCGGCTGAAGGTTAGTGGAAGCATTGCGGCGCTTTACGCAAGTCTCCGTGCGCGGCAGCCGGTGGAGTACGGCGCATTTCTGCATACAAGCCTGGGCGAGCGCGTTCTGTCGTTTTCGCCGGAGCTCTTCTTCCGCATCGACGAAATAGATGGTGAGCGCCGCATTACCACTCGACCGATGAAAGGCACAGCATCTCGCGGACGCACTACGCAGGAAGATCAGGAGCACGCAGACTGGCTGCGCAGCGACCCCAAAAACCGCGCTGAAAACCTGATGATTGTTGACCTGCTGCGAAACGATCTTGGCCGCCTCGCAAGATTCGGCAGCGTACGCACAGAAAACATGTTTGCAGTGGAGCGGTACTCAACTCTATGGCAGATGACCTCCACTGTCACGGCAGATTTGCGAGCGGACGTCGGTTATGGCGAGATTTTCCGTGCGCTGTTTCCGTGCGGGTCAGTTACTGGAGCGCCGAAGGTCCGAGCCATGCAACTGCTGGCTGAACTTGAAGTACAGCCTCGTGGCGTTTACACGGGCGCAATCGGATTCTTCTCGCCGCAACGCACTGTCTTCAACGTGGCCATTCGCACGCTGACGTTGAAAGGCAATGAAGGCAAAATGGGAGTAGGCAGCGGAATCGTCATCGACTCGGTTGCCGCGGAAGAGTACGCAGAATGTGAATTGAAAGCCGGCTTCCTCCTGCCCAATGAAAAACAATCTCGATGCGGGGCTATCCTGAAGGACCAGTTCCTGCTGATCGAATCGATGCTCTGGGATGGCAGCTATGCACTGCTGGAACTGCATCTCGATCGGCTAATGGACTCAGCGGATTATTTCGGATTTCCATGCGAGCGAGCGGACGTAGAAAAAGAGCTCCAAACCCATGCGCAGACATTTGCTGACCGTGCGGCAAGAAAGCTGCGGCTGCTGCTGGATGAAGATGGTGCGTTGAAGATTGCGAGTGAAGTTATCGAACCGGTTGATCCAAACTGTTCGGTTCGTGTTTGCATTGCAACCGACCGCACGAACTCAGCTGACAGGTGGCTCTACCACAAAACCACGCACCGAGCGCTCTACGCGCAGGCCTACACCCAAGCCTCTGAAAAAGGCTTCGACGAGGTAGTGTTCCTGAACGAGCGCGACGAAGTGACGGAGGGAGCCATCAGCAATATTTTCATTGAGAAGGATGGCCGCATGTTCACTCCGCCGCTTCACTGCGGTGTATTGCCCGGAGTGTATCGACGGCACTTGCTGCAAACACAGCCAAAGATCGAAGAACGCGTGCTGATGCTGGAGGATGTGCGCGGCGCCGACGCGATCTACGTCAGCAACGCAGTTCGGGGACTCCGGAAGGTACAGATCGATTGGTGAACGCATCGATCTCAATTAGCAGGCCAGAACGCCGAGGCAAAACGCAAAGACAAACGCAGATCC
>Ga0310811_10012331_pt1 | contig 11094 bp, 8 predicted proteins | sample YCmetagenome_FD_207642 | JGI IMG/M metagenome (GOLD analysis project Ga0310811, IMG submission 207642) | Soil microbial communities from experimental microcosm in Duke University, North Carolina, United States - YC | ecosystem: Engineered > Artificial ecosystem > Soil microcosm > Unclassified ... | reverse complement strand
TCACCGCGTAGTAGTCGCCGGGCCAGCCGATCGGGTAGACGATCGGGTAGGCGTACACGATCTGCAGCCGGGTGTATGTCCGTTCAGCCTCGGCGGCGGCCCAGTCCACCGCCCGGCACGCTGCCTGGGATCCGCTGTATCCGACGATGATCCGCTGTCCGTTCATCGCGACCTGCCATATCGGCTCGTTACGCCGCGGGCGTCCCTTCAGCTGTACCACCTGTCCGTCCGGGTGCAATCCGGGTCAGCCGGCTCGACCGGCGCGCCGGTATGCGAGCACGCCCGCGGCGAGGCCGGCGAGGCCGAGGATGAGGCCCGCGATGGCGAGGCTGATGGCGGTGCCGTTGGTGTCCTTGTCGCCGTGTGCGGTCGACGGCGATCCGACGGCCGTCATCCATATTGCTGTCACGGGTCCACGCTCACGGCATACGGCGGCATGGTACGCGCCAATGTGGGAAATGACGGTACGCAACACAGGACGACGGGTGACACGGGTACGGGAGGGTCATGGCGTTGCCGGGTCTGCGCGCGTCCGCTCCGGTCTCCGTTGCGGTCACCTTGGTCACCGGGATGGCGGGCTGGCTGACGGGCGGGGGACGTGATGTCCGTGATGTGTGGGCGCGCCCCGGCCGGCTGCATATCGAGACGCATGGCGTGCATGGTGTGGACGGTGCGCGGGTGGCCCGCCGGGTGGAGCAGGCCTTGGAGCGTCATCCGGGAGTCGTATGGGCGAGGGTGAACGCTCCGGCCTGTCGGGTGGTGGTCGCGGTGGCCGATCCGCCGCCGCCGCGCCACGAGCTGGTGGCGCTGGTGGCGCACGCCGAGTCTGCCCCGACGAACGTGGACGAGGAGGTCGCCGAGGAGGAACTACACCATCCTGCCGAGCGCTTGCAGCGCAGCGATGTGTTGGCAAACCTGGCGGTCGATGCGGCCGCGTTGGTGCTGGCCGGCCTCACCCGGGTAAGCCCGTGGGCGCCGCTGCCGGCCGAATGGGCGGCCCTGGTGTCCGCCGTTGAGCTGCATCCACGATCACGTGCGTTGGCTGCCGGGCGCCTGCACGGGCAGGAGCGGGCGGAGTCGTTGGTGTCCATGGCTGCCGGGCTGGCGCAGGCCCTCGCGGCCGGAGGGTCGGGCGCGGTGCTGGACATCGCCGAGCGCGTCGGCCGGTGGCGGGAAACCCGCGCGGATCAGCAGGCGTGGCGTGCCGCGGAGCCCCGGCTCATCCGCGGTCCGGAAGATGCCAGAGCGCACCCGGTGGTGGTCGAGCGCCCGCTCCCGTTGCCGGATGGACCGGTGGAGCGCTACCAGCGGCGGGTGCTGGCCGGCGCGGCGGCCGTGGTGGCGGCGGCTGCGCCGCTGGTCGGGCTGCGGCGCGCAGCGGCGATAGGGGTTGCGGCGCTGCCCAAGGCGACCGAGGCAGGTCGTGCCGCGTTCGCATCGCATCTGGGCCTGGTGCTGGCCCGCAGCGGTGCGCTGGTGCTGGATCGGGCGGTGCTGCGCCGCCTGGACCGGCTGGACACGCTGGTGCTGGACGGCGCGGCGTTGCGCTCGGATCGCTGGGCGCTGACCGACCTGATTCCACTCGCCGGTGCCGACGCCGGCGAGGTGGTCGAGCGCGGCTTTGCGCTGTTCGCGGCCGAGAACCCGCGGGACGTACGGGAGGCCGGCGAGTGGACCCTAGCCCCGGTCGACAAGCTGGAGCTGCGTGGACGCACCGGGGTCCGGCAGCGGCGAGTGCTGGCCGACGCGGGCGCCGAGGTGGTGTTGGGTCTGGCGCGCCGGCGTCGATTGGAGGCCGTGCTGGCGGTCGAGGCAGATGTCGCGCCGGGGCTTGACGCGATCATTGGCGCGGCCCGCCACGCCGGGCTCAGGATCGTGCTCGCCGCAGACGGACAGCCGCCGCGGCCCAATTACGTCGACGCCCTGGTAAAGCGCGGCCGGAGTCCGGTCGGCGTGGTACGCGAGATCCAGGCCGCCGACGGGGTGGTTATGCTGCTGTCCGGCGACCGGCGGGCGTTGGCTGCGGCGGACTGCGGGCTCGGCGTCCACGTGGACGGCACACCGCCACCATGGGGAGCGCACGTGCTGATCGGCTCCGGGCTGGACACGGCTGTGCTGCTCGTCGAGGCTGTGGCGGCGGCTCGCTCGGTGGACCGAGACTGCATCGCGCTGGCGGGGGCGGCCACCGGGATCGGTGCGGTCGCCGCGCTGGGTGGGTCGGCGCGGCCTGCCGCGCGCAGTCTCGGCGTCGTCAACGCCGGTGCGGCGCTAGGGTTCGCCGACGGAGTCTGGCGTGCTCACCGCCTGAAAACCCGGACGCCGGCTCGGTCCGCCGCGCGTCCGCCGTAGCACCTTGACGCCCGCGGCCGCCGTGCTGGCACCCCACGAGGGCAGCCGGGGCGCACGTGTGCCGGATGCTGCGCAGGCCCTGGACGGGCGGACAATCGAGGCATGTCGAGGCGGCGCAGGTGGATGCTCGCGGGGTCGGTCGTGGCGGTGCTGGCGGTGCCCGCCGCGGCGGTCGGGGTGTGGCGGTGGGATGCATCGCAAGATCCGCAGGTGCGTGACAGTGTGGCTGTCATGGACCAGGGTGTCGCCGACGTGCTGGCCGCCGATGATGAGGCGGCGGTGGCGGTCAGCGGGATGGTCCGGGCGGCGACGTGCTCACTGGGTGTGCTGCGCGGCGGTGGCCGCTACAGCCGCGCCGCGGACCTGTTCGTGCCCAGCGGGGAGGAGGAGGCGGCCGTCACCCGGATCGAGCACCGCCTACCGGCGTCGTACCAGCCTCGGCGGGAGGCGGCGCTATCGGGCTCGGCCCGGCCGTTGATCGCCACGGCGGGCGCAGGCGTGCAGTTGTCGGTACGGCAGCTGGGTCCCGGCTGGTTGGTGGCGGAGGCGCAGACCGGCTGTGTGGCCGGCCCCGGGGAATTGGCCGACGCCAGCCCGGCGCCGGGGGATCCGGCGGTGCCGGCGATCAGGACCATGCTCGCCGCGCTCGGCACGGCCCCGGCCGGGTTCAACACGGCGTCGGTACCGTGTCCGAGCGGACCGCCGGGCAGCCGGATGACGACCGTGGCCGGGTTCAGCGTGAGCACCGACAGCGGGCGCCTGGCCGAGCGGGTGGCGGTGCCGCAGAGCGCGCGGGCGTTCGTGGTGGCCGCCTCGAACCGAATCGCCTACCGTGACGGCTCGGTCAGCGTTGTCGTGGACGCCTCCGACGACGGCACCGCGATCACGGTACGCCGAACCACCACCTGCTGACCTTCGCAGCCGTGCGGTGATCCGCCACAGCACTCCTGGCGTGGTGGTAGCAGATTGCTGGCGGCGGAACCGGCGGTTGATCACGCCACGGCGGTGGGACGGGAGGGCACGCGAATCGAGAGGCCCGATCCGAAGACATCTGCCGCTGATCTTGCTGGTGGTGTTCATGGCGTGGATCGTGCTGATCACGGTGAACCCGGATTCCGGCGGCGGCAACCCGATGGACTGAGCTCGGCTTGGGTGACCTTGATCCGCTCGGCGACGACGGCCGGGTCGGCGCTCGCCTCCAATGCGGTGCGGTAGCCCCGACAGGTGCGGGAAACCCGCAGCGACTCTGCGGCTTCGGGCGGACGTCGGGCCGCTGCGCTCCGGCGACGCTGGGACGGCGCCGTCGCCGGGACGGCGCACGGCCGCACCGGCGGTTCGCGCGCGAGAGGAGCCGGATGCTCGCCACTGGGCAACGGCGGAACCCGGCGCACAGAACCAGGAGCCCGTTGTGGGCGCGGCTCTGCCTGACCCTCGGCTTGCTGCTGCTCCTGGGCAGCGTCGGCTCCCTGGTCGGCGGCGAGCTGCTCCTGGCGCACTACGGCGACCAGGTCACCCACCCCGGCGGTCTCGGCTCGGCCGCGGCGACCGGCCACAACATCGACGGGCCGCTCAACCTGCTCCTGGTCGGCATCGACGAGCGGACCGGCAACGCGGCAATGGGCGCCCGCGCCGACTCAATCATCATCGCCCACGTGCCGGCGAGCCACGACGTGGTGTACCTGACCAGCATTCCCCGCGACACGCGAGTCTCCATCCCGCCCGACCGCCACAGCCAGTACCGCGGGGGCACCGACAAGATCAATGCCGCGTTCGAGTTCGGGTACCGCAACGGCGGCGGCCGCGACGAGGGCCTGACGCTGCTGGCCGAGACGGTCAGCAACCTCGCCGGCGGGCTGACGTTCAACGGCGCCGCGATCGTCAACTTCGACGGGTTCAAGGACCTCGTCGACGCAATCGGCGGCGTGCACATGTGCGTGGACGAGCGCACCACGTCCATCCACACCGGATGGAACACCCGCACCGGGCAGGAGGGTGAGCCGTACAACTTCAACGCCGACGGCATCCCGACCACCCTGAAGCCGAACATGCGCCCGCAGGTGTACGAGTCCGGCTGCTACGACATGGCCGCCTGGCAGGCCCTCGACTACGTGCGGCAGCGCGACAAACTGGCGAACAACGACGGAGACTACGGCCGCCAGCGCCACCAGCAGCAGTTCATCAAGGCCATGCTCAGCAAGGCCACCAGCGCCGGCGTCATCACCAACCCGCAGAAGGTCGATCACATGCTCAACGCGATCGGGAAGGCGGTGTCGTTCTACAACAACGACATCCCGCTCGCCGACTGGATCCTCACGTTGCACGGCATCACGCCGGACCGGCTGGTGACGCTGAAGGCCAACGGCGGCCGGTACAACACCGAGGTCGTTGACGGCCAGTCGTACGAGATCCTCGACGCCACCACCAAAGCGCTCCTCGTGGCCGTCGACCAGGACCGGGTCGCCGAGTTCGTCGCCGCCCATCCGGAGCTGGTCAACGACAGCAGCGGCACGCCGTCGGGCCCGCCGAGTCCCACGGGGACCGGCCCGTCCCGCCGGAGCCGCACGTGACCGGGAGGGTTTCCCGGCGCGCGCTCCTGTTCGCCCTGGGCGGGGTCGGGCTGGTGACCGGATGCGGCGACGACCACGCGACCTGGCACGGCGCCGGCGACATCCCCGGCGACTCGCGCCCGGGCGACGCCGCGTCGGCGGGCGTGACCGACTCCGCCTCGCCGCTGGTCGTCCCGCCGGCGAACCCGCCGCAACCCGGCGTTTGCCCGGCGCCGCCGGGGGTGGAGCAGAAGCCCGGCGGCCCGCAGTACTCCCTGCCCTGCCACGGCACCGACATCGCGCTCACCGTGGACGACGGGCCCGACCCGACGTACACCCCGAAGATGCTGGCCCTGCTCGCGCAGCAGGGAATCCGGGCCACGTTCTGCATGATCGGCCGCAGCGCCGCCGCGCACCCCGACCTCGTCAAGCGCGTCCTCGGCGGCGGCCACCACATCGCCAACCACACGTTCAGCCACCCGATGAACATCGCGAAGATGCCCGCGGGCGCCGTCCACACGGAGATGGCGCGGGCCACCGACGCGATCGCCAAGGCGGCGGGCGGCGGATACCGGCCGACGCTGTTCCGCTCCCCCGGCGGCGCCTGGTCCTCGACCGTCCTCGGGCAGTGCAGCGCCCTCGGGCTGCACCCGCTGGACTGGAGCGTGGACCCCCGGGACTGGAGCCGGCCCGGCGTCCAGCACATCGTGACCACGATCATGAAACAGACCCACCCCGGCTCGATCATCCTCGAGCACGACGGCGGCGGCAATCGCGAGCAGACCCTCACCGCCCTTGGCGTCGTCCTGCCCAAGCTCCGCGACGCCGGGTACACCTTCGCCCAGCCCTGAATACCGGGGCGCCGTCGTGTTGTTTGATCGCGGCGGGCCGAGACAGGCACGCCCGCGAACGCGCGCGTTCGTAGTGACGCCGAGCATGGCGGCGGGAAGCCGGCCGGCCGTAGGGTGGCGCCGTGCATCCTCTGGAGTTCCGTCTGCGTGCTGCCACGCCTTGGGCTGATCGCGCTGCCGTGGCTGGAGCCCTTGGCTCATTGGTCCGCGCCCGGTTCGCCGTCAGATCGCTCGGGCGAGTTGGGCGAACGCAGCGGCGACCCACATTGCCGCAAAACCGGGCGTCGTCGGCCGACAGCGGGATGAACCGCCGCACCCATCGGTAGACCGTGACGTGGTCGACCTCGACGCCACGTTCGACCATCAACTCGTCGACATCGCGGCAGCACAGGCCGGAGCGCAGATACCAGCGAACCGCGATCACGATCACATCTACGAGTCCGGCCCGGCTCCGGGTTGTCCACTGTGGACACCAGAGCGATGGCGGACCTACCCATCGGCCTTGACCGACCGCTGCTGGTCGACCGTAGGCCTGCGCCAACCCGGCAGCCATGGACACCAACGACTTCTACTACTTGGAGAACCCCGGCGGTGCCGCCGAGAATTGGCAGCGCGCCGGCCGGATGCGAAAGTGGGAATGGGATGCCGACGGCGTCCGTTCAAGTAGCCGCGGTCCTCGGCGTGGCGCGAACTGGCATAGATCCCGGAGCGTAGCCAGCTAGGAACGCGCAAACCTGGCCCAATGGCGCCTGGTCGCAAGCAAACGTGCTTCGCCGGCGACCGCAGCACCGGCTCGCCTGCCGGCCCTTGCCGGCCTCATGGTGGGTCCCTAACTCACGAACACAAGAACCGGCCGTCGGCTGGTGGGACCCAAGCTCGTGCACATCCGGTCCCCGTTCTTACCGGCGAAGCCAGTTGGATCAGGCTTGGAGCAACAACGCCTCCCCACTGTGGTGGAGCCCGAGTTGTTGCGACCCCTTGCAGGCGCGGCACCGACCGCACCGACCAGTCACATCGGCCGGATCTGCGCCATTCCACCAAACGGGCGACGTCTGGCCGGTACTGTTGGCCGATGGCGAACATCGTGGTTGCCGACGACCACCCGGACATCCGGGACGTCGTGACCACCGGGCTACGCCGTGCCGGGCACACCGTGCTGGCCTGCGAGGACGGCGGTGAGCTCCTCGCAATGGTCCGAGCCACCAGGCCCGACCTCGTCGTCACCGACAACCAGATGCCGGTGCTGACCGGGCTGCAGGTGGTAACGATGCTGCGGCGGGACCCGGCAACCGCCGACATCCCGGTGATCCTCGCCACCAGCTCGGTGCCGCCCGGCGAGGACCAGCGCCTGCTTGGCGACAGCGACCAGATCCTGCCCAAACCGTTCACGGCCGGGCAGCTTCGCGACGCGGTGGACAACGCGTTGCGCTACGCCACCACGACAGGCTGACGTCCAACGCCCGCCCAGATCACCAGGCAGCCACCTTTCATCGTCGACCCGGGCGACCACAATCGCGGCGACCGTTCGTCCCGCCGTTCACTTCGCTGCCGTACACGCCAAACCCGTACGTGCCGCGACGGACTGGCCACGAGCGGTCAGCGCGTAACCGCACGGCTCGTACCAGACCGGTCCGTCTGACATTTCAGTGCGGGAAGGGGGCCGCTGGCGCGCGTCGGATACGCCAGGGGCAGCATGTCGATCAGACCACCGATTGATCGATGGTCACGATGGCGCGGCCGACACCAATGCCGCGCCAGTACCAGCCACTACCAGCGAAGACTCGGACGCCTGGAAGTGCCGCTGGAGTACTAGACCCGATGGGGCCGGCCCGGGGCGGGCTCCAGGCCGCTGGTGACCATCTCGTCGCACAACTGCGGCAGCACCCGCGCGAAGCCGGCACTCGCGAACTGCCAGTTGTGCCCGCCTGTGTCGACGAACCGGTGGGTGACGATCCCGTCCCGGGTGGCGTCGGCGGCCAGCTCTTCGCCGACGGCGATGCCACGGGCGTCGTCGGCGCCGGCGCCGAACCACAGCGTCACGCCGGGGTACCGGCGGGTGCTCAGCAGCCGCGCGGGGTCGTGCGCCTGCTCGGCGGCGAGGTTGCCGCCGAACAGCGTGCTCAGGGTGTGCGTGGGGTTGCCGAGATTGGGCCGCGCGTCGCCGCCGAAGTCGATGACGTGCCGGTAGATGTCGGGGTGGCCGAGGACGAGGTCCAGGGCGCAGGTGCCGCCCTCGGAGAACCCGACGATGCCCCAGCTCCACGGGGTGTGCTGGATCTGCAGGGTGCCGGTGATGAACGCGGGCACGTCGACGGTCAGGTAGGTCTCGGCGTTGCCCTGGGGGCCGTCGATGCACTCGGTGTCGCCGGTGGCGGAGCCGTTCTGGTCGACGACCACCAGCACCGGCGCCCGCCCGTTGTGCGCCGCGGCGTAGGCGTCGTCGGTGAACTGGCCATGCCCGGACTTGAGCCAGTTGATCGGGGTGCCGGGCGAGCCGACCAGCATGATGAGGACCGGCAGCGTCGCGCGGCCGGGGCCGAAGTACGCGGGCGGCAGGAACACGACGCCGGGGCGGTGACCGAAGTGCGACCGGGTGGCCGGGGCGTCGAGGCTGACGATCACGCCCTGCGCGGGCGGGGCGCCCCCGCGTGTGGCGGCGCCGCCGATGAGGTCGTGCGCCTGCTGGCCGCCGATGGCCCCGGAGTGGCCGAGTACGTCGCCGATCTGCGGCCAGATGCCGTACTGCTGGTCGATGAGCATGAACGCCCCGGCGGCCGTCGCCGGCACCGCGACCACGGCCGCCGCCTTGCGCCAGGCGAGGACCCGCCCGGCAGCCCGCTCAACCGAGCGCCGGCGCAGGACCAGCGGGCATCCCGCGATCGCGGTGAACCCGGCGCCGATCCAGATCGCGAACGACGGCGGGTAGGCGTCCGTCACCGTGCCGGTGATCCACAGGGTGAGCGCGACCAGGCCGACGAGCCCGGCGACCGACAGCAGCAGGATCGGCACCGTGCGGGTGATCCACCGGCGCTCCCGGCTCCACCACGCGGCGAGCAGCAGCGCGCAGCCCACCGCCTCGAAGCCGCCGGCCACGGCGCGGTCGAGCAGCGGCACGTGATCGAACGCCCCGCCCCAGGCCGCCCAGGTCAGCCCGGCCGCCGCGAGCCCAGCCCCGACCGCAGCCACCGCCGCGCCGACCCACCGGCCGCGGGGTCGTCTGTGCCTCGTGCGCTCGGGCGCGGCGCGAACCTCATGCGTGGGCTCCTCCGCGTGGTAGATCCTCATGCCCTTAGCCCCCCGGCCGAGACTCCGCCATGGCAGACGACATGGCAGGCGAGCGGAAAGGTATCCACCCGCCCGCGTCCGCGGCAACAGCGGACCGTCACCGAACGGTGGCGGCTGCGGGCGGCTGCCGTCGGCCAGGATGCCCGGGCCGTTGATGTTTGCCGATACAGCACACCGGAGTCCAGCTCTCCCGGGCGGTCGCAGCCATCGCCTCACCCGTCGCTCCGCCCGCCGGGCGCCCGCGACGGCATTACGGTGGGAGTATGAAGGCCGCGGTACTCGACGACGTGGGTGTCCCGCCGCATTTCGGCGACTTCGCCGAGCCCGAACCCGGCGAGGGTCAGGTCGTGGTGAACGTGGCAGCCGCCGCCGTGAACCACCTGGACCTGGCCAAGGCTTCGGGCTCGTTCTACACCGGGCCGCCTCCAATTCCGTCCGTGGTGGGGTCCGACGGGGTAGGTCGGACGGCCCACGGCCGTCGCGTCTACTTCGACGCCCCCGTCGCGCCGTACGGGTCCTGGGCCCAGCGGACCCTGGTGCCCGAGACGGACCTGCTCGACGTGGCCGCCGGTGTGGACGACGCCACCGCGGCCGCGTTGGGCAACACCGGCCTGGCAGCCTGGCTCGCCCTGAGCTGGCGCGCCAGGCTGCAGCCGGGCGAATCGGTGCTCGTCCTCGGCGCGACCGGAGCGGTGGGGTCCGTCGCGGTCCAAGCTGCCAAATCCCTGGGCGCCTCCCACGTGATCGCCGCCGCCCGCAACCCGGACCGCTTGCAGTGGGCACGACAGCACGGCGCGGACGCCGCAGTGGTCCTCGCCCCCGGCACCGACCTGCCGGCCGCCTTCCGGCAGGCGGCCGGCGACCACGGGATCGACGTCATCATCGACCCGCTGTGGGGCGAACCGGCCCTGGCGGCCATGCAGGCCGCCACACCCGGGGCACGGCACGTCCAGATCGGCGCCTCTACCGGCCCCACCATCAACCTTCCCGCGACGGTGATCCGCTCCGCCGAACTGGAGATCCTCGGGTTTGTGGTCTTCCGCGTCCCGCTGCAGGCGCGGCGCGACGCATACCGGAGCCTCACCGAACGCGCTGCCCTCGGCGAGATCGCCGTCGACGTGATCCGGCTACCGCTGGCCAAGGTCGCGAGCGCCTGGGAGCAGGAACAGCACGGCGCTCACGCCAGGCTGATCCTGACACCGTAGCCGGCGGCAGTTGCGTTGTGGGATCGGCGGACGCGGTTCGCCTGTGTCGGGTCCGCGATCAGATCGCTTGGGCGAGTTCAGCGAACGCAACGGCGACGCGCAGAGCGGGTGGGGCGTCGGCGGCGAGTTCGTAGTGGGGTGAACCGCTGTACCCACCGGAAGACCGTGACGTGATCGACCTCCACGCCACGCTCGACTAGCAGTTCCTCGACGTCGCGGTACGACAAGCCGTAGCGCAGGTACCAGCGCACGGCCACCACGATCACCTCCGGTGGGAACCGGAACCCAGCGAACGACGACTTCGGAGGCAGCCACGCGACGAAGGGTCGACAGCTTCACCGGTCAAGCGTGCCTCGATCATGTCGACGCTCAATGCTACGGAGCCCTCATCTTTCCTACCCAGCCGATGCTCACCTACCTCAAGAACGCCGACCCTGCGCGGTTGGCAGCGGTAGCGGCCCGTTACGGCGTCAGGACGATGCGGCCGAAGACCTCCCCGGCGTCGATCCGGCGGTGCGCGTCGGCAGCCGCCGTGAGGGGAAGGACGTCGTGCACGACGGCGCGCAGCTCTCCCCGGGTGGCGGCCGCGAACTGCTCCGCGCGGATCCTGTTGCGTTCGTCCGTCGGCACGGTGTTGAGGCTGAACGTCCCGAATGAGCGTGACCGCTGGAACGAGCGCATGAGCGCCATGCCGAAGTCCGCCGGAGGGTGCCCGCCGACGACGCCGATGGAGACCATACGGCCGTTGTCAGCGAGCCGGTCGATGAACGACGGCACGGCATGCCCGCCGATGATGTCGAGGACGACGTCGAACTCACGGGAGAGTGCGTCGCCGTCGCCGGACCGGTCAAGCAGCAC
>Ga0310811_10012330_pt1 | contig 11095 bp, 10 predicted proteins | sample YCmetagenome_FD_207642 | JGI IMG/M metagenome (GOLD analysis project Ga0310811, IMG submission 207642) | Soil microbial communities from experimental microcosm in Duke University, North Carolina, United States - YC | ecosystem: Engineered > Artificial ecosystem > Soil microcosm > Unclassified ... | reverse complement strand
GGTCTCCTGAGACCTGTAGAATACCTCATCTGCAAATATTTGGTGGTGCCAGTACCTGAATGGCTTTGATGTTTGCTGCATACAGATTTCTGTCCCCAGCTGCCTGTTGGCTGGGTGTGAATTGTACGTGTGTGAGTGAGTCTTGAAGGTGGCGACGGTATGCATGAGGTGGGATTCTCTCACCGTCGAAATTAATTGTTAAGGAGCTGTTCTTCATGCATGGTGCTGGAGCAAAAAGCTCGGCCCATCCTGAAAGAATTATGAAGAGTCTTGAAAACTTCATCTGGCGCAAAAAATCTGGTTCATATCACGACGCCAGCAGTGTAACTAGGCCAAAATAGTAGGAGAATGCCTAAGGATGACTGCATCTGATGATGGTTCGCTCGGGTGGGTACCCAGGCCACAAACATTGGCTTGAGTGACAGGGTGACAAAGAGGTTGAAGCAAGATGCGAGAATGGCCCAGGAGCTACTAGTATGCACAAAGGTCAGTGAATCACATGATTGAGATAGACGCAACACCTTCAAGGGTCCTAGAACCATTTGATATAGATGATTCTTATTGAAAGGCATGGATAAGAATGTTCTAAACTGTGTCAATGATCTAGTTCAGATGTTGGAGTGGTGAGGGGTGAAGGATCCTGACAAGACCATTAGTAGCAATCATGGCACACAGCACATACTTGGTATTAAGATGTCATGTACCTTGGTGAGTGAATGGTTAGGAGATTCAGTGAGCTGGAACTTGCGGCATGAGTTCAGGTTCAGGGCTGTAAGACTGTCAAGCACTTAAAGCAGAATGCCCAGTGGCTCTGAAGAACTTCAAGTTGGAAACCAAAGACCTTCTCCTATTGTTGAAGCCATTTTGTTATCTGCTGAGCTTGTCTTGATGATGGGTAACAGCATAAGCCTCCAGTGCGAAATCAATATGAAGCCTCTTGGTTGTTGCTGCATTGGACTTGTCAGTCAAGCTGAATAGTTTGATTGATCTAGTACTATTACAGATGCAGAGACCCTTGAAGATACTTTTATTGGCATGGAATTCATCCAGCTGGGTTTTGAGGTCATCAATGAGTGAATTACACTGAAAGGGGAACAGGGCAAGACAAAAGAACTCTAGTCTTGTGACAAGAGGGAGTCAAACAAACCCAGAGCAGGACAACCAATAACCAACATTGTTTGCCATGCTGCAAACCTGCTCCCATGTGACAGGAACTTGCTAGGCAACCACAAGAGTCCAGGAATCCAGGATGATGCTGCTGAATCAGACCTGGGAGACTTGGATGAAGATGGCAAAGATGGTGTTGGACAAGACAGCGTGCTAGACGCCAATGACAAAGACAAAGAACTGGCTGATCTTATGGTTGACAATTTTGACAATGGCTTCAAAACCTATACAGCATGTTGAATATGCGGGAAGCTCCTGGATGAGGTCAGCTGCATCTGAAAAAAATCATCTCACTCACTTCAACACTGCCTACCTGGCAGATGACATGGTTGATGACACAAGAGAAGAATCGAGCCACAGATAGTATGAGCCAGGATTCAATGGAGCTGCGTAGACACTGGGAATGTCCTCAATAAGTCTTCAGGTTTGTGTTGGAACTCAGATAGACCATCCAGCTGTTTGTTATCCAAGTCAAACTGTTCACAAGATTATGTAATAAGGTACATGTGAGGTGCAATCAGTCTTTCAGCTGGTGGCTCCAATCCCCAATGCTCTCTTGGTCATATCTTCCTTGTTCTCCTTTGCCCACACTTGACCTTCCTGCAGCTGCTGGAGTCCACTCTGAATACTCTCAATATGCACTTGGATTGGAGTACAGCAATGATGTGAACCTGTGCTTGCTTCTGATAGTCACTGACATCAAGGAGCAAACTCGCATGCTGCTCATAATCCCTGAGCATATGTTAGTTCCCACCTAACTTAGTCCACAGTGCCGCCAAAAGCTGAGATTTCTCAGCAGTGATAGAGGCATCTTCACACATCACAGCTTCCTGTATGGCTGATAAATCCTCCTCGAGCACATGTAAGTTGCACAAACATATCTCTGCTTCCAGAATTAGTCGCTGTATGGCTGTAGAGAAGGCTTCCATGGTGCTGGAGAATGCACCCATTATAATGCCTTGTGTTGTCAGTGCTGTGTAGAATGGAGCCAAAGCCTTGATTGAATATGGTGATAGTGTGTTCTTGTCTGCATCTTCTATGATACACATTACATAGTGATTTACTGCCATGATACTTTGGAAGATGAGTATGAATGCCTCCAGGGCTGAATTAAGGTGAATGACTCACTTATCAACTGCACCGCCTACTTTGAACTGAGTTTGGTGAGACTTCTCAAGGTCTTCTTGGCATCTCTGACAAATGACATCAGGAGATCAGCTAGGGCATCATTAGACTTGAGGTTGCTGTTGTGGACCAGCCTTGCCAGAGTGGCCATTGCGAACTCTGCCTTATGTATTTGGAGGGCAAGTCCAGATCCTCCAACTGATCCATCCAAGATGTGCTCAAACATTGTGCTTTCATATTGCATCATATGCTGAAAGTTCAACTGTTTTGAACTATGTGCCAACACCAACTGAGTACACACTGTCGACCTTGATATCAAAGGAAGGAAGCACATTGGGGAGAATGCTGTGCGCAGTGTACTGGAAAGGCGCAACATGGCAGATGCCAGCAACCAGAGAAAGAGTAGGACTGACAATGGCAGGTGCATTAGTTGCATCGCGCGAAGGATGATGTCCAGAAAATAGAAACTCAAGTGATAAGCCCCAGCTGACAGTACTTCCTTAACCTGCTGCTTGTCCACCCCAATGTCCTTCTGTCCCTTGGGACGACAGAGTGCAGCACCATGACTCTGATGGGAAGGTAAATGTTGGCTGCTATGAAAATATTGTGAGGTATCAGTCTTATCACTGGCAAGAGAGGTTCTCTAGGCACATTCATCAGTAAGATGTCAGTGCTGGAGGCGTGTGAGTGTTCACCTCGGCATGGCTGTCAGCCTTGAATGCTATCTTCATAGGGAATACACTGGTACTACTAGTGCGTTGTTGGCTGGGAATGTGGGTTGCTGGCGATAATATGAGTCATGCCTTGACATGCAATTAAATAGGCCCAATTCAATGCTTTGTCCAGAGTTGATTGTAAGTTCTCAAAGCACACTAACAAAGACATACCTTGCAACTTGGAGGCTTCAAGGAAGGTCTAGACTGCTGACAATGACTACCCCAGATCCATTTCCGGTGTTCTCCACTCATTGTGACCAGAAGAGTTGGCAGGACTTTCAGTTGCATCAAGCAAAAAATAGAACCACACACCAGCAGCAGATATCATACACACCAAGGACTTCACTTCTGCTACAAGCGAGCAACAGCAATCACAGGAGTAACTGACATCGGGATTCGGTACTACATTGACAAAAATATGAACTTTCAGATCAATATAGCAGATAGAAAATCACCTCCGGCTTTTGTCTGACCACCTGATGAAGGTTAAGACGATCAGAGTGAAGGTGTTTAAGTTGCTGGAAATGATCCAGGATGAGAATAGTCACTGATCAGGAAAACCTCCCCTTTGAAATCGAGGTAACTTCCAATAACTCACAATAATTCTTATGACTGTTAGGGCATTGCTCCATTCTTTTTCGCCTTAGATGGCAACTTTTTCACAGAAAGTAATAGGCTGTGTTGGTTGATCAGTCTACACTGCCTTTAGGTCTTGCTTGCATGATTTTCTCATTGTTGTCATTCATGCTTACACTCCTCTTGAGCCATCACGACCATGACTTTGTTAACTTTACATAACGTTCATCGACCACCTTCCTGTTGCTGTTATCTTTGATGTTGTCTTGTACCTCCTTCAGTTGCTCACTATCTCAGTCATTTGGGACCAGGTTCTCGGTTCTTTGAGATTCTCAGGGCCTCCTATGATGGCCGTGCGCTCATGACCAATGTTGAGTTCATGATTGCATGCAGTCAGTCTGGAAGACGAGCATCCTGTTCACAATCTCTATTCTCGTGCCATGTCTGGATTGCAAGGCAATAGTACCTGATTGTCCAATTTTCTCGTATCCTTCTGATGTTGATTTGTATTTCTAGAAATTTTGTGTATATTTGGTGGCAATGCAAGCCATATGCCAGAATCTGCTGCTAGTGGACACATGGATTTATCTCAGTCTTCGTCCCTCGCTGGGTCTATTGTGCATGTCATATTCTTTGGGTCATATCATTTGGGGGTCCATCTGAGTCCCTTGTCATCTGAAGTTGCATTGCTCAATCAGGCATGTGTTTTGCACAGCTTAGAACTTAGGGGATCTTATTCTCTTCTGTGCCATGACTATTTGGCCATCTTTTCACATTCCTGTATGGTGTTGTGTTTGCATGGTCATGTGGGGTTGGTTCTAATCTTGACATATTGTATGGAATTTTTTGGATCTTATTTGTCGCTAACATTCAAGGGATGTGACTCTGCATAAGCTAGTGATGCCCATCAGACTGCTTCAGCCATAGTGTCCAATGCAGGAGGTCAGCATGTCATAATCAAATTCATTTGGTTGTGAGCTAAATGGTGGTAACCCCCAACTCAGAGGGACTTATTATGCGAATGGTGTGCATATTGAGTTGATAAACCTATGTGGTCATTTAGCTGACACTGCGTTGAATTTATCTCAACATTCTTACCCGGCGTTCCTTTAATTTGAAAGTGTGCAGAGTTGCCCTGATCATGACAAGAGTGCCATGCCTGAGCTTAGAGTACCAAGTATCCATACAGCCATAATCCTGGGCAACTTCATTTATAAATGATCATACTATGATCTTCACTGCCTGATACACAAAAACCATGTGAAAAATGTGTGATAATGATGTCCAATATGAAGATAACTGATCTTTAGCCCCATTGAAAGGAAAGCCATGCCACCATGCGACTGATTTGAGTGCTCGCTTCAACAATTGCTCTGAACTGGCAAAAAAAATAGAGCTCAATTTGGACACTGCAGCATAATCTCTGCAATGTCAAAATATCGTCCACTTGAATATACTAATAGCTTTATGTCAAGTGGGCTGTACATATATGTCCCCATGGTAGATCTGCATTCCCGGAATCATCTGCCTGCCTGCCCTTGTCCTCACCAATGGATTATCTATCCCCTGGCCAACTTCCTGACAAGATATAAAACCCACTCCCTTGCGATAGCGGGAATATCACCAATCAGCTAATTTGATATCTGACTGGTTTCCCCTCTGGCATTCTTCTTCCAATTCCATCAGATTTTTGGTAGTTTAAATATCATTGGTTGAAAAGGTGTGCAAGGCGATCAAATGTCAGGAGCCACTGCAATGGTGCATGACTTGAAGGTAGTCATTATGGCTGGAAGAATCATGAAGTTTCTCACTACTGGACATCATTGACTAAACTGCAAGACAGTCATGTCCTCATTCTTTGGAACAGATTATATTAATTAGGTGAACAATGGTATTGAGCTGAGTGATTATCTCCATTTACTCCAGTGGCTTGGTGATTCAATCCTTGGGCCAAATTTAGATCATTGACCCACACATCATATAAGTATTATGGCAGGAAAACTGACATGGTCTCCATACATTGCCACCAAGACCTATCCCAGCCTCTATGCCATCAGCTAACATCACATCACATTCATACTCATCCCTCGGTGCTATTACCTATACCAGTCATACTAATGCTAATGCAGCGCCCAACTTTGCTTTTGGCATACCTCACTCCACAGGCCAGGTATATGTGACTCTCAAAGTCTCAAGCAGGAGTCATTCACAACCTTTGCGATGGTCCAGCTTTGTTTGTCAGACCTTTGTTTGGATGTTGGGGTAATTTCAGGTCATATCCAACTCCCACAATTAGTTATTATCACTTACATGACCTGGATGACATACACTGGCTTGCTGACTCAGCCACTGGAAGTCTTGAAGCAGAATACTCCTAGATGATATCAGTGGAAAACTGCAAGAACCCACCTTATGTTGAGGCACCAGAAAAGTGCTGCAAAAGATTAGTGAGATGTGGTAGAACTGAGACTGATACCAGCATCTAATCCTCTAATTGATATGGCAGTGTGCATGGTGGTGGCTATTGGATACAGATGATTTACAGCTGTGTCCCAACTGAAGGCCATGAGGGTCTGAGCGCACAGTAGAAGGCCATAAAGGCAGAGCAGTCCATCCTCGCGTGATCCCAACACTTTGAGCGAGTGCACCAGGGACTGCAATTGTATGCTCGCATTCAAGGTTTTGAACAGGTGAAGAGCGAGCATGAGTGGCTCGTGGAATGCTATCCTCTACTTCAGGTTGGCTGATGTAATGATAATGCAGCTCGGAAGAAACACATGAGTGATTCAGGGCCTTACAGCGTATTGGGAGTATCTTCCCACTGTGGGTGAGATTAGGGAATTTTAGAACTTCATGGGAGCATGTGAAGGCAAGACATACCAGTTAGTATGGGAGACACTTGGGTTTGTGGAGTGGTGCAATGCCATTGAGCAGGTGGGTCCTTCCCCAAACTACTGGCATCTACAGGTCCCCAGTGACTCATGAGGCAAGAGGATCACGATGGCGGTCCTTGAGAGTGAATTACAGACCACTTTTGGTCAAATAAAGCCTAACAACCAGGAAGAAAAAAATGAACAGTTGAATTGCCACCACAAGCCAAGGTGCTTGGTGTCAAAAAAACAGTTCGTACCTACCAATGAAATAGTATGGTGAGATCAAAGTAGCACTGCCAGTAGGCTTGTGACCAACCTGACAAATTCTCACTCTACAGTGTCGCTTTTCAGACCTGCAAAAACTCCAACTCATCTGGCATGGTTGACAGAGATGCACTAACACTCTAGATGGTGTGGTACATGCAAGGGTTGTAGCAATACAGCCCTCCCGTTGTAAGGAACATCGTGTCTACCTATTGATTTTGAGGTCCTACAGGCTCAAACTCCAATGCTCGAATCACCACACCCAGTGCATGCGCTTTAGTGCACCTCGCACCTATCTCCACACACCCGTCCGCCCCTTGTCCTTGCTGATTTACTGGTAAGTTATCTCAATCGCTACAAAAGCGTCCACTTTGGACCCGAGCGCGTGCCTTACATATAGTTACATACATACTAATTACTCAGGACCGCGCGCTATTCGGCTTGGTACCGCGCACCATTCGGCTTGGTACCATGCGCCTTCGCGCTTATAGATACAGTATATAGAGACCTTACTGGACTTTGAGTTCACACACTTCGCGCACTCCCCACTCCTTAGTCATAGATATATTCTAAAAGTACCCAATATACGATTGGATTTATCGCGTATCCGCGCTCACAACGACCTGCGTGTATAGACCTTAATGCGCACCGCGCCTTTCGCATTCCCTGCACCTTAGAGCACCCTCCCTCATTGCAAGAGAGTCCCTTGCCCATATTCTGAAGTTCTCCCTCTCAGTAGCTGTCCTACGGGTCGAGTATATACCTCGTGCCCGGGTCTTACTGCAGAGTCCTCCCATTCACTCAAACCGCCTTTTCATCCCTGTAGTCGAGCCTCACCCTTCACTGTGAACACAAGGAAATGTGTCCCTGCAGCCTGGAGTGTTGGTTCAGCTACCAATCATAAAGCACTCTAGGGATAGCGAATTATGGCGGGGTTCTAGGTCTCAAAGGAGTACTTGCATACCTAGAGCGTAACTCAGCTTGTGCATTTTATGCTCAATGAGGGAACTTTTTGACATGCCTGGCATGAATATCAACTCGCTCCACAGACCAATTGGGGAAAGGAGTGAGTTCCAACCATCAGCTTGGCAGATGACCTGTGTAGGTCGCATACTTGTGCATCACACGATGCCCTCACACTACACATTTGATTCCTCCTGAGAAGAATGGTCCAGAATGAAGGCCGGCTCCCCCCATCCTAAATCACCTGTATGAATGTCCCATACTATCTGACATTGAGAAACAACAAAAAGAGAAATGTCAATTGACAGAAACATGCATCAGGCCTCATGGACCAGAACAGGTTGGGGGTTTGTCACCCAGCAATGAGCAAGTTATGTCCATCAATGGAGAACTGGAAGCAAGTGAAATTGGACATGGGTCCACCAGCTCGGCTACTTATCATGACTAAGAATCCAAGATTGCTCATGACATGAATGGACCAGTTGATCGCAAGTACCATATAGTTAGATGCCGAAGGTATTGGTCTGATGATGAAGGAGTTGGTCGACCACATTGCACAACCAGGCATTCAAGTTGGAGATTAGTCTCAAGGTTTTCTTTAGCAAAACTGTTGCAACTAAGCAGATGAATGCTAACTTCATAGCATCAATGATGGGTCAGATGAAACTTGATCAATTTAAATAGAAGAAAAAGCATACCATCTCCAATGTCTTAGTGAGTAAGTATCCACAGGGGGTCGGCTCCTACCTCCTCAATCTGCTCCAGCATAACACTCGATCACTGCAGTGTATCCCTAATGATATATCCCTCCTTTGTCACCTCATTGCTATCCAATCCAGAATGTGGAGTAGAGTGACCCATCAGTCCGTCATTCTAGGTACCATGCTCAAGTGCTTTGAATGCATGCCGATAAGGGAGGCTCGTGTGGGTTTGGATCAAGTTCTGTCAGGCTGTGAAACAATGTTTGGGCGTCAAGGCAGTGTGGTCAATTATGCAGTGGGAGGACCAGTAGAACATGCAACTGCTAGACATAGTACTAGGTGCACAGTGCACACTCCTGCTTCGTTTGCTTAGTCATCAACATTGCAGTACTTCAAGTCACGTTTTTGATTTTGTATTTCCACATCTTGTACTTGCTGGCTTCATGGATTTAGTCTCTCTGTCATCTATTATTGCACCCAGAAATCGTAAGATATATGTTTGTGCATTTTTACTTGGCCGTGCAAAGGTACTCGATGTATGTTTAGTAGGCAGGTTCTCCTCAACCCGCCTCTTCTAGATCTATGCCAGTTTTTGCGTACTTGATGATTGATTTGACAGTTGATTCTGTTACTGGACAGCAGGTGGAAGGGTACATATGTTCAGTTTTTGCTCTGTTGCAGACTTGCCACCACGTGATTAAACCTAAGATGAGGCTTTAACCTAATGTGACAGCAGGCATCTTACAATTCCAAATGGTACCATGTTTGCCAATACTGGCCTTTGTAATCGGACCTTGATCCTATTGTTGAGTGGCTTATGAAGTGCACTATTTGATGTGGTCAGACAAAGGTTGAGGTGAGCCAACAAAACTTTATGGATTGGTTTGTTGATTCTATCCCTATTAGCCATTGAATAACACTCAGAGCCGCCGCAATATGCACAAAGCCCATGAGTGGCGCATGTGGTTGTAAAAGATCGACACCACCATAACCCAGATTGGGCAAACTTTGCCAGTTCCTTCCACCTCTGCAGCCCTCCCAGATCTTTGTCTTTGTCATTGGCAAATGTTTAAGCCATCCTGCCATCATGCGTGCCCTTTCCACCAACTATCGCAACAAAGCCACACCAACGTCAAGCTGTAGGTATAGATTACAAGGAAGTAAGTGACACCACTCCAACAGTACTAGTACTATCAAGCCTCTCTAAGCACCTTTGTCCTGCATTTTCATCCTGGTGGATCGCTTGTACCTCGCCACAGTTTTTGGCAGGACCCATGTGGGATTTCCATCAGACTGTAATACTAAAATTCTGCACAAGAAATCCTCATTGAGAGTTCCTTTGTTGCCAGGTGAAATTGCTCACCATACCCCACCATCAGGGGAATTCTCTCACAGCCAACATGATATCCTCTGGTCTGTGTGATGGAGGAAGAGATCACCCAGTCGTACTTTTTCAAAAGATGAGAAGCTAGGTGGAGTGTCAATCGGGTGTGGACCAGCAATCTCAAACCATCCATAGGTCAATGTTGTTGTTTTATGCACACAGCGCTTGAGATAAAGGGAGGGCTCTGTAGCCTGTCCTCTTTGTGAGGGCACCACTGGTACTGAGAGGAGTGCATTATTAAAAAATACATCAGCATCAACCTGACATTGTCAGCATGTCATAATGCTGTGAAAGATGATTGGTCACTCACATGCCTTGTATCTTCTATGGCATTACCACTATCCACCCAGTTCTCAAGCTTGTGTAAGGCATCATTACAGACCATATCAATGCTAGAATAAGTTTCCCCAAGGCCATCACCATCATTATAAGTCCTGCCCTGCCAATGAAGATTTGACATGAGATCCAAAAGCGAAGGTGACCTACTGATTTGCAAAGCACTGCTCCATCTCTATTGGGAGTGAAAACCACTGTCAAAAAGTTGTGTCTTTTGTATAATGTGACCCTGATGAAACGTCCATAAGCTGTATCACAGTAGTTTTTCCATGGGCAATGGGAATTTCAGAGCAGAACTCTGCAACAAGGAAACTCATGTGAAACAAAGGATGGAATGTGGTATCTCGCTAATGCTTTGCTGGATCAATCAAGTACTTACTAATCACCCTCATGCCATGCAGAGGGACTCATCTCAGGCCTGAAGCTTCATGCCCGAGGCCCAGTGCAAATATGAACGCCCTCACATGGGGTTGACTGAAATTGATGGAACTAGGGAGAGTTCAGTGTCCCTAAATGAGCATCGACAAATGGCACATTCCATCGATACTCAGATGACTGACAGTGATGCTGGTTGATGCCAGTCAACCAAACATTGAGTCGTTAGTTTTCAGCATATACTCAACAATGTGTTTTGGGTCACAAAGCAATAAAAAAAGAAGTATAAAAAGGGGCTAGCTGCCTGCGCGCCTGTGCCTTCATCCTACCCACACCTGCTGACAACACAGTGGCTTTGACATGTCAGAGGCAAGTTGAGGAATGGGAGGAGTGAAGAAGTGGAAGACTGCTGAGATTTGTTTAACAAAAGCTTTGCTTTTGTTGTGGTGGTGAGAATTTGGCTCGAGGTACAGAATGGAGGAGACGGCACATAAGAAGAGAAGATGAGATCAAACCAAATCATGCTGGTGTATTGAGAGAGAAAGGAAGGTAAGCCAAATGCCAGGATGTGGTGGGATGAGGCAAAAAGATTCAAGGAACACTTATGCAGAAGTA
>Ga0310811_10012329_pt1 | contig 11095 bp, 8 predicted proteins | sample YCmetagenome_FD_207642 | JGI IMG/M metagenome (GOLD analysis project Ga0310811, IMG submission 207642) | Soil microbial communities from experimental microcosm in Duke University, North Carolina, United States - YC | ecosystem: Engineered > Artificial ecosystem > Soil microcosm > Unclassified ... | reverse complement strand
CGCCGTCGTGAACACGGCTCCGACGCTCGTGCTGCCTAACGACATCGATAACGTCGAGGCCACCAGCAGTGCAGGCGCCACGGTGACGTTCACCGTTACGGCCACTGATCTCCAGGATGGTGACCTGACGTCGGCCGTGACCTGTGATCACAACAGCGGCGACACGTTCCCCCTCGGCGCGACGACCGTGACGTGCCAGGTGACCGACGCCGGCGGCCTCACGACCACTGGCAGCTTCCACATTACCGTCGTAGACACGACGCCGGCCTTCTTCACGAACTTCCCAACCGGCACGGTCACGATCATCGCCGTCGATATCAACGGCGCAACGCTGGATATTTCATCGCTCGGGATCACTGTCGAGGATGTCGGCCACGTATCCGAGCCGTCGACCTTCGACTGCGACTACGTGGCGGGCACGGTGCTCGGGATCGGCAGCACGACAACGGTCTCGTGTACCGCCAAAGACGCCAGAGGCAACGAGAGTGTGCCGAGCACCTTCGATGTGTTCGTCGGACTCAACGTCAACGGAGCCGGATTCCTAACGCCGCTGCGCATGACGGCGCCGTTCAGCACGCACAAGCGCGGGTCCACCATCCCGCACAAGTTCCTGCCGCCAACGTACGCCGACGGGACGCCCGCGACCGACTTGGCGCCGGACCTCCGCTTGGTGATCAACCAGTTGGATGGCACCGTTGAAGGCGAAGACATCGAGGTCAACGACAACTCGGCCGGCTCGACGACCTGGCGCTACGATCCGGACGCCGGTCAGTACATCTTCAACCTGCAGACGGTGAAGACGTGGGCGACGGGCACCTGGAAGACCACGGTGTCTTACAAGGGGATTGTCCTGGCCACGACGAGCTTCAACCTGAAGCAGTGATGCGAAGAGGGCCGGGAGTGTGCTCCCGGCTCGTAGCTCGCAGGTCATCCGAAGTGGACAGGGCTCCGGCACCTTGCCGGGGCCCTGTTTTCTCATGGATCGCCGGCACTCGGCCCGAACGCCACGTCGCAACGCGGGCGAGACTCTCGCAAGACGGCGCGGCGCGCATAGCCCAACAGCGCAACGCGGCTAGCGCGAGCGCCGCGACGGTCCGTAGGTTGGCTCGCATTGCGACCCCTGGCGTCCCATAGTATAGCGAACAGCCAGGCAAGACAGGCCCGGTCTCAGTACGCTGAACCCCACAAAGAGTCAGGTACTTGCCTGATCGGAGGATTCCGCCATGATGCGACAGCGCGCACTGCAGATTCTTCTCGCATTGACCGGAGTGGCATGCCTGCTCGGATTGTATCCGTTGATCGGAGCACTCCGGGACGGCGTGGCGTCGACGATCGTTAGGCAGGATCAGATGATCCTCGCCATTTACATCGTGCTCGGTGTCTTCTTGCTGATCGCGGCGCGCGACCCGCTGCAGCATCGCAGCCTCATTCTCTTCGCCGGCTGGTCGACCGTTGCTCACGACAGTGTCATGATCGTCCAAGGCCTTCAACGCCACGACCTGCACGGCGATCTCATACCCTTTGGTATTCTTGCGATCCTGGGCGTTGCTCTCATTGCGCTTACTCCTTCGTCGCAACGGGACGCCGCCCGCAGAACCGCCGGCGCTCTGGGTGTCGCGGCCCATTCACCGTGAGGGCTTGTCTCTTCTATCGAATTGCGGCGGTCCTCCTGGTGTTGTTCGGGATCGCTCACACGGTGGGTTTCCGGCAGTCGAGTCCAACATGGGGCGTTGAACCGGTGCTCGGGTTCATGCAGTCGCGCCATTTCGATGTGCAAGGGTTCAGCCGGACATATTGGGATCTCTTCCTCGCCGCGGGTTTCTCGGTTGGCGTGTTTTACTTCTTCGCGGCCGCTTTGGCGTGGCAGCTGGGTGGTCTTCCGGCAGAAACACTGGCAAACATGCGCGCTACGGTATGGTCCTTCGTGCTCTGCTTCGTCGCTCTTACGATTGTGAGCTGTCTATTTCTCTTCAGCCTGCCCATTGTTTTCTCGGGCGCGATTGCCGTGTGTTTGACGGTTGCGGCATCCATCAATCCCGGCAAGGCGTCTAACGATCGTTGATCCTCGGACACGGGAGCAGCTCATCGGCATCTTCGTCGCGTATCCATGGCTGGCACTTCTCCCGGCAGGGGTCTTTGGTGTGGCGGCATATCGCCGGCGCCGAGTGCTCGTGTGCGTGGCGGCCATCGCCTGGCTGATCTACGCCGTATACGAGACTGCGATGGCGCGCCGAATCCTCTGCTCCGGCGAGTGCAACATTCGGGTCGATCTGCTCCTCATTTACCCGCTGCTCCTCGCCGTTTCGTTGGCGGCGGTGGTGGCTGCATACCGAGCACGCTGAGCCGACATTGAACATTCTGATCGCGGGCGCCGGATACGTTATTGTCGGCATTGGCACCGCCTATCTCGCGGGTGCTTCATCGTCACCTGCTGGAGTAAAAGGGTGGCGGCTCGCCGCATGGCTACTCAGCCTGGCGGTGTTCGTTCTTCACTTCGTGATCGAGCGTGCTCGACGATTGCCGGCGTCGCGTGTGGCGCTGCGAGTCGCGTTAGGCGTTGGTCTTGGCGCATTCGGCGTCGCCGCCCTCGGCCCGGTGCGCACTCACTGGGGACAGCCACATCTCATGCACGGCGCCGTGCTCTCGCTTGGGCTGTGGCCGATCGCGACCGGCGTGCCGGCATTTGGTGTAGCTCTGATCGCCGGTTTCGTCATCGACCGGCTCGGCCGCGGCACGCCGACATCGCTCGGAGCTGAGGCTCACCCATCGGTGGACGAACGCTCGAAATGACGCGGAAATCCCGGTCTGACGGCCACGTCGCGGCGCCGCCTCCCAACGGTCGCAGTCGTCGGGTGCTTGGTATCGGTCTGTGCGCGCTCGCGGTTCTCGGCGCTCGTCCGCGTGCCGGGCAGGTAAGCGTTAGGCCTGAGACCGTGGTGGTGCACAGCGGGTCTGCGTCGCTGCGCGCGCTGCTGTGGCGGCCTAACGGGAAGGGTCCGTTCGCGGCGATCCTCGTCAATCACGGCAGCGGCCGAACGCCCGACGAACTCGAGCGCTTGGGGCCGTATGAAGCGCAAGCGGACTCGCTCGGTCCGGTCTTCGCGCGCCACGGCTACGTGCTCCTGTTTCTGTTTCGAAGGGGGGTCGGGCTGTCCGCGGGCCAGGGGCCGAATGCGGTTGACCTGATGAACGCCGAGCGCCGCGCACACGGCGAGGATGCACGAAACGCCCTGCAATTGAAATTGTTGGAAGGCAGGGAGCTGAGCGACGCACGCGCGGGCCTCGCCTTCCTCCGGCGGCTGCCGTTCGTCGACCCGAACGATATCGGTGTCGTTGGGCATTCGTTCGGTGGTTCGCTCACCATGCTCATGGCCGAGCGCGAGCCTGATTTGCGTGCCGTCGTTCTCTTTTCGACGGCCGGCTATAGCTGGGATCGATCACCGGCGCTGCGAGCGCGTCTCCTCGCTGCGGCAGCGCACATCCGCGCGCCCGTGTTTCTCATCCATGCTGCGAACGACTACTCGACTGCGCCGGGCACGGCGATCGATGCGCGCCTCGGCCAACTCGGCAAACCGCATCGGCTGAAGATCTATCCGCCGTATGGCAGTACCCCGGACGATGGACACGCCTTTCCGGTTGTCGCCGTGCATCGTTGGGAGCCGGACGTCTTCGCGTTCTTGCGCGACAACATGGACAAGTGAGCGCAGCGCCCCGACCTCGAGTGCCTGCGTTAACGGGGCATGTGTTGCTCCTCGGCATCGACGATGCGCCGCCGGTGCCGCTGCAACAGGGCAGCCCCGCAGCGGGCGACTTTCGCGGATACGAGGTGGACCTGCTCGAAGCGCTGGCGCTCCGCCTCTGCGTGACACTCGAGTACCGGCGCGCATACTGGAGCGTCATCGTCGACGACCTTGCCGCCGGTCGTGTCGAGGCCGTGTGCAGCGCGGCCACGGTCACCGCCGAACGCGCGCGCACGGTGGACTTCTGCGCTCCGCACCTGAACATCGCGCTGGCAGTGGTCACGCGCGACGGCGACCGCGCCGGGACTCGTCTCGAGGGCCGGCGTGTTGGTGTCCGGCGCGGCACTACGGCCGAGGAGTACGCGCGCAACCACGGGGTCGTGGAGCCGGCCGCGCTCACGGAATTCAACGACGAGTTATATGCCGCACTGGCCGCCGGCAGCCTCGACGTAGTCGTCGACGATACGCCGATAGCGGCCCATTTCGCGCGGGTCGTCAAGGGCCTGCAGTTAGGCGGGATCCTCCCGGGGACCGACGCCGCCTACGCCATCATGGTGCGAAAGGGGAATGACGTGCTCCGCGGGGCGATCGACTCGGCGCTCGCCGCGTTGGAAGCGGATGGCGTGCTCGGAGCACTGCGCACGCGCTGGGGGCACGTCGTGATGCATGCCTGACGCGAGCGCGCCGGCGACGCTACGCGGCACCCCGACCTTCGACCTCCTCGAGCGCGAGCTCGCGGCACTCGGCGCGCACGCCGGCGATGAGCATCCAACGGCCCTCTGGGTGCCGGGCCGCATCGAAGTGCTGGGCAAGCACACCGACTACGGCGGCGGACGGAGCCTCCTCTGCGCGGTCGATCGCGGGATCTCGGCGCTCGTCCGGCCGCGCGCATACGGCACGCCTAACGCAACGCGGGTCCGCGTGCGCGACGCGAAGCTCGGCGCCACCGCGGCGTTCGAGCTGGCCGCCGATACGCCGCCGGCGCCGGGTACATGGTCCAACTATCCGATCACGGTCGCGCGGCGGATCGCGGCCAACTTCGGCGCACCGCTGCGCGGCGCCGACATCGTCTTCTGGAGCGACATCCCGCACGCCGCCGGGGTGAGCAGCTCGAGCGCCCTGGTCGTGATGACGTTTCTGGCGTTAGGCGCGGCGAACGGGCTCGACGACCGGCCGGCTTACCGCGAGGCGATCCCAACGACCGACGCCCTCGCCGGCTACCTGGGCGCCGTCGAAAACGGGCTCGATTTCGGTCCGCTCTCGGGCAGTGCAGGGGTGGGTACGTTCGGCGGCAGCGAAGACCATACCGCCATTCTCGCGGCGCGGCCCAACGCACTGGTCCAGTATCGCTTCTGCCCGGTCACCTTCGAGCGCGCCATTACGCTGCCGCCTCACGTGACGTTCGTCGTGGCCGCCAGCGGCGTGCACGCCGAGAAGACGGGCGCGATGCTCCACCGGTACAACGACGTCTCGCGTCGCCTGACGACGGCACTCGAGTGCTGGCGCGCAGCCACCGGACGCACGGACGCGTCGATGGGCGCCGCGCTCGCGTCCTCGCCCGATGCACGCACACGCGTGCTCGCTGCGTTGGGCAACGCGCGCGGCGCGGCATACGCGCCCGAGTCACTGGTCGAACGCGTCGAGCAGTTCGACACGGAGACCAACGACATCATCCCGGCCGCCGCCGACGCGCTGTCGCGCGGCGACCTGGCGGCGTTCGGAGCGGAGGTCGCCCGCTCTCAGTTAGGCGCCGAGTGCGCGCTGCACAACCAGATTCCGGAGACGGTCGGCCTCGTGCGACGCGCTCTCGCGATCGGGGCGATCGCGGCGTCGGCGTTCGGCGCCGGATTTGGCGGCAGTGTGTGGGCGATGGTCGAGCGTGCGCAGAGCGAGGAGTTCGTGCGCCGTTGGGCGCGCGACTATCGCGCGGCGTTCCCGGACGCGGCGCCGCGGTCGGAATTTTTCGTGACACCCGCGGGTCCGCCGGCGTCACGGCTCTGAACACCCCGCGGGCCGCTCGCGCCGCCCCAGCGCGCGAAGTTCGGCGGCCCAACAAGAGTCCTTGTTTATGGCGCTCGGCGAGCGCAATGTAGAGATGCCCTGCCGGGAACACGGATGATTCAACTCGACATGTTGGGAACGCTGGCGCTGCGCGCGCCGGACGGGCGAGAGTTCCAGTCGGTCCTCGCCCAACCGAAGCGCCTGGCGGTTCTGGCGTATCTGTCCGTCGAGTCGGCGCGCGGACCGCAGCGCCGCGATCGTCTGTTCTCGCTCTTCTGGCCCGAGCTCAACCAGGCTCAAGCGCGCCAGGCTCTGCGCCAGTCGCTGTACTTTCTCAGGCGCTCGTTGGGCGCGCAGGTGGTCACGAATCGCGGAGCGGAAGAGATCGCGATCGACTCCGGTGCGTTGCAGTCGGACGTGCGTGCCTTCATTGACCTGCACGACGACGGCCGCCTCAATGAAGCCCTCGCGCTCTACCGCGGCCGGTTCCTCAACGGGTTTTTCGTGGCCGACGCGTCGGCAGAGTTCGAGCAGTGGATCGACGCCACGAGGGCGCAACTCGAGCGACGGGCGATCGACGCTGCCTGGGCCTTGGCCGACGACACCGAACGAGCGGGCCACGCGTCCGAAGCCGTGCGTTGGGCACGATTCGCCGTGCACCTCGCGCCAACGGAAGAGCGCTCGCTGCAGCGGCTCGTCGCCCTGTTCGATCGTCAGGGCGACCGTGCGGGCGCGTTGCGCGCGTACACCGAGTTTGCCCACCGCCTCGACGCGGAACTGGAAGTCGAACCCTCGGCGGAAACCCAGGCGCTCGTCGATGCGGTCCGCTGCCGAACGGTCGCCGCCGCACAGCCGGTTGCTAACGTGCAACCGGTTGCTAACGTACAACCGGTTGCTGGCGTACAGCCGGCCGCCGTGGCGCCGTCTCCGCCTAACGGGGCGGAACGGTCGCCGGACACTCCACGGGCGGATCCGTCGCGGCGCAAGGCGCGCATACTGCGCTCGTCACTCGCCGGGGCTGCGGCGATCGCGGTCGCCTTCGTGGCCACGACGCTGCTCGTGCAGGCGCGCGTCCCGCATCGAGCGCCCGTGGTCGCCGTGGGATGGATTCAGGATCCGAGCGGCGCCGATACGGAATCCGTGGTTCGGGCGTTCGGCGATTTGTTCGCCACCGACCTGGCGCGCGTTCCGGGACTCCACGTCGTCAGTCACGCGCGGCTCTACGACATCATGAGCCAGCTCGGAGCGCGCGCGGCGACGCCGGCAGCGGTCTCCGACGCGGCGCGGCGTGCAGGTGCGGGTGAGGTGCTCGAGGCGGTGCTCTCGCCGGGACCCGACTCGGCTCACCGCGTTCGGCTCGACTTGCGGCGTGTCGATCTGGCCACCGGAGCGTCGGATCACGTCCGCACGTTCAGCGGCCGCTCCATTTCCGAGCTCGCCGACCGTGCGACGGCCGACGTGGCGGCGGCATTCGAGCTGGCCGCGCCGACGGAGCCGTTAGGCGATGTGACCACGACATCACTCGCGGCGCGGAGTCTCTACGAGGAGGGCCTCCGGCGCTTCTATCAGAACGACTTGTTGTCGGCTGCCCAACTCTTCCACGCGGCGCTCGGGGAGGACTCGTCGTTCGCGATGGCCGCGTATTACGCGGGTTTGTCGCAACCCGACAGCGGCCTCGCTGCTCGGCGCGACCTGTCGCTCGCCCTCCAACTCGCCGACCGCGCCTCCGAGCGCGAGCGGCTCATCATCAGGTCGACCTGGGCCTACAAGACGAACGATCCGGCGCAGTTTGCCATAGCCGAATCGCTCGCCACCCGCTATCCGACGGAGCCGGGCGCCGAGTTCGCCGTCGGCCGCGCGGCGACATGGAGCGGCCGCTTTGCGGCTGGACTCCCACATCTGTGGCGGGCGATTCAGCTCGACTCGCTCAGTCTCAGTGGCCACGGTCCATGGTGCCGGGCATGCGAGGCCTTCGATCTGGTACTCGCCACCTACACGTCCATGGACTCCATGCCTGCGGCGGAACGGGCCGCGCGTCTGTGGACGCGGATGCAACCCCGTGCCGCCGGTTCATGGTTTGCGCTGTCTCGCATGTTGGGCCGCGAGGAGCAATACGACAGCGCCATGGCCGCCGAGCGCAACGCGGAGCGATTTGCCGGCAATGGTTTCGACTACGTGATTCCGCGGGTGTTGATCGCCGTGCGTTCCGGCCAGTTCGCCGCCGCCGACGAGATGCTCGCCCAACGCCTGCAGTATGGTAATCCCGCCCTGCGCGGCGACGCGTTGTGGTGGTCGGTGATCAGTTTGCGCGGCCAGGGCCGATTGCGCGACGCGCTCGCGGCGGCTCGACAGATGGTGCAGACCACGAAGGACCAGCCGCCCGCGCTGTCGACGCCGCAGTCGATCGATGCGGTCGCCGTTGCGCAAGTGCTCTTCGAGCTCGGGCGCTACCGCGAATCGGCGGCGCTGTTCGACACCGTCGCCAACTACGAGTGGCGGTCGTCGCCCGACTTTCCACGGCAGGCGCCGGGCCTGGCGGCGCGGCACAGGATCTGGATGACCACGCACGTGGCCACGGCGCTGGCGGCGGCAGGCGACACTGCGCGCCTCACCGTCATCGCCGACAGCCTCGAGGCCTGGGCGCCCCGGAGTGGGTATTTCCGCGACCGCGTCCTGTTCCACTACGTGCGCGGGCTGCTCTGGGCCGCGCGCGGCCAGTTAGGCAACGCCGAGCGCGAGTATCGTGCTGCACTCGTCACGCCGATCGACGGCTATAGCCGCGTGAACCTCGAGCTCGGGAAGACGCTGCTGGCCGAACACCGGCCGCGCGAGGCGATCCCGATTCTCGAGGCGCCACTCCACGGGACCATCGAGTCGTCCAACTATTATCTCACCTATACGCAGCTGCACGCGATGGTCGGTCTCGCCTTCGATCGCGCCGGTGAAGCCGACAGCGCGATCGCGCACTATCAGCGTGTGCTCTCGGCGTGGCGTGCAGCGGATCCGGAGCTGCGCCCGCAGCTCGACTCCATCGCGCGGCGCGTGCGGGCACTCCGTTAGGACGACGCCGCGCGCCTTACTTGAGCGCCATCACGGCCTTCGCCAGCAAGGTCCGGAGCTTGTCGTGGTCTCCCATCGCGCTGGCCGTCAGCAGGATCGGGCCCTTCACGGCCTCGTATCCGCCGGAGACCGACGACCCGAGGTCGTCCCACGGGCCGGACGGTTCGGCGGGCGGGGCGGCCGAGTCCGCGCCCATGAACTGCCGCCGCATGCCGTTCACGCCGTTGCCGATGATGAATTGGTCGGACGCGAACGTCGCGTGCGCATCGCGCCATTCCTTGAGATCGATCTCGTACGTGAAGACCGCGTCCGGCGGTTGGGGCGCGCCGGCCACGACCGGCATGGGCGTGTAGTAGTAGCACGACCGCGCGTTAGGCCCGGCTTGCGGCGGGCCGTGATCGGGTGGCTTCGACAATGGCCCGAGGATCGCCGCCGCGTCCGAGGCCGACACGAGCGTGCAGACATCGAGCGCGCTGTCCCGCGCCATCGCAGCCAGCCGCTGTTGCGCCGCGGGCTTCCCCGCTTCGCCGTTGATGCCTAACGGGTGGTCGAGCCGCTTGATGGCGCTGGTGATGAGGGCGCCCGCGCCGGCGACCGTGAGTCTGGTGCCTGTCCAGTCCAGCCCGACGTGCCGGTCGCCCTGCAGGGCGTCCAGCCCGCAGCAGGACATTGGCGCCATGGCGATCTCATCCCAGTTGCCGCGGAGCGTGTCGCCGGGCTTGAGCACGATGCCGGTTTGCGTTTTGGCCTCGAGCGCCTTGTCGGTGAGCTGGCGGCCGAAGGCGGTCATCTTCATCGACATCTTGCCGCCGGACCAATCCGCCGTCACGAGCAAGCGCCGATAATCCTTCGTGTCGTACTCGCAGACGTCGTTCTCGTATGGCTGGATGTACGGCGGCCCGGAGAGGGGGCCGACGGCGGCGATGACTTCGGTTGTGTCGAGCAGCGAGCAGGGATCGGTGCTCGTCGCATCACCCGTTTGCTGGTCGGTCGAGGTGCCGCCGCTCTTGCCGCCCACACAGGCGGCGGCCGAGGCGACGACCAGCGTTAGGCATGTCACGAGGGATGTGCGCATTGGCGGTCCGCTCCGTGTGCGAGGGTCAACGAACTCACGCCCGTACGATGGAGTGGCGCGTGACGCGGACGTCACGATGCCGTCACCCGCCAGGTGACAGCCGTCGATGCGGTTGGTGCCGTCCTCAGCCCGGCGGTTTCGGCTTGAGGTACGTGTCGAACCACGCAATCGAGCGGCGCAGGACATCCGCCTGGTGGGACGGATTGGCGAAGTGGTGGCCTTCATCCGGGTAGACCACCAACTGCGTCTTGATGCCTTCGTGCTGGAGTCCGCGCCAGTACTCGAACGACTGCGGGGCAGGGCACTCCGCATCCCGCTCGCCGACGACGATGAGCGTGGGCGTGCGGGCATGCGTGATGTAATTCATTGGCGAGCTGCGCGCGTACACCGCCGGGTTCTCGTAAACGGTGGACCCGAAGTACGGTACCATCCATTCGCTGATCCCGTTCTCGCCGGTGTAGCTGAGCCAGTCCGATATACCGGCGCCGGCAACGGCGGCGCGAAAGCGCTGGGTCTGCGTGACCGCCCACATCGTCATGTAGCCGCCATAGCTCCAGCCCGTTAGGCCAAGACGCTGCGGGTCCACCGGATACCGGGCGATGACGGAGTCCACGCCGGTCATGACGTCGCGCAGGTCGCCGTGGCCGAAGTCCTTGATGTTCGCGCGCGTGAACGCCTCGCCCTGCCCGAAGCTGCCCCGCGGGTTGGGCATGAACACGAAATATCCGGCGCGCGACAACGCCGCTTGCTGCGACTCTGCGGAGAGAAATGTCGGCGCCACTGCGGCCGCGGGGCCGCCGTGCACGAGCACGATCATCGGATAGCGCGTTCCGCTGCGGAAATCGCGCGGGTAGATCAGGAATCCCTGCACGTTGAATCGGTCGCTTTGCCAGTGGACGCTCACTGCTTTGCCCCACGACGGGGCGAGGCCGGCGTTGGCGTGTGTGATCTGTGTCCAATGCCCAACGGGGCCCGCCCACACTTCGGGCGCCGTGCCGAGCGACTCGCGCACGAGGGCGACGTCGCGGCCCGTGTCGGCGGCGGACACTGCCGGCAGGCCGCGGCCGGATCGCGTGGTGATCGCTTCATCGCCGTGCCAGAGCGACGTGATGGCGCCGGTATTGGCGTTCACGGTGGCGATCTCGGAGCCGCCGTGCGACCACATCGTGGCCAGTATCGATTGCGACCCCTGCCACCGGAACACCGCCACCGACACGGT
>Ga0310811_10012327_pt1 | contig 11095 bp, 10 predicted proteins | sample YCmetagenome_FD_207642 | JGI IMG/M metagenome (GOLD analysis project Ga0310811, IMG submission 207642) | Soil microbial communities from experimental microcosm in Duke University, North Carolina, United States - YC | ecosystem: Engineered > Artificial ecosystem > Soil microcosm > Unclassified ... | reverse complement strand
GGTGCGATCGGGCGGAGATCTGAGATACGTCTTTACGAACCCACGCATCCCGCTCAACGGCGGCTTCGCCTGATCGTCGCCGACCGGTTTGGGTCGCCTACGGAAATTCGTCGTCGGACCGGGATCGGGCATTTACGGCCATCGGCCTTGTGTGTGAAATGGCCGCTCGAACGTCGCTTCGACATCGATCAGAGACATTGAGGGGAGCAAGGCACGTCGTTTCTTTTAGGTTGAGCGCATCGTCTGATGGAAAGACAAACCCCTGCCCGAAAACGCAGCCCCCTCGCGATTCGAAGCTTGCATAAGCTCGGCCCCAAGTGGCCTCAATACGTCAGATGAGAGCGTTGCTGGCGGCGGCCGTGCGGCCGCGCAGCCAATTAATGCTTGCAAAAAGCAGCACTGCGAACACGATCAGCGTGGTTGCCACGGCGAGGATCGACGGGTCGATCGAGTCGCGAATACCGCTCCACATCTGACGAGGTACGGTTGTTTGGTCCGGGCCGCCGATGAACAGAATGACGATTACCTCGTCGAACGAGGTCGCGAAGGCGAAGACGCTGCCGGTCGCGACCGCCGGCGTGATGAGCGGCAAGGTCACGCGCCTGAATGTGACCCACGGCGTCGCGCCGAGCCCGGAAGCGGCGCGCAACAGACTCTGATCGAACGAAAGCAGTGACGCCGTCACGGTGATCACGACGAATGGCGTGCCGAGCGCCGCATGCGCCAGCACCACACCGGGATACGAGTTCACCAGGCCGAGCGGCGCGAAGATCAGATAGAAGCCCGCGGCAACGACAACGATCGGTACGATCATCGGCGAGATGATGATTGGCATGATCAGCGAGCGCAGCGGAAACTGCGTGCGCGAAATGCCCAGCGCGGCGAGCGTGCCGAGACACGTGGCGATCAGCGTCGACGCCGCGCCGATGCCGATGCTGTTCAGGAGCGAGCGCTGCCAGTTCGCGCTCGTGAGCGCCTGCTCATACCAGCGCAGCGAGAAGCCCTGCAACGGATAGGAGAAGTACGAGCCCGAATTGAACGAGAGCGGGATGATCGCGAGAATCGGAGCAATCAGGAAGAACAGCACAAGCGCTGTATGCAGCTGCACCCAGCGCGCGGCGACGCGTTCTGTCAGCACCTTGTTGCGTTGATCTTGCATGTCGTTTACCTCGTCGTGTCCGCGTGTTTCAACGGAGTCTCAACCGAAGCGCAAGCGGTCGATACCGACGATGCGGTTGAACAGGAAATAGAAGATCGCCGTGAAGATCACGAGATAGGCCGAGAGCGCACCGGCGAGGCCCCAGTTGAGTTGCGTGTTGGTCTGTATCGCGATGAGCTGGCTGATCATCTCGTCGCCCGCGCCGCCGAGCAGCGCGGGCGTGATGTAGTAGCCGAGCGCGAGGACGAACACGAGGAAGCAGCCTGCCCCCACGCCCGGCAGCGTCTGCGGCATGTAGATCCGCACGAACGCGGTGAACGGGTGCGCACCAAGCGATTGCGCGGCCCGCACGTACACGGGCGATACGCTCTTCATCACCGAATAGATCGCGAGAATCATGTAGGGCAAGAGCACATGCGTCATGCCGATGAGCACGCCCGCGCGATTGAAGATGAGCGGCAGCGGATGAGTGGTGAGACCGAGCCCCATCAGCAGGCTGTTGATGACGCCGCCCGGTTGCAGCAAAACGTACCACGCGGTCGTGCGCACGAGCACCGAGGTCCAGAACGGTACGATCACAAAGAGCATCAAGCGGTTGCTGCTTTTCGCGGGCAGGTTCGCGAGCAGCCATGCGACCGGATAGCCGAACACCAGGCACAGCAGCGTGACCGTGGCGCTGATCGAGATCGTGCGCACGAACGCCTGCCGGTAGACCGAAGCGTTGTCCGGCACGAACGCCACTGAGCCTTGCGGTGTCACTTGCGCATCGACGGCCGCGAGCAGATAGTCCGGCGTCGGCGACGTGGCGGCGCGCTTCAGCAAGCGCCAGATCTCCGGCGAATTCCAGCGTGCGTCGAGTTCAACGAGCGCCGGTTTCCACGCGGGCGGCGCATCGGCGGGCAACTGGCGCGCGGTGCGCATCAACAGGCTACGGAACTCGGCCTGATCGAAGTTCAGCCGCCGCGCGACCGTGCCGAGCTGTCCGTTTTGCTGCGCCTCCCTGAGCCCCGCGGCGAGCAGGGCGAACATGCGCTCGTCCGGCACGCCGCGCCCGTCCCATTCATCGAGCGCGCGCGTGAGCGCGGGCATGCTGTCGGGCACTTCGTGGTTCTGCACGCTGCGCGCGAGCAGGAGCGCGATCGGCGCGATGAACGTCGAAAGCAGAAACACGATCAGCGGCAGCGCGAGCAAAAGCGCCTGCATGGACGCACGGCGGCGCGCCTTTTGGAACGACGCGCGGCCGTCGGCTCTCGTCGGAGAGCCTTGGGCCGTGGCACGGGCCGAAGCGGGCATGTGGGTAGTCAAGTTGGGCTCTCGTCGACGATGGTGTTACTGCGTCAACCACACCTGGAAGCGCTTATTGATCTGGTCGGCGTTGTCGGCCCAGAAGTTCGCGTTGATCTGCAAGGCGCGTTTGAAGTTCTCGGGTGCGGTCGGCAGATCGGCGAGGCGTTGCTTGTCGACCAGCGCGATTGCGTCCTTGCGCGGCGGCGCGTAGGCGATGTACTTCGACAAATCCGCATACGCCTTCGGCTGCGAAGCGGAGACGATGAATTTCGCGGCGGCGTCGGCGTGCTTCGCGCCCGTCGGAACGGCCCACCAGTCGAAGTCGTAAACCTGCGCGTCCCAGACGGTCTTGAATGGCTTGTTGTCCTCCTTCGCAGCGTCGGAAATGCGGCCGTTGTAGGCCTGCGTCATCACGACCGCGCCGTCTGCGAGCAACTGCGGTGCCTGGGCACCCGACTCCCACCACACGATGTTCCGCTTGATCGTGTCGAGCTTTTTGAACGCGCGATCCACGCCGGCGGGCGTAGCGAGCACCTTGTAGACATCTTTCGGATCGACGCCGTCCGCAATCAACGCCCATTCCATCGTCACCTTCGGCGACTTGCGCAGGCCGCGCTTACCGGGGAATTTCTGCAGATCGAAGAAGTCGTTGACAGTGGTCGGAGCGGTCTTCAGCTTGCTCGTGTCGTATGCGTAGACCGTGGACCAGACCATGCTCGCAACCGCGCAATCGCTGATCGTGCCGGGGATGAAGTCACTCGTCTTGCCGAGCGTCTTCTTGTCGAACTTCTGCAGCAGGCCTTCGTCGCAGGCCATGATCGCATCGTTCGTTTCGAGGTCGATCAGGTCCCACGTGGTGTTCTTCGCCTGCTCCATCGCGGAGAGCTTCGCGAGGCCGCCGTCATACGATTCGGTCGAGAAGCCGATGCCGGTCGCCTGGGTGAACGGCTCGAAATAGGCCTTCTTTGCCGCCGCTTCGTATGCACCGCCGAAAGTCACGACGGAGAGCGTCTCCGCCGCCTGGGTGGTCATGGTGGCGAAGGCGAGTACTGCGAGTGCGACGCTTTGTGTTTTGATGAGAGTGCGCATTCTAGTTGGCTCCTGCAGGTGCGGTCGTGATGATGGAAGGTGAGAGCGGTGTGGATGCTTGGGTCACGGGCGCGCTGCGCGGCACGCTCATCGCGAGAATCTTGCAGTCGTCGTGGCGCCATGCGATCTCGATCGCGCTGCCGGGCGAAGGCAGCGCATGGCGCTGCGTATTGGGCACTTTCACGACGAAGGAATCGCGCGACCCGAGCGCAAGATGCACGCGATGATGATCGCCGCAATACACCAGTTCCTCGACATGTGCGCGCACTACGTTGCTGTGTTCGTCGACCTGCGCGCCTGCGGCGCTCGGGATATGCGCGCGTTCGGGGCGCAGCGCGAGCATCGCTTCGTCGCCCGCGTGCAGGCCGGGTTCGCAACGGCCACGAATTATGCTGCCGTCCGAGAGCGCGAGCGTCGCCCACTCCTCGCCCGCAGTGACGACGCGTCCAGTCAAGCCGTTGTTCTCGCCGACGAAGTTCGCCACAAAGGCGTTCTGCGCATTCTCGTAGAGTTCGCTGGGCGTGGCGGCTTGCTGAATACGGCCATCGGAGAACACGGCGACGCGGTCCGACATCGTCAGCGCTTCGGCCTGATCGTGTGTCACGTAGACGATCGTGAGCGACAGCTCGCGATGCAGGCGCATGATTTCGTATTGCATGGTTTCACGCAGGCGCTTGTCGAGCGCGCCGAGCGGCTCGTCCATCAGAACGACGCTCGGCTCGAACACGAGCGCGCGCGCGAGCGCCACGCGCTGCTGCTGTCCGCCGGAGAGCTGCGCGGGACGCCGGTTCGCCAGATGCGGCAGCTCGATCATCTCGAGCGCGCGCTTTACGCGCGTTTTCTGCTCGGCGCGGCTCACGCGCCGCACGGAAAGCGGAAACGCGACGTTCTCCGCGATCGTCAGATGCGGAAAGAGCGCGTAGTTCTGAAACACCATGCCGATGTCGCGCTGATGCGGCGGCTTGTCGTCGAGCCGCCGTCCGTCGAGACGTATCTCGCCGCGCGTGGGCGATTCGAATCCCGCCAGCATCATGAGCGTCGTCGTCTTGCCCGAACCGGACGGACCCAGCAGCGACAGGAATTCTCCCTTGCGCACGTCGAGGTTCAAGTCACCGACGACGTATTGGGCGCCGTCGTACGATTTGCTCACGCCCGAGAACGAAATGAAGGAAGGGTTTGACATCGTGATCGCGTCCTGTCGATGATGCGTCGTAATCAATGCGTGCCGAGCTGCGTCGCGGCGATTTTGCTGGCGACATAGCGCGCGAAGTCATAGTTGGGGCGTTCGAGGGGGCTCAAGTGACCGGGCTTCGCGAGCGGCGCGTGCACGCCGCGAAAGACGGCTTCCACGCCGTGTTTGTCTTCCGCGTTCACTTCGTCGAGCAGCTTCTTCAACGTCGTCATGTGCGCATTGGCCTCGGGATCGGCGATGAACTCCGGCGCAAGCCCGCCGCCGAAGCGGATATGTACGCGCTCCACGCCTTGAGGCTGTAGCACGAGATACCAGAAGTAACCCGGCGTAAGCGTGACGAGATGCGTCGGGTAGATCGCGAGCAGCGCCGTGGTCTTGCGCCAATGTCCCGTGAGGCGCGTGTTGTCCGGATGCGCGTTGCCGATGGGCAAGGACGCTTCCTTGGTGATCCAGTGATAGTTGAAGGCTGGATAGCCGGGCGGGCATTCCATTTCCTCGAGCCGTGAATGCGGTCCTACCGTCGCGCGATGCAGCATCGGCAGGTGGTAGCTTTCCATGAAGTTTTCCGCGAGGATCTTCCAGTTCGTGTCCCACACGTGCTCTTCATAGAAAGTTTCGATGTAGTCCGCCATGCCGTACGCACCGATGAGCTCGCTCAGTTCGGCGAGCTGCGCATGAACGGGCGGCGCGTTTTCGTCGAGTGTCACGTAGATCCAGCCTTGCCATTCTTCGCAGCGCACGGCGGGCAGCTTGTAGCTTTCCTTGCAGAAGCCCTCTTGCCGATCCATGAGCGGCGCGCCTTGCAGCGCGCCATCCAGCGAATAGTTCCAGGCGTGATATGGGCAGACGATGCGACGCACGTTGCCGCGTCCTTCGAGCAGCACCGACATGCGATGCAGGCACACGTTCGACATCGCCTTGAGCTGCATCTGTTCGTCGCGCAATACGACGATCGGTTGCGCTCCAATCCGCGCCGTCATGTAATCGCCGGGCACTTTGAGCGCACTGGCGCGGCCGACGCATTGCCATTCACGCTCGAAGATAGCGCGCTCTTCGAGCTTGAGGAATTCGGGCGACGTATAGACACCGGGCGGCATCGCATGCGCATCGCCGAATGGCCGTTCGCAACCCGTCTGCAGTTCGTCGACAAGTGCTTGCACTGCGATCGTCCTTGCCGGGTTGGCCATGGTTTCCCCCTTGATTCGTCACGGTGAGAGCGCGGCAACCTGAGGCTTTGCGGCGTAGCGCTCAACATGAACACCAATCTATCAAGCCAAATTGCAAGCCAAAATATTGTTTTCAGATACAAAGCAAAGCTTTTACCTATGCAGCAGGCGCAGGCTTAAAGCGGACGATCGCGCTTTCCTGATCATGCGTCGAGATGCAGCCGCCGAATATAGTTCTCGCAGAACGACGCGAACCGCTGCACGACCTGGCGCGGCTTCATCGTGCGCGATTGCGCGATGCCGAGCATCGTTGCGCTGACGTTGTCTTTGAAACGCTTAATGACGAACTCTTCGCCATCCACAGTGCGATTCGATTTGAGTGGAAAGTTCAGGAGGCTATAGCCGAGACCGTTGGCCACCATGCCGCGCACGACCTCCGGCTGCGACGAACGGAACGCGGGCACGGGACGGCTACCCACCGCATCGAAGAGCGCGGCGAAGTACTCGCGGCTGTGCGGCAGGTCGAGCATCACATACGGCTCGGGCAAGAGGTCTGCGAGCGATACCTTGCGCGCGCGTGCCAGGCGATGCGTTCTCGGCAGGATCGCATAAGGCGGCAGTGAGAGCAGCGGCGTAAAGGCGATGTCCTCTGTCAGGTCGAGGCTGTAGGTGAGGGCAATGTCGAGCGAGCCGTCGTTCAAGCCGCGCAAGAGGCCATCCTGATGCGCCTCGACCGTGCGAAACGAGATACCCGCGTGCTCGCCCGTGAATCGGCTGATCAGCCCCGGCATGAGCGGTGGCGCGAGCGAGACGAGGCAGCCGAGCGCGATGGCGCCCGTCATGCCGCCGTCCATTTCCTTCGCGGTCGTCTGCAATTCCTCCGCGATTTTCAGCAAATTGCGCGCTTGCCCGAGCAGATCGCGACCGGCTTGCGTGAGCGAAAGACCGCTCGCGTGATGCCGGATGAAGAGTTGCACGCCGAACGACACTTCGAGGTCCGCGAGTGCCGTTGAGATCGACGGCTGCGAGATGTGCAGACGCTTCGCGGCGGCGGTGAAGGACAGTGCTTCCGCAGTGACCACGAAATAACGCAACTGGCGCAACGAGTAGCGCAACGGGTGAGTCTCCATCGACGGCGCTCCGCGTTCAGGGTCTTCAATGGCGGCATTGTGAAGCAGTCAAAAAAAGCTTGCATAGGTAAATCCGATGCCATGCATTTTTTAAATATATTTTTCAAATTCTAGACGGGCGCGTAGATTTTCACGAAAGACGAACGGACCGGGTGGCAACGTGCTGTCGGAAAACACGACCGGGTCCGCAACGATCCCGAGCGTTCGAAGGCCGCGACGCCGCGATCGAATCGAAACATTCCACCATTTCAGAAGGACACAGCCATGACAGTGGAAACAACGTCAATCGACACGCTCGTGGTCGGCGCGGGTCAGGCCGGCGTCGCGATGAGCGAACATTTGAGCAAGCTTGGCGTGCCGCATCTCGTGCTGGAACGCGCTCGCATCGCCGAGCGCTGGCGCACGGGACGCTGGGATTCCCTGGTCGCCAATGGCCCCGCGTGGCACGATCGTTTCCCCAATCTCGAGTTCGCAGACATCGACCCCGACGCATTCGCTCCGAAGGAACAGATCGCGGACTATTTTGTCGCTTATGCGAAGAAGTTTGAAGCGCCGATTCGCACCGGCGTGGAAGTGAAGAAGGTCGTGCGCAATGCGGGGCGGCAGGGCTTTACCATCGAAACATCGGAGGGCGCGATCGAGGCCAATCGCGTAGTGGTCGCGACCGGGCCTTTCCAGCGTCCCGTCATTCCGCCCATCGCGCCGCGAGATTCGAGTCTTACGCAGCTTCATTCCGCCGACTATCGCAATCCCGATCGATTGCCCGAAGGGGGCGTGTTGGTGGTGGGTGCGGGATCGTCGGGCGTGCAAATCGCGGACGAGTTGCAACGTGCGGGCAAGCGTGTCTACCTGTCGGTCGGAGCGCATGATCGTCCGCCGCGCGCCTATCGCGGTCGCGACTTCTGCTGGTGGCTCGGCGTGCTCGGCGAATGGGATGCAGAGGTCATGAAGCCAGGCAGGGAGCACGTCACGATTGCGGTGAGTGGTTCGCGCGGCGGCCATACGGTGGATTTCCGGCGTCTCGCGAATCAGGGCATCACGCTCGTTGGTCTCACGAAATCGTTCGATGACGGCGTGGTGACCTTCGAAGCAGATCTCGCGGCGAACATCGCGCGCGGCGACGAGAACTATCTGTCGCTGCTGGACGCGGCCGACGCGTATGCCGAGCGCAACGGTCTCGATCTTCCCGAAGAACCCGAAGCCCGCGTCATTCCCGCGGATCCGGAATGCGTGACGCACCCGTTGCACGATCTCGATCTGGCGAAAGCCGGCGTGACGTCGATTGTCTGGGCGACCGGGTATGCAGTCGATTTCAGTTGGTTGAACGTCAACGCCTTCGATGAAAAGGGTAAGCCGAAACATCAGCGCGGCGTATCGAAGGAGCCGGGGATCTATTTCCTCGGTCTGCCCTGGCTATCGCGCCGTGGCTCCGCATTCATCTGGGGCGTGTGGCACGACGCGAAGCACATCGCCGATCACATCGTCACACAGCGCAAATACCTGGCTTATTACGATGAATCGCAACGCTATGCACAGAGCCGCCGCGAGGAAAGCGTCGAAAACAAATCCGCCGATTCACGCGTCCACAAAGTCAGCGAGATGGGCGTGAATTGATGCGTATGCTTCTTTAATCCGCGATCCATTTCTTCCTAGCATTAAGGTGCATTGATGAGCCAACCTACGCATACCCGTATCCGCATGTTCAACACGAAGGATACGTATCCGAACCAGACGCTCGACAACGATCTTTGTCAGGCCGTGCGCGCCGGCAACACGGTCTATGTGCGCGGTCAGGTGGGCACGGATTTCGACGGCCGCCTGGTCGGCATCGGCGATCCGCGCGCCCAGGCCGAGCAGGCGATGAAGAACGTCAAGCAGTTGCTGGAAGAGGCGGGCAGCGACCTGTCTCACATCGTCAAGACGACGACGTTCCTGACCGACATCCGCTACCGCGAGCCGGTCTATCAGGAAGTCGGAAAGTGGTTTAAGGGCGTGTTTCCTATTTCCACCGGCCTGGTGGTGGTCGCGCTGGGTCAGCCGCAGTGGTTGATGGAGATCGACGTTATCGCGGTCATTCCGGATGGGTGGACGCCGCCGAAGGCCTAAGGAGCGGGACATGACATTCTCTATCGTCGGACGTTGTCCGGAATCCGGGCAGCTTGGGATCGCGATCAGTTCGTCCAGCATCGCGGTGGGCGCTCGATGCCCGTGGGTGCGCGCAGGCGTGGGCGCGGTGGCGACACAGAACGTCACGCTGCCTGCGCTCGGCCCGCAGATTCTCGATCTTCTGGAGAACGGGCAGCTCGATCCCACCGGAGCGTTGGACCGGGTGCTCGGAGCGGGCGAGCGGAGCCAGTGGAGTGAGTACAGGCAGGTGACGGTGATCGATAGCCAGGGTCGGACGGCGTTCTTCAGCGGCAAGGAAGCGCTCGGCACGTATCACGCCGTCGCGGGCAGGCAATGCGTAGCCGCAGGCAACATGCTTGCTGGCGTAGAAGTGATTGAGGCAATGGTTCCGGCATTCGAGCAGGCATCCGGCACGCTTGCCGATCGCCTGCTCGCGGCCATGCATGCCGCGATGGCTGCCGGCGGCGAAGCGGGGCCCGTGCATTCGGCGGCGCTCAGGATCGTGGGCGACGTGAGCTGGCCGATCGTCGATTTGCGGGTCGACTGGGCGGATGACGACCCGATCGGCCAGCTCGACGGTCTATGGCAGGCGTATCGGCCGCAGATGCAGGACTACCTGGCGCGGGCGTTGAATCCGACCGCCGCGCCCAGCTACGGAGTGCCCGGCAATGAATGACAGATCCAGCCGCGCGCTGCTTGAACGGCTGATCGGCTTCGCCACGGTCAGCCGCGATTCCAATCTGGACATGATCGAATTCATCCGGCATTACCTCGAGGAACTCGGTGTCGAGTGCGAGCTGTTCTACGACGCCGAGCGCACCAAGGCGAATCTGTTTGCGACCATCGGTCCGCGTAAGCGAGGCGGCATCGTGCTGTCCGGCCATACCGACGTGGTGCCGGTCGATGGCCAGGCGTGGACCGTCGATCCATTTCGTCTCACCGAACGCGATGGACGGCTGTATGGCCGCGGCGCGGCCGACATGAAGGGTTTCATCGCTTCGGTGCTGGCAGCGGTGCCCGGGTTTCTCGAGCGCGAGCTGAAGCTGCCGGTGCACCTCGCCTTTTCCTACGACGAGGAAGTCGGATGCCTCGGCGTGCGGCCGATGCTGGCAGAACTGGAGCGACGTCCGCACAAGCCAGCCCTGTGCCTGATCGGCGAGCCGACCGAGCTTAAGCCAGTGCTGGGCCATAAGGGCAAGCTGGCGATGCGCTGTCAGGTGAAAGGCGCGCCTTGCCATTCGGCCTATGCGCCGTATGGCGTCAACGCTATTCAATACGCGGCGCGGATGATTGGCCGTCTGGAAGAGATCGGCGCGGAGCTGGCGCAGCCCGAGCATCACGACGAGCGATTCGATCCGCCGTATTCGACCGTGCAGACGGGCGTGATCAAAGGCGGCCGTGCGCTCAACATCGTGCCAGCCGAATGCGAATTCGACTTCGAAGTGCGCGCGCTGCCGGGCTTCGACGCCCACAAAGTCGCCGACGAGTTGCAGACCTACGCCGAAGCTGAGCTGCTGCCGAAGATGCGCGCCGTGAAGTCCGACACTGACATCCGCCTTCAGCCGCTCTCCGCCTATCCGGGATTGGCCACTTCGCCCGACAGCGAAGCGGCGCGTCTGTTGGCGTTGCTCAGCGGTTCGACTGAGTTCGGCACGGTCGCGTTCGGCACCGAGGGCGGGCTCTTCGATCAGGCGGGCATTCCTACGGTGGTCTGCGGACCGGGCAGCATGGACCAAGGGCATAAGCCTGACGAGTTCGTCACTGTCGAGCAATTGAGCGATTGCGATGTAATGCTGGTTCGTTTGGCAGACTACCTTTCGGCCGCGTCGTGAGACGTATGGATCGAGGACGCTGCCGCGGCGGTACCTCCTCAGATGGGGAGCCCACTGTCTCGCGCCAAAGCAAGACGATTGGCAAGACCACTCAACTCAAAGACTTTTCGAAT
>Ga0310811_10012326_pt1 | contig 11096 bp, 8 predicted proteins | sample YCmetagenome_FD_207642 | JGI IMG/M metagenome (GOLD analysis project Ga0310811, IMG submission 207642) | Soil microbial communities from experimental microcosm in Duke University, North Carolina, United States - YC | ecosystem: Engineered > Artificial ecosystem > Soil microcosm > Unclassified ... | reverse complement strand
ACCTCACCTGGCCGGAGGAGCCTCGACCACAGGACCGGAGAGGCGGGACAACCAGATCTCCCCGACCTGCGCAGGCATAATATCCCGGATACAGGTGCAGTCCATCGTTTTTTTGCAGGCAACACAATCAATATCCTTCACCAGCGCTGATGCCCTTGGTCCGATAGGTGCCCAGCGGCCAGGGTGAATAGGTCGCAGGGGCGGGAAAATGCCAATGGCGTGAATACCCAGGGCCGCAGCAAGGTGTAAAGGCCCCGTCCCGGAAGCCAGTAATCCATTCGCCCTGGAAATGAAAGTAATGAATTCGGCCAGGCTCAGCCTGCCCGTAATATCGGTCACCGCAGGGCAAGCCTGCAGCAAAGGTTCCAGCAAACGGCCTTCCGCGCTCGTGCCGGTTATAAATATCTTGAACTGGTCCTTCGGCAAAAGACCGATCAGCTGAATATAATGATCCAGCCCCCATTCCCTGCCATGACCCCTTGACTTGGGATGGAGGATCAGATTGAATTTTCCCGGATCGATCAAGACAGCGATTTCCGGAGGCAACGGCGCCAGACGCGCCAGGCCATAATAACGGCCAATCTCCTGCAGGGAATATAGTTCTTCGGCGCCCAGACCTCGCAGCAGCTGAAGGTTCAACTGGGCTTCGTGATAGGGAGAGTTTTTTCGGGAAAGCCAGACCAGCTTGTTGCAATACCACCAGTGATAAAGCCGGTTGGTCGTTCCGATCCGCTGTTTTATCCCCGCCTGTTTCGCCATCCTGGCGATCTCCGGACGGGGAAGCACATGAATAATGGTGTCTGCCCCGGTGCCTGCCATTTTCTTCACCGCCTCTTCAGAAGACAGCTTTTGTACTTCATCCCAGTTGAGGAACTCATCGATATGCACACAGGCCCTGATGAGATCTTCGGTGTAGGAACGGCCTAAAAAAATGATCTTCGCCCCGGGATACAGCTCCCTCAACACACCTGCCACGGGCAATGTGAGCACCACATCCCCGATAGCATCGGTCCTGCTGATAATAAAGGTCCTGGTCATTTTTTTGGCAAATGCTTATCCAGCCCGTTGACACAATAGACGCCGCCGAGCTCTTGTTTTGTTTTCATCATGGCATAGTTGGGAGCCGCATCTTCCATGACATAATGAACCTTATGATGTAAATGATAGACGATAGCCCTGTGCTTCATCGACTCCAGCCTGATCCCGCTGCGGACCAGCCGCCATTCTATATCGACGTCTTCTCCAACCCCGGCGCTGACATAGTCCTCATCAAAACCATTGACATCGACAAGATGCTTTTTAAGGATGCCCCAGTTACAGCCCATCAGACCATTGCTGGCCCCCTTCCGGTAAAAAGGCAGATAGACCCCGTCCTCCAGCCTTTTTGAGCCATATTTCGCCTGGTAATACAGGGACAGATATTTCAGGTCCCTGGTCTCCACTATCTTCTTTGTGAGCGCTTCGCTGACCATCAGCCTTCTGCCTGCAAATGCAATACCCTCACCCGCCCGGCTCACATATTCCTTCAAAAGCCGGCGATGCGGGATACAGTCCCCGTCCAGGAATACAAGGAACTCTCCCGTGGCTGCGATCACAGCCTTATTCAGGATCTCATCCTTGCGGAAGCCATCATCCTTCTGACTGACATGCAGGATAGGAAAGGCTAGTAAAGCCGACTGTTCTTTCAGGAATTCTACCGTAGCCGCAGCGTCATCATCCTCGGCAACGATTACTTCGAAATCAGTGTAGGTCTGTTTATTCAGGCCCTTAAAGATCATATCCAAAAAAGGTATATTCTTATAAAAGGCCACAATCACCGATAGCTTCATGTGATCAAAAGTAAGTATTTTGAGGGGCGTCACCAGCCCGCACTTTATCCTTTACCGGTTTCTGTCGTCTTTTTGCCGAATTTGAGACTATTGATCAGCTTTTTCCTGAACTTCCTGAATCGGATATATCGGTCCATTGAACGTAGCTGACGCCGGTCTTCCGCATCCGGAACTAAAACCCCGTCCCTATAAAAGACACTGTCACTCTTCGTGATAAACCATCTTTTATACCCGTTCTGCTCCATCCAGCCGAGAATTTCGGTCAAGTAGGGGTTGGAATATTCTTTTCCATGCGTTTCCAGCGAGATGATCTGCGGCCTGCTTTTCAGGTATTTCAATGCATACCATTCACAGCCTTCAGTGTCGATACTTAACAGGTCGATCGACCCGTCATCGAGATCGTCAAAACGCCTGCATTCGACCTGGAATGTGTCTTCTTTTTTTACCGTATAACGATCATTCACGACTGCCGGGCTGAAAGGCAGGGAAGTAGCAAAGGTCGACTCCCCTCGCTGCGCCAGCTCCAGCGTCCCATTGTAGTCATATATGGCATAAGGGAAAAGCGTGACGTTCGCGTCCCCGGCGAAGAAGCTGCGTATCGCCGTTATACATTTCTGATCAGGCTCTATCAGGGTCGCCCTGATCCTGTCTTTTCGGATAAAGTCGAGAATATTGGATTTCTCAGGCGTATTGACCCCTATCTCACATACATGCCTCAGCTGGATCTGCCTGGCTTTACACTTTTCGTAAAGCTCATTTTTATGCATATCGATTAGTTTATTCCTGGATTCGGTTATGGCTGGACTCGATTATTCCTGGACTCGGTTATTCATGACCCTTTTCGCTCTTCCACCAGCGATAGCCGATAAGTCCAAAAATGGCCAGGGGAGTTACGGCCAGGTACACAATCCCTTTATTCAGGGCTTTGGCAGGCCGCTCGCCCAGCTGCGCAGCCGTACGCGAACAAATAGAACATTGAGCCTTGCCAGGGAGGGAGCCAAATAGCAAAAAGCACAGGACCAGTATGACCAGTCTGTGCTTTTTTATATGTTGTCGTTGTTTCTTCAGTCGATCCATGAGACACCTGTTGAATCACAAAGATACGATTATCCGGGGACTAGCGGACTCCTTCGGTTTCATGCTCTGTCAGACTCCTTCAGTTTTGCGCTATCGGCCCCTCAACGTATGCCTAAGCCTCTGCCTTCATTGCCGACTGGCTGCGCTTACGCTCATTCTCGTCAAGGATGGTCTTGCGCAGACGGATCTTCAACGGCGTCACCTCGATACATTCATCCTGCTGGATATATTCCATGCATTCTTCCAGGGTCATCTGTTTCTTGGGAATGATCCGGACCGAATCATCACTTCCGCTCGCACGCATGTTGGTAAGCTTCTTGCCTTCCGTGGCATTCACTATCAGGTCTCCTGGCTTGATATGTTCCGCAATGATCTGTCCGACATAGACCTCTTCACCCGGATCCACAAAGAAAGTACCACGGTCCTGTAATTTATCGATAGAGTAAGCCGTAGTCTTTTCCTGGTTCTTGGAGAGCAGTACCCCGTTGCTTCTGCCGGGGATTGGACCTTTCCAGGGTTTGTATTCCAGGAAACGGTGCGCCATAACAGCTTCCCCCGCCGTATTGGTAAGCATATTGCTCCTCAGACCGATGAGACCACGCGATGGGATCTCGAATTCCAGGTGCTGCATCTCACCCTTACTTTCCATGATCAGCATTTCACCCTTGCGCTGAGTGACCATATCAATGACCTTACCGCTGAAATCGGAAGGAACGTCTACAACCAATATTTCAAAAGGCTCGTGCTTCTTGCCATTGATCTCTTTTACAAGCACCTGTGGCTGCCCGATAGTCAGCTCGAATCCTTCCCGACGCATAGTTTCGATCAGGATGCCCAGATGCAATATACCACGCCCAAATACCAGGAAGCTATCAGCACTATCCGTATCTTCTACTCTTAAGGCCAGGTTCTTTTCCGTCTCTTTCATCAAACGATCACGTAAATGACGGGAAGTCACATACTTACCATCTTTACCGAAGAAAGGGGAGTTGTTGATGCCGAACAGCATGCTCATCGTAGGCTCGTCCACGCTGATGATCGGGAGAGCCTCCGGGTTTTCCGCATCGGCGATCGTATCCCCGATGTTGAAATTTTCCAGACCAACCACGGCGCAGATATCACCCGCCATTACTTCGGTGGCCTTCTTTTTACCCATGCCCATAAAAGTATAGAGCTCCTTAACTTTCGAACGCCTGATACTGCCATCAGCCTGCATCAGGGCGATCGATTGGCCTTCCTTGATCGATCCACGGGCTACCTTGCCCACAGCTATTCTTCCAAGGAAGGAAGAATAGTCAAGAGAAGTGATCTGCATCTGCAAGGGTCCTTCGGCAACCTTTGGCGCAGGTACGTATTGCAGGATACCATCCAATAAAGGAGTAATATCCGCACATTGCTCATTCTTGCTGTTGAACCAGCCGTTCTTTCCACTACCATAGAAAGTAGGGAAATCCAGCTGCTCTTCGGTTGCATCCAGGTTAAAGAACAGCTCGAATACGGCCTCGTGTACTTCGTCCGGACGACAGTTCGGCTTATCCACCTTATTGATTACCACGATAGGCTTCAGGTTGAGCTGTAACGCTTTCTGCAGTACGAAACGGGTCTGTGGCATCGGCCCTTCAAAGGCGTCGACCAGGAGCAGAACCCCATCCGCCATCTTCAGAACACGTTCGACCTCACCCCCGAAGTCAGAGTGACCAGGAGTATCTATCACATTGATTTTAGTATCTTTATACTCCACCGCGGCATTCTTGCTGAAAATGGTGATGCCTCTTTCTCTTTCGAGGTCATTGTTGTCCATGATCAGCTCTCCTGTTTCCTGGTTATCACGAAAAACGTGGGTAGCATGTAAGATTTTGTCCACCAGTGTAGTCTTACCGTGGTCGACGTGGGCGATGATCGCTATGTTTCTGATTTGCATAATGTCTCCTATAAAATTAACGCGCCGCAGGCAGGCCTTCGGGCTGTCCTTTAGCGCGAAATCGTTTCAAGCCGCAAATGTACGATTAAACAGGCGGATTTCCTAGCCGTACGGAACGCCCAAATCAGAAATAACACAAAAAACATATAAAACCCATAAGGTCCCACTTAAAATACCTCCCCGGGCGCGCCAGCGTCCAATCACCGCAACCTGATCACCGCAATCCGATCACCCCAATCCAATCACCGCAATCCATCGCAGGAACCCTATCTCCGGGCGCGCCGCCCGATAAAAAGGGCCGGTCTTCACCGGCCCAACGACTGAATAACACATGATAAAAAGATCATATTCCTAATTATGGCCGTGGCAACCGCACCCCAAAGCCCTGCGCGGGCGCAGCATCACCCTGAGCCGGCGCAGCATTTTCCGGCAGCAGCGCAAACCGGATCTGGTTCCTTCCATCCAGGAAACGGCCCGCCGCCTCCTTCAAAGAAACAACGGAAATACTGTCCAGAGGCGCCTGCCAGCGCGTCACCTGCAATACATCTTCATTATTCTCATACTGCCCGGCCAGATAGCTCAGCCAGAAACCATTGTCCTTTAAGGCGAGCTCTGTGTTCTTCCTGACCCCCGCCTTATACTTTTCTATATCCACCGTGTCGGGACCATGCAGCCGCAGATCGGCCATCTCTTTCTGCACCAGGCTGACCAGGTGATCTACATTCGCCGGAGCACAGCCAAAAGCAATGATAAAACCATACCGGTTCGTCGGATACTTATTATAGACCGTCTGCACCGACGGACTGTATACCTCACTTTCCTGCTCCCGCAGCTGCTGCAGCATCTTTATCTGCAGGATCTGCCCCAACGCATGGATCTTTTGATTGTCGGCCTGCCCATATTGGTAATTACCGGTGACCAATAAACGAACCAGCGCCTTGTCTTCCGTCCCTTTGTATACATTCCGTACCAGCTGCCCCTCCGGTACGTGAATGCCCAGGTCACGCGCATGTTCATTTTTATAAAGCGAAGGCAGGGAGCCCAGGTATTGTTCAAGTAAGGGCCGCAGGCTATCCGGGCTGAAATTGCCGACGAAGCAGAACGTAAACCCGGAAGCGTCCGAAAAACGCTCTTTGTAAATGTCATATGCCTTTTGGAGGGTGATCTTTTCCAGCTTTTCCAGCGTCGGCGGAGAGTTCCGGTATTGGTAATTCCCATTGACATAAGCCATCGTATCATTAAATACATTGCCGGGATCAGCATACCGGTTGGGCAGAACCGACCTGGACCTGCCAATGATATTGTCGAACAACACCTGGTCCTTCCGGGGAGCCGTGAAATACAGATGAACCAGCTGCAGGGCCGTCTCAAGGTCAGCCGGAGCAGCCGTGCCGGTAATTCCTTCCGATCGGGCATCAATGAAAGGCGCCACCTTCACAGCTTTCCCATTGAGCAACGTATTCAGCTGGACCGGGTTGAAGGCACCCAGGCCAAAGCTGGCGATCAGCGGAGCCGCACTGGCAGCAGCGTCATAATCCGCATCGGAGTATAAGGATGTGCCGCCCGAAGCATAGGCGCGGAAAGTGATCTCATCATTTTTGAAATCGGTAGGTTTCAGGACAACGCGAAGCCCGTTGCTCAGGGTTAATTCCGTCACCCCAATATCAGAAACTACCCGCCGCGATACTGTTTTGCCGGCCGCCGGTTTCTTCGCCATCAACGGCTGATCGATCACTTCATCCTTATAGGCAGTCAGCTCTTTCCTGGCCACCGTTTGCATCCAGTCAGTGACTACTGCCTCATCCGGAAGATTGCCTTTTTCCTTTTCCGCTGCCGTAATGATCACATCCCTGTTGGCCTCCTGCAGGTATTCTGCTGTCAGCTCCCGGATATCTTCCAGCGTGATAGATCCGATATTCCCTTTTGCAAAATCATATTCCCATCCAATGCCAGGGGAGGCTTCCCGAGTGAGGAACAGCCGCTGGTATTCCTTTACAAAACTCACCGAAGGGGTCTTGTCTTTTTCTTTTACGGCCTGCTCCAGTCCCCGCAGATAATTGGTTTTCGCCCGGTCCAGTTCGGACTGGGTAAAACCGGAACGGCGTATCTTTTCGATCACTTCCCACCCGCGATCCAACGCCTGCCTAAGCTGTCCATCTTTGGCCGTCACGGAAAAAGCAAACATATCTACCCCGCCCATCAGCGTTTCGATCCCCGCACTTACGTTGATATAGGAGGGATTCTTATCCTGGCTCAGTTCCGCATATCTCCGGGCTGATACCATGCTGTTGAACAGCGCCCGCTTCATCGAGAGCAGGTAATCGGCGTTAGTGATAAGTACCGGCGCCTTGTGTTTGATCAGCACTTCCAGACCGGTCTCGTCATTCTCTTTATCCGTCACCGCAATAAATTGTTTCCCCCCGGTGAGAGGGACAGAATAGAAAGTACGCGGCCGTTCGACGGCAGGATTTTTCAGATCGGCAAAACCAGCCCTCACCAACTTTTCCATAAGATTCACATCGATATCGCCGACTACGATGAGAGCCTGAAGATCGGGTCGATACCAGTCCCGGTGAAACCGGCGGATGACCGCCGGCCGAAAGTGAAGAAGCACACTATCCTGGCCGATCGGCAGACGGTCGGCATATCTCGACCGGTTGAGCAGGACAGGTAAATACTGACGGGTCATCCTGTCTTTCGCACCCTTACCCAGCCGCTCTTCTTCCAATACGATGCCCCTTTCTTTTTCCAGCTCAATGGAGTCCAGTGTCGCCTCCTGTGCCCAGTCGTGCATGATAAGCAGGCCATTGCGCAGCAATTGCGCATCGCCCACCGGCAAAGGCAATTGATATACCGTCTCGTCAAAGCTGGTGTACGCATTGAGGTCCGCGCCAAAACGAACCCCCGCTTTTTGCAGATAGTCTACCAGCTGATTTTTGGGGAAATGACGGGTACCATTGAAATTCATATGTTCCATAAAATGCGCCAGCCCCTGCTGGTCAGGGTCTTCCAGGATGGAGCCCACTTTACAGACCAGGTAGAGCTGCACCTGCCCCGCCGGCTCATGGTTTTGCCGGATATAATAGGTAAACCCGTTGGCCAGCTTGCCGGTACGGACGGCCGGGTCCAGGGGTATTGGCTCGGAGGGCTTCGATGACACAGACACCGCTTGCGCCATCACGCCCGACCCCATTAGTACCGCCATGCCCGCGCCAATAATATAGTTACGAATCATACTGTTCCTTTGTAAATTAATTCTTATAGATCTCGGCCAGTTTATTTTGCAGGTCCTCTCCCCGGAGCCCGCGGGCAATGATCGTTCCCTGTGGATCGATCAGGAAGTTTTGTGGCACACCCTGTACGCCATACATTTTTACCAGTGCGTTGTTCCAGTATTTCAGATCGGAAACATGCGTCCAGGAAAGCTTATCATCGCGAATGGCTTTCTTCCATGAACTTTCACTCTGATCCAATGATACCCCGAGGATCTCAAACCCCTTATCATGATACTTGTGATACGCCTTTACAACAGCCGGGTTCTCCTGCCGGCAGGGCCCGCACCAGCTGGCCCAGAAATCCAGCAGAACATATCTGCCGCGAAAAGAGGAAAGTGTAACAGGATGGCCAGCCGTATCGTTCTGAGTGAAATCCGGCGCAGATTGTCCCACACCAACGGCTTTATCAAAGGTGACCTTATTGTCCAGCTGTTTGATAAAGGCCTGTGAGTTTGGAGCGTTGCGAATAGAATCCGGCAGCATGTCGAACAAAGAACGGATCCCTGGCACGTCTTCCCCTTTGATCGCACGCGGATCTCCCACATAGTTATTAAAGGCAAAAGCCAGCAAAGGAGAAGAAGGATTTTCGCGCATGAACCTGCCATAGACCTCTTCCTTTTCACCGGCGCCGGGATCCTTATCCTTTTTCGCATTATAGGTTTTTGCCATGACCATCAGCTTCTGATACTCCGTGTTGGCGGCAGAGCCCGTGATCACGGCATCGGAAAACGTCCCGGAGTGAACGATGGAAAAATTCTCCGAAGGCATAAGAAACAGCGATACCAGCTTGTCCGGCGTAGGAATATCATCCGGGCCGACGCTGCTCATGCTTACCAGCATTCCCGATCCTATCCTGCCCGTAAGCGTATAGGCATGGTTGATAACCTTTGCGCTATCCGTTTGCAGCCCATGTCCGGTAAAATAGGAGAGATAGACTTCTTTGACCCCCTCATCCTTTACCTGCCCGGTGATCCTGAAGTCAGGGTCGGTTTGCGCCAGCAGGGCAGCCGGCGTCGCCATGTTTATGATCCAAAGAGCAAATTTATTCATGATTACATTTTTGTTATTGAGTACCCGTTACTCGAAAATGGATGACAGCGTCTTGTCGAGGTTCGTGCTGGTAAGGTCCCGGGCAATGATGATACCCGAAGGATCGATCAGCATATTCCGAGGCAGATTGGTAATACTATATAATCGTGCAGCCGAGTTCTCGCGGCCTTTAAGATCGGACACCTGCATCGTGGTTCCCGCTCCTGCATCCTGTATCGCCTGCTGCCAGCTGTCCTTATCTTTGTCCAGCGATACACCAAGCACCACCAGGCCCTTACTGCCAAAAGTCTCATATGCCCTGGCAAGGACCGCCAACGACTGCGCGGCATTGTTGTCCCAGCTTGCCCAGAAATCCAGTAATACATATTTGCCCTTAAAAGAGGAAAGACTCACCGTGTGACCCGCTGCATCGTTTTGCGTGAAGTCGGGCGCGGGATGTCCCAACGCCGTCTTCAGTTCGACGTCGAGAAAAGCACCCAGTGCCTTGCCATCAGGGCTGGTACGCTGGGCGACGGGAAGCCCATGGAATAAACCGGCGACGGTGTCTATCCAGCCGGCCATCGGTGTACTCCGGGCAAGCTCCTCCAACAAATATGTATTGATGGGCGATGCCGGATGCTGCTTTATGAACGCGACATAGTCCGCTTTCTTTATCGGTTCGAATTTGGTAACCTGCCCTTTCGTTTTTTCGAGCAATACCACATTGTTTGTCTCTCTGGCAATTTTCACCAGTGCCCGAAGGCTGTCCATTAAAAGATCCTGGTGACGATGTGCGGTCCGGTAATCCTGGTCAGGCAATGAGCCCGTAACCACACTCTTTTCCATATCACCACCGGTTGAAACGACCACTACCGTCCCTTTTTCAACAAACAGTTCCGCCCGGTCTGACGGCACCACGCTGAACTCCCAGCCGCCGGCCCTTCTGTCCCACCATTTTTTGGAGATGAATAAATGGGCAACCCCGTCAATGCTGCCGCGAAAGGTATACTTCCCATTGCTTACAACAGCGCTGTCCGTTGGATGATAATGCGCCGTATCATAGGCGAGATAAACCTTTTCTGGAGCGGTCATATCGACAAAGCTGCCCTGGATGACAAAGGCATTCGCGCCCTTCTGAGCCCGGCTGCCCAATGATAGCGCCGTGGTCAGAAAAACGCAGCTCACGGCGGTACGGAATGTTTTAATTATTTGCATGCTCATTTATTTAATTGTTTTTTCTAACGTGGTGGTCAGCTCCTTGCCGCGCAGATCGACCGCGATGATCTTTCCATCCGGATCGATCAGATAGCTCTTCGGAACGGCAGGGACCATAAATTGCTGAACGATCCCGCTATGCCAGCCTTTCCCATCGCTGGCATGATACCAGTCCAGGTGATCGGCTTCGATGGCCGCCAGCCATGCCTTTTTGCTCTCGTCCAGCGAGAAGCTCACAACCGTGAAATTCTTTTCCTTGAATCGCCGGTAGTTGGCCACAACATTGGGGTTCTCCATCCGGCAGGGCCCGCACCAGCTGGCCCAGAAATCCAGAAGCACATATTTGCCGCGCAGATCGGAAAGGTGAAAGGGCTTGCCTTCCGGAGTAAGTGCCGTAAGATCGGGAGCCATCGTGCCCGGACCCAGCTTATCTGCTTCCTGTTTGATAAGGCTCAATACAGACTGACCCAGCGAGGACCGCTGTAATTCCGGTACGAACGCTTCGAACTTGCTGGCTGGTTTGGAGATCTGTCCTGCCTGGACCAGCTCGCCGAACTTCAGCAGGCTGATCCAGTAGTCAGGATGAATAAGAATAAAGGATTTTATACGGGCTGGCAACTGCGAGGCGTCGATTGTTGTCCCTCCTGCCGACATATATTTGTTGTATTCGTTTAGCTCCCGCGTCAGACTTGATCTGTCCACAGAGGCCAGTCGCACGTCTTTAAGCAGCAGCGAATCCGGTGCGAAGCC
>Ga0310811_10012325_pt1 | contig 11096 bp, 13 predicted proteins | sample YCmetagenome_FD_207642 | JGI IMG/M metagenome (GOLD analysis project Ga0310811, IMG submission 207642) | Soil microbial communities from experimental microcosm in Duke University, North Carolina, United States - YC | ecosystem: Engineered > Artificial ecosystem > Soil microcosm > Unclassified ... | reverse complement strand
TTCGGCGTGGCGACGGGCTAGAGCGCGTTAGGCGAAAGTGTAAGCGGTTTCGCCGCTCGAACGCGCTCTAACCCTAGGATTTTAGAGCATGATTCAGCGGTCAGATGATTCCATCTTACCCCATCATGCTCAAGCGCCCGGTCAGGCGCCGGTGGCGCCCAAGATGCCGACGAACACCGCTCCGCCGAGGCCGAACCAGACGACGGCGGCCAGGCCCAGCAGGGCGTAGATGACCACGCGCTCGGCGTAGCTTCGAGTCTGATCGCTCATCGTAGGTCAGTCGAACCCCCGGCCAGGGTCGGCGTAGTAGCCGCCGAGCACGGCGGGCTCGTCCCGACGACTGTCGCGGCGGATGGCGCTCGGCTTGGGCGGCCGGGGCGGCGGGTCCCACGGCGCGCGCGAGGCGCGGCGGCGGGGACGGTCGGCATTGATCCTGGTCTCGATGTCGGTGTCGGGGTCCATGGCGGTCTCCCATTTTCGTGATCAACCAGGGGCGGGCCCAAGGCGTTCCGGTCGACGGTCGTTTTTATATCATGATGTGATGTAGTTGCCCAGACAGCCAATCCGGCCGGCGGCGTAAGCGGGAAAAACGCAAAGGCCCTCCCGTCGCCGGGAGGGCCGATGCGGAGGAGGGAATCCCGTTCGCTATGGGGAGAAAACGGACGCCGCAGCCGGAAGAATGGTCCGGGGCGGCTTACATCGCACTTACGCTGCGCCTCCATGGCGCTCCCCCCGTGCGCGAGGCGCAAGCCCGGCGTAAGGTCGGGCGGCTAAGCACCGCGCAGTTCGCCGGGAGCTCGGCGGAAAGGGATGGGAGCGCGATGCGCCTCTTGGTGGTGGAGGACAATACCGACCTGGCCGAGCTCCTGCTGCAAGGCCTGGCGCGGCACGGTTTCGCCGCCGACGTGATGACCACCGCGGGCGACGCGGAGGAGGCCGTCTCAAGCGCGCACTACGCCGCCATGATCCTCGACCTCGGCCTGCCGGACGAGGACGGCCTGTTGCTGCTGAAGCGGCTACGCAAGCAAGGCGTGCAGATGCCGGTGCTGGCCCTGACCGCGCGTGGCAGCGTGTCCGACCGGGTCGAGGGCCTCCGGGCGGGGGCCGACGACTATCTGGTCAAGCCGTTCGCCGTCGAGGAGCTGGCCGCGCGGCTGCAGGCCTTGATGCGGCGGCCGGGCGACCTTCTGGGCGAACAGCTGACCGTGGGCGACGTCAGCCTCGACCTGCAGTCGCGCCAGGTGACCGTGGACGGCAAGCCCGAGCCGTTCTCGGCGCGCGAGGTGGACCTGCTGGAGATCCTGATGCGCCGGGCCGGACGGGTCGTGCAGAAATCGTTCGTCGAGGACCACCTGTTCGGCCTCAACGCCCCGGCGGGCTCCAACGCGGTGGAGGTGGCGGTGCACCGCCTGCGCCGGCGCCTGCAGGGTCTGGCCGCGCGCGCGGCGGTGCACACCGTGAAGGGAGTGGGCTACTTCATCGCCGAGACCAAGGCTTAGTGGCGTGAATTTCCGCTCCACCTTCTCGCAGATCGTCTGGCTGCAGGTCCTGGCCGTGGCGGCCACGACATTGGTGATGCCGGTCGCCATCTATCTGTTCCTGGAACGGACGGTGGCGGACTATCAGATCAAGATGCTCGGCCAGCGCGAGCAGGTGCTGCTGAAGGCGATGACGTCCGGGCCCCAGGCCGCGGTCGTCCTGCCCCAGAGCCTGACCGAGCCCTACGCCCGAGAGATCAGCGGCTTCGCCTTCAGCATCAGCGACGCGCAGGGCCGCCTGTTGATCTCGTCCGCGGCCGACAAGGCCGCCCTCAGCGCCTTGCCGTCGGCGCGCCAGACCGAGCTGTTCCGCCGCAAGACCGGCAAGGGCGCCTATGTCGGGATCAGCGTCCCGGAGATCTTCCACGGGCGGCCAATCTGGATCCAGGTGGAGCAGAACCAGGACAACCCGGACGTCGTGCTGGACGATGTCCTGGCCCGCTTCCTGCCGGCCGTGGTCTGGCTGAGCGCGGGCGTGCTGCTGTTCCTGCTGGTCGCCGACATCGTCATCGTGCGCCGGGCGCTGCGGCCGATCGTCGGCGCCTCGGGCATGGCCGGCGCCATCTCGCCGAGCCGGATCGACCTCAGGTTGCCGGTGGAACGGATGCCCAAGGAGATCCTGCCCCTGGTGGAGGCGGTCAACCAGGCCTTCGACCGGCTGGAGCAGGGCTTCCGCGCCCAGCGCGACCTGACCGCCGACGTCGCCCACGAACTGCGCACGCCGCTGGCCGTGCTGCGGATGCGCACAGAATCCCTGGTAGAGCCGGCGGTGCGGACCCGGCTGCTGGCCGACATCGACGTGATGACCCGGCTGGTCGACCAGCTGCTGTCGGTGGCGGAGCTGGAGACGGTGGTGATCGCCCCGGACGAGGCGGCCGACCTGAAACAGGTGTGCCTGGAGGTGGTCGAGCACCTCGCTCCTCTGGCCGTCCAGCAGGGCAAGTCGCTCGAGTTGGCGGCCGCGAGCGGCGGCGTCTGGGTGCATGGCCGGGCCGACCTGCTGTTCCAGGCGGTGCGCAACCTGGTCGAAAACGCCGTCCGGCATTCGCCGCCGGACGCCGCGGTGACCGTGGAGGTGGACGAGGCGGGCTGGGCGCGTGTGCTGGATCGCGGGCCGGGCGTGCCGGCCGAACTCGAGGACCGGCTGTTCGAGCGCTTCTGGCAGGGGCGGCGCAAGGAGCGGTCGGCGGTGCGCGGGGGCGCCGGCCTCGGGCTGTCGATCGTGGCCCAGATCGCCGAGCAGCACGGCGGACGGGTGTCGGTGGAGCCCCGCCCCGGCGGCGGGGCGGTGTTCAGCCTGGCCCTGCGTCCGGTCCGCCGCAACGCGGCCGCCTAGATCGTGGGGGATTGACGGCGCCCCCGCCAGGCCGTCGAATTCGAGCACAAAAGAATTGGGGGGGACGGCCTTGTCTTTGAAACAGACGATCCTGACGGGCTGCGCGGCGCTGGCGTTCGGCCTTGCCGCCGGCGGCGGCGCCCTGGCGCAGAACCTGGTCATCAGCAACGCCCGCATCATCGACGGCACGGGCAAGGTCATCGAGCGCGGCTCGGTGGTGACCAAGGACGGCCGGATCGTCTCGGTGGGCGCCGGCGAGGCGCCCAAGGGCGCGGCGGGGATGAAGATCGACGCCCGCGGCATGACCGTGATGGCCAGCTTCATCGACGCCCACCGGCACCTGTTCGTGGGCAATCCCGACGCCTGGCTCAAGGACAAGGCGCCGGCCTACATGAAGAGCTTCCTGGACGCCGGCTTCACCACCGTCTTCGACATGGCCGACGACCCCAAGGACATCACCGAACTGAAGCGGCGGCTCAGCGCCGGGGAGATCGCCGGCCCGACCCTCTACGCCGTGATGATCGTGCCCCTGGCCGCCGGCGGCGGCATCGGCCTGCCGGAACCGGCCTATCCCTCGCCGCCGAGCCCCTACACCGACCCCGGCCGCACCGACCCGGCGCGTCCGCCGAACCGCCCGGTGAAGGCGCAGCCCCCCATTCCCGACGAGCAGACCCGCGCGGCGGTGCGCGCCGCCAAGCAGGGGGGCTTCGACGGCATCAAGACGTTCATGGTCTCCACCCCGGGCGGATCGGAGGGCCACACCCTGGCCGTGGTGGTCGACGAGGCGCATAAGCAGGGTCTGCGCGTCTACACCCACGCGACGGCCGTGCCCGACACCCTGGCCGCAGTGAACGCCCATGTGGACGTGCTGGCCCATACGCCGCACATCGGCGACCTGACCGACGATCAGGCCGCCCGCGAGCGGATCGTGGCCGCGCACATCCCGATGGTCTCGACGCTCGGCGTGTTCATCCCCCACTTCGACGACCAGAACCGCCCGCTCTACCGCGACGGCGGGCCGTTCCCGATGCCGCGCCCGCTGGAGAGCGGCGGCCAGGGGCCGGTCAACGCCCGCGTGCTGTGGGACGGCGGCCAGGTCTACGCCTACGGCACCGACACCCAGTGGGACCCGAGGGTCAGCCTCTATGACGAGCTGCGCGCCCTGAACCTCGTGTTCTCGCCCAAGGACATCGTCAAGATCATGGGCTCGAACACCGCCGCCGCGATCGACAAGAGCCAGGACCTTGGCACCCTGGAGCCCGGCAAGATCGCCAACATCGTGCTGCTCGACGGCGACCCGTTGGAGGACGTGTTCAACCTCACGCGGGTGGCCATGACCATCAAGGACGGCAAGGTGGTCTTCGACAAGCGGGCGAAGAAGTAGACCGACGCCTCCGCCGGAACCTGCCAGCGCCGCGCCGGTTTTCCATGGCGAAGGAGGCCCGCCATGGACTACCGGTTCGTGCACCTGAACTCTTCCGGCGACGCGGCCAGCGGCGAGGACTGGTCGTGCGCATCCGACGTCGAGGCGATCGAGCGCGCCATGCGCGAGACCCCGTCCTTCGGCGCGGAGCTGTGGCGGGGCGACCAGCGCCTCAGCGTCATCGCGGGACCGATGACCGCCGAACGGGACGAGGCCGCCAAGGCCGCCAAGGCCAAGACCAGGCACTGACGGGCCAGATTTCGCGCCCGGCCTCCGCGCGTCACTTCAGGGCGTCGAGCACGTCCTGCGGGACGTCACCTTCCGGCGGCTTGTCCCAGCCCTTCTCGAAGGCGTTCTCCCACACCTTGGCCCACGGCCGGCCGTAGTAGTCGATGAAGTCGGGATCGGCGCTGGTCAGTTGCTTGGGGTGGCCGTTGACGTTCTTGATGTTGCCGAGGCACTCGATGAAGGTGAAGCGCGCCTTGGGGTCGTCGTCCAGGGCCAGGCGCCGGAAGCGGTCGTGCAGGATCAGGGGCTGGGCGAAGGCCTCGGGGTCGTAGAACGTCACCTCTTCGTCGATGCCCAGGAACTTGCCGTTGGCGTCCTTCCACGGCCTCATCACCTCGACCGCTTCCATCTTGTTCGAGAACTCGAACAGGGTGTGCTGGGTCCAGCCCTGGACGTTGGCGGTCCAGGACACGAGGGTGTCGCCGTCCCAGAAGCCGACGGTCTCGCCGTACCACTGCGGCACCTTCTGCACATGCTGGCGGCCGATCAGCACCTCGCGCACGAAATCGTCGGCGATGCCGGAGAGGAAGGTCAGCCGGGCCGGCGTCACCTGCAGTTCGAAGTTGGAGCCCCGCGAGGGCGCCGCCCACCAGCGCATGAAGCCTTCGGGGTAGCAGAAGCTGGCGGTCCACTGGTGCGAGTTGTCGACCCCTTCGTGGTACAGCATCTGCACGTAGCGTTTCTGGTACTCGGGCGTCAGCAGCGACACGATCACGGACGCCTGGTCGACGCCGCCGAACTGCCAGCGTTCGGGCCGCGCGAAGCCGCGGCTACGCCAGTCGGGTCCCGCATAGCCCGGCGTGTCGCTGGCGTCCGGATCGCGGGCGCGGTCGTAGAAGCCGTCCCAGTCAGGCGTGGTGGCCTTGGTGTAGGTGGTCGGTCCGCCATGCGCCCTGGCTTGCGCCATGAGGGCCTCGTAGTGCTGCTGGGCGGTCTTGTAGGGATAGGCGCTGACGATCTTGTCGCGCGGGACGTCGTGGCTCTCGTCGCAGTCGCCCCACGACGCGGTGACCGGGGGCTGGGACCCGATGCGGCCGCTCTCCCACAGGGACTCGACGATCTGGCGCGGCGTGTTGCAGCGGTAGTAGCGAGGGTCAGTCCAGAGCGCCTTGTCCTTGTAGAAGTTCTTGGACGTGAACATGTCGACCGGCAGGGGCTTCACGCCCTCGGGCGGACCCTGGAACGGCGGGACCTTCGCGGCGGGCAGCGGACCGGCCGCGCGGCCGGCGGCCGGCGGATTGGCGGGCGGGGCGGCGGGGTTTCCTTGGGCAGGGGCGCTGGCGGGCGAAACGATCACGGCCAGGGCGGCCAGGACGGACGACAAGCGCAAGGCGGACTTGAGACTCATCTGGATCGTTCGCTCCCGGGGCCGCGGCTTAGAGGTTCTTATGAGACGGGCCCTGGCCGCAGGCTGGCCCAGCCGGAGTTGGCGCGTCAACCGCCGACGCCTTGGAGGCTACGGAATGATCCCGCCTTCTTCCTGGGCCGCCTGATGGGCGCGCTTGTCGTTGGGATACCAGTAGTGCAGGTGACAACTCTCGCAGGCCTTGTCGATGCCGCTGATGGCCTTGAACAGGGCCGCGGAGTCCTTGGCCTCGGCCGCCTTCATGGCGATCTTGGCCGCGTCGCGCAGGCGGCCGGCGCGGATCACGAAATCGGGGCGCTGGGCGGCGATGAGCCGCTCGACCTGCTCGGGCTGGTTCTCCACCGCCGGGTTGCGCGAGCGCTCCTCCGGCCGGGCCGCCTTGCGCCCGGGGGTGGTGATGAGGTCCGGCGCGTCGATCAGGATCTGGATTTGGCGGCGCACCTCGGCCCACTGGCGGGCGGTGCGGGGCGCCTTGTGGTGGACGCCCTTGGCGTCGGAGATGGTCACCACCGACTCGAACAGGAAGTCGCCGGCCGGGTCGACCCGGGAGTCCATGATGTCCTTGATGGTCAGGTGCGACGTGTCCTCCGCCTTGACCGGCTTCACCGGCGTCTTTTGGGCCGGCGTCTTTTGGGCAAGCCCCTTCGCCGGCGGTTGCGCGGCCAGCACGGCGCCGGTCGCCGCTAGGGCGGCGAAGAGGCCGGCCGTGGCCCATAGGCGCGTCATTTGGCGTGACCTTTGATGCCCTGGGCGAGCAGCGGGATCTTGTAGACCGTGGCCGCCCAGTCCTGCGGGCCGGCCTTGATCGGCTGGCCCTTGTCGTCCTCGGCCCCGGCGCCGGACACGAACAGGGTCTTGCGGTCGGGCCCGGCGATGGTGACCGAGATCACGTCGCGCGGGGTCGGGATCAGGCCGAGGTACTGGCCGGTCTTGTCGAACACTTGCACCCCGGGTCCGGAGCTGACGTAGAGCCGGCCCGCGGAATCCACCGCCATGCCGTCGCCCGAGCCGCCCGCCTGCAGACGGGCGAAGTCGCGGCGGTTGGCCAGCTTGCCCGGCCCCTTGACGTCGAAGGCCACGATCGCCGGGCCGTTGGTGACGTAGAGGGTCTTCTCGTCGGGGCTGAGGTTGATGCCGTTGGTGTTGAGGTTCTCGGCCACCGTCGTCACGCCGGTGGGCGAGGCGTAGTAGAGGCAGACGGCGGTGAACCAGACGCCGCCGTGGTTGTCGGCGATCAGGTCGTTGGGCCGTTCGGCCGGGGCGTTGCCGGCCCAGGCCTGGCCGATGACCTGCTCGCTGGGCGTCAGGATCCGGATCGCATTCATGATCTGGTCCTTGTCGGGCTTGACCGACTTCGGCCGTTCGGTGCGGTGCGCGCCGTAGAGGCGGCCCTGGCGGTCGATCGACACGGCGCCGATGCCCTTGGCCCCCGCCACCGCCACGTCCGTGCTCCCGTCGGGGTGCAGGCGCAGGACCGTATCGTAGTCCTCCTGCGCCATCAGCACATTGCCGTCCTGGTCCGGGATCAGGCCGTCGGCGCTGTTGGACTCGTGCTGCCAGACCTTGGTCCAGCCGACATTGCTCGCGATCACGCCGGGGATGGCGGTGATCGGCAGCTTGGCCCGCGGCGGCGGGGCGGGCGGCGGGCCGCCGGCCGGCGCGGCGGCGGGCGGACGCGGCGCGGCGGGCGGCGGAGTGCAGCTCGGCGCCTTGCCGAGGCTCCCTCCCGGCGCGGCCGGCTGGGCCGAGGCCGGACCGAGCGCCATCATTGCCATGCACATCCCCGACAGCATCGCGGATACGGTCTTGCCCATCTTGTTGCCCCCGGTGTCTTCAGACCTCACAAAACGGTGGATCACATCTCCTACTTGGCCGGCGCCGGCGCGGCCGGTGGGGCGCTGGAGGCCCCGCCGCTCAGGAAGTCGTCGAAATTGGTGGTGGAGGGCGGCGGCGCCTGTTCCTTGGCCTGCTGCCCGGTGGTGGTGAAGCCGACCACCCGGCCGGCGAAGACCACGGCCACCCACAGCAGCAGCGACAGGATCGCGGCCGCCTTGCCGATCGGCGGCGCCGCCTTACGGTCCCAGTGATGCATGCTGCGCGCGGCGGTCAGGTGGAACAACGCCATGTTGAGCCCGGCCGCGACCAGCAGCACCAGCTTGATCAGGAAGGCGGTGTTGTGGGCGTAGACCCGGGCGTTGGTGGTGAACATGGTGAAGCCGCTCAGGGCCACCAGGGCGAAGGCGGCCCAGGTCCACTTCAGCACCTCGTCCGAGACGCGCTCGGCCGAGCGCGACCAGGAGGCCAGGCCCAGCAGCCGGAGGTCGACCACCGTGATCGTGCCCACCATCAGGCCCAGTCCTATCACGTGGACGGCTTCCAGGGAGGGGAACAGGTAGGAGGAGTTGCGGATGGTCGTGGCCACCCCGCTGTCCTCGAGCGCTTTCAGCCAGGGGGTGATGTTCATCGCGCTCAGCCCTTGATCCCGGGCAGGACCCGATTCCAGATCTGGTCGTAGGCGATGAACCGCCCGAGGAAGATGATCGCGCCCCAGACCACGAAGGTGAGCAGGGCGGCCCACTTGACGCCCGGCTGGCGCAGGAGGGTGGTCTCCCAGCGCTGGTCATGCAGCCGCACCGAGCGCTGGAAGGTGAAGGCGATCAGCGCCATCAGGGCGACCAGGGTCATCTTCATCCAGAAGGAGACGGCGTCGAGCTCGCGCGGGGGCTCGGCCAGGACCAGCAGCAGGCCGGTCGCCAGCAGCAGCCACAGGGCCCCGGCCAGCCACGGCCCGTAGCGCCGCTGGGTCTGCAGCAGGGTCTGGTCCGCGCCCAGCCAGCCGGTCACCCGCATGGCGATCATGAAGGCCGAGCCGACCGCCGTGGCGATGCCGATGATGTGGATCGACTGGATCGTCGGGATGATCCAGACCTCCTGGCTCCGGATGAGCGCGCTGGGCGCGCTCGCGTAGAGCCACGTGGCGAAGTTGTGCAAGGGCTAGCCTCCTGCTTCCGGCAGGCCGCCGCTAGAAGGCGCGGGCGCCCAGGACCTGGTTGCCCGAGACGCTGTCGCAGGTCTTGCCGGGGGCGGGCGGCGTCTTCCACGGGCACACCGCCAGGCCGCTGGCGCCGGCCTTGGAGCCGAAGTTCGAGCCGTCGCGCATCGGGTTGACCTTCACGCTGATGATCGTGCCGGCCTTCATGCTGTCGGCGGTGATGCCCTGCTCGGCCACGGCCGCCGCGCCCATCATCTCGACGCCGTAGGGGACCGGCTTGCCGTCCTTGTCCTTCTCCAGCTTGCCGTCGGGACCGACCAGGTAGAAGTGCAGCTCGGCGTGGTTGGCCTGGGCCACGAACTGGTACATCACGCCCGTCATCGTCAGGGTCTTCGTCTGGTCGTACATGGCGAAGGAGTGGTGGGCGAGCGCGGGGCCGGCCGCGAACCCGGCGACCGCGGTAGCCGCGATCCCGGACGCCAGCAAAAGCTTCATCGACTTGAACGTCACGACTACCTTCTCCCTGTTGCTGGCGGACGAGTTGGCCTGTCTCGCGCTTTCCGGATCGATGTTAGTGCAACGCGGTTTCTGACGCTATGGTCTGTGTATACACGGGTACGCGTCGGGGGCGGCAACCCCTCGCGCGGGCCCGAAGAGAACCCTGAACAGGGACCCATCGGGAGGATTCCATGGCGCCTCGTGAGCGACGCCCAGCGCCCGGCCGCGTCATGGCCTGTCTCGCCTCCACCCTCGCCGCAGCCCTCGTCGCCGGACTCCCCGTCGCCGCCGTGGCCCAGGCGCCGGCCGCGCCGCAGCGCCCCTTCGTGCAGATCAAGGACGGCCTTTGGCGCGCCGGCCAGGGCAACAACTGGTGGAGCCTGATCTACGACACGCCCGACGGCCTCCTGATCGTCGATCCGCTGAGCCCCGACTTCGCCGCCTGGCTGAAGGGCGAGCTCGGCCGCCGCTTCCCCGGCAAGAAGGTGCGCTACATCGTCTACAGCCACACCCACTGGGACCATGCCGCCGGGGCCGGGGCGTTCGCCGACGACCACCCGCTGATCGTCGCCCAGGAGCGGGCCCTGACCAACATGGACGGCCGCTGGCCGCACATGCCGGGGGCGATGACCGACCGCAACCACAACGGCAAGCTCGACAACGAGGAGATGGTGCTCGCCACCCTTGAGCACCCGGGCATCTGCGGCATGGGCCAGGGCACGTTCGAGGGCATCGACAAGGGCCACAAGGGCAGCCTCAGCGGCGCGGACTGGTGGGCGGACACCGGGGTGGTGAAGCCCGACATCACCTATTCGCAGCGCATGACGATCGAGCTCGGGGGGCGGCGCATCGAGCTGGTGTTCCCCGGCCTGAACCACGCCGACGACGGCACGGTGCTGCTGTTCCCGGCCGAGCGGGTCGCCTTCTCCGCCGACTTCCCGGCCGACGCCCTGGTCACCACCTCGATGCGCTCGATGCCCTCGAGCTGCGGCGTGTTCGACCAGCACCCGCTTGCGGAATGGATCAAGTCCTACCGCGCCATCGAGGCCTTGGACTTCGACATCCTGGCCCAGGGCCACGGCCAGGTGAACTTCACCAAGGCCGACGTGGCCGAGGGGCGCAAGTTCTTCGAGACCCTGCGCGACGAGGTCTCGCGCGCGATCGCGCAGGGCAAGTCGCTGGAGGAGGCCAAGCGCACGGTGCTGCTGCCGCAGTACAAGGACTGGGCCTACTACGACATGCTGCGGCCGCTGGACGTCGAGGCGGCCTATCTCAACCTCAAGACCTATCGGTGAGGGGCGCCATGACCATCAGGATCGCGCTGACCCTCGCCGCCCTCGCCCTGCCGGGCGCCGCCCTGGCCCAAACGCAGACGCCGCCGCCGGCGCCGACGGCCGACGAGGTCAAGGCCTGCGTGCAGCAGATGGACCTCGCCAAGCAGTGGACCTTCGACTGGAAGACCGTCGAGGTCGGCCAGGCCCGCCACCCACAGAACGCCTACGAGCGCGCCGGCCTGCGCGGCGACGCCGACTTCGGCTATCCGGTGCACGTGGTCTATGTGTTCAACCACGGCGAGACCATCGACGCGACGTACTGGATGACCCACGACGCGCAGAACCACTGGTGGATCGTGGCGGTGTGCCGGCCGCGGCGGT
>Ga0310811_10012324_pt1 | contig 11097 bp, 9 predicted proteins | sample YCmetagenome_FD_207642 | JGI IMG/M metagenome (GOLD analysis project Ga0310811, IMG submission 207642) | Soil microbial communities from experimental microcosm in Duke University, North Carolina, United States - YC | ecosystem: Engineered > Artificial ecosystem > Soil microcosm > Unclassified ... | reverse complement strand
CGTCTGTTATCGCCCATGCCTACAATATGTTCAACTACCCTCGTTACGAAATGGACGAGGGCACCTACATGTCGGCAGCCTGGGCGGTGGTAAACGGCAAAATCTACCCGTATGCCTATGGTTATGGCCATCCTCCGTTTGCCTGGATGCAGCTAGCCGGATTGATTCAACTAGCCGGTGGCTTTTTTCTCTTTGGCAACGCAATCAATACGGGACGCGTACTCATACTGCTCTATACCCTGGGCAGTACATTGCTCGTCTATCTGATCATACGTAGAACCAGCGATAGTCGAGCAACTGCCTTGCTGGCGACGGTGATCTTCTCCTTCTCGCCTCTGGGAGTCGACTTTCAACGTCTGGTCCTGCTGGATAATATCGCGACGTTCTGGTTTCTCCTCTCGCTCTATCTGCTGGTGATCAGCCGTAGCCGACTACTCGTTGTTGTGTCTGCTGCCATCTGTTTCGGTCTTGCCATGCTTTCCAAAGAGGTGCTGATCCTCTTTCTCCCTGGCATGATCTACGGCATCTGGATACACTCGACGAAATTCCAGCGCAAATTTTCTCTGGTCGCTTTTACCTATGGCTTCATAGCAATCGCCTCTCTCTGGGTCCTGATGGCCGTTTTGAAAGGCGAGCTCTTTCCGGCTGGATTTTTCCCCTGGGATAAGAGTCAACACTTGAGCTTCATCGGAACATTTACCTCTCAGGTCGGACGCGGCCAGACTGAAGGCAGCATCGGGACAAGCATCGGGGACTGGTATTCTTCAGACCAGCCGATGATTATCATGAGTATTCTCTCGCTGGCTTTCAATGTTGGCGTAGGCTGGTGGAGACGCAAGCAATTGTTCTTCGCGATCCTGGGCATCAGCTTCTGGTTACTGCTCATACGTGGTGGCGTTGTATACCCATTCTATATTATTCCCCTGATTCCACTCGTCGCGATGAATACCGCGCTGATGATTAATACGCTCACAGACTGGGTCGGTAAATTTGTACGCTTCGATCTAATGCGCGCATTCCTGATCTTTTGTGCACTGGCAGGCTTCGCCCTCTTCGATGCAACGCATAGCAGCCAGGTGTATGATAGCGATGCAACGTTCGCCCAGACACAAACAATGGCCTGGATTCGTGCAAATGTTCCTCGCGACTCCTATGTGGTCATGAACAGCTATCTCTACATGGAGCTACGCGCTCCGGGCGGGGCCGCTGTCGGCGACGGTTCAGTGTTCCCAAATGCTGATGTGTATATCAATATCGCGACTGATCCGGCCATGATTAAGCTGGAAGGGAGCAACTGGAATCGGATCGACTATATTGTCGCTGACTCGGGAGTGTACAACTACATTAATTCGGATCTGCTGCCCAAAGAGGCCATGTTCCTCAGGGAGGCACTCATGCAGCATAGTGGCCCGATTGGTCCCGATGGCAAGCCGGTTCCCTGCGCGAGATTCAGAAGTAGCGACTTTTACGAGATAGACATCTATTGTATACAACACACGGGATCTAAGCCGATAGCGATGACACCATCTGGAGGCGCTCCACCGCCTCCCCTCGCTGTAGGTACTACTCCTGTGGATAGACGTTTACTCATGGGGTAGTATACAAAGGAGTACTCTTGCATGGAGTACTCCTCTTCGTCATTTAGACCCAATATATAGTTATGTAAATATTCATCAAAAAGGACTTCAAAGTCATGTTAGCGACACAAACAGGCACCGATAACGTGGCCGTAACCCGTACCTTCGACGGGGTTGAGGCGGCGACGCATCGCATCCTTGAGCAAATTGGTGGCATGGAATCTGTGGTGAGGGGCGCAAAGATCGTGATCCTGAAGCCGAATCTGGTTGCCGGACGCAGTGCCGAAACGGGCTCGACGACCAGCTTTGCCTTGATGAAGGCTGTGGCCGATGAGGTTCGCGCCTGCGGTGCCGAGCCGATGATCTGTGAGACCCCGGGCACCGAATTTGACCGCGATAACACCTATACTATTCTGGGCATCGATACGTTTTGCCAGGAAAATAATATCGGTATTTTACGCGTTGATCCCGAAGGAGGCGAGTCCGATTGGGTCGAGCTGAATCCTCAGGGAACCAAAGTGCTGCATCACTTCCACAAACCACGTATTCTCGAAGAGGCGCGCCTGATCAATCTTCCCGTGCTCAAAACCCACGTGGTCTCCACGATGACCCTGTGCATGAAAAACCTGATGGGGATTTTGCCTCGTCCTGATCGCCGACATATGCACAGCTTCGATATCCATCAGAGCATTGTTGATATGAATCTGGGCATCAAGCCTGATCTCAACATCGTCGATGGCAGCGTCGGTCAGCACGGTGAAGGTCCCGTCTACGGCGACAAGGCTGATTTGCAGGTGCTTGTAGCCGGGCGCAATTCGCTTGCGGTGGATCTTGAGTGCTGCGATCTCGTCGGCGTCGACCCGCACGATGTGCCACATCTGCACCTGGCTCTCAAACACATGGGCCGTCCATTCTGGCAATCGGTCGGTGAGGATGTCGGCGTCATTATGAAATTCAACCTGCCCCCCAAAAAGAAGCTCTATAATACAGCCTTCCGCATGATGTTCTGGCTGGATTATCCCTTTACCCTGTTTTCCGAGCGCGGTCAACATTTCGTAACATCTCTCTATCAGACTGGCATTGTCGGCACACGTCCCGTCATCGACGAAGAAAAATGCACTCGCTGTGGCGTCTGTGTTGATACCTGCCCACTGCCCAATATTATCGATTTAAAAACACTCAAAATCAATCCCGCCACCTGCGAGCGCTGCCTCCTTTGCTACGAGGCCTGCCCGGAGAAGGCGATCAGCGTAAAAGGCTATTCGGGAGCACGCTAAATGACGATACTTGTAACAGGCGCTACAGGCTTTCTCGGCTCGGCACTGACAACGGCGCTCATCAAAAAACAGCAGGACGACGTGCGCGTTCTCGTGCGCGACGCGAAAAAGGCACGCGAACAATTCGGGAACGTGGTCACTATCGTTGAGGGCGAGATTACAGAAGAAGAGAAAGTGCGCAAGGCCGTCACTGGGGTCAGCGTCGTCTACCATCTGGTGGGCCGCCTCTATCATCCGAGTGTGCCAACCGAGCTCTATCGTGAAACGCATGTCAAAGGGACAGAGATCATCCTCAGGGCCTGCCAGGATCAGAGTCAGCTCACGCGCTTTGTCCACTGTAGCACAACCGGTGTCCACGGCGTCACGGGACGTCGACCGGCAGCTGAGGACGCTCCTTTTGGCCCAACCAATCCCTATGAAGAGACAAAACTGGAAGGCGAGCTACTCGCGCTCAAAGCGCACAAAGAGCAGGGCCTACCAGTCAGCGTTATCCGTCCGGGACTGGTCTATGGTCCCGGCGATCTACATCTGCTAAGCTTTTTCTCCACGATCAAAAAAGGTATTCCGCCTTTGATTGATGGCGGTAAAGCCCTGATCCATCCGGTCTACATCGACGATATGACTGATGCCTTCCTCCTCAGTGCTGAGAAAAAAGCGGCCATCGGACACAGCTATAATATCGCGGGCAATTTCCCCGTTACCTTCAAGGACCTTTCCCGCGCGATTGCTCACTCACTGGGTAAAGAGCTCCCCGGCGTCAGCATTCCCCTCTGGGTCGCAAATACGGCTTCCGATGTCTTCTCAGTCATTCCAGGCATCCAGGGTGAAGATGCCCCTCTGACGCGTAGCCGCGTGAAGTTTCTCACGAACAGTCGTCTTTATTCCATTGAGCGTGCCAGACATGAGCTAGGCTACGAGCCAAAGGTTACCCTGGAAGACGGTATGAAATTAACGGCTGCCTGGTATCATCAACATGGATATCTATAATTGATCCATTGAGCTCTATATCTAGTTCTCAACCTGGCATCGTGGTCGGTTTTTGGCGCAAAGAGATACTTTTTGCGCCAAAAAATGAGCCAGAGTGTACTGTATTACATTTGTAATAATTGCTACTATGAGAAGGATCTGTATTGACAATACAGAAACGGTAGAAAAATAGTACGTTTGCTTTTGTGAGGAAGAGTAGAGATGCAAGAGGAAAATCAATACGATCCCGACCACCGTATTCGTTCCACCGCCCCCGAAGACGTTCAGCGCATCCCAACAGCGAGAGAAAGTGATAGTGCCGAAAAGCAAAACAAAGGAATAGAGGATTTTTCCAGACCAGCCGCCTTGCGCCCTGGAGAAGAGGTACAGAAACAACACGCTATCTTGCACGGCTCCACATTTGAACTCAATGAAGAGGACTATAAATTCGACGATGACCATGAGCAAGAGAGAAGCAAACAAAGTAAGCAAGATCTTATGAAGCTCAGCGGCATGGTTCAGACAGATGAACCCTCGGCTGAGGGTAACATAGAGGAGTACTGGCCCAAAGGCATCAAGCAGACCGGTGCAGTGCCTGTTGTGAATATTTATGGCACCGTTCCCTTTGGACGCACCAATCCCGATCTGCCAACGATACAGCCGCTACCCGAGACGCCACTGCCCGGCAATGTGCAACCTGTATGGAAACGCCTCCTTAAGAGTACAACAGTCAGAGTCATTCTCGGCCTCTTGATCGGCATCGGACTGCTCTTTCTTATCTCAAAGATCGTCAATATTCCAGCAACCATCGCTATTTTACGTGTACGTTTGACGACGCCCCAGGGCATCGGTTTTGCGCTCCTCTCGGGGATTGCCTTTCTTGCCGCATTCAGCATTCGCGGCGTGCGCTGGAAACTCTTTCTCAATCCAATCGGGAAAGTGAGCACGCTCAAGGCGATTCAACTCTTTCTCGTGGGGATTTTTCTCAATTTCCTCCTGCCTATTCGCGGGGGAGAAGTCGCCAAAAGTCTGATGCTCAAACGCATATCTAATATCCCGATCAGCCAATCGCTCCCGACGGTCGCAATGGACAAGGCGCTGGATTTGATGCCAGCACTCTTCATTATGGCACTCGTTCCGGCGCTGGGCGTCAGTATGGATATCAAGCTCTGGTTTGTGCTGGCAGCTGTTGGCGGACTCCTCGTCTGTCTGATCTTTTTCATCGTGCTGGCCGCATGGAAGCGCAGCAGCGCAATCACCTTGCTACAAAAACTGACTGGCTTGCTACCCAAAAGAATCGGGGAAAAGATCGAAGGTTTCGCCACCGGTTTTGTCGATTCATTGCTGGCAGGAGCAAGCCAGCCGCGAATATTCATTCCGGCCATCTTGCTCACAATTGTTGCAGTCGTCTGCGATGGGCTTTTTGCCATGTTTGCCTTTGATACAGTCGGAGTTGCCATGCCCTTTGGTATTGCGATCTTTGGCTACACCGTCTATAACATGTTCTATATTCTGCCCACGCCTCCGGGGCAGGTAGGCAGTAACGAGGCAATTGGTCTCTTGATCTTTACGGGCCTTTTGCACTTTTCGAAAAATGGCGTTACCGCCATGTTTCTCTTCTCGCACCCATGGGCGGCATTGCTGATGTGCGTCTCTGGCCTGATGTGTCTGAGCGCGTTGGGCCTGACGGTCTCCAGCGCCATGGGTGTCGCGAGCAACGGTGCCAGAGGAGAGAAACAGGATGAGTATAGCGATGTTCAGCCAGCAGTAATGGCGCATGTAGAGCTACCTGTACGTGCCACACACGCGCCTGTCGCGATAGACGAGCGTCCAGAGGCGTAAGCCAGTCGAATGCACAACGTGCTCCTACAACATCCTCATCGCCAGTAGGAGCACATTCTTTTAGTAAACTATACATAGGCAAAACAACGCTACTGCAAGCATTTTTCCTCACTATATACCCAATCTCTACGCGCAAAGAAAACGACAACAGATGATTTTCCAGTTTCTACTGAAGATACAACTTCCAACAAGAATGAAAAAAGTGGCAATGCTGAATAATTGGCAAAAATAAATGTATCTACTGTTGCAAAAATTTTGTTCTCTGTGCTATAATCCAACAGGTATAATAAAGAAGAGAACACAAATGGGATTAGAAAGATGAAGCAGAAGCCTCCACCCTCGCCTCTAGAAGTGATGGGCTTGTTGTTAGGGCTTGGCTTCACGATATGCATCCCCATCCTTATAGGCGCCTTCTTAGGAGCTTACTTCGATGGAAAATTACACACAGGATATTTATGTTTACTGCTCGGGCTGCTGCTTGGCCTGATCGTCGGAATAAGTGGAGCATACCGTTTATTGACCCGCTCACGGGTCCTATAGCAATTATAGCAACCTCACATGATAGACGGACACCATCATTCACAAAAGACAGATCTTACAACAGCAGTGCCCTGACATAGGGAGGACACCGCGTGCTCTGGAAACTTGGCGAGATCAGCCTTTCACCCGACGTAATTTTTACTATTCCAGGGATTAATTTGCCGGTTACCAATACCCTACTCTGTACCTGGATTTCTATTATTGTACTCGTAGCAATCTTTTTTGCTGCAACCCGACGCCGCGAGCTTGTCCCCAGGGGCATTCAGAACGCGGTAGAGGCTATTGTCGAGTTCTTGCGAGGTCTGGCTGAAGGCATTGTCGGCAAAAAGTATGGGAAGCAGTTCTTCCCATTGGCCGCAACTCTTTTTGTTTTCATCCTGGTCTCTAACTTGCTCGACATCTTTCCAGGTGTAGAGACGATTGGAACCTACACTCCAGGTGAAGCTGCTGGCGGGCAACCGGTTCTCGGTTTTCTACTGTTTGGCAACACTTCGAATGAGCTGATTCCCTGGATTCGCCCTGCCACAACCGACTTGAATCTCACCATAGCCATGGCGGTTGTCGTTGTCGTCACCTGCCAGATCTATGGCTTCATGACGCTTGGCGCAGGCGAGCATCTAAATAAGTACTTGAACTTCAAGAGCTTAATCAAGAAGCACAATTTTGAAGGCTTCATCGATTTCTTCGTTGGCATTATCGATATTATCAGCGAACTCAGTCGCATCGCATCTCTGTCCCTGCGACTTTTCGGTAACGTTTTTGCTGGTAGTGTTGTGCTAGCCGTCTTCGCATTTGTGCTGCCGTTCGTAGCAAACATAATCTTTATTCCCTTTGAATTACTGGTCGCAGCAATTCAAGCCTTCGTCTTCTCTCTTCTCACCCTCATCTACCTTCAGCTTGCTGTCACCAGCCACGAAGGGCATGGCGAGTCAGAAGCCGAACACGAGCAGTTGGAAAAGCTGGAACATGCCTGATCTTTCATGAGAAGGCAACCAACAGCCACGCGCGGATAAGCGTGAGGCCAGCATGTAACTTCACAATGCTTGCTACTCGCAGAGAAATCTCTGTGATTGCATAAAAAAATCTCACTACTTGAACTGAATAATAAAGACTTTTGTCTTTAAGGAGGACTATTTCCATGGATCTTCATACAGTCGCAGCCGCTCTCGCAATTGGCCTTGGAGCTATTGGACCGGGCATTGGTATTGGTATTGCAGCCGGTCAGGCTTTCCAGGCTATTGGTCGCAATCCTGAAGCGGAGCCGGTCATTCGAACGAACTTCATTCTTGGTCTCGCTTTTGCCGAAGCCATTGCTATTTATGCCCTGCTGATCGCGTTCCTGGTCGAGTTCGTCAGATAATTACTTATTCGTGATCATAGTGCGAAGAGACGCCGCAAGCTGTCACAAGATCTCTGGCAACATATTTGTCACAAACTGAGACTTCTGACTTGCAGCGTCTCCGCGCTACTACAGAGTAAGTACTTACTCTTGAGGAGATGTAAGTATGGTGGAACTCACATTCGCAAGCGTAATGGCTGCAACCGGTGGCCTTGGCATTAATGCCGTGGCCTTCCTCTCGCAGCTTGTCAGCTTCGGTATTGTATTTCTCATCTTATGGCGCTGGGGCTTCCCTGCGATTACCAGCATACTCGACAAGCGTGCTGCCGTGATTCAGGAAGGCATTGAGAACGCAGAAAAGGCGAAACGCGATCTGGTTGCCGCCAATGAGCGCGCAGAAGAGATATTGGGCGAGGCTCGCCGCGAAGCGCAGGCAACCATTGAGCGGGCAAAAAATGCCGCAACACAGGAGGCCAATCGCATCCGCGAACAGGCCATGAAAGATGCAGAGCGCATCAGTGAGCAGCAGATCGCCCGCGTCCAACAGGAAGCCAACCGCGCCCGTAATGAACTTAGTCGCCTGGTCGTCAATCTTTCTATCGATGCAGCTGGTCGCGTCGTCAGCCGCTCTCTCGATACGAACGACAATCGTCGTCTGGTGGAAGATTTTGTGACGGCTAGTAACAACCAGTCGAGGGCAAGCTAATGCTAAAGGGAGCGATTGCACGCCGCTACGCCGGGGCTATCTTCGATCTTGCGCTGAAGCAGAACACACTTGATCGTACCCTCGAAGATATTCAGGGCATTGCTCAGCTCTTCAAACAGCGTAGACTGGCGTATCTGCTGAGTGAGCCTAAGATTTCGGCAAAGCGTAAAGAGACAGCTATACGCCAGGCACTGGCGTCACAGGTGCTGCCTGCCTCGCTCAACCTTGCATTGCTGGTCGTCCAGCGCAATCTGGTCGAAATCATGCCTAATCTCGCTGCCGAGTTACAACAGCTCGTCCTGGATTATAAAAATCAGGCCGTTGCCCAGGTAACTACAGCGACAGCTATGGATGAAAAACAGCTCAGTGTTATCAAGCAAGCTCTGGAACGTCAAACAGGCAAGCAAATTATCCTGGAAACTCGGGTCGATCCGAGCATTTTGGGCGGTGTCGTAGCCCGCGTAGGAGACCAGATCATCGATGGCAGTGTGCGCTACCGCCTGGCAGCGCTCCAACAGCGGCTCTTAAATAGTGCCGCTACTGCCGACATTGATTTCCTCGACGACTTACCTGCCGAAGAGCAGCAAGGTCACGCGACCACTACAGATACCCCCTCAATAGCCTACCCTTCTGTCCCTGGTGCCAGTAGTGTAACGGAGCGAGCATAATAAGACGCTTCGTTCGTACCATGCCCACATGAGTAACTTCGTCGCTGTGATGAAGTCTATCTAAAGAAAAATTTACGTAAGCAAACCAATTATCTAGAATAGAACCGCTAGGAATCGCTAGGAGGAACACGATGGCATCTTGGGCTGATGAAATCAGTGCCATCATAGAGAAAAACATCGCAGGCTTCGGTACAGAGAGCACTGCAACCGCCAGCGTCGGCACCGTTATCGCGGTGCAGGACGGCATTGCACGCGTCTATGGCCTGCAAGATGTGAAATATCTTGAGCTGGTAGAATTCCCTCGCACAGGTCTGTTTGGCCTCGCCTTTAATCTGGAAGAAGAGACGGTGAGCTGCCCGATCCTGGGCGACTATACGCATATTCGCGAAGATGACGAGGTTCGCACAACTGGTCGTATCATTCAGGTACCCGTTGGCGATGCCTTGCTGGGCCGCGTGGTGAACCCTCTGGGTCAGCCACTCGACGAAAAAGGTCCAATCACCACCGACAAATTCCGCCCGGTCGAGCGCGTTGCTCCTGGTGTTATCACCCGTCAGGCGGTGAACACGCCCGTACAAACCGGCATTAAAGCGATCGACACGATGATCCCCATTGGTCGCGGACAGCGCGAGCTGATCATTGGTGACCGCCAGACGGGCAAGAGCGCGATCGCCATTGACACGATCCTGAACCAGAAGGGCAAAAACCTGCTCTGTATTTACGTGGCTATCGGACAGAAAAACTCCACAATCGCCCGTACGCAGGCAATTCTGGAGCAGGCCGGTGCCATGGAATACACGATCATCGTGGCTGCCGGTGCCTCTGATCCGGCTCCATTGAAATATCTGGCCCCTTACGCCGGTTGTGCGATGGGCGAGGAGTTCATGGAGAACGGGCTCGATGCTCTGATCATCTATGATGACCTGACCAAGCATGCAGAAGCATACCGCAATATGTCTCTGATCATTCGCCGCCCTCCTGGCCGCGAAGCTTTCCCGGGAGACGTCTTCTACCTGCATTCTCGCCTGCTGGAGCGTGCCGCACGCTTGAGCAAAGAATACGGTGGAGGATCATTGACCGCACTGCCCATCATTGAGACGCGCGCAAACGACATCTCGGCCTACATTCCGACGAACGTGATCTCGATCACCGATGGTCAGATCTTCCTGGAGACCGATCTCTTCAACTCCGGTCAGCGTCCTGCCGTGAATACGGGTCTTTCGGTATCACGCGTAGGGACGAGCGCACAGACCGCGGGTATGAAGCAGGTCGCCGGAACCATGCGTCTGGACCTTTCACAGTTCCGCGAGCTGGCCGCTTTCGCCCAGTTCTCCTCGGACCTGGACAAAGCCACACAGAGCCGCATCGATCGTGGTCGCCGCGTCACCGAAATTCTTAAACAGCCCCAGTATAGCCCGGTTGCTGTTGAGAATCAGATCATTATCGTCTACGCAGCTACCAATGGTCTGCTTGATGATGTGCCCCTGGACCAGGTTGCCAGATGGGAGACCGACCTGTACAGCTATCTGGGTGCCAATCATCCAGAGGTTATCGAAGAGATTATCGAGAAATCGGTTAAAGCAAAAAATAAGATGAGCCCCGATCTTCTTAATAAGCTCAAAGCTGCTATCAACGAATATAAGAAGACAGCAGCACCACGCTAGGAGACATAGCATATGCCATCAACCCGAGAAATTCGGAGGCGCATACGCTCGACCAAGAATATGGCGCAGATCACCAAAGCGATGCAAATGGTGGCAAGCAGCAAAATGCGCAGAGCACAGGATCGGGTCCAACAGGCCCGACCTTACTCTGACCAGATTCGTGGTCTTGTCTCACGCCTCGCGGCGGTCGCTGCCGGTTCCGATGCAGCAGAAGAACTGGAGCTGTTAAAGCCACGACCTGTGCACAAAATCGGCTTTCTGGTTCTGACGCCGGATCGTGGCCTCGCTGGTGCGCTTCCCAGCACAATCAATCGCTTTATCGCTGCCAGTTCGCTGGAGCAGCAGAAAAAATTTGCCGAGCAGGGGCAATTACCTGAACTTCAGTATATTGCCGTAGGTCGCAGAGGGCGCGATTTCGTGACGCGCACCCAGCAGCATCTCATGGCTGAGTTCACCAATTATGGTGATCGTCCAGCGTTGACCGATGCCTCTGCGATTGCCCAGGTTGCCGTAGACGC
>Ga0310811_10012323_pt1 | contig 11097 bp, 8 predicted proteins | sample YCmetagenome_FD_207642 | JGI IMG/M metagenome (GOLD analysis project Ga0310811, IMG submission 207642) | Soil microbial communities from experimental microcosm in Duke University, North Carolina, United States - YC | ecosystem: Engineered > Artificial ecosystem > Soil microcosm > Unclassified ... | reverse complement strand
ATAGCCATCCGGATCTTCAGATACGATAAGTATAGTATTTTGAAATAAGGGTCTATACTCGGGAAAGGGGCACAGCGTACGAGCTGAGGCCGAAGCCCTTCGGATCCGATACCTCTTAAGTACGACCTTAACACATCCACAACAAGTTAGTATATGATCATTTATGGTGAATATTACATTATTCTGATGATGTTCTTTCAATGTAACTCTTTTTATTTTGGTGTCAATTGGGTGGGATTATAACTTTGGAATATTTTTCTTGATGTGTATTGGGTGCCTTACTATCACTTAAAATCCACAATGTTCATGTTTTTTTACAAGAATTTTTCTTCTTTTGACTTGCAATCATTGGTCTCCTATACTCTTCTATCATCCTGTCAAGACTTTGAGTCTTGAAATCTAGCTGTAAGACTTTGTGTTTCACAAGCTGCCTGCTTTTAACATTTGTGTAAAAGCACCCATTTTTTCAGTATCAAGCCTATCTACATTCCAATGGCACTGTCCACCAGAAATGCAGCCCGTCGTGGTGCAACCAATACTGGCACTCATGGCTCCACAGTGTCTGGCAGCTATGTCATGCGCACACGCAGTGGTATTGCTATCAACCCCCCTGCTGAACAAAACATAAGTGCAAAAAAAATGCTGTCCAGGAGTTCACTCCTGTTCTGGATGACCGTAACCAGCCAAAACCTCATCCTCTACTCCAATGTTCCTCAAGCATGACACAAATGAAACACAAAACCTTCAGTGGCTTCCGTCTCTTCTCGAATTCACTTGTAGAGTGACTGTCACATCCCATACATTCACACTTCTCATCCGAAGTTCTGAATACCAGATCCAATCAGATCCGATACACAGATCCATTCCAGATCCATTACGATAAGCTTCTTCATTCATATCCTGTTCATATAATGTTAAACACTGCTTATTTCCTCCATTCAGTATATCTTCCCTTTCGGTATATCAGTTATGCTTACTTCTGGCTATGTTTACTGATCCGTTAACCTGTGATTAACTTCTGGCCTATGTTTGACTTGTAATAAGCGTTGCTTATGCATTGCAATACTTTGTGCATAGCCTTTTGCTTAGTTCTATTGTATAATAAACTCTTGTATATGTCCTGTAGTACCCCAGTTCAAATATTATCTTAGATTGTCCTCATTCTGCTATCCGGACTCGAGTCTTATCAACTCTTGTCACCCTCTGAGACTCAAGGATTGTATCCAATAGTCTAACATATCTGCCTCTATCTTCAGATAGTCTACACTCCGTTAGTTTCTAGTCTTAGACTTGTCTAGACTAGCCTTTATACTTCCATCCGATATCCAGACGTATCTTAGGATAAGTATATGATACTAATCCTTATCTTTGGATAGGAATATGGTACTTATCCTTACCTTTGGATAGGTAAACGATACTTACCCCTACTTCCAGATATCATACAATAGTTGTCTGGACCTTCGGATATGCTACTTGAGCCATCCGGATTTTTGGATACGATACGAATAGCATTCTGAAATACTGGGCTATACTTGGGAAAGGGGCACAGCGTATGAGCTGAGGCCGAAGCCCTTCGGATCCGAACCTATTTGAGTACAACCTTAACAGCGACCATTCCCCAGGTAATGATTTACAGCATTCACTACCATCACTATACTAACCCCTTTCATAGATACATCTGTCATTGACAATGACATGCTGGTTACAGACTCTCACATGGATGAAGATGAAGATATGAACCGCGGTAGCAACAATGATACTCATGACGATAACAGTAACAAAGACCATGAAGACAGCAAGGCTAACAAAGATGAGGATGAGGATAATGATGGCTCCGTATGTGAAAAGACTTCACCAGGTATTCTATATCTCATTTAATATACAGTTGGGAATGCTGACGGTTGTCATCATGAAGACAACATAGAAGGCAATAGCAACAACAACACCAAGGATGCTGATGAAGAGTCTGAGGATGGCGAAAATAATGAGGACCTTGAGACTCCGCAAGGTATGTACTATCTTATTTTTCTCTTAGTGGGGAGGGCTGATGGTCATCTGTTGTGTGCAGCCAGGAGACTTCGGCCCCAAAGGGCCAAGATGGGCAACTACAATTTAAGTTTCGACCATGGTTCTCAAACCTCTTCATCGGATACCAGCTACTGTGAAGGCCCTGCAACATCTGATCAAGGTTCCACCCATAAGTCAGATATAAATAAAAACCTCAACCTCAACCACAACAGCCTATCTTCCCCACCTACTAAGCGCAGGAAGAAGTCTTCAGCAATTATTCACTCAACAACCATTTGCATGAAGCATGTTAATGCATCTATGGCCCTATGCTGGACATTGACCCCAGTGAGGATGAAGAAGAACTCTCAGGCCATTTAAAATGTGGCTGGCTATGTCAGGAGGGCATCAATGAGGCTCAGCAACTTGGAGAGAAAACAGCAGAAGAAGCTCGGATGATTGGCGCCAAGTATGGCAAGTCTGCACATGCTATTCTCATTGAGGCTGGTCTGTCCATCAAACATTCACAATCAGAGTCTGATTGGAATGCCCACCAATGCTGGTTCATGGATAATCACCCTCACAAGGACAAAGAATGTCAGTCCCCCATTTCTGTGGTATAGATGATGCTAACTTCAGAGTCTCAGCTATCATTGAATGGAAAGAATGTCAATGCAAATACTATCATGTGATGGGCAAGGAGAACGAACAGTGGGACATAATTCACAACTATAATGTTACTGGCAGCAATACCAATCAATCATGCGCCAAGACCATCTTGTCAATGAGGGAGGATATTGCAAGAAAGGTACATCTACTTCCTTACCGCATTCTAAGCTACAACTAATGATTCAATATAGTTGTCTGCTTATTCTCACCTTGAAGGAGTTGAGGCCATTGGCTGTATATTTGATACAACACAAGACAAGGTTGCTCGACAGGTGTCTGGCTTTGTCGTGGGCTCCAACCTCATAGTCAAGTTGATCAATGAGCATCAACTGGATGCTCACACAATTTTAGATTGGGTCGTGACTGCAACAAAGTATGTCTGATTCTTCTGGGCTTTTACTACCTTCTGATATATTCACAGAGCAAAAGGCTACAATATATCTGTTGTCTTCTTACTTGAGGGTCTTATAGGTTGCTCAGAATACAATGACTATCACAATTGTACTTGATAAGACTACAGGTGCCAGCTGCCTCAAGTTCACGGTCAACAGATTTTCTACTTCTCAGTTGATAATGTGCTGTTCATGGGTGGTCAAAGAGTGATGAATCACCTTCTTTGTTTGGTCTCTTCTGATAGTAAGGAAATATATATATTTTATCAGGTTACTCTGAACCTAGTAGGTAATATTAGACCTCTGCTAATGCTGGCTAGATAATACAAGTCTCTCTTCCTGTAAAAGAGAGAATGTGAACTAAAATGAACAGACAAATACGATAGACTGTTGTATAGGCAATCCCTATAAGATAGTATACAACTAATCTGACTAGATTATACCACGGTTTTCCAAGGCAACACTAGGCCTTCACTTTCTTCTGGATCTCACACTAGGAGACAGAAAGGGGAAAACACCTGTTCAAATTCTTACTGACTCTCACACAGTTTGAGAGAAGAATGGAAAAGGGAAAACTTATTTATTGTGTGAGAATGGAGTCCATATATACATTTTGGAAACCATCCTTACTAAGCAATGAGTCATCACTGGATTGGTAAGAATGTGCTTACAAACCAAGCCTTTTAGTGTGCTGAATCAGCTGCTTACTAAAGTACATGAGTAAAATCTTACAAAGCATGATGAGTCATGGAAAAATCCTTACAAATCAGATTATTACCAGTCACATGACATGCTTACAAACATATCTGAGTGGCTCTCTGATGTAATCAAGTGGCTGAAAAATAGAAAGAGACTGGAAACTGATAGAAAACTACAAATACAAGTAAATAACTGAATCAGAATAGGCAACAAACTTATCATAGTGAGAAATATATCCTTGTATACTTCCCTAATCATCTCCTTCTATATTCCTTATTGTATATGTCATGGTATGGAGTTCATACCATGCATGACAATGTGCCGCAATCAGACTGTTGCTTGAGATTGACCGATGCAATGAAGAAGAGTTTTGTGTCAAGGTTGAGCACTGTGCTCTGCAAGAGTGGGCTATTCTTGAGTGAGATGGTCTACAGAGGGCCCATGCACATGCAAGTAAGTTTTTTTTGCACCTGACTAATATTCCATGCTGACTTTCAAAGACTATGATGAAGTCCTCTATCACATGAATCACCATGCTCAACAGTTCATTGTCCTTGTACTGAGGTGGCAGATGAAGGTTTGTCCCATTCCATGTGCGTGGCCTATGCCTGACTGTTAGGGGCCGTCACAAACCAAACTTGCTAATGGGACACCTGTGGTGTACCCTGATGTCCATGATGACAAAGATGACAAAGATGATGTATGGGATGATGGAGATGACTGGGAATCTGACATTGTTAAGATGGGAGTGAAGTGGGCCGCTTCTAGAGGCTACTGAGAGACCAAAAGAGATGAGGACTAGAGTCCAGAGTAAGTTGCCAATGTATTGATGAGTATAGTAAAGTTATACAGTACCTAGAGTCCAGAGTAAGTTGCCAAAGAGGCAGGGAGCACTGGACTCTAGGATATGGGCGATGTTTTGTAAACAAACGTAAACAGATAAGCAATGAGTCAAAGGGAAGGAATAACTCGACCTAGGGACGTCCTAGGGAGGTCAGGAAGTCAAGTATGTATGGAGTGAAATGTGGGGAATACTATAGTAAGTGTAATGACGCATATAAGGATATGAAACACATGGAATGCGTACTGTAGAAGTGAATAATCATATAACTAACAGACATTGGCTGTGGTGATGAGGAGCTAATAGATGTCTTAGAAGATATTGCATTAGCGAACCAGTATAGAGGGCAAGTAGCCCAACAAAACATGTTAGATTTAGTTTGTAGTACTCTAGTTGTGCTGAACAATCTAAATCTTACAAGTAAAACATAACTGGTACTTGATATCAGAGAGGCCAAGAATGTGTATATCACATGATTTGAACATTGTCCAAAGGTGCCTTGCAAGGGACCCCTCTTGAGGTTAATTGAGAGGTTGCAAGAACACCCAAAATCTGTCCAAGTTAATTGGAAAGAATTTGCAAGTGTGTTGCAAGGGGCTTACAAGGAGCCATAAATGAAGCTTTGTCAAGATTTGCCCCTAACCTATCCCTAAATGAGGTTGCAATTGGCTTCTAAGTGTCAGTTTGGCCTCACTTGCAAATTTGTCGGGTCCGCTTCCAAAGTACTTCAAATATGCTCAGTCAATTGAAGACTTACAATGCCCTATAAGGAATGCCAACCAAAAATAACTTGAGCAGGAAGGCTCAGATAGTGGTATAGAGGTAGATGGGAGAGCCCAACCAGTGTAATCAGGGTTAGCAGAAGGGCCCAGCTAGTAGTAGATAGGTAGACAGGAGAGCCCACAGAGTGTAATTTGGGTGAGTGGGTGAGCCCAGATAGTAGTAGATAGGTAGACAGGAGAGCCCAGTGAGTGTAATTAGGGTGAGCAGGAAGGCCCAGATAGTAGTAGAGAGGTAGATGGGAATTGTAATTTGGGTGAGTAGGAGGGCCAGATAGTAGTAGAGAGGTAGACAGCAGGGCCCAAACAGTGTAATTAGGGCCAGTGGGACAGCCCAGATAGTAATGGATGACCTCCCATAGGCAAAATCTTCAGAATAGAATATTTCCAATTTTGTAAAACAATGGGACATCAAGTTTATTTTTAAAATCTATATAATGCTATTCAACTGTAGGCCAACTACACACTAGATATAAATCCTTGATAAATGGATGATTTCATATATTCTCTTCTGAACAATGATGAGGTGGACATCTTCAAGACATACCTGGAAAATAAGCCACATGAGGCCAGTGGCCTGATTTTATTTGACATGTATATTGTGTTTTGTGCAAGTGCAGGGAATGAGTGGGTACATAGAACAAGGTCTATGCAAAAACCAAGATTTCAGCCACCACTGTCTTGCTTAGTACCTGTTAAAGACTGTGCACATGGGTGCATACAATCTCTTGGAGGGGTGAGAATGACTAACTCAGAAGGGCTTTGGCCTCAGCTCGTATGCTGTGCTCCTCACCCGAGTATGGTGCCCTTAATTTTGGATAAAGTCCAATAAGGTTCTAACAAGGTCTGGAGGACTTTGGAGGCAGACAACTCTGGTGGAGCATCCAAAGGACTTCCGGATGAGCGTGGGAACCGTCCGGATGAGTGTGGGAACCATCTGGATGAGTGTGGGAAACTTCTGGACGAGTATCAGAAACTCAGATGGAGTTCCGTCCACTTGATAGGAAGTGGAATAAGTGCGTGTATCAATCCTTAGTGAAGACATAGGGTGGAGATACTGCAAAGGTCACAGTCCAAGGCAGGAATAGTGGTCCAGAGTTCCAGATAGGGGTTCTGGAGTGGACGCGGATGGATATAGACTACCCTTAGGTAGAGGCAGAGTTGGATAGGGATCGGAAGGAGTGTGAGTATCGGAAAGGCAAAACTTCAACCTAAGGATACAATCCATTAGGCCTAAGATAGTATCTGGAAATGGATAAGGTCTGGAAACGTGGAAGAGTGGAGCTCTGGCCTACAAGACAATAATATTTGAACTGAGGAAATACAGGAGGTTCTACAAGACCTTATATACTGAAGGATATCCTAGAGGATAAGTAAGCTGGAAGGTAAAGCTATGTATGAGCATATGGAGGATTAGTAAGTACAGAGATGGATCATAAGTAAATGAACTCAGAGATGAACAGTTACAAAGATCAGTAAGCAGAAACAGGAATAGAGATAACCAGAGGGAGAAACATATGTAACAGACAAGTATACAACCGGATAGCCGAAAACAGGGGTGTGTCTAAATGGGGCTGAGTGCTGATTTCCGGATTGGGTGTGTTGTATGAATCTTGGATGGATGGAAGGTGGACAAGCGGAAGGCAGATGAGCAGAAGGCGGATGAGCGGAAGGTGGATGAGCGGAAGGCAGATGAGTCAGGAATGTGTATGGATGAGGTCTGGAGGTCTGGACATTATGTAAGTAGGTTTACTGCATGCATCCAGAGGTGTGGATGTCTGAGGGCCGGATGTGGGAGAACATGAATGTCCAGAGAGAGGGCAGAGGTCCAGAGGTACGAAGGTATGGAAATTATGTAAGCAGGCTGGCTGCATACATCCAGAGGTATCAGGATAAGGACTGGTGTAGGATACGGAAACCAATCTAAGAATTTGTCTGGAAATGCGACTATAGGTAGGTCCAGCATGGCACATGACAGTACCATCACTCGCAAGACAATCTGATTACTCAACAACTAGTACTGCACTCAGTGTCGTCTATCACTGTTTTGCACCTATCTACCACTTCCTCCTCAAAGTGCATCTCACTCTCAAAATCATGTTTCAAGCACATAGATTGCCCTTAAATACCTAGTACTACTCCTTCTATAAATATACAAATTGTTATTTTTCATGCCATCAAAATGTTCTAAAAGGACCCCTATCACTCTGATTTATGTTGGGAAAGCCCACATAATAAATGCACCAGGATGTCCTAGAGACATGCCAAATTTATCCCAGATGGGACTGGGAAAGATCACAAATGGGTACTAGGGATAGCCCATATACTGCATTCAGAGTGAGCTGGGACATCCTAGAACATACCCACTAGCTCCTTTGCTAGCCACAAACACATAGACCTAAGAGGTCATTTCAAGTGGTTGACTGAAGTGACAATATACTAAGATTACCCATAAAAATACACATCTAGAAATTGTTTAGGGAAATACAGACTTTAACTGGATTACCATTAGAATATGTGGAGCAATTCACAAACACTTCCTTCAAAATACCTGTTCAAGGCACACATTGGGATCTTCTTCAAAAGCTGTTGCTTGACAACAAGAATGATAAATGCTCATCATTGACCATCTCCTCTCATTCCGCTAGAGGGACAGAAACTGCTCTTGTTCATCTTCTCTACAAATAATGGATTCAGGCTACAGTGATTTCCAGTTCCCTCCTCATTTTCTGGAACCAGGCAATTAATCATCAGCCCCTCATGACAGGAATATGGGAGCAACTCCATTATATGGTCAGATCCAAGGTCTGCTGCCAGCTGCAGAAAAGCCTGGGGAGAGTGGAAAGCTATCAAAGACTGCCATAGTCTCAGCATTGGAAGCAGTGAAATAGTGAGTGAGTGAACTAGAGAAACAACTTTCTCAGTGCCCCAGCTAGCATGATCTCATGGAGGTTATTGCTCACCAGAACATCATGATCCAAACCATCCATGACTCATGTGAGAAGCACCTCAAAGACATGATTTCAAAATGAAGTTGGCAGATGCATTGCAGATGGTCGAAAGAGGGCACAAAGTTGAGAAATCTAGTGATGAAGATGATGAAGATAATAAGGATGGAGCAAGGATGGAGGCAAGTCTTAAAGTGGAAGGTGATCCTGGTCTGCTGGTGAGTATACAACTTGTTGAAAAAAAAGCTTATGCTGATGAACTCAGGCTGTCATATGTCACACATTTTCACATATGCTTGGTACTGTGAAATTGACAGCCAAAGATCTGCTATGGTGGCCCAAAGATGGTGAGCAGTGGTCTGTAAATGGTGCAACTGGTGAAAAGCTCCTCCAATTCCACTGGGGGAACAGTCACACTCATGAAGATAACTGTCGAGGTCTCCAGACAGTCTTCAGATACATTTGTGCAAAGGGTGCTGAATTTAGCCCTGCATCTGCGAAGGCATTGTGTGCACACCAAGTACCAAGATTGACAGAAAGCATTATGGGCAGCCAAGATGTTGTCATCACCTTGTATAACCACCTCAACACTGAGTCAACAAAGACTCCTGAAAACCAAGGAGCATTGTGGGATGCGAAACTATCAAAGGGTGTGCGTCAGAGTTGACAACAAGGTGTAAATACTAAAACTCAGGGTGATACTCATTATCAAAATCAAAGTTCGCATTGTCTCAAGGCTGTGAGTTGACTTGAGCTAGTGAAAGCATACTTCTGGCTTGCTCGCACAAGTCTCTGCTCTGAGTTCTTGTCATAGATACAGCCTGAAAGTCTGACTGTGATGGCTGCACAGAAGGACCAGGTATGGCATTGATCTGTGAGAGGTTGATGAGTTGAAGCAGCTAGCTTTTCAGCATATCCTTGAGTTTTCGGTCCTTGTTATATCCTGGTGACCTGCACTAAACTGGTTTGGTACATGGCTGACTAATCTTCTCTCACCCTAAGCCTATAAACCAAAGCACACATGAATATTTCATTTTTTTTTACTTTTTGCCTCTAGGCTTGATTATTTTGAGGATTTATTTTTGTAACCAGTTTCATTCCAATGGCTGTGAGGATGACTAAGAAAGAATCTCACACATGTCAGGCGACTTTGAAAATTATTTCCCACACAAGTTGTCCTGTGGGAAAATGCACAAAACCCTAAATATGAAGGACATATTGAAAACCATTGCAACAAACAATTGAGGAGTATAAATATTTAGAGAAAGTCCATAACTTATGTAATCAGTTCTAGACCTTTTGCTTTGTCCTACCCAGGCAACAGAGAAGTCACATGACTTACCTGTGCTTGGGATGACTCAGCATGACTCCATATGACTCAGAATAAGGTTTATGACTCATGATGACTCCTAGTAACCTTATGTGTTTGTTTTTTTTGGTTCCAATTTATGTCCTATTGAGAGATAACTCTATAGAGGACAATACATTCTAGTCTAAGGGCCCCCAGTGACCTGTGTGCATCTCTGAATCCACAAATGCCCTGACCTAGGGCGTACCTGGTCAGTCCACTGTTCCTGCCGGCCATTTTAGATGCATAATTCTAAGGAGGGAGATGGCTCATGACTGTGCTATTCAACATGGTTATGTGGCTAACGTTTGACCTAAGCTAATGCGTACTCGGCCCAAGTGGGCTAGTACAGGAATCGGTCTGAATGCAGTGAATGTAATGAAAAAATGGGGGTCCTGAGATTGGTGAGGGTCCTTTAGATTCGCTGACTGAGTCCAGTTCTGATGGCCTTGATTCTGTGTAGTTGAGTTGATGGAGTGTGAAGAGAAGGGGGGGATAGAGGGGGTGATGGTGATAGGGATGAGGTACTGTGAGGTGGGATACATCTGGTAGGGAGAGCTGGGGCCTTGAACTCTGGTACGATTACTACCAGTGTTATGATCTGTCAACTAAGGTATCTGGGTGTTATCTGTCTGCAGGTTTACAGGGGAGTGGGACTTCACCGAATGTGGATCTCAATCTGCCGGTAGCATTAACATATTGAACTAAGTGGGGCATAGCATCTGGATCCGAGAGCAGGAATGATATGGACATTGCCCTGCATCCTGAGTGCATGGGCCACAAGATAGCGTTCACGTTGATAGTGCGAACAGATAGTCAAATAGTGAAAGACTGATTCATCAATATTCCCACAGTGCAGGCATTTTGGACTTGCAGCTTTGCCAATGCGGTGGAGATATTGGTTGATGGGGGCATGGCCTGTGTGCAGAGCCATATAGAGCCCAGTGAGTCTCTTGGGGAAGTCTGCTGTGAGCTTTACAAATGATCGCTGCAGGATCTTGGGGTCTATCTGGTTCATGTGATTGAATCGTGGGGATTTGTGAGTGCCTCTCCTTGCAGTGGGCTTCTTTGAGCACTGAAATACTAAGCAGTAAGGTATTTCAACGTAGAAATTTTGGCAGCTTAGCAGGTGGGCTATTGTTCTCTCTGCTTTCAGCTGCGAACCTGGCCTGCTTGTCCACTTCCTCATTTCCATGAACACCTGAATGGCCTGGGACCCAATGGACATTTGCTGCAAAATCGGCACATCTTCTGGCAATGCTACACATTGTCCTGTGGAAGTGGTCTGCTAGGTAGGAGCCTGGGCGCATGTAGAAGCTCTTACCTGCTAGGATAGATGCTTAGTTGTCTATCAAGATGGAGATGGGGTAGGTGATGTCCCTTTCTGTGGATATTAGTCACACTACTAAGGTGA
>Ga0310811_10012321_pt1 | contig 11098 bp, 11 predicted proteins | sample YCmetagenome_FD_207642 | JGI IMG/M metagenome (GOLD analysis project Ga0310811, IMG submission 207642) | Soil microbial communities from experimental microcosm in Duke University, North Carolina, United States - YC | ecosystem: Engineered > Artificial ecosystem > Soil microcosm > Unclassified ... | reverse complement strand
GGCACGACCAGGGCGGAGGCCGGCGGGGTCGGCCGCGGGCTGGCGAAGTAGCTGGCGAGCTCGATGCGCAGGCGCTCGGCGGCCTGTTCGGCCGCGCGGCGCTCGCCATCCTGGGCGGCCGCCAGCGAAGCGTAGGGCTGGTTCTGGACGTCGTAGGTCACGTTGACCTGGACCACGCCGCGCGTGATCACCTTGTTCGTGGCGATTTCAGTCAGGGTGTAGGTGGTCGAGATGTCGACCTCGTAGCGGCTGGCCACGTTGGAGATGGTGATGCCGCGGGGCACGCGCAGCTCGCGATTGGCGAAGCTCAGGCGGTAGATGGCGGTTTGGTTGCGGTCCCGGGCGAGGGAGTCATCCAGATACTCGCGCATGTAGAAGCCGAGCCGGCCGTCCGGCTGGGCCACGTCGATGGCCGCGAGCTTGGGCGTCACGCCCTGAGCGGCGTAGAGCGGCGTGAAACCGCCACAGCCTCCCAGGGCCAGGGTCAGGCCCAGGAAAGCGAGGGTCGGGACGGCGCGGATCGGAGCGGGGCGCAGCGTGCTCATGCCGCTACGATATTGACGATCCGGTCCTTGACCACAATGACCTTCCGCACGGTCAGGCCTTCAAGATGCCGTTGCACGTCCGCGTCGGCCAGGGCGATCGCCTTGACGTCGGTTTCGGCCGCCCCCAGCGGAGCGCGGATTTCGCCGCGGCGCTTGCCGTTGACCTGCACCGGCAGGACCGCCTCGTCCTCGGCGGCGAGGGCGGGATCGTAATCGGGCCAGGGGGCCTGCACGACCATCCCTTGGCCGCCGATCCGCTCCCAGCCTTCCTCGGCCAGGTGGGGGGTGAAGGGGGCGATCAACCGCGCCAGGACCGCCAGCGCCTCGTGGCGCGCCGCTAGCACCGCCGGCGAGGCCTTGGCCGCCGGATAGGCCTTGAGGGTGTTCAGGAATTCGTAGAGCCGGGCGACGCCGCTGTTGAAGCGGAAGCCCTCGATGCTCTCGGTGACGCTCTTGATCAGGCGGTGGGTGGCCTGCAGCAGAGCCTTAGCCTCGTCGTCCGGCGCTACGGCGGGGACGGCCGCCTCCGGCTGGCTGTCGAACTCATTCCACATGCGGTGGACGAAGCGCCAGGCGCCCTCGACGCCGCCGGTGGTCCACTGCACATCCCGTTCGGGCGGGGAGTCGGACATCACGAACAGCCGCGCCGCGTCCACGCCGTAGGCGTCGAAGATCTCCTCCGGCGCCACTACGTTCTTTTTGGACTTGGACATCTTCTCGATGCCGCCGACCTCGACCTGCAGACCGGTGGAGGTCTCGACCAGCTTGCCGTCCCGCGCCTCGATCTCGCCGGGCGAGACCCAGCGGCCGTCGGCCATCACCCTGTAGGTCTCGTGGGTGACCATGCCCTGGGTGAACAGGCCGGCGAACGGCTCCTCCACCGACAGCATGCCCTCGTCCTTGAGGGCGCGGGTGATGAAGCGCGAGTAGAGCAGGTGCAGGACCGCGTGCTCGATGCCGCCCACGTACTGGTCCACCGGCATCCAGGCGTCGGCCGCCGCCTTGTCGATCGGCTGGGCGGCGTCGGGCGCGGTGAAGCGGGCGAAGTACCAGCTGGAATCGACGAAGGTGTCGAGCGTGTCGGTCTCACGCTCGGCCTCGCCTCCGCACGACGGACACTTCACGTGGCGCCAGGTCGGATGGCGCAGCAGGGGGTTGCCCGGCCGGTCGAAGGACACGTCCTCGGGCAGCACTACCGGCAGCTGGTCGTCGGGCGCCGGCACGACGCCGCAGCGGTCGCAATGGATCACCGGGATCGGGCAACCCCAGTAACGCTGGCGCGAGACGCCCCAGTCGCGCAGGCGGTAGACCGTGGCCCCCTGCCCCAGGCCCATCTCCTCGATGCGGGCGATCGCCGCCGCCTTGGCCGCCTCGATGTCGAGCCCGTCCATGAACTGGGAATGGAACAGCTTGCCCGGGCCGGTGTAGGCCTCATTACCGACCTGGAAGGTTTCCGGATCGGCGCCGGGCGGCAGCACAACCGGTCGCACGGGCAGGGCGTATTTGCGGGCGAAGTCGAGGTCGCGCTGGTCGTGGGCCGGACAGCCGAAGATGGCGCCCGTGCCGTAGTCCATCAGGATGAAGTTGGCGATCCACACGCGCAGGCGGCCGCCGTCGATGAACGGATGGTCGACCTCCAGGCCGGTGTCATAGCCGAGCTTGGGGGCCGCCTCGATGTCGGCTTCCGAGGTCCCGCCCCGGGCGCACTCGGCGATGAAGGCCGCCGCCTTGGGGTCGGCGGCGGCGATGCGCTCGGCCAGGGGGTGGCCGGGCGAAATGCCCACGAAGGCGGCGCCGAACAGCGTGTCGGGACGGGTGGTGTAGCATTCCAGCCCCTCCTCGAACCCATGTGGCGCGGCGGCGGAGAACAGGAAGCGGAAGCGCAGGCCCTGCGAGCGGCCGATCCAGTTCTCCTGCATCAGGCGCACCTTTTCCGGCCAGCGGCCGAGGGTGTCCAGCCCCTCGAGCAGGGCGTCGGCGTAGTCGGTGATGCGCAGGAACCACTGGGTCAGCTTGCGCTTCTCGACAATCGCGCCCGAGCGCCAGCCGCGCCCGTCGATCACCTGCTCGTTGGCGAGCACGGTGTTGTCGACCGGGTCCCAGTTGACCACGCCCTCCTTGCGGTAGACCAGGCCGCGCTCGAGCAACTTCAGGAACCAGCGCTGCTGCTGGCCATAGTAGGCCGGATCGCAGGTGGCGATCTCGCGCGACCAGTCGATGCTGAGGCCCAGCCGCTTCAGCTCGGACCGCATGTTGGCGATGTTGTCGTAGGTCCAGCCCTTGGGGTGGACGCCGCGCTCCATGGCCGCGTTCTCAGCCGGCATGCCGAAGGCGTCCCACCCCATCGGGTGCAGCACGTTGAAGCCGCGGGCGCGCTTATAACGGGCCACCACGTCGCCCAGGGCGTAGTTGCGCACGTGGCCCATGTGGATGCGCCCCGACGGATAGGGAAACATCTCGAGCACGTAGTAACGCGGACGGCCGTCCTCGGCGTTCGAGGCGGTGAAAGCGTTGGCGGCCTCCCAGGCGGCGCGCCACCTGGGTTCGGATTCCTTCGGATTGTAACGCGCCATGGCCGGGGGGCTTTTGGGGAGAGAGCGGAGGTCTAGCGGATGTTCGACAGGCGAAGCTGGCGGGCCTTGGTCAGGATCGCATTCTCGAGGTCGGTCTGGGTCTGGGCCGAGGTGTTGGAATCCGTCCAATTCCCGTCAGCGCCCTTGATCTGCTTGAACACGGTGACGGTCAGGCCGTCGGCGCGCAGGCGGGTGTCGAGGATGTAGACCGTGCACTTGAAGCGCTCGTCCGGCTTTTCGGGGTTCACGTACCAGTCGGTGACGATCACCCCGCCGTAGGGGTCGGCCGAGGACAGGGGCATGAAGGCGAGGGTGTCGAGCGAGGCCCGCCAAAGGTAGGCATTGACCCCGATTCCAGGCTGCGCGTTGGCCGCTTTCTTGCCCGCCGAGTAGGTCTGGGGGGTGTCCTTGTGTGCGCAAGCGCCCAGGGAGATAAGGCCGACGGCCGCAAGGGCGATCGAGGCGCCACGCACCAAAGCCATGTCTGTCCGCTCCACTCGAATTCGGCCCGGCCGCATGACCGCGCCCCCGCGCCCCCGAAGGCCGGAAAGCCGCCTCTATAGCACGCGTTCGGCGGCCAAAAAGAGGAATCGCGTGGCCCGGGGGCCACAGCCGCTCTGGCAAAGCCTGCCGTTGAACCGTCTGCGTCAGTCCAGCCATTGACCTTAGGTCTGGCCAGCCTTTAATCGACTAGACGAGGGGCAGGATGCCGATGGACCATACGGTCCCGTTCCGCGTTTGTGGGTTTTAGTGGGGCTTTTGGGTCTTTTCGATGGCGAGCGGGAAGCTCACGGTTGTCATGGCTGCGCTGGCGCTCTCGGGCGTCCTGGCGACGGCGGCCCATGCCGACCCGGTGAGCGCCGATCCGGCCAAGACCCTGGCCGACCGCAACCAGTGGGCGCCCCTGGCCCAGCACAAGACCTTCGAATGGGATGCGGCCAAGAGCCGCTTCGGCCTGAAGTTCGATGTCGAGCAACAGCCGGGCGCCGCGGGCAGCGAGTACAAGAACGTGCAGGCCGGCGCCTTCTTCAAGGTGACCCCGCAGCTGCACGTCGGCGCCGGCGTGTCGCTGAGCGACCAGCCGAGCAACAGCACGGCCAATCCTCTGGCGCAGCAGCCCGCGCCGCCGAAGGTGCATCTGGAGACCACCTGGAAGTTCTAGGTTGTGCGCCTCGGCGCTTTTCTGTTGGCGCTACCGCACTCCGCTACTTGAGCGCGTTCGCCAGCCCCTCGACCATCGCCAGACCCGCCGCCCCGGAGCCCAGCAGCCTCGGGGCGTTTTTCGTGGTGACGCCGCCCAGGGCGTAGACCGGCAGACCCGCCCGGCGGACCAGGGCGGCGAACCGCACCGGCCCCAGCGGGCGGCCCGCCGAAGGGCTGCGGCTCGCGAACGCCGTCGACAGCAGGGCCGCGTCGGCGCCGGCGCGGCGGGCGCGGACCAGGGCCGCCATGGAATGGGCTGCGACGGTGACCAGGACGCCCGGCCGCGCGCGCTTCAGCGCCGCCGCCCGGCCCGCCATGCGTTCGGGCAGGTGGACGCCGGCCCCGGACGGGCGCACGGCGTCCGCGCCGATCAGCAGGACCAGGCCGCGCCGGCGGGCCACGGCGGCCAGAGCGCGCGCGGTCTCGCCCGCGCCCTTGCGGCCGAAGCCGCGAAAGATCACCCCCGAACCGGGCGGCAGGCGCGTGGCCAGGGCCACGGGATCGGGCGTGCGGTCCGGGTCGGTGACCAGGATCAAGGGCGGGAGGCCGACTCGGCCCTTACATGACGGCGCGCGTCGGCTTAGCGTCCGCGCCGTCCGCATCAGCCGTTCCAGGTCCCTGCCCAATGAGCGCCTCCTCCCTCGATCCGATCCGCGAGCGCATCGCCAAGGCGGCGAGGGCGGCGGACCGCGATCCGGCCGATGTGACCCTGGTCGCCGTGTCCAAGCAACAGCCGTGGGGGCGGATCGAACCGGTGCTGGCGGCGGGCCAGCGGGTGTTCGGCGAAAACCGGGTGCAGGAGGCGATGGCGCGCTGGGCCGAGCGGCGAGCCGAGATCGAGCTCCGCCTGATCGGCCCCCTGCAATCGAACAAGGCCAAGGAAGCGGTCGAGTTCTTCGATGTGATCGAGACCCTGGACCGCGACAAGCTGGCCCGCGCCCTGGCGGACGAGATGCAGAAGCAGGGACGGGCGCCGCGCTTCTATGTGCAGGTCAACACCGGCGAGGAGCCGCAGAAGGCCGGGGTGATCCCGCCCGACGCCGACGCCTTCCTCGCGCTCGTGCGCGGAACCTATGGTTTCCAGATCGAGGGCCTGATGTGCATCCCGCCCGAGGCGGAGCCCCCGGGCCCGCACTTCGCCCTCCTGGCCAAGATCGCCGCGCGCAACGGCATCGCCAAGCTCAGCATGGGCATGAGCGCCGACTTCGAAACCGCGATCCGCTTCGGCGCCACCTCGGTGAGGGTCGGCAGCGCCCTGTTCGGGGCCCGATAAGCCTAGCGCTCCCGGATCTCCAGCACGTCCCCCGGTCCCGCCGTCGCCAGCAGGGCTTCCAGGTCCGCCCGCGCCAGGGCCACGCAGCCCTCGGTCGGCCCGTAGTCCGGCCGCGCCAGGTGCAGGAAGATCGCCGAACCGGCGCCAGGTATGACCGGGTCGTCGTTGTGCCCGAGCACCACCACCAGGTCGTACAGATCGTCGTCGCGCCACATCCGTTCGGCGCTGACGGGGTAGGGCAGGGTCACCGGGCGGTTGTAGGCGGGGTCCAGCGGGGCGTCGCACCAGCCGTCTTCCGGGCCGATCGCCTCCACCGGCAGGGCCGTCTGCGGGCGCGAGCCCCTGTCGGGGCGCCAGAGCACCTTGCGCAGGGGCCAGGCGCCGATGGGGCTGGCGCCGTCGGCCTCGCGCTTTTCCGCGGCGGGTTTCAGCCCTCCCTTGCCCAGCGCCGCCTTGGCCCTATGTCCGCGCCAAACCACCTCGCCCTGGCTGCCATCTGGGCTTTGGCCGACCCCAAAGGCCGTGAAAATCATGGATTTGCCTCAATTGGACGGGCATTTCCTTTGCCAGGGCCCAAGTTAGCGGTGCATGTTTCGCCCCATGGCGCAATCCAAGACCATCCTCATCGTCGACGACGACGCCGATCTCCGCGAAGCCCTGGCCGAACAGCTGGAGGTGGGCGGTGAATTCTCCACGGTCCAGGCGGCCAACGGCCAGACCGGGGTCAGCCAGGCCCAGGGCCGGCGTCCCGACCTCGTCCTGCTGGACGTGGACCTGCCCGACATCGACGGGCGCGAGGTGTGCCGCCGGCTGAGGCAGGCCGGCGTCGGGGCCCCGGTGATCATGCTCACCGGCCAGACCACCGACAGCGACACCATCGCGGGCCTGGAGTCCGGGGCCAACGACTACGTGGCCAAGCCGTTCAAGTTCGCGGTGCTGATGGCCCGCATCCGCGCCCAGCTCCGCAGCCACGAGCAGAGCGAGGACGCGGTGTTCCGGCTCGGCCCGTACGAGTTCCGCCCGGCGGCCAAGCTGCTGGTGGACGAGCGGCACAAGAAGATCCGCCTGACCGAGAAGGAAACCTCGATCCTCAAGTACCTCTACCGCGCCGGCGAGAAGCCCGTGGCGCGCGACGAGCTTCTGGCCGAGGTGTGGGGCTACAATGCCGGCGTCACCACCCACACGCTGGAAACCCACGTCTACCGGCTGCGGCAGAAGATCGAGCCCGACCCGACCAACGCCAAGCTGCTGCTGACCGAGGCGGGCGGGTACCGGCTGCAGCCGTAAGGGCGGCCGCTAGTCCCGCAACGGACCGGATCAGAGCCCCAGATCGACGCTGACGGGGGCGTGGTCGGAGGGCTTGTCCCATTCGCGCACGTCGTCGTGCACCCGGGCGGCGGGGGCGCCCTGCCGCCAGGCGGCCTCGCGCAGGCCGGGCGACAGCAGCAGGTGGTCGAGCAGCAGGCCGCGGTTGGACTGGCGGAAATCCGCCGCCCGGTATGACCACCAGGAGGCCAGCTTCTCCGGCTCCGGAACCGCTTCGCGGAGGATGTTGATGAAGCGGCCGGCCGCCATCAGCTTGGCGAACGCCTCGATCTCGATCGGAGTGTGGCTGACGACCTTGGACATGAACCGGTGGTTCCAGACGTCGTACTCGCCGGGCGCCACGTTGAGGTCGCCGGTCACCACCAGCGGGGCCTTGGGGTCGCGGCGGGCGCACTCCGCGGCGAGCTTTTCGTAGAAGTCGAGCTTGTGGTCGAACTTGGGGTTGAGCGCGCGGTCTGGCAGGTCGCCGCCCGCGGGGATGTAGAAGTTCTGGATCTCGACCCCGGCGACCCTGCCCGAGACGCAGCGGGCGTGCTTCTCGCGGCAGACGTCGAGCACGGGCGCGTCCTCGATCGGCAGGCGCGAGGCGATCGCCACCCCGTGCCAGCCTTTCTGGCCGGCGACCTTCAGATGCGGCAGGCCCATCTCGGCGAAGGCCTCGGTCGGGAACTCGCCGGTCTGGCACTTGATCTCCTGCAGGCACAGCACGTCGGGCGCCTGCTCGCGCACGAAGCGGGCGGCCTGTTCGGCGCGCAGCCGGACGGAATTGACGTTCCAGGTGCAGATTCGAAGGCGCATGCGGGAGGGCTTAGCAGGCCGGGTCACGCGCTCAAGTAGCCGTCGGGCGGTAGCGCGAAGAAAAGTGGCGAAGCGGTAGGGCTGGCTAAAAAAAGACGCCCGGTCCTTGCGGAGCCGGGCGTGGAAAGTGGTCTCTCATGCCGCCGCCGGGAGGGGATAGAGTCCGGCACGGTTTGCTCCGGGCGAACGACCCGTCCGCGGGAGCGTGTTATATATGCAACGACGATCTAAAAAAGTCAATGGCGATCCGGCCCCATCTTGCTTGTTGTAAAACCGACACAGACCGCTCGCCCCGTCGTCCAACCCCTCGAAACGCCAAGGTTTTTCAGGGTTTGGGCGTCGCGGCCGCCTTTGGGCGAGGCTTTGGATTTCGCTCTTCGGGCGAGCGGGGGTCCTCCAGCACGAACAGCTCCGGCCGGATCGGGCCTTTGGTGAGGCTGGCGATATTGATGCGCGTGGCCTGGCCCTGGCCGTCCACCAGGGTCCAACCTCGCAACCGCATCGGATTGTCGGCGAACACCACGGTGATGTAGCCCTCGGTGCGGGTCTGGCCGTGGGCGTTGCGCGCCGACAGGTAGAAGCCGTCGTCGTAGCGCCCGACGCGGAACACCTCCACGTCCTGGTCGAGGCGGACCTGGCGGGCCAGCAGGATAGCCAGGGGCGTGGCGCCGAGGGGGCTGCGGTCGAAGGTCCGCAGGCGCGAGTCCCACACCGACACGTTGCGGCCGTCCGACACCACCGTCAGGCCGGAAGGCGGGTCGTACTGGAAGCGGGCCTTGCCCGGGCGCTTCAGGAAAATGTCGCCGGTCTGCATCACGCCGCGCGGATTAGTCTGCTCGAAGCGGCCCTCCACCTCCTCCAGGTTCTGCAGGTACTTGGTGGCCTTGTCGACCAGGGCCAGATCGGCGGTCGAGAGGGCGATGGTGCCGGTCTGGGCCAGGGCCGCCGGCGCGGCCAGCAGAAGGCCGCCAAGGGCGGCGGAGGCGGTCAGGAAGGCGCGGCGCGAGGGCTGGCGGGCCTCTTGGGGCGAAACTGGCAGGGTCATCCCCGCTCCTTGGCTGAGATCAGGTTTCCAATATAGGGAGCAAACGCCGATGGCGCGATTGCGACGGCGCTCCCCGCGCGCGCGCGCTCAAGTGGCCGATAGGCGATAGCGCACACAAAAATACGCTCAGGCAGCCGATAGGCGATAGCGCGCAAGCATCCCGCCAGGCGGCGGCGCATCAAACATTCACGTCAGCTTGGCGGGGCGCGGCGTTCGGCGGCGCGGCGCACGGCGGCGCTCTGGCCGTGGGCGCGGCTGTACCACTGGGAGAAGGCGCTGAGCGAAGAGAAACCAAGCAGGTCGGCCACCTCGGCCAGGGGCCGGCGCGAGCTGTCGACAAAGGTCCGGGCCAGATTCACGCGCACGCCGTAGAGCAGCTCGCTGAAGCTGGAGCCCTCGGCGGCGAGGCGGCGTTGCAGGCTGCGCAGGTCCAGGTCCAGGGCCGCGGCGACGCCGTCGGCGCTCAGGGCGCCCTCGCCCAGGCGCTGGGCGATCAACACCGCCACGGCGCGGCTGAACGGCTTGCTCTGGTTGGGCAACTGCTGCTCGGCCATCTGCCGGAGGATCCGCTCGGCCTCCGGATCATGGCCCTGCAGCGGCAGGTCCAGGTCGGACCGGGCCATCGCCAGGTACTGGCGGTCCTGGTCGAACAGCGGCGCGCGGCCGAAGTAGGGTCTGTAACGACGCAGGTCGCCCCGGGCGGGATGGGTGAAGCCGACCTTGAGCGGCCGCCAGTCCCGCCGCATCAGGGCGCGCGCCACATGAACCGCGGCGCCCGCCACCATCTCGTTGCGCTGGGCCGGGTCGAAGCGGATCGCATTGGCGGCGTCGTCGAGGTCGATCCACACCACCGCCTCGTCGGCGTACCGCTCGATCCCCGCCGTCACCGCCTCGCAGTGGCCCGCGATGTACTGGGCGGCGGCTTCCATGGCTTCGCCCAGCGTCTTCTGCTGGGCCATCAGCAGGCCGACCACGCCCCAGTGGGACGGGCGGCGGCGCTGGGCCAGGCGCAGGGCGAAATCGGCGAGGCCGCTCTGCCGGGCGGCGAGATCGAGCAGGGCGCCCACGGCGTCGGCGCGGATCTTTTCGTCGGGGTCCGACAGCGCGGAGGCCGGGATGCCCACCGCGCGGCACAGGGCCGCGGGATCGAGCCCCGCCGGCTCGGCGATCTCCGCCAGATCGCGCAGCGCCGAAGCGCGGATGAAGTTGACCATTCGACAGCCTCCTCGGCTGACGAGGCGGCCGCCGGCGGCCGGTGTCGCGGAAACTAAAATAGGCGGCGCTGGGGCTAAATCACAGCGCTCTGCTTTCGATCAAAAGATGCGCATCCGAAAAATTGACGACGAACCGGGCCCCAACATGGTCGAACGAGTGCTGCTTGTTGAAGACGACGAACTGTTGGGCGTGCTGTTCGAGCTGGCCCTGTGCGAGGCCGGCTACGTGGTGGTGCGCGCGCGCCACGGCGCGGACGCCATCGAGGCGCTCACGGCCTCGGCGCCCATCCACTTGCTGGTGACCGACATCTGCCTCGGCGGCGGGCCGGACGGCTGGCAGGTGGCGCGCTCCGCCCGCGCGCGCCGCCCCGACATGCCCGTCATCTACATGACCGGCGGCGGAGTCGACGGATGGCTGCCGCAGCACGTGCCGCTGGGTGTGCTGCTGCTCAAGCCGTTCCCGATCGACCAACTGGTCGAGATGGTCGGCCATCAGCTGTCGGCCTGGGTCGAGGCCGAGAAGCAGCAGTCGGCCCGTTCCCTGAGGTTCGCGTCCGGCGAGTAAGGCCGGACGCCGGCGCCGGAAGGCATCCCCGCCTCCGCCTTCCGGCGCCTTTATCTTTTGCGTTGCCGGCCCGCGGCCTCCTTGAGCGCTTCTTGAGGCGCTACCGGCCTGCGGTTTGCTTGAGCGCTTCGTGAGGCGCTATCGCCTATCGGCTACTCGAGCGCAGGCCCTAGCTGGCGGCCTGGATGGCGGCGTCGAGCTGCTCGGGCGTGGGCACGCCCTCGAAGGTCTTCTTGCCGTTGATGAAGAAGGTCGGTGTAGCCGCCACGCCGTCCTGGCCCGCCTTCTCGCTGCGGGCGTTCATCGCGTTGATCGCCGCCTCGTCGTTGATGCAGGCCTCGAACTGCTTCTCGGACAGGCCGTTGGCCTTGGCGATCGGCAGCAGCCCGGCCTTGATGTCGCCGGACCGGTAGATCTGCTCCTGGTCCTTGAACACCTGCTCGAGCACGGTGAAGTACTTGTCCTTGCCGGCGCAGCGCGCGGTCAGGAAGCCCGCGGCGCCCATGGCGATCTCCGACCCGCCGCCGACCAGCACCTCGCGGAACACGTAGTGCAC
>Ga0310811_10012320_pt1 | contig 11100 bp, 7 predicted proteins | sample YCmetagenome_FD_207642 | JGI IMG/M metagenome (GOLD analysis project Ga0310811, IMG submission 207642) | Soil microbial communities from experimental microcosm in Duke University, North Carolina, United States - YC | ecosystem: Engineered > Artificial ecosystem > Soil microcosm > Unclassified ... | reverse complement strand
GACTACGTGAAGAAGATCACGGGACGGTTTGTACCGACCGAGATCGGCATCGTCGTGACAAAACTGCTGGTGAAGAACTTCCCATACATCTTCGACACGCAGTACACCGCGACGCTCGAAGGTGAGCTGGACGCAGTGGAAGACGGCCAGGAGCGTTGGACGGATCTGTTGAACGGCTTCTATGGACACTTTGAGAAAGAGCTCAAGGTCGCCGAGAAGCACATGGAAGATATCAAGCGGATGGAGCATCCGACCACTGAGGTCTGCGAGAAGTGTGGTTCCCCGCTGATTCTGAAGTGGGGCAAATTCGGCAGCTTCTTCTCCTGTTCGAACTTTACGAAGTCGAAGCCGATGAACGTGGCTGCGGGGACGTGGAAGAAGAACCCGAAGTCCATTGTGAAGAAGATCACCGACGCCTTTACCTTCCCGATGACGGTGAAGGCTGTCACGGAAGATATGGTCGACTTCAGCCGAGAGGCGAAGGATGCCAAAGAGCTGACTGAGGCGATCAATCAATCGCAGGGCAAAGGCAAAAAAGTTATTGTGGAGACCTTCAGCTGCGACTTCACGAAAGAGAACTACGAGGCCAAGCCCGACTTGATCGCTCCCGGAGCCGATGAGGCGGACGAAGAGGAGTTCTGCGACAACTGCGGTCGCGTGATGGTGCTTCGCAACGGGCCGTGGGGGCCGTTTATGGCGTGCCCCGGCTATAACGAAGATCCTCCGTGCAAGACCATTCGCAAGCTGAGCCAGAAGGTGCAGCAGAAGCCGCCGGTGCAACTGGAGGAGAGCTGTCCGAAGTGCGGCAAGCCTCTGCTGCTTCGCAACGGGCAGTATGGCGAGTTCGTCAGCTGCAGCGGGTATCCGAAGTGCAAGTACATCAAGCAGGATCTGCTGGATGTGAAGTGTCCGAAGTGCGGTGGCGATATCGCTGTCCGGAAGACAAAGCGTGGCGATGTCTTCTATGGCTGCGTGAACTATCCGAAGTGCGACTTTGCGTCGAACCAGAAGCTCATCAACGAGACGTGCCCGAAGTGCGACAGCGCCTATCTGCTTGAGGTGGCGAACGACAAGGGAACGTTCTGGGTATGCCCGAACAATCACGAGGCCCTGCCGAAGCGCCGCAAGAAGAAGGGCGGAGAGGAAGAGGCTGCTCCCACGGCCCCGCCGTGCAGCTACGAGAAGAAGGTTGGGGAGCCTGTCGTGAAGACTGCGGGTGAGGCAGCCTGACCCATTTCAATTACGGACCGTTTATTTGAGGAGAGACCATGGCTACAGCTGCGGATGCAGAGCTGGTACTGAAGCTGTATGAGATGCGGCGTGAAGAGACTCTACGAAAGGCCCGGCGGTTTATGGTCTTCGACTTCAAGCCCCGGACACTTGAAGAGCTACGGGCGGTATCGCGCGATGTGACCGCGGAGCATAACGTCTCCTGGCGGCAGGTGCTGAGTTATTGGGAGATGGCCGCGTCGCTGGTCCTCAGAGGAGCGCTCGATTCGGACCTGTTTCTGGACTCGAATGGCGAAGGCATCCTGATCTATGCCAAGTTTCATCACTTCCATGCCGAAACCGAAAAGGAATCGGGCAATCTGTTCATGCGGAATACGGCGGCGCTGATCGAAAAGTATCCCACCGCCACAAGACTGCATGAGATCTTCCTTCGGAGCTTTGGCCCAGCCAAGGGATAACCCGCAGTCAAACTGGTTTCTTTTTTGCACTATTTCTGCTACAACTACTAAAGTAGTCTTGGGGCATTGCTGGTTTGCGCCGCCTGGATGAGCTAGGCGGCTTTGCTGTAAATAATTGAAGGAACGGGTTTTAGACTATGGCAAAAGCAGTTTGGAACGGTCAGGTTCTCGCCGAGAGCGAGGCGTACGAGACGGTTGAAGGTAATATTTACTTTCCCGCCGAGACGGTCAAACGTGAGTTTCTGAGGCCCAGTTCTACGACCTCGAGCTGTCCGTGGAAGGGGCAGGCGCGGTATTACACCATCGTCGTGGATGGCCAGGAAAATCAGGATGCGGCGTGGTACTACCCGGATCCGAAGCCTGCGGCCCGAAGCGTGAAACATCACATCGCCTTCTGGCGCGGCGTCGAAGTGACCAAATAAAGTTTTCGCTTTTTGATGAGGAAAGGCGGCCTTACGGCCGCCTTTTGATTAGTACGCCTGCGCCTGCTCCAACGGAAGCCGGACCTGGAAACAGGTGGCGCCGGGCTTGGATTCGACGTGGATATAGCCGGAGTGACGCTGAACGATGCGCTGCGCGGTATCGAGTCCCAAGCCGAGGCCGCGCCCAGGAGCCTTGGTGGTGTAAAAGGGCTCGAAGATGCGGTTTTTGAACTCCGGTTCGATTCCTGGGCCAGAGTCCCACACCTCGACGAAGGCCATCTTGCCGTGGACCTGTGTGCAGACGCGGAGGGTGCCTTTGTCGTGCATGACATCGAGCGCGTTTTCAATCAGCGCCGTCCAAACCTGGTTGAGCTCGCGGCCATAACCGCTGATGGGCGGCATCGTGGGATCGAAGTCGGTCTCGACATTGACGTTTTGGAGACGTGACTTGAACATGGCCAGCGTGTTCTCAAGGGACTGGGCGAGGTCGATGTCCTGAATCGGCGCCTGATCCATGTAGGAGTAGTCCTTGATGGCGCGGATTAGGTCAAAGATGCGGACGGTCGAGTTGACCACGGTCTCCGCCATTCGCTCAACGCGCAGGGAGCTGGCAAAGGTTGCAACTGCAACGGGAAGCGCCTCGGAGGTGACTAAACCGGCGAGCTCGTCCAGTTGGTTGGAGGCGATGCCGGTTTCGGCCAGCGAAGGCGCAATAGCCCAGGGATTAGGAATATTGTGCGACTCGAGCCAACTCAGCAGAGAGACCTCACGGTCGCTGATAGCAAGCGCGTCGGGAGCGCCCCCAATAGCCTCCTGCTCGGCGAGTGCGGAGCGTGTGCGCGCTACCCACGACCGATACTGCGAGGTATGCGTATCGGAGAGGCATAGATTGCCGAGCCGATACTTCTGGTCGCCATACTGACGAAGCTCAGAGAAGAGGCTTGATGCGGAGCGCTGCGCCGCGGAAGCAGGGTTGTTGAGCTCGTGGGCAAGGTTGGCCGCCAGCTTGCCCAGAGCGGAGAGCTTCTCGGCCTGCTGCTCCATGCGCGTGACCTCACGAACACGATCCATCATGGTCGAGACGCAACGCTGCGCCATCGACGGAATCGCCGAAAGCATCTTTGGGAAGAGCTCTTCGTGAATCTGCAGCGACCAGCCTGCTCCGACAAGGTAGGCTTCGCCGCTATAGACCTTCATGCGCGAGTAAGGAAGTTTTCCGGTCATCTGACCGGCACGGCCAATCCAGACGCTCATGGGCCCCGAGTTATGGCGGCGTACGTGAACCTCACCCTTAAGGATGAAGATCATGCGGTCGCAGGGCGTGCCTTCGGTAAAGACGGTTGCGCCGTCATCACCCAGCAGCTCTGTCCCATGCTCTGCAAACCACCCGTACTCTTCTTCGGTGAGTCCATCGAGTGCAGAGATCGTGCGCAACGCCGCAATGATCTCCAGCTTCGGCGTGGGGTGCGTCGGGGGAGCGATGAAGATCTGGGGCCCAAGCTGCTGGGGAAGCATAACTTCGTAACTGCTGGGGGCGGCCATGAGCGAATCTCCTTCTGCCGTCGCGGGCAGGAAAAACAAGCAACTGGCTGTAACACCATTTTGACAGGTTTTGTGGTGGGTTTGGGAGTGGGGATCCGGTGGAAGGAAGCGGGTTTTGTGACGAACGGTAATTGCTTGCAGGGAACGGAGATTAACGCCATTCGATGGTGAGTTTTGCATGCTCTACGGCGAAAAGTTTTTTTGGAATTTTTCGCTATAACCGGCTATGCACCGTAGTTTGAGTGTGATCGAGAGGTTTTTCCACTAGGCGGGATTAACCTCCGGGTCGGGTTGCGTCTGATGTCCGCTCGTAAGAGCTCCGGCATCATGCGGAAGCCCGAGAGCCTCTATCGCTGGAGCAAGCGCGAGCAGAGAGGTGCAGAGGATCGCGATGTGAAAATCGCGAAGCAAGGGGTGAGCAGCCGAGTGCCCGCCGGCGTGAGCAACGAGACGAAGAGTCACAGCTCCGACAGCAACTCCCATGCCCATGGAGAGTTGCATGACGGCGGAGAGGAATCCGTTGGCCCGGGACATACGCTCGGAAGGAATCTCCGCGTAGGCCAGAGTGGTCATGCAGGTGAACTCAAGAGAGCGGCTGGCTCCGTGAAAGAAGAGGATTGCCGCGATCAGTGCCGGCGGAGTGTGTGGTGTGAAGGTGGCGCAAAGAACGATGGAGAAGGCGACGATGATGCCATTGAAGATGAGAAGACGGCGGAACCCGAATCTGCGAAGAATGGGAATCACGATGGACTTCATGCTGAAGTCGCCACCGAACAACGCCAGCAGGTAGAGGCCGGAGGCGAAGGCGCTGAGTCCAAAAGAGACCTGGAACATCAGCGGGAGAAGGAAGGGGAGAACTCCAACAGCGATACGAAACAGGCTCGCTCCGTAGATGCTGAGCCGATAGGACTTGAGCCGGAGCGATTCGATGTCGATGAGCGAAGTGGGATTGCGCCGCGCGGTGAAGACTGCGAAATATCCGCTCAGGAAACTGAGTGCGAGGATGAGAGAGGGCACCGTCCAATTACTGTCGCTGCCGCCGAGCTTTTCCAGAGCGACGACGACACCCGTAGATGCGAGACCGGCGAAGAGAAAGGTCAGCCAGTCGAGAGGATGATGCTCCTCGGAGCGTACGTTTTCAATCCAGAGCGTCGTGAGAACGAGTGCGACGATGCCGATGGGCAGGTTGAGCAGGAAGATCCAGTGCCATGAAAAATAGGTGGTGATGAATCCGCCGATCGGTGGTCCGATGACCAGCGCTGCCAGGCCCGGCCAGCTGATATAAGCGATCGCCTGGGCAAGCTTGTCTTTCGGTGTTGTACGCAGAACGATCAGGCGGCCGACGGGAACCATCATCGAGCCACCGATGCCCTGAAGGATGCGCATGGAGGTAAAGGTGACGAGGTTCGAGGCTGCGGCGCAGAGGAGAGATGCAAAGGTAAAAATTCCGATCGCTGAGGCGAATACGGTGCGTGCGCCGAAGCGGTCCGCAACCCAACCGCTGATCGGAATGAAGACAGCAAGAGCAATGAGGTAAGCCGTCATGCCGATGTTGAGACGGACGGCGCCTATGCCGAAGCTGTTCGCCATCTGCGGGAGAGCCGTAGCGATGATCGTGCCATCGAGGTTTTCCATAAAGAAAGCGCCGGCGATCAGTGTGGTGACGTAAAAGGGAGAGCGTGGGCTCTTCATGAGTCTCTATCTTGTGTTTGAGGTGAAAGAAAGAGGCCCGGCTCATTAGCCGGGCCTCCGATGGACGAACGGCCCTAGGCTTTGACGACGGCTCCGTTCTCGACCTTGACCGGATCGAGGAAGGGCATCGCCTTGCGAAGCTCGGCGCCGACCTTCTCGATGCCGTGCGCTGCTTCCTCCTGGCGGATGCGAGCGAACTCGTGACGGCCGGTCTCGTTCTCCTGGATGAACTTCTTGGCGAACGATCCGTCCTGAATCTCTTCAAGAAGCTTCTTCATCGCCTTCTTCGTCTCAGGTGTGACGATCCGGGGGCCAGCCACGTAGTCGCCCCACTCAGCGGTGTCCGAGATGGAGTGACGCATGTAAGCGAGTCCGCCGCGATACATGAGGTCGACGATGAGCTTGAGCTCATGAAGCACCTCGAAGTAAGCAAGCTCGGGCTGATAACCAGCCTCGGTGAGAACCTCGAAGCCAGCCTTGACGAGAGCTGCGGTGCCTCCGCAGAGAACGGCCTGCTCACCAAAGAGGTCGGTCTCGGTCTCTTCGGTGAAGGTGGTCTCAAGCACTCCGGCGCGGGTGCAGCCAATGCCCTTGGCATAGCTCAGGGCAAGCTCAAGCGCCTTGCCACTGGCGTTCTGCTCGACTGCAACGAGTCCGGGGACGCCACCGCCTTCGGTGAAGACCTCGCGGACGCGATGGCCGGGGGCCTTGGGGGCGACGAGTGAGACATCGACTCCGGCAGGAGGAAGGATGGTTCCGAAGCGGATGTTGAAACCGTGCGCGAACATCAGAGTCTTGCCGGGGGCAAGGTTGGGCTCAACCTCAGCCTTGTGAACCTTGGCGGCGGTCTGGTCGGGGGTGAGGTTCATGATGACGTCGGCCCACTTGGCGACGTTGGCAACAGTGTCGACCTGAAGGCCCGCCTTGCGGGCGCGGTCGGCGTTAGGAGAGTCGGGACGAAGGCCTACACGTACCTCGACGCCGGAGTCCTTGAGGTTGAGGGCGTGAGCATGGCCCTGCGAGCCATAGCCGATGATGGCGACTTTCTTCGCCTGGATGAGGGAGAGGTCAGCGTCTTGATCGTGGTAAGTCTTTGCCATTTTCCTTTTCTTCCTTTGGGTTATTACGTTAATCGTAAATGGGGACGAGATTATGCTTCGTCCTCAGCAAACTGGTTTGGGAGATCGTCAGAGGTGGGGCGATCCGGAAAAGCGATCGTCGTCTCTTCAACAGTCTTGTTGCCGAGTGCCTTAAGAACACGGCTGGTGTGGTGGCCGCGACGCATGGCCATACGGCCGGTGCGTGAGACTTCAAGGACCTCGAACTTCGATTCGCGCAGAACCTGCAGCAGGCCCTCGATCTTCGAGGCGGCTCCCGTCATCTCCAGCATGATGGACTCCGGCGCGAGATCGACGACGCGTGCGCGGAAGACATTCGAAAGCTCGAAGATCTGCGAACGCGAGTGCTGACCGTGCGGAGTGTTGGGGCCTGCGGCGACCTTGATCAGGCAGAGCTCGCGAATGACGGCCTCGGAGCGGCCCAGCTCGTCGACGTCACGCGTTGTTTCGAGCTTGTAGAGCGAGGCGCGGATGCGGTCGGCAGCATGTTCGGGTGCATCGCAGACGATGGTCATCCGCGAGATGCCTTCGCGCTCACTCTCACCGACGGTAAGCGAGACGATGTTGACGTTGAGACGGCGAAAGAGGGAAGCGACCCGTGTGAGTGTGCCGGGTTTGTCGTCTACCAGGGCTACAAAGGTGTGGAGCATTAATTTGCCTCGATTTCTTGACTGGACTGCTTGAGGAGTTGGTCTGTTCGATATCCCAGAAGTATTGTTGCTGCTAACCAGAAGAAAGTTGATATCCAGCGAGGAAAAGTGAACGAAATGTAACTGTAATGGTGTAAAGCGGAAAGAATGCTTAAGGCAAAGGGTACAGCGCTGAATAGCAACACTGTTTTGATAAGTGGATTGTTAAATTCACGAAACATTGCAAGAAAGAAGACGATTACGACCGCAGGAGCTATCACGCTTGGGAAAAATGTGAGAAATAGGGGTAATGAAACATGACTTTCAGAGAGCGCAGTTGGATGATAGCTAAGCTCTTTAACTGTCGTCGCTAAATACAGACAGAAGGCCCAAACATATCCTCTGAGAGTCGGTGTAGTCATTACTCATCCTCAGCAGTTTCGATCAGCGGATTAGGTCTGCGAACCATCTCGTGCAATGCAGCGCCCGGAGCGATCATCGGATAGACGCCGTCCTCCTTCTCGACGGAGAAGTTGATCACGAACGCTGTTGGATTTGTACGAGCCTTTGTAACGGTATGTGTTACATCCTTCCGTTCCGTAACGTGCGCACCGGGGATGCCGTGGGCGTCGGCCAGCTTGACGAAGTCGGGCGAAAGGATGGGCGAACAGGCATAGTTCTTGTCGTAGAAGGCCTCCTGCCATTGACGCACCATGCCGAGGAATCCGTTATTGATGACGGCGACGTTGATGTGTAGGCTCTCCTGCTGAATCGTCGAAAGCTCGGAGGCCGTCATCTGGAAGCCGCCATCACCGGCGATACACCATACGTCACAGTCGGGACGAGCGATCTTTGCGCCGATAGCAGCGGGAAGAGCGTAACCCATTGTGCCCAGTCCGCCGGAGGTGACCAGCGTGCGGGTGTCTTCGTGCTTGAAGTACTGCGCCTCCCACATCTGATGCTGGCCTACGTCGGTGGCAATGATGGTTTTATCGAGGCGACCCGCGGCCTTGGCCTCCTGCCAGATGTCGTTGATGACGTGTGCGGCATAGAGGTGACCGTTGTCCGGAAGGTTGATGATGTCGCGAACAGCGGCACCGCCCTTCATCTCGCGAATCTCGCGAAGCCACTCATTGGTTTGCGCTGCAGGGGTGTCCTCGACGAGTGGTGCAAGCGTATTGAGAACTTCCTTGAGATCGCCGATCAGCGCGACATCCACGGGAACGTTTTTATTGATCTCGCTGGGATCGATCTCAATATGGATCTTCTTCGCGTTGCGCGCGTAGCTTGCGAGATTGCCGGTAACGCGGTCATCGAAGCGCATCCCGAAGGCAAGCAGCAGGTCAGCCTGCTGGATCGCGTGATTCACCCATGACTCACCGTGCATGCCCATCATGCCAAGCGCGAGAGGATGCGAGGCAGGGAAGGCTCCAAGCCCAAGCAGCGTGGTGGCGACGGGAATGTGGTGACGCTCGGCGAAGGCAAGTACCTCGGCCTCGGCACCGGAGTGAATGATGCCATGACCCGCGAGGATAAGAGGCTTCTTCGACTGCCGGATCAGTTCGACCGCGTGCGCCATCTCAGTGGATTCGGCGCGAAGCATCGGGTGTGGACGATAAGGAGCAGGCGCAGCGGCTTCGAAGTCGAAGAGCGCGGTGCCCTGCTGCGCGTCCTTGGTGATGTCGACCAGCACCGGACCGGGGCGGCCGGAGAGCGCAATCTGGAAGGCCTGACGGATCATCGGGGCGATCTCTTCGGCCTTGGTCGCTACGAAGTTGTGCTTGGTGATCGGCAGGGTAATGCCGGTGATGTCGATCTCCTGAAAGGCATCGGAGCCGAGAACCTTCGACGAGACCTGGCCGGTAATACAGACGATCGGGATCGAATCGAGCATAGCCGTGGCGATGCCGGTGACGAGATTCGTTGCGCCGGGACCGGAGGTGGCGATGGCGACGCCGACCTTGCCGGAGGCACGCGCGTAGCCGTCGGCCATGTGCGCCGCACCCTGCTCGTGCCGCGTCAGCACGTGATGAATGGGGAACTTGCGCAGAGCGTCGTAGGCGGGAAGGATGGCTCCTCCGGGGTAGCCGAAGACCGTGCTGACACCTTCTCCTACGAGCGTGGCCCATAGAATCTCGGCTCCGGTGAGGGTGGGGTGTGCGTTTTTATCGGTCATCATGTCTCTCCTTTTACTGCGCTGCCTCAACGGCTAAAGATTCTTCTACGTTGCGAGTTCGTTAGGCGGATTGAGAGCCTTCGAGGATGACTCTCAATCCGCGACACTACTAGGTCGTCACAGCTCCAATGCTGGCGCTGCTTACGGTGTTGGCATACTTAGCGAAGACGCCGCGCTTGAAACGTGGCTCCGGCTGCTTCACTTCCTTCAGGCGCTTGGCAATCTCTTCGGCAGGAACGTTGAGATTGAGCTCGCGCTTTTTGATATCGAAGGTGATGGTGTCGCCCTCGCGAACAGCTGCAATGGGACCGCCCATGAAGGCTTCGGGGGCGACGTGGCCGACCATCAGGCCGCGCGTAGCCCCGGAGAAGCGTCCATCGGTGAGCAGCGCTACCGTCTCGGAGAGTTCGGGAATACCCTTGATGGCTGCGGTGACTGCGAGCATCTCACGCATTCCCGGTCCGCCTCGCGGACCTTCGTAGCGGATCACGCAGACGTCGTTGGGCTTGATCTTTCCGGCCTCGACGGCGGCGTGACAGTCGTCCTCGGAGTTGAAGACGCGCGCCGGACCGGTGTGCAGGACGCGTTCGTGGCCTGCAACCTTGACGACCGAGCCATCTGGCGAGAGATTGCCTTTGAGGATGACGAGTCCGCCGGTTGGCTTCAGCGGTTTATCGACCGTATAGATGACTGGCTGGTTGGGTGTCTCAACTGCGTGTGCGGCTTCTTCGGCGAGCGTCTTGCCGGTGACAGTCATCTGGCTGCCGTCGATCAGGCCGGCGTCGACGAGGCGCTTGGCGAGCACGCGCGAACCGCCAGCGTTCTGGTAGTCCGTAGCGGCGTACTTGCCTCCGGGAGACATGTCGCAGATGTGTGGCGTACGGTCGCTGATGGCGTTGAAGTCGTCGATGGTGAAAGGGATATTGAACTCGCGCGCAATGGCGAGAAGGTGCAGAACGGCGTTGGTCGAGCCTCCGGAGGCGCATGCCGAGGCATAGGCGTTCTCAATGGCCTTGCGGGTTACGATCTTCGAGGGACGCAGATCGTTCTTGGCGAGTTCCATCACGAGACGACCGGCTTCGCGGCTGGCTTCCGCCTTGTCTGGCGACATGGCGGGCACACCGGTGATCTGGATGGGCGAGATGCCGAGAAACTCACCGGCCATCGCCATCGTGTTGGCGGTGAACTGGCCGCCGCAGGCACCGGGGCCGGGACAGGCTGTGGCTTCGAGCTGCTCAAGCTGCTCATCGTTAATCTTGCCGGCGGCGTGCGAGCCCATGCCCTCGAAGACCTGAAGGATGGTGATCTCTTTGGTCGTGCCATCGGGCTGCGGCAGCTTACCGGGGGCGATAGAGCCGCCGTAGAGCATGAGGCCGGGGATGTCGAGCCGGCCGAGTGCCATGATGGCGGCCGGCATGTTTTTGTCGCAACCGGCGATGCAGATGAGGCCGTCGAAGCTATTGCCGCGCGCAACCAGCTCAATCGAATCCGCAATAACCTCACGCGAGATCAGCGAGGCCTTCATGCCCTCTGTGCCCATGGTGATGCCGTCGGAGATGGTGACGGTATTGAACTCCATCGGCGTGCCACCGGCCTCGCGCACGCCCTGCTTGACGGCCTCGGCCACCTGGCGCAGGTGGAAGTTGCAGGGGCCGATCTCAGTCCAGGTGTTGGCGATGCCGATGATGGGCTTGTGCAGGTCTTCTTTGCTGAAGCCGACGCCGCGCAGATAGCTGCGCGCTGCGGCACGGGACGGTCCTTCGGTCAGGACCTTCGAGTACTTCTTGGCCGGATTGAGTTCGTTGCTCACTTGCTGCCTTTCAGGTTCAGAGG